>Ga0315289_10008518_pt1 | contig 14818 bp, 18 predicted proteins | sample YL17G11_40_MG_FD_203452 | JGI IMG/M metagenome (GOLD analysis project Ga0315289, IMG submission 203452) | Sediment microbial communities from Yellowstone Lake, YNP, Wyoming, USA - YL17G11_40 | ecosystem: Environmental > Aquatic > Freshwater > Lake > Sediment | place: USA: Wyoming | collected...
AGCTTCGGCGCCGTCGTCGCAGCTCTTTTTTTCCAACAGGCCGTCAAGATTTCCGTCGCCCAGTTCCGCCTCGACGCTCTCTACCCCGACGCCGAGGCGTTGTCCCTACAGACTGCCGACTCCTCGAAAACAACGATCGCCTCCCTGTACGCGCTGGCCAACGGCGTCCTCTCGCTCTTCATCGCTTGCGGACTCGTCATCACCGCCCTCCTGCTCCGGCGGGCGCGCTCGGCGTCGATCGGCAACCCGAGGCTGCGAGGGCTCGTCGCAGACTACGGCGCCGTTCTCGCGACGGGTGCGTTGCTGCACTCTCTTTTCAAGGGGGCGCAACAGAACAAAGAGGGAGAGCGAGACAAGCGAAAAGTGAAGCCCGGAAGTGAAGCTCATCGGTGAGACATTTTTAAAAGACTCACTTTCTCTCCCAAAAATCCAAACAAAAACTCTCTAGTCCTCTGGACCGGCCTCTCCTTCTCCACGGCAGGCTTCTCTTCAAAAACCTCCTCCGCTGAGCCCCTGGCGCCTCGCATCCCCGCCAGGCTCGCCGCCGTTGAGAACGCGTGGGAGTCCGTCTCGTTCTGGACCTCGACTGCCCCTCGCATGCGGGCGGTCCCTCCCAAGGCCGTCGCCGCGGCCCTGCTCCCCGCGGCCGTCGTTGTGGTCCTGTTCTTCTTCGACCACGGGATCTCGGCGCTGATGGCCCGTGATGTTCTCCGGGATCGAAGCAGGGGCGATGAAAAGGACGAAGCGGCAACAGCGGAGACAGGAGCTGCTGCCGAAGAAGGTGCTGCTCTCGAGACCGGCGGTCGCGCGCCGGCAAAAGCAGCAGCTGCAGCAGCAGCGTCGCCCGAAAGAGCTCCGACGACAACGAATCTGAAGCCCTCGGCGTATGCCTACGACCTCTTCTTATGCGTACGTTTTCTGTTATGGAGCGAAAGAGAGAGAGAGGCAGAGGAGAGAGACGAGGAAAGGGGAGAGGAGCACCAGAGAAAAGAGAAACAGAAAAAGAAGAAAAAACTCACTTCTTCTCTCGACCCTCGCCACCTTGCACAACAGGGCATCTCCATGGTCGCCGCCGGCGTCATGGGCCTGCCCCCGACAAACGGCGTCCTGCCTCAAGCCCCGATGCACACGCACGCGCTATCGGTGAGTTTGAGATTGTTATTTCCTTCTTCTTTCCTTGGGTCGAGGCCGGCAACAATTTCAAAGGGCAAAAAACTCACTTTTTTCTCTTTTTCGATCTCTCTTCAAAAACCAGGTCGCCGCGGGCGAGCGAGCTAGGAAGATCGCCGCGGCGGCGGAAGTCGAGGAGGAACAGGCGGAAGCCGAGGCCGAAGCAGCAGTAACTGCAGCAGCTGGATACGGGGGCTCGAGGCTGCAACGGCGACGGCCGGCATCGAAAAAGGACCCGTCGACGGTGGCCTCCGCCACTCCTCCGCCTCCTCCTCCTCCCGAGCACTACCACCACCACCACCAGCCCCTGGAGCCCCTCGAGACGCGCGTCGCCTCTTTCCTCCAGTATATGTGCATCCTCGCGTGCGCCTTTGCCGGCCCCATGCTGCGCCTGATCCCCCGCGGCGCGATAGCCGGGTACTTCGCCTTCATGGCCCTCGAGTGGGTCGCGGACTCGGAGATGGTGGACAGGGTCCGCTGGCTTTTGTCCGACGCCCAGGGGCGCGCGAGCGTGCGGCGTCCTGCTGCTGCGTTTGCTGCTGATGCTGCTGCTGCTGCTGCTGCTGCTGTCCCGATGGCGTGCGAAGGCGTTCTTTCGTCCACTTTAGCATCCTCAGCAGCAGAAGCAGAAGCAGGAGCAGCTCCGCCTCTCCCCCCGCCTCCACCACCTCCACCTCCACCTCCTCCTCCTGCCCGCTGGACCCGAGCCCCGACAAAGTCCATCGCGGCCTTCACCGCGTTCCAGGTCGCCTGTGTCGCCCTGGTCTACGCCCTGACGTGGGTCCCCGTGGCGGGCATCCTCTTCCCTGTGCCGATCATGCTCTTCGTGCCGCTGAGGACTTTTGTGTTGCCCCGGGTCTTTGGCCGCGCCCAGATCGAGCTCCTCGACGGGCCCTGAACAGCGAGCGAGGGACGCGGCAAGCTGTTCGAGTGGGAGGAGCCCCGTCGCCGCTCGAAAAACGCAGTTTTTTCCACCTTGGCTTGACTTTGTAAATCATTATCACCCGCAAACTCGACGGAGAAGGAGATTGTTTCGCAGGAAAAGGTAAAACTATAAGTTGGTTTTCTTTTTTTTGCAAAAATCTGAGGTTCTGTCTCATCGACGCCAGGGAGGGGAGGGACTCCCTCTCTCTCTCCCGCTCTCCTCTCTTCTCTCCCCCTCTCTCCTCTCTCTTTCTCTCCCTCTCTCCTCTCTCTCTCCCTCTCTCCTCGCTCTCTCCCTCTCTCCTCCTCCACCACGACCTCCTCCTCCTTTTCCTCCTCCTGCTCCTTACATCTTCCCTCCTTCACGCCACCAGCAAGTCGTAGTGGTTCCCTTCCCTGTACAACAGATTCACGGGCTTCCTGCCCCCGACACCGCCAGCAGCCCTGCTCTCTTCGTCGCCGCCTCCTCCTCCCTCCGCGCTGCTCACGCCGGCGTACTGCTCCCCGTATTTCACGATCGGCGCAAACCCGTACCCGACCAGCTTCTCGACGCCGGCCTCCTTCGAGCTCCGGTAGACGTAGACGGGCACCTGCAGCAGCCTCGAGATGACCATGAGCTCGACCTCCCCGCCCCAGAAGCCGGCGTCGTTGAGCCGAGCGCAGTACTTGGGGAGCCCGCCCTCGGCGACCTCGACGCTCGTCACGGCCTCCTGGAAGGCCCGCCGCCGCTCGTCGGAGCGGCACAGCGCGTCGCGGACGGCCAGGCGCAGGGTGTCCGCGTCGCGCGTTTCGTCTTCCGGCGAGAGCACCACGCCCTTGTTGCGGGCCATGCCGCGGGCCAGGGCGCGGAACATGCACTTGCCGTCGCCCTTGATGACGCGGATGCCCAGGTCGGGCTCGAAGCCCTTTGGCTCGGAGCTGTTGAAGTTTGCGGACTCGGACTCTCCGGCGGCGTTTGCGTTCTTCTCTGCCTTCGAAGAGGAGCGGGTCCTCCAGCCGCCTCTTTCCTCGCCGGACTCGGAGTCGGACTCGGAGCCGGACTCGGAGTCGTAGCCATCGTCCTCTTCTTCTTGCGCCGCGGCGAGGTCGGCGATCACTTGCTTCAGCGGGCGGCCGTCGCGCCCCTTGAGCCCGAGAGAGGAGAAGAACGACGAGTTTTTTGAAGTCGAGGGAGCGTCCGGATCAGAAGCAGCGGAAGAAGCAGCGCTCGCGCCGGTTGCTCCACCGCGGAGGCGGCCGGCCATCAGGATGGGCGCGCCATGGAGCTCGAAGCGGAAGGCTGGACGAAAGGAGGAGGAGGAGGGGGAGGAGGAGGAGGACGAGGAGGAGGAGGAGGTGGACAAGGAGGAGGTCGCAAGAGAGAGATGAAAAAATGGAGGTGAGCAAACGTCGATGCGAGCAGAAACGAACTGCCTTACGTCCTTTCAATTTCGTAATGATCCTTGAGGTCGATAGAATAGCGTCGCTTCTTCGTCAACACGCCATCGGAATCGCAGGAAGATGGTCGCGGCAAAGACGAGAGAAAGAACAAAGAAGAGTTTGAGGCCAGATGGACGAGTAGCCGGTCGATGACTTTGTCCGTCGCTTTTTCCACCACCCGTTCGGGTGGCGGGAAATCGCTCTTCTTCCTTGATCTCTTGCATCGCGATGCCACGTTAACCTTCGACATCGCTTGACGAAACGGAAAGGCAAAGTAGCGCATTCTTCTTCGCCTTCGCGGGGCGTTGATGCTGTCGACAGCGAGCGTGACGACGGCTAGATTATGACAGAGGAAGCTTCGACTTACCTGTTGTCCCACTGCCGATGCTGCTGCTCTCGCCGGTGCCATCACCGCGCGAGGAGAGGCCCAGGCCGGGGAGCGATCGGAACATTGAGCTGGCCGTTGAGGAAGAGCAGCGACGCTGGAGGAGAGAGAAGGGAACGAGGAAATTGTGACAATTTTCTTTCGAGCCCCGCTACTTTTCAACCTCGACCTCGACCCGGCCTGCTCGCTCGATCCTTGGCTCGTCTCTGGACCCGAATCCTCCTCGGCGCGACATGCGCGTGGTGCGAAAGCCTTGACAGCGAGGCACAGGACGAGGCGCCCAGTGCCAAATGCTCGCGACATGGTTAAGAAGCTGGGCCACGAGCAGAACGGGGTAAGGCTGACAAAAAAAAATTAGGGTTATGAGCAAAAGCACCCAAGAAAAAAGAAACCAAGAAGAACAAGTACATTTTCTTTTCCCTGCCGCAAATCAGCTCTCAGCGACCGTTTCTAGAGCCAAGAAGGTCACGGAGCGCGCCTCGGGCAAGCAGATAGTGACGGTTGACACGGTGGAGGCCGGGGAGTTTGGGTGGAGAGGAAAAGAGAAAAATTCCCTCACACTCTTTTCTTTCTTCGACTCTCGAAGATGAAAAAGCCTTCTTCGATTCCACTTTCGTAGCACCTCAAACCACCTCACGACATGGCCACGCACTACGGCCATGTCGCACCCATGCGCCTGGCGATCGAAGGCACGGCAGCCCTCGCTTCAGGACGCGCCGTGGCGTCTGAAAGTGACGACGGCGGGACCAATGCCCATCTTCGCTTCCGCAAAACAGCGCGCTTTGCAGACGAGCACGCCGATGCTGCCCCTCGTCGCCTCGTCGAGGTCACGTACAACGAGCTTGTCGATTTCCGGTGAGTTTTAGTTGAGGGAATGGGACCGAAACAAAGGGGGTATGCGAGTGTCGGAGAGAGAGATGCTGTCATTGACGTTTGGCGACAAACTCTTGCCGATTCTTTCTCTCTTTCGCTTTCTCGACCTCGACCGCCGACCCTATCTCTTCCCTCTTCCCTCCTTTTCGACCTCCACAGCAATACCGCCCTCGCCCTGGCGCTAGCGCGGGACGGAGAGAAGCAGAAGAAAGGCAACGACAGAGTTGCCGCTTCGCGACGCAAAAAACAAACCCCTTCTCCTTCATCAATGCTCCCCGACCCGACTCATCTCCGAGACCTCGTTCTCGCCGCCGCTTCCGACGCGAACACGCTCTCGCACCGCGAATCGGTAGACAAAGCCTCCCTCAGGATCGCCCGAGAGGCCTGCTGTTCGAAAGGGAAAAAGAGGACGCGCGAAACCGCAGCAGCAGCAGCAGCAGCAGCTGCGGCTACAGAGGCTGTGGCAGAGGTCGACCGGCGGAGGAAAGGGCACCGGAGGCAAGACATCGAAGCCCGCGCGCGGGCGGCGGTGGGCTCGATCCCCGGAGTTGCGCCTGCTGTTCCTTCTTCAGACGACGACTACGAAGAAGAAGAAAGCGACGGCGAGGATACCGCGACCCTCGTGGCCTCGGTCCAGCTGGCGGTGAAGCAGTTCCTCGTTGGAGCAGCAAGGGAGAAGAGGCGGGGCCGAGCGACGGCCCTTCCCGTCGTCGGCCTGAAGGAAAAGGAGGAAGAGCAGGAAGTCGCTGCTGCCTCAGCGGCGTCGTCATCCTACTTGGCCGCCTCGGACGACGACTGCCTGCTCTTCTCCGCGGCCGAGGAGCTGCGGATGCCGTTTTTCGCGAGCGCGGCAGCGGGAGCGGAAGAGAGCGGACGGCGACGAAGAAAAGCCGCCGCTCTGGAAGGTCGAGGCGAGCGAGCGTCCGCCGTCGCTCCAGCGGCGCTGGCGCTGGCCGAGGCGCTGCGTCTGTCCTTAACTGGGGGGCATCCTCCCTCCACGATAGAGTATAACGGATGCCCGAAACGCACTGCTTTCGACCTGTAAAAAACGTTGTATTTTTTCTTCTTTCGTTTTCATTTTTTTTTGTCTCTATCTCGCTCGCTTACACACAAAAAAACCGTCTCTTTCTCTTTCACTCTCATCTCTTCTCTTTTCCTTCTCTCCATCTCCTCTACCCACCGGCATGAGGCCACGCATGGCTGCCCTGCAGCACCCTGCCGCTCGCCCTCCTGTCCGTCATCCACGCCTCGTAGAGCGCGCCGTCGCTCCTGTCGTCACTCCACAGGAACTCGTTCCCGCCGACCGAGACCGTGTCGCCGGGCTTGACGCCCTGCGTCTTCAGCTCGTCGACGATGCCCGACGCCTCGAGCACCTTCTGGAACCGCAGTGCGCTCTCGTAGTAGTTCCAGTTGGTCATGGCGACGAACCTGTCGATGCCCGCTCCGGAAACCTTGTAGAACCTCCCGCCGCCGCCGTCGCGGCCCGCGGCAACGTTGTAGTCCCCGATCTTGCCCCCGCGGGCAGCGGCCGAGGACAGCGGGTTTTTGGAGCGCACGGGCTCCTGGAGATTGAGCGCGTTCGTGGCTCTCCGGGGAGGGAGAGATCCCGGGGCGCGGCCGTTGCGAGCCAAAGCAGTGGACGAAGGAGAACCAAAGCCCGAGGAAGTTTGCCCCGGGAAAAAATCGTCGCGCCCTGGCGGGGGTGCTGCGAGCAAAGGGTCGAAAGATGTTCCGGAGGCGCCCGCCGTCACAGCGTCGTCGGCGTCGTCGTCGTCGTCGAAAGCACTGCTGCTGTCCCCGAGCCTAAAGCCGCCGCTGACGCCTCCAACAACGGCATTCCCATTCCCGCCAGCGCCGAGAGCCTCGGCGCGCTCCCTCTTCCTCCTGCTCCTCTCCTCCTCCTCCCACTTTGCCCACTCCTCCTCGGCGAGCTCGTCGAGCAGCGCCCGCACCCTGCGCACGAGCTCGGGCACCCCCGTGCCCGTGGCGGCAGACACGGCGATAACGTCGTCCGGATGTACGCCGTGCGCCTCGGCCAAATGGGATCGAACGTCCTCGAGGTAGTCGGCGGAGTCGGGCAAGTCGACCTTGTTGTAGGCGACGACCTGCGGCAGCGCCGCCAGCTCCGGGGAGAACAGCTCGAGCTCGGCACGCACCGCGGCGTAGTCCCCCACGGGGTCCCTCGAGCTGCCGTCGACGACGTGGACCGCGGCGCGGCACCTGCTGACGTGCCTCAGGAACTCATGGCCGAGCCCGACCCCGGCGTGGGCCCCCTCCAGCAACCCCGGAACGTCGGCGAAGACGGTCGACCGGTAGTCGAGCTCGCAGACGCCCAGCTGCGGGACCAGCGTCGTGAACGGGTAGTTGGCGACTTTTGGTTTCGCGGCGGACAGCGCCGAAAGCAGGCTGGACTTGCCCGCGTTGGGCACGCCGACGATCCCGACGTCGGCGACCAGCCTCAGCTCGACGTCGAGCCACCACTCCTCCCCCGGCTCGCCCAGCTCGGCCATCGTCGGGGCGTTGTTCTTGTGCGTCTTGAAGGACGCGTTGCCCCTGCCGCCCTTGCCGCCCACGGCGAGCAGCGCCCTCTCTCCGGGGGAGACCAGCTCGGCGATCGGAGGGTCGAGCTCGTCGTCGAACTCGTCGCCGTTGGCGCCGCCGCCGGCGCTCCCGCCGTCGTGCGCCGGGTCGCCGTCGAGGGCCTTGCGCTTGCGGAAGATCGTCCCGGGGGGGACGCGGACCTCGATGTCGTTGGCGTTGGCTCCGTGGCACTTGGACCCGCCGCCGTGGTCGCCTCCGGGGGCCCGGAAGTGGAGCTGCCTGCGGAAGACGGCGAGAGAGGTCAAGCTCGCGTCGGCGACGGCGTAGACATGGCCGCCGTCGCCGCCGTTGCCGCCCGAGGGCCCGCCCTTGGGGACGAATTTCTCGCGCCTGAACGCAACGCACCCTTTCCCGCCGTCCCCGCCCTTGACGTAGATGCGGGCCGTGTCGAAGCAGCGCATCTCGGCCGGGAGGCGCTTCTTCCTGGTTTTGGTCTGACCGCCTTCGTCGTCGTCACCTTGGTCGTCGTCGGCGCCGAGGCCGAAGGCGCGGAACTCGCCGCCCAGAGCTGCTTCGGCGCCCCCGCTGCCCTGCTCGAGTTCGGCCTCGTTGACGTAGATCACCTCGCCGTTGGCCCAGGGCTCGTCGGCAGAGGCCCACGAAGAGTCCCAGTCGCGAGTAAGGGACGAGGCTGGTTTCTTCGTCGAGGGGGTTGCCGAGGTTCTAGCCGTCGTTGCCGCCGCTGTCGCCGCCGCCGTTGCCGAGAGACTCGAATTGATGATGTCACTCGCCGCTCCCAGCGGCGGAGGAGTGCCGACCTGGTGGGAGCGCGCCCTGGACGAGGAGTGATGCTGCTGGTGAGGCGACACCGAGAGAACGGTCTTCATTCTCGGAGGCGAGCTGCCGGCGGCGGACGACGCGGAAGAGGAAGACGATGCGCCGCTGTCGGAGGCGAGAGAGGCTGAGGCGGCGGCGGCCCGGCGATGCATTCGCAGAGACGGCGACGGCGACGATTTTGCCCCCGCTCCGGACGCCGACGGCGCCGATGCTCCCGCTCTCGCGGTCACGCTGGCGTTCATGATTGGTGTCGACACGCGCGGGGCAGTCGACGAGTCGAATAGGAGAGCGCAAGGGCTTGGCGCGAGAGAGAGGCTATGGGGTGCAGTTCGCGTGGCTAGCTCTCTCGCGAATGGAAAGTGTTCCCCCCCGGGTAACCCACCTCCCTCGACCTCTCGCTTGTCCTCAAGCACCTCTCTTCGTCTCTTTCCTTTTCGTTTTACATCGCCTCGTCTTTTTTCGCCTCGCCGTCGACGACAAAGCGCATCGGAAACGAAAGAACAACACATCCGCCTTTTCTCCGTCATCGTCTCTTCATTCCTCACTGGGATCAAACGTCGGAGCCTGAGACCCGGCAGCGATCTCGTACCCGAGCCTCGCGGCCGCGAACCGGTACTCGTCTGCCTCCCTCTTCTCCCGCAGCCAGCTGATCCCGTCCTCGACCTCGCGCTTGACCTTGGCGTACACCTCCTGCGCGGCCTCCCTGTCGTCGGCCAGGGACCTTTCGAGCTGGATGGGCTCCCGAAATAAGAAATATTGCCTCTCGGGCAGGCCCTTGGGGACGGCGAGCGGCGTCAGGAAGAGGCCCTCGACATCCTCCGAGGCGGAGACGCCTCTCCGCGCCGGAGGGATGCTGGCGCGGGCTCGCTCCGCGATCCAGGTGCCCACCACGGGCAAGTTTACCAGCTCGTCGGAATCCAGAGCGAGAGCGATGGAGTCTTCGCAGCCGACGGCCGCAAAGGGGACGATAATCCCGTTGAACTTGCTCGCCTGTTTTTTTGTTTGATTTTTGATTTGGTGTTTTGTTGAGTTTTTTTCGTGTTTAATTTTTTCTCGACCTTCCTCTCTCTCTCTCTCTCTCTCTCTCTCTCTCTCTCTCTCTCTTTGAAGGGGGGGGGGGATGTCTCTCCTCTCACCATGCGGACGAACTCAGACTTCTCCGGCCAGAACAGCGCGTAGTCCTCCCCACGCCTCTTGTAGGCCTCGCGTGCACCCCCGGGGAAGAGCAGCACGGCCTCTCCCTGCGACATCAGCTTGAAGAAGTTACGGGCGGAGACCGGCACGGCGCCCCACTCTGTCATGAATGCCTCGAAGCGGTTTGCGGACTTTGGGGCTTTGCTCCTGTCCTCGGAATTGCCGCTGGTGTTGTTGCCGAAAAAGGAGGGCAAGCGAGGAAGGAGAGAAGAAGGGGAAGAAGAAGAAGCGTTGCTGCTGCTGCTGCCTTCCTTCTTCTTCTCGTCTTCTCCTCCTTTTTCGTCGCCGTCGTCGCTTCCTCCTCGAGAGAAAATTGCGGGGTGCGCCAGCCCGCGCATCAGGATATCTTTCTCGCGGTAGAGCTCCTCGACAAGCACGCCCATGTCCAGGGCCATGAGCTGATGGTTTCCGATAAAGAGGATCGGCCTGGCGTCGGTGGGGATGCCGCCGAGGCCGCGCACGAAAGTCTGGTCGGACGAAAAAGAAGAAGTGGTAGTTTCATCGTCATCCTCCTTACCGCTTCTTCCCTTCTTCCCGCCAAAGGAGAAAAACACGGGGCTCGTCAGCCTCCTGCTGAGGCTCGTCGCGCGCTCTGTCCAGTTGTCGAGCTCCTTCGGCGTCGGCAGATCGACCGGGTCGGCGGCGCCTCCCCCGCTCGTCCGCGTCCGCGGCCGCGCGGCGACGCCCCCCGCGGCCACGGGCGCCGAGTTCGAAAACCTCCTCTCGCGAGAGTAAAAGCCCTGTTCGACCACGATCGACCCCAGGTCGACGCCTCCCTCCTGGAGCAGCGCGTGCCCGGCACTCGGCAGCAGGACTTTCTTGGCTCGAGGCATCGCCTTCTCGAGCCTGTCTGCTTCTTCCGAAGAGGGGAGCAAGGTGTCGTTGCCCCCGGCGATGACGAGCGTGCGTTGCTTGATGTCGTTGAGAAGAGGCCGGCGGGCTTTCTTCTTCTTCGAAGAAAGATCGCCGTCGTCGCCTCCTGCTCCCTCGATCCCTCCTTCCGCTCGGCCGAGCAGTCGGGCCTCTGCCTCCTCGATGAGCCCGAGCCTCCACTCGAGCGTGGCGGCGGGCAAGGCTCCTCCCAGAGCCCTCAGCTGAGGCAGCAGCTCCGAGGCCCCGCCGGCGAGCTGCCTCGCCGCCTCTGCCGGGCTCGAGGCCCAGGACGCGGAGACGGCGCCGCTCATGATCGACAGCGGGTTTCCCAGAGCCGGGGCCAGGGCCAACGGCAGGGCCCCGTAGATCGGGGAGGGAGCCCTCGCGATCAGGGGTGCGATCGTCGACCAGGCGGACCTCGAGTAGGAGGTCGCCGGGTTGATGACGAGCAGCCTGTCGACGAGGCCGCGCGCCCTGGCGGCGACGAGCAGCGCCAAGGAGGCGCCGAACGACTCGCCCGCCAGGTAGATGGGCCGCGACTGGGGGATGTTTTCTCTGCCCTCGGCCTCGATGGCGGCAGCCACGATCTCGATTAGCCCGTCTAGCGACGTCCTGTCGTCTGCGGGGACTGCCATCACCCTCAGGTCGAAGAGCGGCGCCAGCTTGGGCCACTGCCGGGCCGCGGCGAGCCCGACGCCGTCGATTCCAGGCAAGAAGAAAAGTAAGGGGAGCTCCGAGGCGTTTTTTGATCGGCCCTCGACGGCTTCGCGGGGCGGGATCGGGCTGTAGAAGCGAGGGGGGCCCCCGTCGTCGATGAGGAACGACGACGGAGGAGAAAAAGAAGAAGAAGCGAGGTTGTCGCTGATCGAAGAGGGTCTGGGGACGGGCGACAAGGGGAGCGACGACAGGAACGATTGAAGCGAGGCGAGGTCTTCGCGGGGCATTTTCTTGTTGCCGTTGTTGCCTGCTTTTTTGTTGCGTGTGGTGAAGGGAAAGAGCGTTGAGCGAGAGGTCGAAGAGGAAGAGGAGGAGAGGTCGAAGAGGAAGAGGAGGAGAGGTCGAAGAGGAAGAGGAGGAGAGGTCGAAGAGGAAGAGGAGGAGAGGTCGAAGAGGAAGAGGAGGAGAGGTCGAAGAGGAAGAGGAGAGGTCGAAGAGAAAGAGGAGGAGGTCGAGAGCAGCAGGGCGCGTCGTGGCAAACCAAAAAAATGATTCGCGGCCGAGCATCGAGCACGCCATTTTCTTCCCTCTCGGAGCTCTCATCGATCTCATTTCAGCTCTCAGGGATCGAGGTCGATCTCCTTTAGCTTCGGGGCGCGCTGGAACAATCAGAACAGAAGGCAACCGCCCGCGACTACCTCGAGAAGACGATTCCGTCGACGACGACGCTGCTGCGGCGACCAATGCCGACGAGCGACGGCCGGCACCTGAGGTCGGTGCCGCCGCTCTGGGCGCCAGGACGCCGCTCACTCCCGCGAGGGGTCTCGAGACGGGAGCAGACTTCATGAAGCGACAAGGAATTGAGCTATAAAGTTTTTCTAGAGAAGCGGAGAGACGAGAGCAGTTCTTTTTTTTGGAGACGAGGGAAAAGCGCGAGAGAGGAGCAAAAGAAACTGAAAAAAATAGGCGCTCGACGCCTCTCGTCAAAAGAACCAAAAACTCTTTTGACTCGTTTCTTTTTCTTCTTCTTCTCTTCTCTTCTCTTCTCTTCATTCCTCTTCTTCTCTTCCGCGATGCCCTCCGCTCCACCGCCACGGCAAACGGCCTCCACCAGCGACAGCGCCTCCCGCAACAGGCCCAACTTCACGGGCTACTGGCGGGTGGTCAAGGTCGAAGGGTTGGACGCGTTTCTCAAGGTAAAAAAAGGGACAAGGCGAGGAGAGGGAGAGAGATGCGCCATCGACTCGAACTTGATGCCTTTTCTTCCCTTTCTCTGGCTTTCGGCTCCGCTCGGCGGCCTCTGTTTTCGCTCGGTTGAGCACTCTCTCCCGATCTTCGTGCATCTCTGGACGCGCCCGTGAAGAAGAGAAAAGAAAAACGAGCAAGAGGAGACGTAAAGAAGAGCGCTGCAGCACAGAGTTCCCATCCATCTGTTTCAAACACCAACCTCCTCGACGCTTTCTTCTTCGTTTCGCTTTCCTCTCCCTTTTTTCAACCCAATCTTTCGCCACCGAAACAGGAAGCGGGCTACCCCTGGGCCTCGAGGCGCCTGGCAGGGGAGGTGGCCCCCATGGCCACCGACCTCATCCTCCACAGGGGGGGCACGCTCAGGGTCACGACGGTCAACGCGCGAGGGGCATGGTCCCGCGTCGCGGTCGAGGGGAGGGAGGTGGTCCAGAAGGATGCCGAGGGGAGGACCGTGACGACGACGGCGTGCTGGGATGATGACGACGACGACGACGACGAGGGCGAAGACAATGAGGGCGGCGGAGGCGGCGGAGGCGTAGAAGGAGATGACAGAAGTGACGAGGAGGGCGTGGAGTCGGAGGAGGACGAAGAGGGCGGCGGCGCAGAAGACGAGGGGGACCGAGGCAGCGACGGAGGAGGCCTCGAAGAGGAAGAAGACTTTGACGCCGCGAGCATCGCAGCGACAGCCGGGGGCTCTTTCCCGGCCTCCCGCGGCGGCAAGAACGGCAAGCAGCGGCGGCAACAGAGGCGCCAGCGGCAGCAGCGACAGCAAAGTCGACAGCAGCAGCAGCAGCAGCAGTCTTCCTCGTCGGCGTCGCCCGTCCACAAGACGACCCACGTCCTCGCGCGGCGCTCTTCTTCTTCCACGACGACGACGACGACCAAGAGCAACAGCTCCTCTTCTGCGGTGACCCGCGTGCTCGAGTCTTGGAGGCACGCAGACGGGGGGCTTATGATCGTGCGGTCGTGCCTGAGGGTCGGGGCAGCGGCAGCAGCAATGGCAGCAGCAGCAACAGCAACAGCAGCTCCTTCAGCGGCGGCAACGGCGGGCTCGTCGCCGGCGCCGACGAGCTCCTCGGCGATCTCGCCAAGCGCCGCCAACAGCAGCGCCAGCGGCGGCACCGGAGCCGTCATGCACTGGTACCTCGAGGCCATAGCCGTGCCCACCTTGAAATCGTGGTTCCTCCCTTTCGTTTGCGGACGAAGCGGGAACGGAAGCGGGAACGGGAACGAAAAGTCGCCTCGAGCGGCGGTGATGAGCGGCGACGGCGTCGGATCGTCGTCCTCTTCCGTCCTCCACCACTTCTCTCCTTCGCCGTCGTCCCCTTCGTCCCTGCTCCCCAGCTACTCCTCCTCCCCCCCTCAGAACCTCCTCACGCTCTCCCCTCCCGGCAGGCAGATCCTCAGGGACATGCGGAGGGTGGCCCGGGCCTGCGAGCGAGACACGGCTGCCCTGCAGGCACTGCTCTCTCGCGGCCGAGCCGGAAAAGCCCGGTGGGAGACCCCGGCCGACGTTTTTTGCGATCGCCCGTGGCCTCACGCCGGGGACAGGGCGAGCGCCTCGGCGGCGGCCGCAGCTGCGGCAGCGGTGAGGGCCTCCGCGGCGGCTTCCGCGGCGTCCTCGGCGCCGCCGAGCCCCCCGTCGCGGAGCCCCTCGCGCGGGCCCGGGTCCCCGAGCCGGTTCCCGCAAGGAGGAGGAGGGGGCGGAGGAGGGACGAGCGCTTCGACGACCGAGGCGAACGAAATGCCTCCGAGCAGCGTCAGCGCCAACAACAGCAGCGCGATCGGTAGGAGAAGCGGCGGGACGACGGGAGGCGTCGGAGGAGGGCACGGCAGGGGCACGAGCGGGGAAAGCCTCGGTGAGTTTTTTTTTCCTTCAATTTTTTCCATCATTTTTTTCAACCTCTTCTTCTTCTTCTTCTTTTCACTCACCTCCGACGACGTCTTCATCTTTCCCCGAAACCCAAAACCGCAGACGCGATCATGCTCAACACGTCGGGCTCCTCCCTGACGGCGGCAGCACGCGTTGGCCGCGCCCCGCCGGCGCACTTGACTCCCTCGGCGTCTTCTTCCTCTGCGCAGCAACAGCAGCCTTGGTCCCCCCCTCCTCCTTCCGACAACAGCGGCAGCAACCTCCGCACCGCGGCGCTCACCGCTGCTACAGCACGGGCAGCAGCAGCAGCAGCAGCAGGAACGACGACCGGAACAACCAGCAGCAACTCGTTCGGAGGCTTCGTCGTCGCAAACACTGCAGCAGCCGGCGGCATCAGCTCCCCGTACACGGGCGTGTCTTCCCCAACGACGAGCGTCTTTCCCTCGTTCTCCTCCCCGGCCGCTCCTCCTCCGAGCAACAACCCTTCTTCGCTCGCCAGAGCCACCTTGGAAGCTGCCCTGGCACATCGACTGGCAGACTACGCAGAAAACCGCTCCCTGACCGCGGTCGTCCCCGTCGAAAACCCGGGGCTCGCTGCAGCAGAGCCGGAGCTCTTTGATCTGTCGCCGGATCAGGCAGAGGCGACGCAGCTCAAGTTGGCCGAGCTCGCGAGGGCCGTCCGCGCCTGCTCCGGGCACAGGGCCAGGGCCGAAGCCGGCGTGGACCTGTGCTGCGGGCTGTGCACGCTGACTGGCAACGGGGCTCGAGTGCCGCAGTACTGCCGGGCGTGGGAACTTTAGAAAGAGAGAGTTTTTTTTCTTTTT
>Ga0315289_10008521_pt1 | contig 14816 bp, 16 predicted proteins | sample YL17G11_40_MG_FD_203452 | JGI IMG/M metagenome (GOLD analysis project Ga0315289, IMG submission 203452) | Sediment microbial communities from Yellowstone Lake, YNP, Wyoming, USA - YL17G11_40 | ecosystem: Environmental > Aquatic > Freshwater > Lake > Sediment | place: USA: Wyoming | collected...
TCCCTTCCGCCAGTACTTATTACTCCCCAGGTTTTAGGTGCATTGATGGGGGATTACACTCTAGAAGATGTTCAGAAAGCAATTGTGGAATATATTGTTGAACCGGGAGATACTCTCTGGTCAATTTCTCAAAAGTTTAATATCTCTTTAAATACCGTTTTGTGGGCCAATAATTTAAATCAAAATTCATATCTTCAGCCGGGCCAAAAATTGATTATTCCACCAGTTTCAGGAGTCATTCACCATGTTAAAGCCGGTGATACGGTTTCCGAAATTGCTAAAAAATATAAAGCCAAAGCTGAAGATGTAATTTCTTTCAACAATCTTTCCAACGAAGCAGATGTTTTTGTCGGTGATATTTTAGTAGTTCCAGATGGAGTAATGCCCTCGCCGACAGTAAGTTATGTTTCTACCTGGGTTCCAATAGCCAATAGTTATTTCATTTGTCCCATTTCTTCTCCCTGTCGGATTACCCAGGGTCTCCATTGGTATAATGCTGTTGATTTCAGTCACGGAACTTGCGGAGAACCAGTTTTTGCTGCCGCTCAAGGTCAGGTTTTGAAAGTAAAATTAACCAATTCTACTTCTCGTTGGGCTTTTTGGGGAGCGGGAAATCATTTAACAATTTTACATCCCAATGGGGTAGTGACAATGTATGGACACCTTCAAACCGTTTTTGTTAATCCCGGCGATGAGGTTTCTCAGGGCCAAATTATTGCTTTAATGGGCGGTCAACCGGGAACTCCGGGAGCAGGTCTATCTACCGCCTGTCATCTCCATTTTGGCGTAACCGGAGCTAGAAATCCCTTTGCCCCACATTAATCTTCCCTGATACGATAGGTTAGGGCTTCTGAGAGGTGTTTGAAAGAAATTTTTTCTGAACTATCTAAATCAGCTATTGTTCTAGCCACCTTTAATACTCGGTGATACCCCCTGGCTGATAATTTTCCCGAATCAACATATTTTCTCAAAAGATCTTGACTTGCCAAATTAATTTGGCAATATTTTTTTATTTCTGGAATTTCCATTTCCGAATTGGTCTTTGGAGAGGAAAAACGCTTTTGCTGGATTTCTCTGGCGATTTTGACTTTTTCTCGAATTTTTGGACCATAACCTTCTTCATCTCGGGCAACTAATTTTTCATATTTTAATTGAGGAACGGTAATAAAAAGATCAATTCTATCCATTAGGGGACCTGATAATTTTCGCCTATACTTTTGGATTTGGGAGTTAGTACAATTACATTTCTTTTCCGGATCACCAAAATTCCCGCAGGGACAAGGATTAGAGGCAGCCACTAAAGTGAAGCGAGCCGGCAGAGATAAAAAGTGTTTCGACCTTAAAATGGTTATTTTTCCTTCTTCGATTGGTTGACGCAAAGACTCGAGATTATGGACGATGGTCGCATTTGAACGGAATCGGCACTGTTGATTTGCGCAAACAGATCGTCAAAGCCTTGCTTTTCAATAGGAACATAGCCGGTAACTTTAGTCTTGCCTGTGTTTGAGTCGAGCAAAATTTCTTCAATAAGATATCTTAAGAATCCTTGCTTCTGTTCTTGGCTAAAACTCTGGATTCTCTGTTTAGCTAGGTTGCAGAAATATCTGATATTTTGCAGAACCAAAGGTTTGCAGATTGTCTGCCTCTTACTATTCTCTATTTCCATTAATTCTTTCTCTATCTTATTCTCTTCTGCCTGGAATTCGCCAATCTGTTTTTCATAATCCTCTATACTCTTAAGTCCTCTGAAATACAGATCATCCAATCTTCTTTTCTTGAAACCTAAACATTCTTTCTGCCGGATGAGTTCTTCCCTTCTTTCTTCCAAAGAAGATTCGGTCTCGGCAACTTTATCGGTCAGCCGCATAATATGGTCTCTGAGGATCTTAGGGTGAGTTACGGCTTCTGAAACAGCAGACCAGATAGCCGGCTCTATTCTGTCTGCCCGCATGTGTTTGGCGCGACAGTGCTGAGGATCCGGAAATCTTTTCCTGCGGTCGGTGCATCTGTAGTAGGTATGCCTTTTCGGGCTGCCGTTATAGGACCCGGTAAAAGTGGATCCGCAGAAAGCGCACCTGACTAGGCCGCTCAGGAGATAGAAGTAATTGCTTTTTCCGAATGGCTTAAATTTCTTCAGGCGGATTCCCTGGACTAGCTCAAATTCTTCCTTATCGATTATTTTTAGGAAATTAACCTCAAGCCACTCGCTTCTAGGCCTGATCTTAGTACCGCTTCTGGCCTTTCTTTGATATCTCTTTCCATTCTCTACAAACACGCTCTGCCGCTTGTTGTAATAACCGACTCCGGTGTATCCTTCATTTCTCAGGACAGCGCTGACAACGCTTCTGCACCACTTCCCGCCATTCCTTGGCTTAATTCCTCTGAGAGCTAATTCCTTTTGGACCCTAGTCATACTTTGGAGTTCGATATAGAGATTGAAGATAAGTCTTACTACTTCAGCCTCTGCCTGGTTAATGCTAAAGAATCCTTCTTTCGCTGGCGTCTTTCTGTGGTAGTCATAGCCGTAAGGAGGGATGTATCCCAATATTTTCTTAGTTTTAACTTTATAGATCCTGCCGCGCCTGGTCCTCTCAAGGATCTTTTCTTTTTCATACTCGGCTACTGCGCCCAAAATATTAAAGAGAAACCTTCCTTCACCGCTGTCGGCTATTGGTTTGTCCTTGATAAAGATCTCTATTCCTTTTTTCCTGAACTCTTCAACAATGATGCCTTGGTGGTAAAGATTCCTTGAAAGCCTGTCTATTGAATGGATAGAGACAATATCAAACAATCCTGCCTTAGCATCGCTTCGCAGTTTATCCAAACCGGGCCTATCTAAGATCTCTCCAGACCAGCCATCGTCTAAGTATTCCCCTGCTATTTGATGGTCTTTCCAAACATCTCTTAGCTCGGAGATTTGAGATTTAATTGTCTGCTCCTGCTCCTGGGCCTGGGAGCTGACGCGGGAATATATGGCTACTTTTTTCATAGATTTTAATTAAAGCCCGCCTTAAGTGGTTGACTCTTAGCGGGCAGACAGAGAAATAAAATGAGTCAACCACCTTAATTTTATAATAGCAGAGCATCGACTGATATCAAGCGGCCTTTCGGCTGATTGCCCTACGCATAAGAATCGACCGTTTTAATTTTGGAATTTTATTATTTTGCTGGCTTTGGAGATAATCGATAATGTCTTTTTCAGTGAGAAGCATGGAGAGAGCTTTAGACAGCCTGAAGCCGGCCTCTTCAGAAGGCTTATAAACCAATTGGGTCCTGATTTTACCTTTGACTTTTCTGATGAAGAATAGAAGCATATATCTGTTATCTGCTAAAGACCACCGGAAGAGCCGTAGGCTTCCTCTCAAGAGCCTCTGCACGTCTCAGCAGAGACGTAGCCTGATGCTAGTTTTAATACGATATTTATTACTCTTCATTATTACTGTTACTTATTACTTAGGAGGTTTAAATGACCGGTTGCTTACAGTCAAAATAACTGCTTGCTGACGGTTAAATTGACTGCTTATTTTCTGCCTTTCCAAGAGTCATTTTGACTGTTAGGATTCGGGAGGGACTGTTCGCTTTGGCGAACTGGTCCAAGTTCCTCTCCGCTGAAATCAAACATGCCGTCATTAATTCTGTAATAGGTTCCGGCACGGTAGCCTCCTTTGCTCCAGCCTCTTTTGGTTTCAATCAAATTCAGTTTCTTTAACTTCTTCCTTGCCCGCTGTGAGAAAGTAGGAGAGAAGCCAAACGACTCAAGTCCTAAAATTCTGCCTTTGGAAGTTTTAAATACTCTATCTACATGCCAGAACCAGCCCTTGCGTCTGCCTTTTTTGATAGCGAACCGGTTCTCAAGTTTTCTTAAAATGATATAAAAGTATTTTTCAGACGCTCTGAGCTGTGTTCCAAAAATTTCCTCAAACTGATGCGGAACCATGAAAAAGTTCTTGTTTATTGTTTGGTTATTTTGGCTATTCATTATTGATATCAGCGGAAACTTAAAGGCCGATGGGAATCGGACGGACAACCATCAGCCTTTAAATCGTCCGATTTTACAAAATTAAAACCCTCCTCCAATTAGGAAGAGGGTCAAAAGAAAAATACCGGCAAACGTCCAGGAGCAAAGTTACCCTCTCCATGGAAACTGGAGAAAACGTATTTGCTGCTGAGCGTCTACCGGTATCTTATCTTACTAAGATCTTACCAGTATGTTTACTACAAACTCAGAAGTACCATTAGCTACCGCACACATAAGGTACGGCAGTGACGTTTAATGAGCTTCTGTTTATATTTTACCAAGGCAAGAAATATTGTCAAGCTACGCGAACTTAAGTTCGTCTCAATCGTGAGTGGAGATAAATCAAAAGCTTAAAGACAAAAAATAAGGCAGACGGCCGCAAGGAAACCGTCTGCCTTATTACGATTGCTACTCAGCAGCTAAAAAGGAATTGCTTCTATTGGAATTTCTTCATCACAAGGCGCATGCTTTTCCGCTTCTGAAATGAAGGGTCTAGAATAAGAACATGCGGGCCAATTTCCGCAACTTATGAAGTGATACGGGCGTAAAGTTTTGCTGCTAACGCCTTGTTTTTCCACTAAAAGCCCGCCACATTCAGGACAAGTACCAAGATTATCTTTCTTTTGTTCTTTCTCGCCTTCAGTCTCTTGTTTTGTCTTCTGAATTTCTTTCTTGGAATTCTTTACTTTCTTTTTTGGTTTATCTTCTTTGCCATTAATCAATGTCTGCAATTTTTGAAAAGCTTTGTGGACTTCTTCTGGTGTTTCGCCACGCAGAACAATCATTTCACTCTTACTGAGTACTTTTCCATCTGGCGAAAGATTTGTCGTCAATCCATATTGACAAGCATTGTACTCGCCATTGGTTTTGATTTCCATGTTTTTCAGATTACTTAGTTATTATTACCAGCTTCTCGACAAAAGCCAGTTTTCTCACCACAAGGAAGTGAGATCAACGACTTTCGGCTGCAACTTCTTTATCAGTTGGTTCAGCTAGAAAGTTGTAACTTCTGTCTTTGCTGGTTTGAATCTTCATTTCTTCCCTATCTAAAAACCTCTCTACTGCCGTCTTGACCAACGCTGTCATTGTTATTCCTTTCTCTCCGGCAGCCAGTAAAGAAATTTTAAGTCTGTACAATCTTCTCACTTGATCAGGGTCAACGGCTGGTGAATACATGTTAGAAAAAGAGAGCAATCAGGGTTAGAATAGTTATTGTGGCTATTACTGCTCCCTTGATTGCTTTCTCAATAAACCCATTATCGCTTTGGTTCATTTTCTGGAGTTCTGAAATAATCTGCTCAGTTGTAGGTTTTTTGGTCTTTCCAAGATAATAAAGTTTGACACATTCCGGGATCTGTCTTTCCCATCTTTTGAGAGCCTGAAGGCCCAGTTCGTAGTTATAAGTGCTTAACTCCTTCAGCTCTTTATTTCTTCTTTTCTTTGCTGCCTCCATGAATTTCTCAGACAATTCTTTCTGATCAAGCAAGAAGTCAACGGCCATATAGAGTACGGGAAAAAATAGAATCATGAATCTAGGCGATTTAATTTTCATTCGACCTTTCAAACTCCATTTCCTGTCGACCATTTAAAAAGAAACGAAGTTTTCAAAAATCTTGAAGAAACACGCTCTCCTGTCGTTGGCAAAGATAAAAGTCTTATTTCAGAGTAATAATATGTCACGGGATTAAGGCTCTCCCCCGGCTACTTCAAGAGGTTAATTTTTTGATGATCAGGCCTTCAATACCAAGTCAAAAAAAATCAGCCTAAAGCTTAAACTATTTTTCGAGTAACCAAAAAAGCAGGCCCTTCAGCCTGCTTCAATACGAATACATATTCGCCTTTGGAAATAAGGTAATTTAAGATACTTTTAAGGCGTGGAGAATACCTTTGTAAGATAAGTTTTACGCTAAAATAGGTAAGAGTTTAAGTATTTTTGAGTGAGGCGATATTCACCCTATTTCAATTGAAAAAATTCCTTAAATGGCTATAATAAAAGCAGAATGACAGAAGAACTAACTCAAAATAATAAAGATAAATGGACCTGGAAGCGCCCTGGCGCCTACAAGGTTTTAGAATTGGCGAAACAAGGGAAATCAGCAACAGAAATTGCTACAACTGTAAAATGGAGAGAGGACACAGTTTGGCACTTTATGAGTTCCCCAACATTTCTTCAAAAGCTTGAAGAGCATTTAAAATGCGTATTTTTCAATTTCCAAAAGAATAAGATTCTGGCGCTGGAAGAAATTTCCCAGTTCCTTTGGCAAGTTGCCTTAGGAAGAAAAACAATCGAAGGATTGACTCAAGACCAGGCAATGGGACACTTGGTAAAGATTTTTCACTTGAAAGGAAAAGAACCAAACATTATCAATCCAAGGCAGTACAATATAATTATGAACATCCTCAAAACCGAACCGGAGAGATCGCGAGACCTTTCCAAAGAATTCGGCTTTGCAGATTTATTGCCAGAAGGTAAGGCATCAGAGAATAGATAAATCAAATTTAAAAATTAAATTGCCTAAACCTCTTTTATAGGGGCATGGCGCCAAATCGTAGCGTACATTAAACCCGTTATCAGGGCGTACGCTACGTTATAGACCGAAAGGTTTATAGGCGGCTGAAAGGCTGCTCCTGGTGGCGGGTTTTATGTTCTCTGGCCACTGGACGGTAAAAAAGTATGAACATGCAAAGCTGGAAAAAATCTATCAAACTTCCTCAGTTAATAGTTATCATTCTCATAGTCGTAGTGGTATCAATAAGCACCAATGTCGTTTTAGGTTGGTATAGACAAGGGGAATTCCATTTATTTGTTGTAAGAATATCGCGAGAACTCACTGATACTTTTCACCGGCCTGTTGCCGATAAAGCTATTCCAATAATTTCAGACATCAACGTATCTAAAATAACAACCGACAGTGCAAAGATCAGCTGGAGAACTGATGAACCGACCAAGACGGTGTTCTTTTTGGGAGCAGACACCAACTACAATCTTTGGCAAGAGTCTTTTGAGAGGCTAGCAACAGATCATTGGATCTCAAAGTTACCCTTACTTGATCCAAGTACAACTTACCATTTTAAAATAGAAGCTGTAGATGAAGCAGGTAATGAAACAGCGTCTCAAGATCAAACTTTTGCTACCCTTGAGTTAGAAACAGCTACGTCATCCCAGCAGTCCGCACTGCCTCAAGAACCGGCATCGTCTCCACCACCAGAATCCTGCCAAAATGAGTGTGATCAGCTTGGATTAAAACAATGCATAAAGGGAATTTTATCTGTAGGACCCCTTGTGTTTGAAAATTATGGCTATCAGGTTTGCGGGAATTTTGATACAGATAGTTGTTTAGAATGGGGTGAGCCGATTGATTGCCCTCAAAATGCTGTTTGTGAGAATGGAGCTTGCATAGAATGAGGTAAAGCCGAAAGTGATTTCCCCGGCCTTCTTAAATAAAGTTTGCCCATAGATTTAAACTGGAAGTCTTAACAGGCGAAATCTTATCGGTTTCGCCTTTTTAATTTTTCATTGAAAAAATCCTGAAAATGAGATAAATTAAGAATATGCGCGACTCAACCCAGCATATCAATTATAATGTTGTGGCCCTGACCCACCCTCCAATGTATTTGATGCATAAGTATTGGGCAAGAAAACCTCATAATGTGGTAGCCGAATATATTTATCATTATTCAAAACCAGGAGAAATTGTTTTAGATCCCTTTGCGGGTTCCGGAGTTACTGCAATCGAAGCTTTACACCTAGGAAGAAAAGCTGTCGCAATTGATCTTAATCCTATGGCGACATTTATTACGAGATGTACGAGTATTCCTGTAAAGATTGAAGAGTTAGAGAATGTCTTCAAAGTAATCGAATCGAAATTAAAAGAAAGCATTAATGCTCTTTATGAAACCAAATGTCATTTCTGTTCTTCTAAAGCAATCATTTCCTACACTGTTTGGAAAGATAAGAATATTAATGGAGGAAAAGTTAAAGAAATGCCTACTGAAGTTTGGTATAGGTGTGAAAAATGTGGCAAAGGAAGGAAACTCTTAAGGGATAAAATCAATAGTAGTGAAGAAAATAGGATTTTTCACATTGAAAGAGACTTTAAGAAATTGGTCGAATGGTATCCTGAAGACAAAATTCCTGATGGTGTGACTTTCGGTCAAGGGCAACGCCTTGGAAATCATTTCTCAGATTTATTTACTAAGAGAGCCCTGATTGCATTCTCTTGGCTCTGGGACGAGATTGAAAATATCAAAGATGAAAAGATCCAAGATTTGATGAAATTTACCTTTAGTGCTTCACTAGGTGGGAGCAGCAAACTTGTACCGCTTGAAAAAGGAAGTGAGAAGGAAGAAATTACTTTGGGAGGATGGGCATTCCCTAGTTATTGGATTCCACCAGAGCGTTTTGAGGTAAATGTCTGGAATAGTTTTAATGAACGCTTTAATAAAACTTTAAGAGGCAAGATAGATAGTAATAAATGGTGGGAAGATGAAAAACAATGGAATTTTATCACCATAGAGGAAAAAGACGGGACCCAAAAAGGTGTGCTTCGCATCACTGAATCCTCCAAGAGAGAAATTAATGTAAATCAATACTTCGGGCAGAAAGAGATGAGGGAAAAAATTTCTTCTTATTCCTATAAAGAAGCTAAAAGCTTTTTTGATTTAAGTAGGGAAAATAATATTTTCATTAAGACTTGTTCAGCCTTAGGCCTTGTAAACGATACTTTGCCGCAAAAAAGTATTATTCCACCTAACTCTGTTGACTATGTATTTACGGATCCGCCTTACGGAGGAGCAGTTCAGTATTCAGAATTAACAGAAATGTGGATGGCATGGTTAAGAGGAGAGAGGGAAGATAAAAGATTTATTCCAGAAAGTAAGGAGGAAATTATAATTAATAGATATCAAGAAAAAGAATTTGAAGATTACGATAGGATGCTCCAGAGAGCCTTTAAAGAGGTATTTAAGGTCCTTAAGTCCGGTAAATATCTTACCGTAACATTCCACAGTACAGATATCCAAATTCGCAATTCCTTGATTAGAAGTGTTTTATATGCAGGGTTTGAACTTGATAAAATTATTTATCAAAGCCCCGCTCGAATTTCTGCTCAAGCACTTTTAAGACCTTACGGTTCTGCTACCGGGGATTATTATATTCGTTTTATCAAACCCCTCCGGACAAAAGGAGTAACTCTTGGCGAAATTGACCGCGAGACCCAAGAAAGAATAGTCGTAGATGCTGTCAAAAAGATTTTAGCTGAACGCGGTGAACCCACTTCTTATGTTTGGATTATGAATACTATCGATACAGAGTTGATTAAGCGTGGATACAGTCTCCTTCGAGACCCAAAGGACATAAAAGAGGTTCTCGATAGTCATATTGGCAAAGAATTTATAATTAAGGAAATGGAAGAAGAAGGTAAAAAGATAAAGAAATGGTGGTTCAGAGATCCAAGTATTATTCCTTATCTTGAAAAGATTTCCTTAAGTGAACGAATAGAAAAAGCAGTAATAGAAGTCTTAAGAAGGAATGTGATAGTGAGTTTTGACGATGTTCTTCAAGAGATATTCATCCGCTTCCCGAATTCTTACACTCCTGAAACTAAAACAGTCCGTTATTTCTTGGAGCAATATGCTACTAAATCTAAAGGCAAGTGGATGATAAATTCTCGTTTTAAAGAACTTGAGGGTAGACACAACGTAATGATCAATAATCTCGCCATCTTAGGAGAAAGACAAAAGATGGAGGTTTGGGTTGCCCACAGAGATCACGATACACCAAAATTCGTTCTTAAGAGACTGGAACTACCTATTTCTAAAGATAAACTTAGTCGAATTAAAGAGATTGATGTTCTATGGATTAAGGACGAAAAGATTAAATGTGCTTTTGAAGTAGAAAATTCTACTACAATAACTGAGGCTATAATTAGAGGATCGAATATAGATTATCCAACAAAACGATTCATCATTATCCCTAGGGAGCGAGATCTATTTTTCCAGCGTAAGATAAAAGAACCAATCCTTGAAGAAAATTGGAAAAAATATAATTGGGACATAAAGTATTATGAAGAGATCGAATCTCAGGCTCATGGAAAAAAGAAAGAACAAGAACAGAAAGCGTTATTTTAAAACTTAAGGCATCTAACTTATATGCCGCTCTCAAAAGAAGCCATAAGAGAATTTAAAGAAATCTATAAGAAAGAGTTCGGAAAAGAAATCTCCGGCCAGGAGGCTTACAATAATACATCAATCAAACAAATATGTCTAAGTGGAGTATCCCAGTGACAACAGTTTATTTATATGCCGCGACCATTCTGACGCAGTACGGTTTCAATTCCTATTTTAATATACCCTCTAGTTTTATTGAGTCTTCAATTAAGGAAAATGTCATTTATTTCTTTGATCTGTTTCGAATGGCTTCCGCCGTTGCTGGTTTAAAATGTATGTGATACCTAACATTTATAATGGGAAGGCGATTTTAGTCCCCATTGATGAGAACACCAGGAAAATGAAAGGGGGATTTTTAGTGAAAGACACTGCCGAACTGGGGTGTGCAATTGAGCAAACGGAGGTCGGCAAAATTATAAAATAGGCCAAGACAGTTCGGGATAAGCCAAAAAGTCCATCATTTATGAGACAGACAATACGGGCACAAATTAATTTTTTTGGACCATATATAAAAAAAGAAGATATCTTAAAAATTCTAGACCCTAAAGCTAAAGGAACACTTTATGATATAGGGCCACTTTACGATTTAGAAAGAAATCAGCTTGAATTGTTTTTCGACCTTCCCTCTGTTGCTATATCTAAAGAGATTCTAAAAAGGTACATAGAAGCAACAGAGGAGTCGCACATCGCTATTGTTCCGCATACAGAAGAAATTTTTGAAAGATTACTCAGGCCACTTAAATCTGCCAAGAAAAATTATTGTTTAGGCGATTATTCTTCAACCATCGCATCATGCGGTATAGTCGGCGAAATGCTTGCAATATTGATTTGGAAGATGAATGCGATTAAATTAAGAGGACAACAGATGACCGAGAAAGATGAAATTGGCCTTTTTGGTAGGTCTTTTGAAAGACTTGGACAGGAAAGAAAGTTAGATATATTAATAACCTTCGGCCAAATAAATGAGATTCAATATAACAATCTTAATACAATTAGAAATAACAGAAGGCCATATTTACATTGGTGGTCAGCAAACCTAAAGAATGAGAAAAAAGATGCGTTAGATACGCTCAAGAAATCTTTTCAATTGTTTAAAGAAGTAACTGATATTGGCCTAGCAGATGCTGGTACTGTGAAAGTTAGCCATCTGCTACTCAAATTTCTTAATAGCCAAAAAGTTAATTCATAAAATAAGAACTCAAACAAGGCGAACTTGAATTCGCCCTACCACATGGTCCAACTTTCAAAAGAAAGAATCTTAGAGCTTCAGCGGATATTTAAAGAGGAATACGGCAAAGAGCTCTCCTTCGCTGAGGCTACCGAAGCCGCCAACAATCTTGTCGGATTTTTTGATTTACTTCTTAAGATCGACATAAGAACAAATCCGCAAAATTATCTTAGAAGAGGCAAAAATAATCAAAATCTAGCCCCACATCGGAGAAAATTTAATGAAAAAAAATGTTAAAAAATTAATAAAGAGAGAGGAATTATCTAGAATTTCTGGCGTAAAAGAAACCATTATTGCGAAATATATTAAACAAGGTCTTTTAAAGTGTTCTAAGGAAGGTAAAGATTATACTCGTTATTTTGAGAAAAGAAAAGCATTAAAACGCCTTAAAGAAATAGAGAAAATGGACAAAGATGGTTATAGATTGTCTGAAATAAGAGATCGTCTTCAAGAGGTGCGACCTATAATTATCCAGGGTGATGATTCCGAAATAGAAGAATTATTTAAAGACAAAAAAGAAAAACAAGCATATATTAATTACATGACGAAAAAGATGAAGAAGAAGGCGAAAAAAAATAGGCTCCCGTATTGTGTAATTGAACTCAGCAAAGAAGAAGTTTCAAAGAATTTTAAAGATTTTTTGAAGAAAAGGAGAAAAAATTAATTTATAATATTCAATCTTAAATCAAAAACGCCCATCGCTGGGCAGTTTTTTTCACTGAATAGTCCAATCGGCTAACAAATCAAATCCAGTATGAATCGCAATTGCTATCGCAAGCCCTAGAACGGGCCTGTTCTTTTTTACGAAGTAGCAGATAATCCCGGCAGTAATAATATGAAGTATCATGGCGCCGGATCTGTTTGCAGGAACAGCTCCAAGATTCCAGAAAGGATACTTGAGTACAGCCTCCCCTATTCCGAAGCCAAGGCCCAGCAGGAAGCCGTAGGGGAACTGGCCTATATCTCTTTTGATGAGCAGGAACTTTGCGCCTTCTTCAACGAAGCTGACCACAATTAGGATAAATAGAAAATTACCAAGAGGCGTTGCCGGGAAAGGGCTTTCGAAACGGCCTACGGTAAAAATTAGATGGTAAACAATAAAGAGAACGCTGACTCCGAATAAGCCGCCAAAGAAGGCAATTAGGCTGTGGTAGATATGCTTTTTCATTCACTCTATTATAAGTTAGTTTGACTAAATTAAAAAAGCCCATTCGGATGGGCAATTTTTTCCTTATGCGTTTCGGTCGGAGAAGATCAGACTATTCCGATTAAAGATAGTTCTTCATAACTGTATCCTCCGTAGTAGTTTTCTGAAATAAAATCAAACAAGTAATGAATATCTGCCTCTATTTCATCTGCAAGTTTTAATCTCTTGTGTAGAGTGGCCTCGATTTCCGGAATACTAGCAGCAGAAGCCAAAAAATGATGAATAATATATATACGAATTTTGTTAAACTTTTTAGCTTTTTCAACTATCTCATCTAAATAATCATCATCAAGTTTCTCAAGCTTTCCAATGACCATTCCTATTGTAGCTCTATCGAAAAATCCTTTCGGTATAAATCCTTTTGGCTTATAAGGATAGCCACCCAACAGGTATTTAAGAGCATATTCTACAATCTGAGACTTTACGAGAAACACTAATAAAACATATTTATCTTTTTTATCTTTTAATGATAACTCTTCTATTAAATTTTCTAAATAGGAAAATTTGTCTTGCATAATATATGACCCCTCGGTCTCTTGATACTGCGAGCTGACTGCTGCCGGGCATTGGACGATGTTAGAACCTATTGTAGGGCAATTTAGGCACTTTTAGCACTCCTCTAACGACGCTTCTTGGTAAGTGATTAATCTTTATCTTGTTTTAATTTAATTGGCTTTTTTAGATTATTTATTTCTCTAATTATATCCCTTGCTAAAAATAGTATCTCTCCAGGCCATAAAAAAGAAGGTATTACTTCTTTACCCTGTAGATTGTTATCAATTTTATGACTATTCCAGATAATCGGCTTATCTAATGGTTTATCAAAATTGAATCTGTTGTTATGAGCGCATCCGTTTCTAATATGTTTAGCAAATTTAAATATTTCTGACTGATTAATAATTTTATTGAATTTTGAATTTTCTAAGATCTCAAAGAGAATAATTCCCATCATTATACCTTGGAAATTCAACATCGGATTCCAATTACCTTTTATCGTTCCGTTTATTTCTCTTAAATCGATATTCTTATTAAATATTTTAATCGATTTTATAAAAGATGGCTGGATTTTCACAAATTCATTTTGTAACGAAGGTTGAGAAGCTATAGCCATACTAACTAAAAAAGCATTAAAGCTCATTCCTAAATCTTCATAAATCGTTCCTTCTAGTGAGTCAAGAACATCTTCTAAATTTTCTTCTTTCATAAATTTAGGAAAAATTTTCTTAGCTGGGGGATAGGACTCGAACTTTTTAAACCTTTACTTCCAACTCAAACTTTAGATAATTAGTAGACCATTGTACACGGTCTTTCCAAGACATCTCGATGAAATTCCGGAAATTCGTCTAAAAATAAAACTCCCCGATGAGCCAAAGTGATTTCTCCCGGTCTCGGAGGATTGCCGCCGCCAATTAAGGCCACTTCTGAAGAAGTATGGTGGGGAGAACGAAATGGTCTTTGATTGATGAGGGGTTTTTCTCTTGATAAAAAACCAGCCAAACTATAAATTTTGGTTATCTCCAGAGATTCCTCAAAAGAAAGAAGAGGTAAAATTGAGGGAATGGCTTTAGCTAAAAGGGTTTTTCCTGCTCCCGGCGGCCCCATCATTATTAAATGATGGGAACCGGCTGCCGAAATTTCCAAAGCCCTTTTTGAATACTCTTGGCCCTTAATATATCCTAAATCCACTGAATATTCTGGTTTTTGGAGAAAATCTCGAGGGTTGATTTCTTTAGCTAAAATTTCTTTTTTTCCCTCCAAATAATCAATTGTTTCTTTTAAGCTTTCTACCCCAATTACTTTTATTCCTTTAATCAAACTAGCTTCGCTTACATTTTCTTTTGGTAAGATTATTTCTGAAAAACCCTTTTCCCGGCAAAGGATGGCAAAAGAGATTGCTCCTTTTACCGGCCTTAACCTTCCATCCAAAGCCAGTTCTCCAAGGATGATTTTATTTTTGGAGTCAAATTTAATTTTTTCAACAGATAACAAAAAACCCAGAGCAATCGGTAAATCATAAAGAGAGCCCTCTTTTTTTAAATCAGCCGGAGCCAAAGATACCAAAACCCTAACTGGCTGATGATGGGGAGACTGAAAACCCGAACTTTCAATGGCTGCTCCGACTCTTTCCCGAGATTCCTCTACCGCCTTGTCTGGCAGGCCGACAATTTGAAAATGCCTCAATCCATATGAGGCAT
>Ga0315289_10008524_pt1 | contig 14815 bp, 18 predicted proteins | sample YL17G11_40_MG_FD_203452 | JGI IMG/M metagenome (GOLD analysis project Ga0315289, IMG submission 203452) | Sediment microbial communities from Yellowstone Lake, YNP, Wyoming, USA - YL17G11_40 | ecosystem: Environmental > Aquatic > Freshwater > Lake > Sediment | place: USA: Wyoming | collected...
CTGCTTTTGGAAAGGTTGAATCGGTAAGTATCATAATGGACAAGTATAGTGGACGGCCAAAAGGATTTGCGTTTGTTGAAATGCCTACCGTGTCCGAAGGGCAGGCGGCCATCACCGCTCTAAACGGGAAGACTTTAAAGGATCGGACGCTTACTGTTAGTGCAGCACGGCCTCGCTCTGATGACAGAGGTGGTTCTTATGGAGACAGGAGAGGCGGTGGATTTGATAGAGGAAGGGGTGGAAGATACTAAGACTCCATCCTCATTTGAGTCTACTTGATACGCAGAAGATAAATCTATGACTCCGAAGAGCCACTAGTTTAGACGTTAATGACAAACGTTGGGCCAAGCCTAGCCCACTTCTAAAGAAGGGTGGCTAATATGAACATCTATGTGGGCTACTTATCTCCTGACGTTACTGAGGAAGAACTGCGACGAGAATTCGTGGCTTTTGGAGAAGTGATATCTGTTGTCATTATGAACGACAAGTATATTGGTAGTGGCCAGACCAGGGGATATGGATTTGTTGAAATGGCCTCAAAGTCTGAAGGCGAAGCCGCAATTACTAGCCTCAAAGGCAAAAAGCTAAGGAACCAGGCGATTGATGTTGTTGGAGCCCTTCCTCTTTCAGATAAGAGCAGTATAGAGTCTCTCAGGGGAAGAGGCAACCAGTTTAATCGAAAAGCGAGACAAAGAAGGTACTAAATCACGATAAATCATCGTAAATCAATTGAGTAGCCTCTCCTATGTTGGAGACACCTAACTCGATATTTTACCTAAGGAGTTTTAATGAGTTTCAAAACCTTTAATTTTCATCCGAGCATCGTGGCTGGTATACGGGCGCTCGGTTATGTTACACCCACACCAATCCAGCTTCAATCTATCCCTCCAATCATGCAGGGCCGTGACCTCATTGGTCTGGCGCAGACCGGCACCGGCAAGACCGCAGCTTTCGCGTTGCCGATTTTGCAGCATCTGCTTCAATGCCCAAAAGGGCGCGTTGGTGCGCTCATAATATCGCCCACGCGTGAATTGGCTGAGCAAACATCCGAGGCTATAAATGAACTGGGGAAACAAACCAGATTGCGGAGTATCGCTATATATGGTGGGGTGGGTATAGAACAGCAGAATCGAAGTCTGCGTAACGGCATCGAGATCATCGTAGCTTGTCCCGGGCGATTGCTCGACCATCTCTGGCAGGGCACAATCAATTTGTCAGACCTGAAAGTTCTTGTCATCGATGAGGCGGACCGAATGTTTGACATGGGGTTTCTACCCGATATCCGGAGCATCTTGAGGTGCATGATGAAGCCACGTCAGACACTGCTTTTCTCGGCCACCATGCCTGATGATATCCGGCGTCTGGTGCAAGAAATCCTGCATACCCCGGTCACCGTGCAGATTGGCCGTACGCTACCGGCAACAACGGTGTCACATGCTCTGTATCCAGTCGGGCAGCACCTCAAGACGGCGCTGCTAAAGGAGCTCTTGCGTAAAACCGACACAGAGTCGGTATTGGTTTTTACCCGTACCAAGCACCGTGCCGAACGTGTCGCCGAGCAACTGAAAAGTGCGGGCTGCCGGGCAACCTCACTACAAGGTAACCTGTCCCAAGGCCAGCGCCAGGCCGCGCTTGATGGCTTCCGGGCCGGGTCGTTCAAAGTACTGGTGGCGACTGACATTGCCGCTCGTGGCATCGATGTTCTGGATATTTCACACGTCATCAACTACGACATGCCCGACGGTACGGATGCTTATATTAACCGCATCGGGCGCACCGGAAGAGTTGGCAGAACTGGCGATGCGTTCACGTTCGTGACAGATGAAGACACGGCCATGGTACGCGCTCTCGAGCATCTTCTCAATGCGCCACTACAGCGCCGGACCCTGCAAAGCTTTGATTACACAATGGCTGCATCAGGTAGCGAACATATCCGCTCTCCGCGCCAGTTGCGACAGTGCCCTGTACAAAATAGACGGATAGGTAACAAATAGCCAAAAAGTGTCTCTTTTCCAGGCTCCTGAGATATTGGCTTGGACAAGATGGAATGGTGAGCTTTTCCGGTTGTATAATTCGGTTAGGTCAGATAGAATTGGAAAGACCGCTAAAAGGAGAAGGCTATGGAAGATAGAGTCGCAATCTTCATAGATGGGAGCAATCTGTATCACGCTCTACGAAGCAACTTTAGACGCTATGACCTCAACTTTGTCGAGTTTGCCAGTAAGCTAAGCGGCTCCAGACGCTTATTCCGAACATATTACTACAACGTCTTACAGGACCCAATTCAAAGGCCTGATGGCTATCGAGAACAACAGGAATTCCTTGATATCCTGCGCAAGACACCATACCTAGAGATTCGACTAGGGAGTACTAAGGTGACACAGGGTATCCCTGTTGAGAAGGGTATAGATATTATGTTGGCTACAGACCAGCTATATTTTGCTTGGAATGACTTCTACGATGTGGCAGTGCTTGTCAGCGGTGACTCTGATTTCGCTTATGCTCTTCAAGCGGTAAAGAACATGGGTAAGCATGTCGAGGTAGCCTACTTCGAGAGCGGGGTATCCAAGGACCTCTTAAATATAGCCGACAATCGGCATCTACTAAACCGGAGCTTCTTCATTGATTTGTGGGCAGGTAAACGTCGTATCAAGCGCAGAAGAATAACCGGGGAAGACTAAAAACAAGGCCAGTTCGGGTGGCGAATAAGCCTCCATTGATAGCCCGGCTTTTAGAGGGTAACCTCACATACTCGGAAAGAAACTGAACAATCCATCGTTGTTATCTAAGCCACTCATTCTACAGAGGCATACACTCAAAAGCCCAAAAAGCTTTTCAGTGCACGCATGGTGAGGCAAGATATTCAGCCAGCTGCTCAAATCTTTCCTGGTCTCCCCCCGAGACCAGCTGGCTGAAGTAAGCGTTAATCTTTTCTCGATCCTTGACCTGTTTGACTACGATGTCTTTGGGAAGATAGCACAAAATGTTATGATAACTCCCTATAAAGAGAACTCCCGTTTCCCCTTCCTTTAGAGTTTCATTAACCATTTTGGCTATGAATTTATCCCTTTCTTTTGTTAACTGGTCTTTACGGAGTTTGTATCTAGAATAGGCGATGGCCTTCTCCGCAACCGAGCTGGAGTGAGTAAGTCCAGTAATATGTTCATACTCTTCTTTGAGAAGAGAGGGATTCTCGGTTTTTCTTATCTCAGCGCCCCTGACCATTAGGCTTAGGACAATTTGGTAATTCTTACTGCCGCGCTTTGCTCCCTCCTCAATAATTTTTCTGCCCAGTGCACCATCTGTTGGGAGCCCATCCTGATATATTTTTAGGTTGGAAGTGTCAACAGTAGCAAAATAATCCGCTATACTGTCCCAGAATTTAGCTACATTGTTTTTATGCTTAGCCCACCTCTTCTCCCCAAACAAAGAGGCACTCTGACTGTCGATGGTAGCCGCCTCGCGTCCTAGGTCAGGCTCCATATGGATGATGGGGACATAAAGAAGTCTCCTCACGGCTGGTCTGCAGTCCTCCGCATCGTTTCAAGTGCCCTGCTGAAATGCCGGGCACTAATCTTGAATTTAGTTAAGTCCTTCTCCTCTTGGTTTATGAATTCCCTTATCGCCAGCATAGAAGCTCTCCTTGAAACAGCCTCTATATCTGAACCAACCATACCTTCGGTTACCTTAGCTAGGGACTGAAGGTCAACATCATCAGCCAGAGACTTGCCCTTGGTATGAACCTTGAATATCTCGAGTCTTGTCTTCTCATCAGGGATAGGTAATTCCAACTGGAAGTCAAACCTGCCTGCCCGCAAAAGAGCTGGGTCAATAATATCAGGCCTGTTGCTAGCTGCTAGAACCACCACCCCCTTAAGCTCTTCTATCCCATCCAGTTCAGTCAGCAATTGGCTGATGACTCGCTCGGTGACATGGGAATCAGCACTGGCACCGCGGGTTGGGGCAATAGCGTCTATCTCGTCAAAGAAGACGATGCAAGGACTGGCTTGTTTTGCCTTCTTAAAGACCTCTCTGATTCCCCTCTCTGACTCTCCTACCCACTTTGAGAGCAAAGCCGGACCCTTAACTGAGATAAAATTCACCCCACTTTCACTAGCCACTGCCTTAGCCAGCAGGGTCTTGCCTGTTCCCGGGAGTCCAGTAAGCAGGATCCCCTTTGCCGGATTAGTATTGGCTTTCTTGAATAAGTCTGGGTACTTGAGCGGCCACTCGATAGTTTCTTTAAGCACCCGTTTTACCTCTTCAAGACCACCGACGTCACTCCACTTTACGTCAGGAATCTCAGTGAAAACCTCCCTGATGGCTGAAGGCTCTACCTCCTTTAACGCCTCCGTGAAGTCATCCATAGTAACTTCCAGTTCTAGGAGCAGTTCATAGGGAATATAGTCGGCCTCAAACTCAATCTTAGGCATTATCTTTCTCAGGGTTATCATCGCCGCCTCTCTTGACAGGGCTTCCAAATCGGCCCCGATAAAACCATGGGTGATTTCAGCCAGTCTCTCTAGGTCAACGTCGGAAGCTAAAGGCATCCCTCTGGTATGGATGTGAAGTATCTCTAATCTTCCATTCTTATCAGGAATACCTATCGAAATCTCCCGGTCAAATCTGCCTGGCCTCCTTAATGCCGGGTCAAGTACATTAGGTATATTGGTAGCGCCAATAACGATCACCTTTCCCCTTGATTTCAAGCCGTCCATTAGAGCTAGAAGCTGGGCGACTACCCTTCTTTCTACCTGCTGGTCACCCCTAATTTCCTCTCGCTTGGAGGCTATGGCATCAATCTCGTCAAGAAAGATGATCGCCGGAGCCTGTTCCCTTGCCTTTTCAAAAATAGCCCTTAGGTGCGCTTCGCTCTCACCATAAAACTTGTGAATAACCTCCGGTCCGCTAATGTGGCAAAAATAGGCATCGGTTTCATTGGCTACTGCTCTGGCAATCAAAGTTTTGCCACACCCCGGAGGACCGTGCAGCAGCACGCCTTTAGGTGCTTCTATCCCTAACCTGTCAAAGACTTCAGGATATTTTAGGGGAAGCTCAATCATCTCCCTTATCTTATTAATCTCTTTATGAAGGCCGCCAATATCCTCATAGGTAACCCCTACGTCCTCTTTTTCACCAGCCGTTTCCCCTTTCATTTTGATTAAGGTTGTGGGATGAATGACAACGACCCCCTTGGGGTTGGTATCTAGTACAGAGAATTCTTGATAGCGGGTGCTAAATAGGGTTACCCTTACCTTATCGCCGGAGGTTACTGCCAGTCCTTCCAGCAGCCTTCCAATATAGCTGCTATCTTTTTCCCGGGTAAAGGTGGATGATGGAGCTATCGGAGCCAGGACTATGTTAGTAGCCGTCTTATAGTCCACCTTCTCAACCTGTGTCTTCTCACCCAGCCCAATCTGTGCGTTCTCTCGGGTAATGCCATCTATCTGAATGACCTGTTTACCACGGTCCTGCATATATGCAGGCATCACTTTAGCTACAGCCGGTCTTTTGCCCAGAATCTGAATGATATCACCTACTTCAGCACCCATCTCAGCCATATCTTTCGGGTCAATCCTGGCTATCCCCCGACCAACATCCTTAGCCAGTGCCTCTGAAACCCTGAGGGTTAGCCTTTTGGTTTCTACTTGTGCCATATTCTTTTCTCCTCCTAAGACCGCTTGATACTCAGCCTCAGCCCCCCTATAACCCTCTTGTAAATGGACATGCTTATAAGGCCAGCACCAGAATTTATTTCCGTTCTTTTCTTGACTGTCGATAAAACGAGATGGCATCCATTATGTATTCTATCTGAGGTTTGGCTGGTGGTAAACCAAGAATCCATTCAATTCCATCATAGGCACTACGATAGCGATTTAGTATGTCATGCAAAGTAATAAGAATTGTATCAATCTCCTGAATAGTAACCGGGTTCACTTTCATAATATCAACGTTCTTTGTTACCAGGTTCCTTTCAATATGAGCAAGCTTTTTATCTCGCCACACTTTTAGATTATGGACAGGTAAGCTTTCTATCTTTGCCTTGTCTTGGTCTACCATCTCCGCTGTTATATCAGTATGAAGTTTTACCCAATGTTCACAATCTTCGCTATCTCTTCCTCTATCCAGCAAACGTTTCTTGTAAGCTGTAGCAGAAAATAATTTTAGGTTATTCCTTATAAACTTAAAAAAGACGCCCAAATGTAGTGAATCTCTGTGTGAATCTATGAATCTGTTTATGCTCATTACTGTCGCAAAAAGGGTAGCATTCATTGTTAACGATAAGAATGTGAGCGCTTCACTAAATTCGGCGCGACGAGTGCTCCTGATTTCTCTGAGAGCCTTACTAATTTCGTAATATGTGTATGCCGTATTTAATTCGTCACGTAGCCTATCATAGTAAGCGAGAAATCGCTCCTCAGGTGTAAGTATCTTAGTTGTTGCCATCGTTCTGCCCTTCTTGTGTTTATTTCTTCTTCCTCAGCTTTATCTCTAAAATCCCGCTCTTGTATGAAGATTCCATAGAGTCGGCATCTACTGGTGAGGGGAGTAGGACCTCTTTACTGTATTTCCTGCCCTCAGCTTCAGCGGAGAGGTCAAGAATATCATCTTTTGCCTCAAGATGAATGTCACTCTCCTCTACGCCGGGTAGCTCGGCAATTACCACTAGTTTATCACCTTCGTCAAAGACATCAACTATTGGTTCCCTAACTTCAGCGACTACTGCCCCCTTCTCCGTTGCCTTGATGTTACCGAACTGCTCGATAACCGGCTTTCCTCCCAATCCCATCTTTACGCTGAAGCCATATACTCCTTTGGCCTTGTCACCTAAGCCCCTAATCTCTCCAGTACGGGTATATTCTTCTTCTCCTTCCTCAGTCATCCTGGAGACAAGGTCAAAAAGATTACCAATGCCCTTGAACAAGCTACCAAAGCCAAACTCAAACTCCCCACCCGCTTTCCTCTTTCCTTCAGTCATAGGAGCACCCCCTAGTCTTTTTCGTAGTTCCTCCAGCTTGAGATTTAAAACAGGCAATGGCTTGGTTAAGCCCTCCTCCCAGCGTCTCACCGTCTGCAAGGAGACCCCAAGAAGCTGGGCGAACTTCTCCTGAGATAGGCCAAGTTCTATGCGCAATCCCTTGATTTGTTTATTCTCCATCTGCTACCTCTGACAAATATTATACCATCTGTTAAAACATATGTCAATACCTGTGTCGAGTTTTTTGGGAAATATCAAGCTAAAATGCTTCTAACAAATGGGTGAGGGCTGCTATGCTAACTGGTCAAACTTAAGCTTTGGGGATATTTTGAGCAGCCAATAGCAATAGTGAGAAAGTGAAGTGAGAAATTATTCTTTATCTGTTTTCACCAAAAGAGCGTCGATGAAGCGGCCGAGCCTGACTTCAACGTGAACTTCTTCCCTCTCAACCATGACCACGAATTCACCGTTTGGAAACTCCCAGCTAGCCTTATGCGGCGTCTTCACTACCTTCACGTCTTGAATTGAGGGAAAGACTGATTTAGGCGGGGAGGACTTCCGCCGAACAGAAGTCACCGAAGGAACTTTAGAGCCGGTGTCATCTCCCAGCCTGAATGAGGTTGCTTGTTGGTAACTTCTGCCACTTTTGACTAGTCCTCTATGTACCGGCGGGATACTTCTTAAAGGCACTTTGTTGTCCCTCTCTTAGTGCTAAGTTAAGTAACAAAACACGGATAGCACAGCTCATTACAAATCAAGAACTTCGGTTCTATTTTAATTCGCCAGATGGCAAAAGTCAATATTGTTTATTAACCTCACCCCCTTTTTCCCCCTCTCCTTTTTAAGGAGAGGGGGAAAATATTAAAAAGAGGGGCATCAGCCCCTCTTAGACGCCCATCATTGCTTTCTTGCCCTAGGTTGCCTTATACTGGTCAGGAATGACAGTTGCAGTCCGATTACTGAATTGGATACCCCAATGTCGTCTAACGAAGACTATACCTTCAAGATAGATAAATTAAAACCGGAGCACTCTAAGGTAGAGATTATCGACAACCTAAAGGAGTATGCCCGTGTTCACGGGGTTAATACTATCCGCATGCGGGATTATAACGCTTGGAAAAAGCGCATTGTACGTTCAAAGACTGTAGTCGAGACATTTAACCACTCTTGGGGAAAAGCCTTGCAGGCTGCAGGTCTTCGTAGTGAAAGAGTGCGTAGTGTCACTCCAAATTACCTAAAAGAAATGGTCACAGCATTCAAGGCGTGTTGGCGTCAGCACGATTCAGTACCCTCTCGTAAGCGATTGGAAACATACTTAGCACAGCATAACTATCCTTTCAGGTGGTCTAGTTATCGTGTTACATACGGCGGACACCTTGCGCTAGCTCGGATGATTGCTGACGTGCAGGAAGGCCGTCTTCCTGAATCTGCCCTTTATCAGAAAGTTAGAAAGATACACAAACGTGAGCCCATATCTTCCACACTGCGTGCTCTTGTTCTCAAGCGTGATAAATATAGATGCGTAAAGTGCGGTGCAAGCCCTCAAGATAATGATTCCGTAAGACTCGAAGTAGACCATATAGTACCCGTTGCGAAGGGAGGTCCCACCGTGCTTGAAAACTTGCAAACGCTCTGTTTCAAATGTAATCAAGGTAAGAAGGACAGAGAGGACTAAGGGAGCACGAATAACCCACCGAGGATTGGGGGTCAGGGGGATAGGTCACCACAATAAAACCTCCCAGCTTAACATAACTCTAAAAACGATTCCCCGAAGCTAATTAGCCTCGAATTGTTTCCCCAAAATTAGAATTAATAATTTGAGGCTAAAAATGTCCAAATCAATTGGTAACGGAGGCCGGGGGTGAGCTAAGCCCTTTGTCTGGCGCTGCTTCGCACTTCCCTATAAATCGTTCCCAGCAACTCTCTCAGCTCTGTGCTTCGGCATCTTATCTCATCACCCCGAGCACTGGCTAAAGCCTCTTTAACCTTGAGTATAGCTCTCCAGACTTCCTCCGTCAGCGCTTCGGCATGAGACTTATGGAGCTCTTCCATCATTATCTCGGCAGCACTGATGGTATTGTCTGCTTCAATGCCTGCTTCCACCACTTCCCGCTTTCTCCTATCCTCCTCAGCGCTGGTTTCTGCCTCCTCAATCATACGCTGTATTTCTACAGGGCTAAGCCCTTTTGAGGAGACAACCCTTACACTTTGGGTATTTTCGGTTAGAAGGTCAGTGGCAGATACATGAACAATACCATCAACATCCACATCGAAGCTAACCTCAATCTTGGGTGTTCCTTTAGGAAGTGGGGGAATGCCATCCAGTTGAAACTGGCCGAGCGATATGTTATCCATGGCAAGCTCTCGTTCGCCCTGCAATACGTGGATATCCACCGAGGTTTGATTATCATCGGCTGTAGTGAAGATGCGTGATTCTGATGCCGGTAGCGGAGTGTTTCTACGGATTATTCTGGCAAAGAGTCCTTTTTGGGTTTCAATACCCAAAGAGAGAGGAAGCACGTCCAGAAGAACCGCCTTATCAATCAGCCCAAGCAACATTCCTGCCTGAATGGCTGCCCCCAGAGCTACAACCTCATCAGGGTTGATGCTTTGGTGAGGCTCTTTCCCCAGGAGTTGTCGGGCGAGTTCTTGGACGGCAGGCATCCTGGTAGCTCCCCCCACCAAGATCACGCGGTCGATGTCTTGAGGCTTCAGCTCGGCATCAGCCAGGGCTTGTTGGGTTGGGCCAACCATTTTTTGCAGCAAATCTCTGGTTAGCTCCTGGAACTTTTCCCTGGTCAGAGTTGTCTCCAGGTGGCTGAAGGCAAACGAGTTCCCGCCAATAAACGGCAAGTAAACGGAGGTTGACGACCTTTCGGAGAGGTCGATTTTGGCTTTCTCTGCGGCTTCCCTCAGCCTTTGCCTGTCTGCTCCGTCTCTCGGGAAGTCAGTCCCATAGGTTTCTCTGTATTGGTCCGCCAGATACTCCGTTAACCTCTGGTCATAGTCATCCCCGCCCAGCCAGGTATTGCCGCTGACAGCTCTTACCTCAAAGATGCTCTCATCTAGCTCGAGCACAGAGACATCAAAGGTACCACCACCCAGGTCCCAGACCAGTACGGTATGGATACCTTCCTGATTAAGACCGTAAGCTAGGGCAGCCGCTGTGGGCTCGTTAAGAATCCGGATCACGTCCAGACCGGCTATCATACCCGCCTCCTTCGTTGCCTGACGCTGACGGTCATTGAAATAGGCAGGCACAGTGATAACCACTTTCTCTATCCTTTCGCCCAAATAAAACTCGGCATCTGATTTTACCTTCCGCAAGATTAGGCTGGAGATCTCCTGAGGTATATATTCCCTTTCCCCAATGCTTACCTTGTAGTTGGAGCCCATACGCCTTTTGATTGAGAAGACTGTCCTCTCGGGATTAGCGGCGGCCTGTCTTCTAGCTAGCTGCCCTACGAGAGGCTGCCCATCCTCAGTAAAAGAAACCACCGAGGGCGTAAGCCTTTTGCCTTCGGCGTTAGGTATTATCTTCGGCTGGCCATCTTCGATGACAGCAACAACAGTGTAAGTTGTCCCTAGGTCAATTCCGATTGCTCTAGCCATCTTGTTATCTAGAAGTCCTGTCCAGGTAACAGTATCCCGTGCAAATCGGTTCTACATTCTTTTTCCGATGTTCGCTCTCCCAAGCGCGAGTGCGCTCATCCCAGTCCTTCATCACCCCATATTTGAGCATAGTCTCCATCCCAGCTAGAGCAGCCCTTAGGTTCACCCCGATAAGGGGAACACCGGCAAGCGAAATGATGAGGTCGGCATTGATTACCAGTCCCTTATCTAAGACCCTATCTAATAGGTCAACCAGCGTAGCGTGTGAATTGCGTATCGGCTCCATAGATACCTCTGTTAAGCACCCCCGACAAAACTATAGGGGGGCCAGGGTCCGGTAAAGCGCACCGAAAAACCCTCCATCCGGTTTATCTTGTCCAGTTCCTTGCCCAACTCTGAATACCTGTCTCTATAGACCAGACACGAGAGGTTCATAATCATCTGTAAGCCCTGCCCCGCTGTCTTCGTCTTTTCTACACGGATATTATCAGCGTGTTTACGGATGCGACCATAAAAATCCTTGAAGCATTCGTCGGCTTTGGTTTCCATTTCACGCTTGACGAGGTTTCCCAGCCTCTGTCGATACATATAAGCCAGGCCCTTTGGTTTGGTTTTAATTTCCTCCTCCAAATTTCTTATCTCTGGGCTTGTCTGGGCTAGATTTTGGGCAGCAAATTTAGGGTTCCAAAAGACCTGCACACCATACTCAGCCTTGCCCCTCACCTCTCCAATTTTGCTTTTGAGTCTCTCGTACTCCTGCTTAAGCCAGTCCTTGACATTCTGCTTGGCGCTTTTCTCCGCTTCTCCCCTAATTATGGTGTCGAAGCTTAGCGGGAGCACGGTACCCCACTTCTCCCAGACAGCATCAACCACCTTCTGATGTGTCATTACCCACGCTTTCACCACTTGTTGGTCGTCTGATTGGTAGGGCTGTGCCGGGCAATCGTGAACCACGGCGCAAATGTCCCGGTAGGGGATAGTATAGACCTTCTGCCCTTCAATGCCGAGCTTCCCCAGGCTCACCTTTTCCGCAGCGTCGGCAACACAATAAACATATCTTCCTTCTTCTACGATGGCTTCGGTGGCTAGCGCAGTTTGGGTTTTACTACCTTGTTGTGTCTCTAGACCCATTGTTCAGCCTCCTGTCTCCATTTCTCAGGATTTACCATGCTGTCGAGGACATCGTCCACAATTTCGTCAAGGCCGTCTCTTACTGACCTCACAGACTCGACGATTCCTTGCTCTTCTTTTATCTCCTCAATGGCAGTGTCCAGTTCCATGAGCGCTCGTCCCAGCCTTTCCATTTCCTCCTCGGTCAGGCTCCCACCTTCCATACGCTTCATCGCCTGGAGCTTGAGAGCGTCCCTTATTATCTCAACAAGAGCAATTACCAGCCCCAGAACGCCGTGCTTCAGGCTTTTCTCATCGATATCAACTACCATATCTCCGGTTCACTCTAATCAAATTTTCTTCTGCAGATGAATTTCCAAAATGCCGTTTCGGCAGGTCGCCTTCAAGCTGTCTTGGTCCACCCTGGAACCCAGCTTAATCTCCTTACGGTAGTTCCTGCGGGCTGCTGGTTTGGTGGAGAGGGAAAGAACATCGCCTTCAACCTTGAGCTCCAGGTCTGCCAGGTCCACACCCAGAACCTCAGCTACAACCACGACCTCCTGTTCCTCGTGGAAAACGTCCACTGGTGGCTCAACTACCTCGACTGGCTCCGATACTGTTTCCCGGCCTTTCCGTCTGGCTAGTGGTCCGGCGGTTCCTATGTGGTACTCCCTTTCTCCGAAGATACCGCTGGTTCTCAAGTGTCCGCTGATGTTGGTCTCTCCCCTTCTCCACTCTTCATCGCTTAACACCTCTCTCCCACCAGCCTTCTTCAGCTTTTCCCTAAGTTCTTCCAGTCGATCCTTTACATCCTCCGGAGAGGAGAGAAGCTTGGCCAGATCTATCTTGAGGCCGAAGATGTTAAGTGTGCCGCCGATCACATCAGATATGTCAGACTTTTTGTCTTCTTTCTTCATAGGATCTCCTATCTAGCCTCCACCAGAGGGATTTCCTCCTGCCGGTGCCCATCGCCGGAAGGAACAGCGCCCGCCTTTTTCGCTTTGGCACTTATCCAGCCGCACCAGGGACAGCCCTCGTTCATTAGCTCTTCCGCAGGCACCCGCTTGCCACAGTGAAGGCAGGTTTCTTTGCCAACCATCGCCTGCTGCCAAGCTGATGTTTCCATTTTGGTTCCCGAAGGAAACTCCAGACCGTATTTGGCGGCAGTTTCAAATGAGGCTAGGGCCGCCCTTATTTTGATGCCAAGAAGCTCGACGCCGGCCACAGAGACGGCAATATCAGCGTTAATTACCAGACCCTTGTCCAGTATCCTGTCAATGACATCAGCTAGAGTGCCAGTAGTGTCCTTTTGTGCTTGCAACATTATGTTTTCCTCCTCTCACAAGTGTCTCCTATGAATTGTTACTATTCAACCACTATGTTAACGAAGCTATAGGGAGGCGCCGTACCTACGTACTTGAATTCGAGTCTGTCGTTATACCAGGCGACAAGCTTTTCTACCTCGCCATCAAATTTCTTCTCCCAAGCCCTGTCAACCAAGAATGCGGCGTTCAAGAGCCTGTCATCTTAACTCTTAATGCCCTTATCTCCCCGTTTTCCTTCACTATTTCTTGGAAAATAGTATCGGCAGAGGCGCAAGTTTCCTTTATCCCTTTTCTTCCTTCTCCATTGGCTCGCCGCGGAGCCGGGTTTTCTCCCGTTCAAACTTCAGCATATTGCCGTCATCGTCCACCAACACGTTGTAGTCACCCAGGACATCGGTGGCAGGGGGAATCCTAGACATTTCCAACATGTCCAGAGTGATATGCCACCCCTGCTCATCCTTGAAAGCCCCGGCAACAGTCATGGGCTTGAGTCCTGTGACCTCTGCCAATTGGCTCTTAGCCCGTTCCGCTAGCTTTTTGATATCCATATTTTATCCTCCTCTTAGTTCTCGCTGTCACAATAGGCTTCACCGCTACTGGCGCTGCTCAGCTTTAGCCTCTCGAATGGCATTTAGCCGTTCCACTATTACCTTTTCCTGCCTCTCATACTCCTCCTCAGTGATCTCGCCCAGGTCATAGCCGGTCTGGAGTTCCAAGAGCTGGGCCCGAACCCGATCCTCATCCAGAAGCTCACGCTCTGCCTCCTCGGTCACCTTTTTCGCCATCCAGTGGACCAATCTCGGGGCTCCGAGCACTGGCAAGGTTAAAAAGTCTAAGAACAGCCCCATTCCCTTCCCCCTTTCACAATTCCTGCCAGTTCACCACGATGTTCACAAAGTTATAGGGGGGAACCGGTCCAACGTACTTGAAGGCTACTCGGTTGCCCAACTTCTCGTCCAGCCGCCTTATTGCCTGGTCAAAGTCTTGCTCCCGCTTTCTGTCTACCAGGAAAACTGCATTTACTATCGCCCGGTCCACCAGTGTATCGTTCTCCCGAACACGCTGGGCAATCGGCTGAAGGGGAAGTAAAATTCTGGCTGCCTCCTGGCTTCTCTTCCGGTCCAGCGCCTCTTTGACCATCCGTCCCAGGGGTATTCCCTCAAAACGGATTGCCTCCGGGGGCTTGCCTGAGAGCGACTTACGCAGTCTTCTTATGTCGGCGTTCTCGGTGACGATCTCCTCGAAGACAGCCTTCTCATCGCGCCAGAACGCCTTCAGACCCAGCTCCACTTTACCCTCCATGTCCCTGAGCAATCTATTGAACTCCTCAAACCTGCTCCCCAAGAGCTTCCGGATGTCCTGCATGGGAGAGGCAGAATCGGTGACGGTTCCAAACCTCACTGGCAGAAGGGTAAATTCCCTCATGACCGTCTCCTGCACCTTCTCGTGAGCTATCATGTTCCGGCGAGTGCTCTCATACTGCTTCACCGGCGGCGAGTCACTGACGACAACAGCGAGACCTTTGTGGCACACTGTATGTACCAAGCCATCTTCATTGCCTAGCCCTACCTCGTCAAAGGTGCGGTCCTGCTGGCAGGGGATGATGCAATAAAGGTATTTTCCCAGTTCAGCCATTTGTCGTTCCAGCTACACCCCAGTTTCAACGAAATGAAGATGCTCAACCTCCTCATTTTTCAAGCGCCTTATGTTAATCAACAAGTTGCCATCCGACTCGCCCTGCCCACGACAGCAAGCAGTAAGCAGTTCCGATGCCTGGTGAAGTTTGACG
>Ga0315289_10008525_pt1 | contig 14815 bp, 13 predicted proteins | sample YL17G11_40_MG_FD_203452 | JGI IMG/M metagenome (GOLD analysis project Ga0315289, IMG submission 203452) | Sediment microbial communities from Yellowstone Lake, YNP, Wyoming, USA - YL17G11_40 | ecosystem: Environmental > Aquatic > Freshwater > Lake > Sediment | place: USA: Wyoming | collected...
CCAGGGGATCATCGCGGTTCTCCCTGACCATCCGACCCTTATCCGGTTACGGAACCACACCCCGGATCCGGTGCCCTTTGCGGTAAGGGGGCTTATCAGGGACGGGACCACCCGGCTCACCGAGCGGGAGGCACTGAAGGGAGCCTTCGGGTTCATGGATGCATGCAAGTTTCTCCCTCTGCTCGGACTTAAGTATTGATAGGTTCCCCCGAGTCTATCACCCTATACCTCAAGTCCCGTGAAGGCAACAAAACCTGAATGAGGATCATGACAAGGCATCGAAATACCGTGCAAGGATGTCCCATGCTGATGGAACAGCGGCGAGGTAGTTCACCAGATTTCCATCTAAGTCAACATATCGGAAGGTTGTCTGTGCCCCTGCAAGACGGGCAAGCAGGATTCCCGCTGCAATATCCCAGATCTTGTTGGCCTTCCCGAGACACCCACAGAACCGGCCATCGGCCAGGTAAGCAAGGTTCATGGCAGCAGAACCGGTTCGCAGGCAGCCGCGGGAGATGTCATTTAGTAGACCGAAAGTGCGGAATTCCCGCTCCCTGGTGCTCGGATTATAGGTCTTGCCCGAAAAGGACATTGCAAAAAGACAGTCCTCAACAGCATGGTCCGTTATGGCAATGCGACTCTTGTTCTTGAATACTCCGATCCCCTCCGCCCCATAGTAGAGATCCTGGGCGATTGGGTTGTACACCACCCCCACTGTAGGGGTGCCATCCTCGATGAACGCGATGGAAACCGCATAGAGCGGGATATGGTTCACGTAATTCACTGTACCGTCCAGCGCGTCCACAATCCAGTAGTGCAGTGTATCCCGGGAGATCCCCTGCCCGGATTCCTCGGTCAGGATTGGATATTTTTCATTGAACTTCCCGATGTGGTGGATGATCCTCTCCTCAGCAAGCCGATCCACCTCGGTTACGATATCCCGGTAAGACTCCTTTCTGGAGATCTGCAGGGGATCGGTCGTATATTCCTGCAGGAGACTGCCACCAGCCACCGCAGCTCGCATCGCTACCTCAAGAACAGGTTCCCTATCCATCTGATATCTCCTGGAGCAGGTTCAGGTTCGCATCCCATCGGTCCAGCAGCAGCTCGTACAGAGCCTCCCCAGAACGGAGCTGCATGGCAACAATCAGAAATTCCGGGGGCTGGAGAGCCCTCATCAGGTACCGTATATTGGCATCAGGATCCCTGGGATTATCATAGCAGAAGGCCGTCATAATCCCGAGCATGATCTTCTCTGGCACGATCCCGCAGCAGATACAGAGTTGGGCGGCCCCGATAAGCCGTTCATTCGGGGCTAGCTTTCGGAAAGGTTCCCGTGCAACTCGATCGATGGGATCGTAGAGCAGTGTATTCCGGAAACGCTGGAGTTCCTTGTCAGCGTACCAATCAACAAATGCAGGTTCCAGGGAGAAACGGCATCGGAGAACATGCTTCATCTCCCCCATGGCACCCGCCACAATCTCGCTCACCCGCGGGTTTTTCAGAGCCTCATGCACGTAGGTGAGCGAGAGCATAGAACCGAGATACGCTGCAATGCAGTGGGGTGTGTTGTGCAGGTAGAGCTTGGCCAGCCACTGCTTCTCCAGTTCCATCCGAGGCACGTAGGAACCCAGGCCTCCCACGTGCGAAACCCTTTCGTCGATATAGCAGACCCCATCTTCGGTAACGATGGAGAGCGGGTCTCGGGCCAGGAGTCCCTCAGGGGCAGTGTTGGATGTGATGACATCTGGAATGGCAAAAACCACGTTGGGGTTCCCGGTGGCTGCCCGGATCATCTCGGGGATCGAGGCATCGTTCTCGCAACAGATGATGGGGGTGATGGACCCCCTCAGGTGTTCGATGAGGGAAGATGCATTCCGTGGCCCCACCGCCATAATAATGGCATCAGCCCGTGCGATCGCTTCCTGTTCCCCACCAGGGGCATAGCATTGCCGGATAGGTACGACACATTCTTCATAATCATTCCGGACCACGCGGAAGCTGGTGAATTGCCTTCGATCATTCAGCAGGTGGCAGAGCCTCTCATTTTTCTCGACGTAGTTGTACTCGTAGTCTGAAGGAGGAAAGACCCAGGGGAGGAACCCACGGCCGATAGCACCGGCCCCATAAATGAGGAGGCGTTTAGGCATCAGGGATCCCCCTGTCGATACGGATCCGGATAGTTTCAAGGACCTGGTCCATAGCTTTTCGGGCAGAAGGTTCGTCCTTGCCAGAGGCGATGATAAAGCATACCCGCTTCGTGCAGTCGATGTAGGGTTCTACCTGATCACCCGCCTGATAGCGGAAGAAGACATGCTCAAAGCCGGGGATCTTCTTTGCGTCCTCGATCCCCTCGATGGCTACGATTCTGCCTGGACTGGGCCAGAGGGAGGCGGTGAGACCGACCCGGTGCTTTGTATCCCGGAGGAGGTCATCAGGGAATGGTTCTCCCAATGCAGTGAGCACTGCTGCCCGAAGGACGTTTTTACCGGTTGCAGCAGGCACGAGGAACTGGCAATCAAATCCACCCGAGAGCCGGACGGCCATCTCGATGATCCTGGGTCCCTCCCGCGTCAGGATCATATCGGCCTTCGCAGCCCCGATGGTGATCCCAAGGTCCCGTGCCACGTGCTCGACGAGATCATACATCTCCTTCTGAACTTCCGGAGGGAGGGTCGTGGGATGGCGCAGGCCAGTCTCTATGGCAAACCCCTCACTCATGTCAAAGTGGCGGTCGGTGATGAAGCAGGGATGGAACTTCCCTTCACAATCGAAAAGGGTCTCCACGGTCTGCTCCCTCCCAACCCAAAACTCTTCAATGAGGGCATACCCGGAACGGGAGACATTGATAGCCTGCCGTACCGCCTTCCTCACTCCCTCAGAGTCCTCTTGATAGAAAATTCGGGTCCCCCGGCTCCCGCTGCTGTCCGTGTTCTTGACAATGAGGGGGTACCCGATCTCGCAAACGGCATCGTCTGTCTCATCGATGGTATGTATATCGATCTCCCGAAACCTGGGGACCGGGTAGCCCAATTCTTTCAGCCTGCGCCGAAAGACATTCTTGTTGTTTGTGATATAAGCAATGGCTGGATCTACACCTGGAAGTCCCAGGACTCTGGCCATCACAGCCATCGTTACCGTGGCATCGATCCCTGCGGTCAGGATGCCGGCGATGCGCACCCCTCCACTTGTCAGGCGGAGCGCCTGCTCCAGATGATCCCTCGTATCAAAGATATCGATCTTCAGGAAGAGATCGGCCTCATGAGCGCATATACAGGCTGGATCGCGGTCCGAAACGATCACCTTTAATCCAAGGCGGCGTACTTCATGGACTAAGGGGAGCTGGAGGATCCCGCCACCGATTACCCAGAAAAATTGAGGGGAATCCACGTTACTCTTTAAGGACATTTTGAACCGCCGGTCATCAATTGGTATAATCTCTATCGTGTTTTCACTTGAAGATTGTCCCTTTCGATTCTACGCTGACACCCACCTTGGATAACCCCCGATGTTCCATGATCCATCAATGGAACGACAGGTTACCACACCTGACTCCTGGCCAATTGAGGAGAAATGTCCCACCATGTACCCACACCGTTCCTTCTCAAAAGGAGCAGATAACCCCGATATATATTTGGGACCGATAGTTTCACAAAGCCTGGATTCGTTCCACGATTATGCGTGCCACACGTTCCGCACCTTTTCCATCAACGGTTTCACGGCAGGCGCATGCCATCCTGCATCGCCTATCGTCATCGACGAGGAGCTCCCTTACAGCAGCTATTATTGCTCCTGTAGTGACGTCTGTATACAGGCCAAGGTTCACGGCCATTCCGGCTGATGCAAAGGCAGAAGCCGATACGAAATGATCTTCGGTGAGGCAGATGTGAATGGCAGGCACGCCGGTAGCTGCAAGCTCATAGGCGGTTATCCCGAATGAGGCAACGGCAAGATCTGCTTTTTCCATGATCCCGTGCATATCCCGAACATCCCGTAAAATTTCGAAATCCCGGGCTTTATGGCGTAAACACCCTTCGATCTCAGTCCCATACCGAAACCAGGGTCCCATGATCACCGTGACATCCACATCACTGTCCAGATCATCCAGTGCATCGATAATTTTCATGGTGATGTTTCCAGGATCGCTGCCGCCCGTGGTTACAAGCATGCGAAGCCGCTCTTTAGGACTCCGGTCTGGTTCCCTGGCAAATTCCCGCCGTAATATGCAGTAGTCCCATCCCACATAACGTGAGCCTGAGAACCCGGTCCAGTCTATACGATCCACCAGGGGAGTGGGGGGGTAGAATACCAGATCAGCAACCCGCCGTCGGTCACTAAGATCATCGATGGTCACGAGAAGCATATCGTCTGTCCAAAGGGTGGAAAGCACCGGGACCGGAAGATCATCCCTCATATCCAGGATAAGGGCAGCAGGTTGGACCTCGCGTATAACCCCTTCCAGCCAGCAGGGGTAATCCACCCGATCCGAACCTTCCGAGAGAAAAAATACGCGGTAACCACATCGTCTGATGAACCCCGCACACCGTTCGTTCTCCCGCATTGCGAAGGTTACCTGGCAATGGTGGCAATCCCTCAGCTCATCGGCAAGGGCGAGGCATCGTGTGATATGGCCCATCCCGATTCGAGGTGAGCCGTCGCATCGGATCAGGATGGGGATTCGAGTCTTCATCGGATAAGCCACCGGGTTGGATCAAGGAGGGATTCATCCTTGATTGCCAGGGATCTTGCCTTCCTGACCAAGGAATCCGGCAGGGCACCTACCTTCTCTGCAGCGATGGCATCCACAAGCTCGCTCTCATTCCGTACTCCAACAAGGATGGACGACACTCCTTTGGCGGCGAGGCAGAAACGGAGCGCAATTGCTGGCATGGCCTCCCAGGTTCCGGCCAGCTCATCTCGGGCCCGGATGGCAGCCTCCCGCAACCTGTCCATTCCAGGCGGCAAGAACTCTGCTTTGCGGGATAGGATCCCTTTCATGAGGGCGGATCGGACAAGGACCCCCACACCAGCCCGGAACGCGGCGGGAAAGACATGACGGGCCATTCGCTGGTCCAGAATGTTATAGGCGACCTGCACCGTATCAAATGATCCGGAGGCGATGATGGCCATGGCCTCCTCCTCAGTATATACGGAAGCTCCCAGAAACCGAATGAGTCCTTCTCTCTGTGCGTCCTTTAGGCATGCCGTCATCTCTCCCTCCTCGATGAGGTCCACCGTCGCATTGTGGATCTGAACGATATCCAACGTCGTTCTGCGGAGGGCATTCCGGCTCCTGTGAAGGGATTTGTTGATCTGATCGCAGAGCCGGGCACCCCGCAGGGGTTCATGGTCCGGGTCTTTCGGCATCATGACCTTGGTGGCAATGATACACCCTGCGCGATCTCCCAAAGCCCGGCCCAGAAGGCCTTCGCTCGTTCCGTAGGCGGGCGCTGTATCAAAGAGGTTGATCCCGGAATCGGCGGCGTGGCAGAGTATCCGGAGGCTTTCGGGTTCCTGAGGCCGGCCAAAATCACCTGGTTTTTCGATGCCGTAATCCAGACCGAGGGATACCGTGCCTACTGAGATGGCAGAAACCCGTATCCCGGTGCGACCGAGGGGATTCTCACGCATCGCACATCCCTCACGTAAGGTGATAGAACCCCCTCCGTGCAGGTGGTCCCCGAAGGAGATCGCGTGCGTTCCCCTGTTCGACAGCTTTGGCAAGTATCCCGAAGACCTCGTGAACATTCTCAAGGTACTGCTCGACGTGGGAATGCTTGTGAGCAAACGAGGGTTTGAACTGGTTGAATGCCAGGAATCCCCGTTCCAGCATCAGCTGGGTAAAGAGCGTGGTCAGGATCAGCTCTTCATCGTGGCCCAGGGTAAAATGGCTGAGGGACGGGAGACCGCTCGCTTCAAGCCGGAGACCGGTCTCTTCAGCCGCCTGTTGCCATCCCCTGGAGACCGTTGTTCCGGTGGCAATGAGGTGATCGGCCACCTTCTCCCGCCGGTACTTGTCAATGGTTGCAAGCGCTGCAGTGGGGCCGATCCGCTCTGTCCAGTTCGTGGAACTGATGAAGGTCTCCTGGGCCGCCTGCATCACCTCCTCTCTCCCGATCACGGCCGACATGGCGTACCCATTGGCCATCGCCTTGGCAAAGACTGCGATATCGGGCTCGATACCAAGGTTCAGATGAATCCCGCCAGCCCCCATCCGGAAGCCGGTTGTGATCTCGTCAAAGATAAGGACAGCCCCCGTCTCCCTGGCGATTCTCCTCACGCCCTCCAGAAACCCGGACTTCGGAGGCTGGTCCCGCTGCGGTTCCATCACGATGGCTGCAAGCGTACCCTGCGTGGACGAGACGATCTCCTCCAGCTGGTCAAGGTGGTTGTAGTGAAAGGGAAGGGAAGTGCCGAGAAGCCCGCGGGGGACCCCTCCTGGCGTGAGTCCTGGCATCAGGTGCCCATCCAGAGCATCGTCCTCACTCAGATTGGCGGCCAGGTACCAGTCATACCACCCGTGGTAACCACAGAAGGCGACGGTGTCCTCGCGGGCGTGCGCTCGGGCAATACGAACTGCTATCGCCATTGCCTCGCCCCCGGACCGCCCATAGCGGACCATATCTGCCCAGGGGTGGAGGGTACACAGAGTCTCGGCGAGCTCAACCTCCTCAGGGGCATTCAGAGTACACTGAACCCCCTGGTCGATGGCAGCTTTTACAGAACCATCCACTTCCGGGTCTGCATAGCCGAGGACACAGGCTCCGACCCCCATGAGGCTCATGTCGAGGTAGGTCCTGTCATCCAGGTCTATCACCTCAACACCCTTCGCCGATCGATAGTACGCCGGCCAATGCTCCGGCAGGAACATCTCGGGGCGCTTCGAGAGAAGCTGAGTACCCCCCGGAATAATGGCACGCGCACGGCTGTATAATTCCTGTCCTTTCATAACCTTCTCGCCTCCAGCACCTCACTCTCCCTCTCCAGCGACTTCAGATAACCTTCGTTGCGGATGATTCCGGCGTTTATTTCCAGGAGATCCGGCTCGCGCTGAAGGAGGTCCAGAATATCACCGGTCAGAAATATCTCGCCCTCGCGATACAGCCTTTTATAGATGGCACGGATGAACCGGAGGTCCCGTTCTTCATCCACCGTCCACCGCAGATGACCCAGGTTCTGGAATTTTTCATACCTCCCGCGATGAAATCTCTCTGGATGATTCTTTAGGTACGGGCCCACATGCTCCCGCTCTGAGGGGAGCGTGGCTTCCCTCCATGCGGTGGAGAGGGCACTTGAGGAGAAGACCGTAACGTCAAGGCCATCGGGAAAGCCACCCTCAAGGCTGCAGGCATCGTAATCCCCAGTGAAATAGAACTCCACCACCTCATCCACGATCTCAGGGTCAATGACCGGGCAATCGGCCGTGATCCTCACGACCGGATCCGCATCAAAGGTTCTGGCCGCCCGGTAGTAGCGATCCAGGACATCGTCGGTTGACCCTGCAACGGCCTCCACCCCCAGGGATCGGGCCAGATCGAGGATTACCCGATCCTCCTCCATCTCCGTTGTGGCTACGACGATGGTGCTGATGGTCCGGCAGCGCTTGATCCTCTCCACGACGTGCCAGAGCATGGGCCTTCCGGCGATCTCCTTCAATACCTTCCCCGGGAGACGGGTTGACCCTGTGCGGGCCTGAATGATGGCAACCGTGCGGGTCATCTCACCCCCTCCAGCGCCTGCGGGTGGAGAGGAGAGGCCGTAACCCATCGGTGGGATCGGCCCGCCACTCCCTCTCCCTGAGCTCGCAAGGCGCCGGACCCTTCTCTCCCGATCCATCAGCCTGCATCCCGGTACGTATCCCCTCGATAACAGGCCGGATCTGATCGGGGAGCCAGCAATGACCCATACCGAACTCCTCACCACTGCCATCCAGATCCAGATGGAACTCCACCATGCTCGCCCCCCAGTGATGAACCGCCCGGTAGATCACGGCAGGAGAGACAGTATGGTCTGACCATCCCGCAGAGCAGCCACACGCCGTGCGGAGCGCGGCGATGCAGGCCAGGTTGCACTCATCGGGCTGGGTAGGATACTGGGATGTACAGTGGAGGAGGGTGAGTTCGCGGCATCCGGCCCTGCGAAGCACCCGCACGGCCCCCTCCACCTCCTCGAGGGTGGCCATCCCCGTGGAGAGCACCACCGGCTTTCCTGTTCGTGCACAGGCAGCGAGGAGATCTTCCCGGAGGAGTTCGTACGAGGCGATCTTGTAGAAGTCCACATGGGGCAGCAGTTCATTGACAGCGTCAAGGTAGAAAGGGGTGCAGGAGAACTGGATCCCCCGGTCGCGACAGCGCGCGGCGAGGTGAGGGAGAAATTCGACCGGAAGTTCCCATGACACCCGACTGCGGATATCTTCCCGTGTCCGGAGAACCTCCGGGGCAAAGAGGTCGCTCACGCGGAAGAGCTGGAACTTCACGGCCGTGCACCCGATTGCGGCTGCCGTGTCGATGAACTGGAGGGATCGGCCGAGGTCGCGGTGGTGATTGCTGGACACCTCAGCAACGAATTCTGGTATCATACACTCCTAACCCGGCTCGCACTGGATCAACGATCTCTGACCGGAGGGTTCCGCAGTTTTCGAAGAGAATTGTCTCATCACCCATCTCCCCTCCTGGTTTAAACCTTTTTTGCCGATATGCGGACCCTGATGGATTGTGTTCCACAATCCTCACCGGGATGCCTGCCGGATTGCATGGACTACCCGTTCGATGCTCTCATCGGTCATGCCCGGGTAGAGGGGAAGGGTGATGATCCTCTGGAAGATATCCTCGGTAACCGGGAATTTATTCGGATCAACGGGGAGATGCTTCCGGTAGTAGGTGAAGCGGTACGTCGGGATGTAGTGGAGGTTCACCCCGATCTGCTGTGCCCGCAGGTCGAGGAAGAAGCGGTTTCGGTCCAGGCCATTCACGAGCACCGTATAGAGGTGCCACCCGTGGGTCACGTTCTCCCGGGTCACCGGCGTCTCGAGGATTGCCACGTCTGCCAGGAGATCGTTGTAGTGGTCTGCGATCTCCTTCCTCCGCGCAAGGAAGCGATGAAGCTTCTTCAGCTGGGAGTTCCCCAGGGCCGCCTGGAGGTCGGTCATCCGATAGTTTCTCCCGAGGAACCTCATATCATAGGCCCAGGGGGCTTTTATACCGATTCCCCTGCCTTCATCCCGGTCGATGCCATGGCTCCGGAGAAGACGAAGCCTCGAGGCCAGTTCCGAATTATCGGTGACCACTGCCCCACCCTCACCGGTCGTGATGGGTTTCACCGGATGAAAGGAGAATACCGTGAGGTCGGCGAAGGTGCCGATCTTCCTTCCATCGAAGGAGGCCCCGAATGCATGGCAGGCATCCTCGATGAGGACCAGGTCGTGCTCCCTGGCAATATCCCGGATTTCTGCAATGGTGCAGGGATGGCCGGCATAGTCCATGGCGACGATACCTTTCGTTCGTCTCGTGATCTTTTCCCTGATGCGATCAGGGTCGATGTTGCGGGTATCGGATTCGATATCGGCATAGACGGGCCGGAGTCCATGGTAGAGGAGGCAGTTGCTGGTGGCGGCGAAGGTGAAGGGGGTGGTGATCACCTCGCTCCCCGGGCGCAGATCCAGCGCCTGGACAGAGATATCCAGAGCGCTTGTGCCGCTATTCACCAGCACCGCGTTGCGGCACCCGATGGTACGGCAGATCGCCTCTTCGAACTCGGGGATCTTTGGGCCCCCGGTGAGCCACTCACTGCGGAGCACCTCGATGACCGCGTTGATATCCTCTTCGTCCAGGGACTGGTGGCCATAGGGAATCGGATTCATGGCATACTCAAGGAGAGGGTGACCGGCTGACCTATCGTGCTCCTATAGCGATGATCCGTTTCAGTTCGTCAGGACCGAGCCACACGTCGTTCGTATCACTGGAGTAGCGGAAGGAATCAGGGAGGGGTCGTCCCCCGGGGACCTCTTCCTTTTGCCAGAATGCGTGCTCGGGCTCTATGGTGAAGTAGGTCCCAAAGTCGCAGCTGTGACGGGCTTCGTCCTCGGTGAGGAGGACTTCGTGGATCTTCTCGCCCGGGCGGATACCGATGATTCTCCTTTCCAGGGCGGGTGCGATGGCGTCGGCAAGGTCAACGACCCGCATGCTCGGGAGCCGGGGAATGAAGATCTCCCCACCTTTCATCCGCTGAAGGGAATCCATCACAAACTGGACTCCCTGCTCCAGTGTGATCCAGAACCTGGTCATCCTCTCGTCGGTAATGGTGAGGTGGCCCTGCTTCATCTGCTCCTGGAAGATGGGAATGACACTTCCGCGACTGCCGATCACATTCCCGTAGCGGACGCAGGAGAACTTTGTGACCTTGCCACCGGCATAGGAGTTGCCCTGGATCATGAGCTTCTCGGCGACCATCTTCGTCGCCCCATAAAGGTTCACCGGATGCACCGCCTTGTCGGTGCTGATAGCCATCACGCGGTCGACGCAGTTATCGATAGCAGCATCGATCACATTGACGGTCCCATTGATGTTCGTCTTCACGGCTTCGATGGGGTTATACTCACAGGCTGGCACCTGTTTCAGGGCCGCTGCATGGACTACAATCTCCACCCCGTTCATGGCGCGGGAGATGCGGTCCCGGTCCCGGACGTCTCCGATGAAGAAGCGGAGCCTCTCATCCCGGAACTTCTGCTCCATGAGCATCTGGTTGAGCTCTCCCCGGGAGAAAATCCGGATGCTGGAGGGGACATGATCCCGCAGCAGGATCTCCGCAAATTTCATCCCAAAGGAGCCGGTTCCCCCTATAATGAGGATGGTTTTTCCATCAAACGGCCCGGACATGTTATGTACCCATGGATCGTACCGGGTTAAGCCTTTTTCCATGGATACGTCGGATGGATTTGATTATGCAGCGAATTTTCTTTCAATTTTCAATTCAAGGGCAGCCCAATCCTCTAATCGAGGATTCAGGGTGCAGATCTACACAATGGTTTTCACGGATCGTAGCCAATTCATACTTGATGGGTTCTGCCGCGGGGTTCCTGATCATTGATGATACCACTGAGGAATGGTACAGACAGAGCGATGTGGACCTCCTTGAAACGATCTGCCATATCCTCCTGCCCCGGCTTATCCGTGCGAAGACCCTTTCTGCAATCCATGTAATCCTTGAGGCCGGGAGGGGAGACCCTTCCATCAGGGATTTCAAGCAGACCATGGATCAGGTATCCCTGTGGCAGCTTGAGCATCGGGACGGTATCAGGGGAGTCCTGGAGATCGCCCGTTCCACACAGTGCGAAACCCTCGTCATAATCCGGCCCGAGAATCCCCTTACCGCGCCCGAAGAAGTGGACCGGCTTGTCGGGCATCACAGGGTTCACCGCTGTGCATATTCCAGCAACCATGAACCCGATGGACAGAATGGGTATCCCCGGGGCCTGGGGGCCGAGGCCATCTCTCTCGCTCATCTTGAATTTTTAAAAAGAGAAGAACCGGATCTCAGGTGCTGGTCAGAGATGAGCACGGGAATGAAAAGGCAGAGAAAGGGTGCTTTACTCCGATCCCTGCCCTCCCGGACCGGTCCTGAGGTAGATCTCTCTCTTTCAGGAGGGAGTAAGGGTCTGAATCTCCTCATCGAAGAGCTCGGGAAGGTCTCAAAGGATCCTTCCTGGAGCCCGGAAGAGATCCTGAAGACCTATCGAAATGTGAACCGGGTGAAAACCGTGGTCCTCCTGGAGCAGGGGGAGGACGTCCTGCATGCCGTGGAATGGGGGAAGTCGGGCGGGGGACAGGTTCACTATATCGCCCTTGACCCCTGCGGTTCCTACGAACTTGAGAGACGGGGAATTCCCTTCACCACCAAGGCGGATTACATGACTTTCGGGGAGGTCAATCGCATCGGGATGGACAATTTCACCTTCCTGAATAACCTCTGTGATGCCATCGACCGGGACCTTGAAGATCGCTTCCCGGGAATGCCGGTACGACCGTCATTCTCTGTATTCTATGAATTGAAGATCATCTTCGATGTGGTGCTCGTTGTCGCGGCAACCCTCGAAAGAATCCTTGCCGCTGAAAAACCGGATGCGATCCGGATCTATGCCCGCCCGCCCCCCAGAGGGAATCCTGATGAACGCTCTTTCCATGCCGATGATTCAATCTACGCCTTCCTCGTATCCTTGGCCTGTACCCTCCCTATCAGCCTGATCGAAGCGGGAGAGCACCGGGTATCACCACCCCCATATCGTGACCTGTGGCATCGTATTCAGGGTTCCCTGCGTTCCCTGACGGGATCCAGCAGCCTGCTCTTCAACATGGGAATCCTCGGGAAGAGAAAGGGTATCCTTTCGGTCCACCTACCAGTCACATCCTGGTTCCGCAACCCCCGCGGGGAGACCGTCCTGATCTATGGCTCTGGGTATAACTGGGATGACAGCCTCGAGGATCTGTATCGGACAGGAATCAGACGCATTCTCCGCATCAGCGATCCGAAAGTGCGAGAATCCCTGAACAACCGTGAGGAGATCAGGGAGATCATCTACCAGATCGGCGAGAACTATCTGGCAGATAAAGGTTTCCCCATCTCCATGGATCGAAGGGTGATCCATTATCTCTTACAAAAGACCGCTTCTCTGGTCCTCAGGTCGCTGGAGGAGTGCCTGGTCGCCCACCACCAGGCAACCGCAGTTATACGCTCAAAAGGGGTGCGTGCCCTCCTCCTCTCAACCCTGCCAACACCGGCTGGAAATGCATTCATCCAGGCCGCACGGGATTCCGGGATTCCGGTCATATCCTGGCAGCATGGGGGTGCGGGTTACGCATATCACCCCCTGATGGCCCATGTTGAGATGGCCGGATCCACGCTTCATCTCGTCTTCGGAGAAGGCGCCAGACGGAGTTACCTCGAGACCTGTGAGCAATATCGCCGCTTCACCTGTCCCGATATATCAGCTGTCGGATCCAGCTCCCTGGATGCGCTCAGACGGAAACGAGATCAGAATCGGGGCAGAAGAAAGGTCGTGTACGTCACGACACACTATCTCGAGAATCTCTTTCAGGTCTCAATGCTCTTCAAGCGGGGCGAATTCGATGGAGAAGTCTGGTCTTTCCAGAGGTCTGTGATTGACCTCGCTGCCCGGCATCCCGGGTGTGAATTCGTGATCAAGCTCCACCCGGTCCACCGCTCGCGCCAGCCTCTCCTCGCATATATAACAGATCGGGGAATAACCTCCACGAGGATAGTCGTAGATGAGCAGTCAATCATGGACCTTGTGCAGGACGCGGATGCTGTCCTTTTTGATCTGATCACCACCGGTATTCTCCAGGTTCTGACTACAGAGAAGGAGATCTTTGTCTATTCAGGACTGATCGCCATAGACTCTGATGTTGAGGAGCTATTAGCAAGGAGGGCACATGTCTCTCGTGATCCAATGGAATGTATCGTATCTCTGGAACGCTATCTCTCAGGGAATGATATAAAGGATGGAGCTGACTGCAGGAACACGAAGTTTCTCAGGGGATTCGGCACGCACAGGAATGATGGTTTGAGCGGGCAGCGGGCGGCCGAGCTGGTCGTTACCATGCTTCAGCAATATCCACAGGGCTAGTTCAGGTTCCATAGTCGGAGACCGTTTCATCACCACCCGGGAAATTGTACAATTCAAGATTGCGATGCAAGCCAAAAAATGATACGCCGGTCCCATTATAGTCGGAAACCTCCCTTTTGTAACTTTCAGGGTCTTCTCAAAGAGTGGTAACGCCATAATGCTGCTTTTAACGCAATAATTAACTCAGGAGACCGGATTCATCGGCGGAGCAAGAGGAATCGGAGGATGCGCAGCTCACAGTGTGCGTCAAACTCTTTCCTGCCCGGTCGCAGGGATGCCAGGAGGAGCCCGAGGCATGCCTCGAACGCAAGAGTTGTCGTGATTATGCCCCTCTCAAGAATATTCAGGTGGGAGTACTTCGCAATAAAGACGAACTCACTCCGGATTGACCAATATCTTGCCCAGGATTTCAGCCTGAAAGTGGTGATGGTTGATTCCCCCTTATGGATTACCGCTGCCTGCGGGAACAGAACCGATCTCCAGCCGCAGTCCTTCAGCTTCCGGCCCGCTATGTACTCTTCCCAGTACAGGAAGGTCTCCTCATCAAAGAGGCCGATCTCCTTGAGTGCCTCACTCCTGAACAGCATGAACGCCCCGCTGATCACTTCGAATTCCCGGGGCGCATCAAAGGTATAATCATAGTGGTAGTAATGCCTCCAGACGCCGGTCTCCCTGAAGATCAGCTGGCCGAGGAAAGAATGCACGAGGAGGAAGTCAGCGAATACCGGCAGGCTTCGGGTGCATGTACGCTCGATGGATCCATCCGGGGACCGGATCAATGGGGAGATCACCCCGATCCCCGGATCCTGTTCGCAATGGGAAACGAGGCGATCGAGGAGCGAGGAATCAGTGATGATGACATCGTTATTCAGGATCAGGATATAATCAGGAGAGAGGGCCCGGAGCGCAAACCGGATACCGAGGTTATTCCCTTTCGCGTAGCCACTGTTCTCGGGGTTCTGTATGAGGATAATCGATCTCTTTTCAAGGGAGGCCGGAAGACGTGACCGGATGATCTGCTCATCCATTGTTTCATCTGCAGAGAAGTCTATACAGGGAACAGGAGCTGCCTGTCGAACCTGGGGGAAAAGTGATGAACTGACCTCAATAGTCCCGCTGCAGTAGCCCCTGATGTTCTCCACCGATGTATCAGTAGAGCCGTTATCCACGACGATT
>Ga0315289_10008526_pt1 | contig 14814 bp, 14 predicted proteins | sample YL17G11_40_MG_FD_203452 | JGI IMG/M metagenome (GOLD analysis project Ga0315289, IMG submission 203452) | Sediment microbial communities from Yellowstone Lake, YNP, Wyoming, USA - YL17G11_40 | ecosystem: Environmental > Aquatic > Freshwater > Lake > Sediment | place: USA: Wyoming | collected...
GCGAAGGTCCTGGCCGAAGAGCCCTTGCCTGTAGACCATTTCCTCGCAGTATAACGCCCACCCCTCTATCAAAATAAGATCGTCCTGCAGCTTGCGGATCTTGGATGGATTTTGATTTGCCAGCAGGAGTTGCATGTGATGACCCGGATAGCCTTCATGAACCACCGAGCCCCGAAAACCGCGCTTGGCTATATAGCTGGCATAATCTGCTTTTTGCGCCGCTGTCAGACTCTCCGGAAGCGGGCGAACGTAGAAAAAGCCGGTCTGGAATTCGTCAAGCGGCGCCGGAGGTTCATAGGCTATGCCGCGGATTGTGCCTCGCAAAAAGGCGGGAGTTTCCATTGGAATGCAGCTTCCGAAACTGTCGGGTATGGTGGCGTAGCCGCTGGCTTTGACATACTCCTTCATTTGCTCGATTTCCCACCGATAGTATTCGAGCACGTCGCTTCTGCTCAGGCTGGGAATGGGAAACCGCGCCAGCGTGTCCGCCGGGGGGAGCAAGGCCTCCAGCGCTTTCATCTGGGAATCAACGTCGGCATATATGCTGTTTCCCAGGTTGAGAAGCGAGTCCACCCCGAAATCGAGGAAATGAACCTGGGTCAGCATAGCCTCGAAATTCTTTCGACCGATGGCGCACGTCGCTGTCGCTCGAGGCTTAAGATTACGGCAGAAGGAGTTGAAATCGCGAAGAGCCGCTATGGCGTTATCTCGAGCCGCCTCGATTTCTCCGCGATACTGTGGAAAGCTGTCCATGAAGGCCGCCGAGACAGCGGTGATCATCTTGGTGCCCTCGTCGATGGCGTCGATCGACGTTTCGACAAAAATCAATACCGGCTCCGTCAAATTTGCCTTGGCGGTCCCGGCCACAACTGGAATCTCCCTCAGACGTCCTAACAGCGACGGCAGACGTTCCCTCATGGGCGCGAAATCTCTCAGGGCCAGGTAATGGATGCCGTTGAGGCATTGGTCGGAGTATATGAACGGCGATTTTCTCCAGTAAGGGAATTTTTCGAGCTCGAACAACCGCTGCCAGACATTCGAAAGGAGCAGCTTATAATCTATGGCGTCGTCTACCGGCCAGCCGGAAGTATCCATCGACAGGAGGCGTTTCCGTGAATCCTTGAGGTACTGGATTTGCCTCTCTATATTTCGTTTCGAGTAATCCGCCAGCCTGGCATCGTAGTCATGTATTCCGACATACGTGCCCCAGACCGGGTCGAACCTGGCGAAAGCATCGAAAACTGTATCGGCATAGGTGTGGAACTGTTGCGGCGTGGTAGCACCGGTGACGAGGCCGCGCCAAAAAAGCACCCAGAAGATCCCCAAAAGCAAACTTGTCCTTGGTCTCATTTTACCTCAACGTCAGGCGGCAGGCCGCCTCGATATGAAAGGTTTGCGGAAACTGGTCCACGGGTACGGCCCGATCGAGTGAATATCCTCCCTGGGAAAATTCCTTTACGTCTCTGGCAAGCGTCGCCGGGTTGCACGAGATATATACTATCTTGCCGGGTCTCGCCGATAAGAGAGATTGCATTACCTCGGGATGAAGGCCGGCGCGAGGAGGATCGAGGACCACAAGGTCATATTTCTCCCCCGCGCCCACGGCTCGCTTCAGAAAATCATTCACGTCGGACACTATAAACTCGCAGTTGCCGACAGAATTAAGCGACATATTGGCAAGTGCGTCTTTGACGGCGTCGGGCACCGACTCCACCCCGGTAACCCTGCCAACCAAGCCCGAGAAATATATGGCGATCGTGCCGGTGCCGCTGTAGAGGTCAAGCATGTTTTCATCAGCGACAGGCTCGGCAAGCTCGAGGGCGAGGTCGTAGAGGCGCTGCGCCTGATAGCTGTTGGTCTGGAAGAACGAGCCGGCCGATATTCGGTACTTGTACTCCCCCAGCTTCTCATAAATGTGGTCTGAACCGTAGAGCGTGGTCTCCTTCTGGCCTCTGGCGATATTGGCTTTCTCGAGATTAACCGTATGAGTGACCGACTTCACGGGCTGGAAAAGACGGGCTATCTCGCCTGCCAGAACCTTAAGACTGGGGTATTCCCCTGCGCCTGTCACGAAATTGACCAGGGTTTCCCCGGTGAATTTACCCTCCCTGATGACCAGAAAGCGCAGGTAACCGCTGTGATTCATGATATGGTAAGGCGGCAGGCCTAACTCGGACGATCGTTGCCGCACGAATTTCACGATTTCATTCGATAGCTCGGATTGCAGGTGACATTTATTGAGTTGGAAAATATCCTGGAATCGTCCGGCCCGATGCAACCCCAGAAGGGTCTCTCGACTTTCGCTCAGATGAAACGAGAATTCCATCTTATTGCGATAATAATATATCTTATAAGCGCCGATTATCGGCTCTATGGGAGGGTCTTTGAGCCCGCCTATGTGAATCAGGGCCTGCCTCAACTGATCCTCCTTGTATTTCTTCTGGGCCGCGTAATCGAGATGCTGCCACTTGCATCCCCCGCAGTAGCCGAAATGCTCGCAGACCGGATTAACCCTGGATGGAGATGCATTGACAACATTGACCACCTTCGCTTCGGCATAGCTGCCCCTGACTTTCTCTATCTCAACCTCGACCGTGTCTCCAGGCACCGCCGAGCCGGCAAAGATGACGAAATTGTCGTGCCGGGCGACGCCCTTGCCGCCGTAAGCCAGGTCGGAGATTTCGAGTGTCAGTTGCTGTCCTTTCCGGGGTCTCATCTCAGATTCACTCATTCTTCTTGAAAGCCACGATCACGAGCGACGCGGCGCTTTGGAAAAGCCAAACCATCAAACAGGCGATCTAATCCTGTCGGCGAGGAATAAACCGCTTTACAATTATGAGCAGGATGCGTGCAAATGTCAAATGATTGGCGTTACCGGGCGGCCGTCGGAGCGCAGGCTCCCATCAGGTCAAGATCTGCAAGAGGAATATTCCGCCGTCCCGTTCGATGGTGAACACAACTCTGTATCCTCTTCCTATCTTTGACATGGTATCTATGTAGTCCTTTAGGCCTGATACCTCGTAGTTTCCAATCCGCCTGATAATATCGCCCTCCTGCAGCCCCCAGTTGCCGGCCTGGCTGCCCTGGTCGGCTGCGACCACGACCACTCCGTTTCTGTCACTTAAGCCGAGGTAACCAGCCACGCTGGGAGTGATTTGCGAGACCTCGAGGCCGAATCTGTCCTTGCGCTTGGGCGCCAGACGGGTGGGGATTTCCTCCGGCACTACGATAATGGACATCTCATTAGTTCCCCGCGAAAGCCTGATCGGAAGCGGCCTTCCGGCCCTGGAATAACTCACGACTTCTTCCCAATCGCCTATGTCTTCCATGCTCAACTTGCCCACCGACAAAAGCACGTCGCCCACTTTCAGGCCGGCTCTGGAGGCAGGCGAATTTGAGCCTACTGACGATATTATCAGGCCCCGGTCTTGCTTCAGGTCAAGACTTTTGACGATCTCAGGCGTAATGTCCTGGACGTTGATTCCAACCCAGGCCTTGACCACTTCGCCGTATTTCAGAATATCGTCGATAACGACCTTGGCGCGGTTTATGGGGACTGCAAACCCTATTCCTTCCGAGCCTCTGCTGGAAGTGAAAATGAACGTATTGATTCCGACGACTTCGCCCAGGGCGTTGACCAGCGGCCCCCCTGAATTGCCGGGGTTAATGGCGGCGTCGGTTTGAATCATCTTCCGATAAGTCGCCTTCTGGCCACGCTCCGGCTTTATGTCGCGCCTGGTGGCCGATATGACCCCCACGGTCACGCTTGGTTGGGGATCATCGAGCAAGTAACCGAATGGGTTGCCGATTGCAATCGCCCATTCGCCGATAATGAGGTCGTCGGAGTTGCCCAGCACTGCATTGGGGAAATTCGCCGAATCGGAAATGATCTTTACGACGGCGAGGTCCGTGACAGGGTCCGAACCGACCAGGCGTCCGCCGTATTCTTTGCCCGTGACCAGCGTGACTCTGATCTCCTTGGCGCCCTCGACCACGTGTTCGTTGGTCAATATGTAACCCTGGGGATTAATAATTACTCCGGAGCCGAGCGAGAGCACCTGACGTTCCCTGGCCGGAGGTGGAAGGAAGAAAAAATCCCAATAATCCGAGCCAAAAGGCGAAGTGTTGCGAGTTTGCACGACCTGAATGACCGAGAGCGAAACGACCGCTGCTCCGACTTTCTGGGCGGCCTGAACGATGGCGTTTCGCCGGGAGTCATCGACGCTTGTCTGCGCCAGGTTTCGGAATGAGTCCGGTTGCCGATAAGCACCCTGAGTATCGAACTCCTGCGCCGGGGCCTGATTCGCAATTTTCTGCTCTTTTCCGGCCTGGTCCACTTTTATCGACGGCAGATACCCCAGAATGGCCAGCATGAAAACTGCCCCCAGAATGGCGCCCGCCGCGACTGCGATTATTGTTCCTTTTTTGCCCAACATTATCTCAACCAAGACTATGACTTATGATACGCCGAAAAAGCCATGCTCGCTTGCCAATAATATAAGGAAATCGGCGCCGGAGTCAAGCAGCTGGGCCGCTTAGAGACGCGGGCGAATGGCAGCCGCAGTCGCCGTCAGCACAGCATTCGCACTCGACCTGGAGAGTGGAATGACGAATATCGTAATTGTCCTTCAGAAGCTCGTGGGCGGCCTGCAGAATTCTCTGCGATGAATGCGTGGATTGGTTATTTACCAGCAGGTGAGCCGAGAGAGCCACCTTATCTGATGAGATCGTCCAGATATGAAGATCGTGGACCGCCACCACGCCTTCGATTACCTCCAGTTCATCTTTTAGCCTGCCATAGTCGACAGACCTGGGTACACCCTCGAGCAGAATATTGGCGCCGTCACGAAGCACGCCGACAGCACCGAATATGATAATTCCCCCCACAAAAAAGGAGATTATGGGGTCGGCCACAAAATTCCCCGTCAAAAGCATGATTATACCGCCGGCAACGACCCCCACGGACCCCAACATATCTCCCAGGATATGCAGGAACGCTGCTCGAACGTTGATATTTGCGCCGGCCAGGCCGCGAAGTCTGGCGATGACGATCATATTTGCGGCCAAGCCTATGATAGCAATCACAAGCATCATGATCGATCTTACCGGTACCGGGTTCATAAGGCGTTGATAGGCCTCGTAGAAAATATACCCGGCCAGCAAGAAGAGCACGGCCGCGTTGAAGACAGCCGCAAATACCTCGATTCTGAGATATCCGTATGTCCTCTTGGCGGTCGGCGGACGTCTCGAAAGGCGGGTGGCGCCAAGCGATACTCCCAGCGCCAGGATGTCGCCGAATAGGTGGCCGGCATCGGATTTCAAGGCCAGCGAATTGGCCATAAAGCCGCCTGCCATTTCCATCACGAAAATGCCGACAGTAATCACGATAGCCCACAAAAGCCGGCGCTCAATCTCTTCGCCGCCTGAGGCCACTCGATGCGCCTGATCATTTGCCGAAGAATCAACCATCTGTTTTCAAGTCTCGCGCTTTCATTGCTGCTTAATAATGTGCTCTTATGCTTGCCTGCGGGGCTTCTTTATCGCCTTGTATCGTCTCCTTACCGGCAGGCGACCTGAAATCTCCTGAAGTTTTCACTTTGTCGCGCCAAATCCACAATTGGAATATAGGGCCCTAATCCCGCCGGGCAACAAAAAAACCCCCGACGAGAGAGGTTTCGCTTTCCGATTCCCGGATAGTTTTCTAACTGAGCGCCAGGATTGTCTTGACGATGTATCGGGATGGGTCTACGGCCCGGTTCTGCAAGTGAACTTCATAATGAAGATGAGGTCCAGTCGAATAACCCGTGGAACCCACATATCCGATGACCTCGCCACGTGCCACCCTGCGCCCGAGAGTAGCTTTAATCGTGCTCAAATGCCCGTAATAAGTGCTGATGCCGTTGCCGTGATCGATAATAATCGTGTTGCCGAGTCCGGCTTGATAGGAGGTGCTGACGACTATACCGGCCGCAGTCGCACAGACAGGGGTGCCTCTCGGTGCCGCGATATCGATGCCGTTATGAGGTTGATAGGCCCCCGTGAAGGGGTCGGGATGTATCCCGAAGCCACGCGTCGCAAAACCGTCGCAGGGGGTGATCGTCGGCGTATGGTCAAGCAAATCCTTTTTCTCCCTGACCATGGTGAACAACTCGTCAAAAGAGGCGTTCTCCAGTTCAATCTGGCGCCGAACCTTCTCGATATCCTCCTCGACCAGCCAGGTCCTCTCCGCCAATTCCGAATTAACCGGCGGCGCTCCGGTAATCTCGCCCCCGACACCGACCTCCCTGATATCCGAATCGATCGGGGGAAGATCAAACACCAGCCTGATGTTCTCGTCCTTCTTGATTATCTTCGACATCTCGGACTCGAGAAGCGAAACGGTCGATTCCAGGTCCCCGACCTTGGCCGAGAGAACCTGATTCTCCTGCAGAAGCCCAGCCATCTGCTGCCGGTCGATGGTGGACCTGATGAACTCTACGGCGGAATAAACGCTGGCGATAATAAAACAGGAAATGATAAGAGAGCACAGGACCATCAATCGCTGGCTTATTTCCTTGTTGACAACCCTGGAGTTGTCACGCGGTACAATTATTATCGAGAACTTCTTGGAAAACACTTTGTGTCCTCTCTAATACTATCGGCCAAAAATCTCGGCAATTTATCACTTTCCCCGTAAAACTGTCAAGTTAATTCTTTGACTCACTTAATCAACAGGTGCTCGCGTTTGAGTATTTTGCCGACGACCCTGATAAACTTCTCAGGGTTAAGATTTTGCAGGCTGTAAAGATGCCAGCAGGTCTTTTCCGGCAATATGAACTGCGGTTTTCTCTTCCTGGCCATGACCCCTCCTGTCAGCCGAATCCATTTCGGTAAAACCGTCACCGGGAACTGACGCGCACTTCTGTCAAGGTTTTAATGCAATCGGCATACCAGCGCAAAAGACCCCGAAAGCGCCTGAAACAAAGGGGCTAAGCCGCTCCAAATCAGCAGCTTGTATAGTATTATGCATCCACTTGCGAAATTCAATGGAGCCCGGAAATGTGGGGCCAATCCAATAGATATTGGATTCAATAGACCTTCATGAGAATCGTCAAACGGGAAATGTTTCTATTCGATCGATGACGGCAACGATGACGGTTCGCACGGGAACTTCACTCTGGCCTACGATGGCCATCGCAGATCTCCCCTCCTGCGTGATGAGAACGAGATCGCCAACTCCGGCGTCTACCGAATCTACGGCGACGACGGATTCTCCGGTTGGCTCCTGGCCTGGCGTCAGAATCGCCACGTTGAGAAGCTTCTTGCCGTCATAAATATGGTGCTTGATTGTCGAGGCTATGTTGCCTGTGACTTTGCCGATAAGCATGGTCAGCCCAATTGATCCACAATTCCAACGACAGCGGCATCGGCGGGAATCTTCTTGCCGGGAAAGCAGTATATGGCCTCGCGAGCCGACACCCACCAGACAAGCTGGCCCTCGCCGGCGGAAACGGAATCGGCGGCCACAATCAGACCCCCCTGCTCCTTGCCGGCGCTATCCACAGGTTGAATAACACGCAGCTTGACACCTTCCAGCTGAGGGTCTTTCATGGTGCAAACTACGTTTCCTCTGACAACAGCCAGCTTCATGCCGATTCACTTCGACGTATTGAACGTCGTCTCCCCCGAGAACTGGATATTATCTATGATTCCAATGATAGCGGCATCGACAGGAGTAGTGCTCATGTTAGCCGCCTGCCTGGCCGACGAGCCGCGCACGATCAATACTAGATCGCCAACCCCGGCGTCGACAGTATCCAGGGCCACTATCGGGGATCCTCCCTTTTCTCCGCCCGAGATATCGGCAAACTCCACGAGCATGAGTTTATAACCATCGAGCTTCATGTCTTTCCTGGTGGCAACGACATTTCCTTTGACGCGCGCAATTTCCATCTCAGCCTGATACTCCTTCTCGCGCTTTTATAGAGGAAATGTCACCGGGAGTCAAGGGGAAGATTGTCATCTTTGTCGGGGCCGCCATTGGGCCGGGTGCCTGCCGGCGGCGCTTGACTGAACGATGACATATTATCAAGCCCTCGGTGGCCGAACGCTTTGAGAATTATATGCACGACCGCCCCCATTATGGGCAAAATCATGAATATTATAACGAACACCGCCCAGAACGGGTGGCTTTCCAGGAATTTCAGTAGACTCTCGGACACGAGCGAAATCTATGGTTACATTATCCGGGTGTCAAGGCGCATGTCGGCTCGTATGCCCGGAGACAACAGCGCTTGACTTCTCGTCGACCGGCGCTTATACCTATGACCATGTTGACAATAAGGGCCGTAAGGCATGATGAGCTGCTCAAGACCAGCGATCTCTGGGCCGATTTCATGGCCTTCAACGCCAAATTCGATGATTCCTTCGCCACCAGAAGCCGGGCCAGGGAGATTTTCGCCAAGGAGATGATGGAGCGGCGCCCCACTGAAGATTACCGCCTGGCGGTCGCCGAAAATGACGGCGAACTGGTGGGCTTCTGCTTTTCGTATATTTCTCAGAAGCCGCATTATTTCAAGCTCCAGAAGTTCGGGTTTGTCGGCGATTTATATGTCAAGCCCGAATTCCGCCGCCAGGGTATCGGCCACGACCTCGTAAAAGACGCAATCAATTATTTTGCCAGGCGCAAGGTGGAGCAGATCGAGCTCCTGGTCGCGACGAAGAACAAGAACGCCATCGCATTCTGGGAAGCCCTCGGCTTCTCCCACCTGCTGACATGGATGTATAAGAGGATATGAGGGGCAGGGGCCACCTGATTTCAACTCCGATTCTCTTTACAACGTTACTTTTGCAACGTATGCAGACCCTCCTTTTGAATTATTGAGATCGGTGATTAGCCAATTATCCACGAAATCTGAACTTGACACCAGACCAGAATCTCCATATAATTAAGTCAGAGTTCGCAAGGGGAACTAGTAGAGCATTAGCAACGATTATGGGTACCGGGACTGACTCCGGAGAGAATGCATTTTGATAAAAAAGATATTCATCCAGAATTATAAGATTTTCCGGAAGTTCGACTTGGAATTAGACTCTCAACTTAACATTCTTGTTGGGGACAATGAAGTCGGAAAATCTACTATCCTTGAGGCAATTAATCTTGCTTTGACGAAGCGGCTCAACGGAAGATTGATCGAATATGAGCTCACACCATACTTGTTTAATACCAGGTGTGCTGAAGAGTACTTGACATCTTTGAGTCAGGGTAAGCCAGTAGAATTACCAGAGATTATTATAGAGCTTTATCTTGATTGCGACCCAATGCTGGAATCATTTCGCGGGAGTATGAATTCAAAAAAAGAAGACTGTGTAGGCATTAAGTTGGAAATAGTATTTGATGAAGACTACAAAGATGAATATGCGAAGTTAATTACAAATGCTTCTGATGTCCGACAAGTCCCAGCAGAGTACTACAAGTGTCAATGGTATTCATTTGCGAATAATGGGCTAACCTCAAGAGGCTTGCCAATCCGCCTATCATATATTGATGCGACGACGATACGATTGCAAAGCGGGACTGACTATTACTTGCAAGATATTATAAAAGCCGACCTTGATGCTAAAGAACGAGTTGAACTCAATATTGCTTATAGAAATCTGAAGGAGGAATTTGCCAAGCAGAAATCTATTATAGAAATTAATGACAAACTAACAACCAAGAAAGGTGCCATCACAGACAAAGACCTTTCGCTTTCGATTGATACTTCGCAAAAGTCAAATTGGGAAACAAATCTAGTCCCCCATTTGGATGATTTACCTTTTCAGTTTATTGGCAAAGGTGAGCAAAACGCGCTTAAAATAATGCTCGCTCTTGAACGGAAAGCTGGCGAGTCAAAAATAATCCTTATTGAAGAGCCAGAAAATCATTTGTCTTTTTCTTCAATGAATACTTTGATCAAGAAGATTACAGACAAATGTGCGGGAAAGCAAATAATCATTACAACCCACAGTCCATATGTTCTTAACAAACTTGGACTTGAGCATCTAATCTTACTGCACAGCGACGGCAATAATGATATTAGGACGGCCACCCTGAAGGACCTGCCCAGTAGTACTCAAAACTATTTCAAGAAGCTATCAGGATATGATACTCTTAGGCTCATTTTATCAAAAAAGGCAATTTTGGTAGAGGGTCCATCGGATGAGCTGCTAGTTCAAAAAGCCTATTTGCTCAAACATGGCAAAATTCCAATCGCAGACGGTATTGATGTAATAAGTGTTCGCGGATTATCCTTCGCCCCATTTCTTGACATAGCAAAGGAGCTAATAACAAACGTCGTAGTGGTAACAGACAATGACAGTGATTACATGAATAATGTTGATAAGAAATACGAACGCTATGAACGCTATAAAAACATAAAGGTTCGTAGGTCCGAGGACAATTCTGCCCCAACACTCGAGCTCCAGCTCTTCAACTGCAATGGCCTGCAAACATTAAACAAAGTGTTGAAGACCAGTTTCACAAATCAAGATGCCCTTGTCAAATTTCTGCGCGATAATAAAACAGAGTGCGCCTTGGAAATATTTGAAACTACCGAGATTATTACATTCCCCGAATATATACAAAATGCTATCGCATAAAAATACGGTTATAATAGCTTCCGCCGGATCAGGCAAGACTACCTATATCGTCGAAGAAGCTCTCCGACTAAAGACCCAAAATGTTTTGATTACGACATATACAAATGAGAATATGCATCAAATTCGGATGTTTCTTGTAGAAAAGGCCGGGTGCATCCCAGCGAATATTACCGTTCAATCTTGGTATAGTGTTTTGCTACAAGAATGCGTCCGACCATACCAAAACCACATGAGCAATCATAGGAGAGTTAGGTCGATTTATTTTCAGAAACAAAGTTCCAAATTTCAAAAAAAAGAAGATTACTTCACTTTAGGAAATGACATATACAGCAATAAGGCTGCTGAATTTGGATATGAATGCAACCAGAAGAGCGCGGGCCTTATTTTAGAGCGGCTGGAAAGAATTTATGCCCACATCTTTATTGACGAATTACAGGATTTTGCTGGCTATGATTTGAGTTTATTGGAACTGTTTTTCAAGTCGGACATTAATATTGTTGCGGTCGGTGATCCGAGGCAGGCCACTTTCAGTACCAACAATGCGCAAAAGAATAGGCAGCACAGAAGATGTAAGATCTATTCATGGCTAAAGGAAAAACAAAAAACTGGCGAGATTGAGATAGAGGAAAAGACCTATAGCCATAGATGCAATCAACAAATCTGTGATTTTGCAGATAAATTATTTCCCGAATACTCCAGGACTAATTCCCAAAATACGTGCCTAACCGGGCACGACGGAGTATACTATGTCCATAAAGACGATGTCGAGCCTTATATTAACGCACATAACCCGGTGCTCCTGAGATATAATATTAGGACGCCAACTTTGGGATTTAATGCAACAAATATAGGAGTTGTGAAGGGGAGGACATTTGATAGAGTATTAATATTTCCTACTAGGCCAATGGTTGAATATCTAAGAACAGAAGATATCTCAAGGGTAGGAGATAAATCAAAATTGTATGTCGCAGTTACGAGAGCAAAACATAGTGCTGCCTTTGTTGTGGCTAATGGTGATATTATCAAAAATATCTCGCCCTGGAATCATTGACACCCTCTTTGAATGCCATATCTCCGATCGGCTGCTTTATCCTTCTTATAACCGTGTGCCGAACCGCACAAATAAATCTTCATCAAATTAGGCCTCTATTCCAGAGGCTTATAACCACGTCCATCTGCTGGTTATGCGTTTTCGCATGATTAGGTACACGTGCCCATAGAGCAGTCTGAATGAACTGGGTAGGGCGAATTCCTGATTGTATTAATATCCTCGCTGCATCTATCGCATATTGTCCGTTAGCCCCAATTCGTATGTGGCACCCACAGGGTACAACATTCCTGACCAACCCTCGCTGGCATAGCCCCAAGAACGCGTATTTCGCGCAACACTTTCGGCTCGTGCTAACAGCGAGCCGCATATGATTTATTGTGAGCTGCCACGCTTGAAGAGGGCACGCACCAGCGTTTCTTTGTAAGTTTTGCGCTGTCAAGACAGCACATCTTCCGAAACTTCCCATAATAATCCCCTCCGATTGATTTCATTTTATCAATTATGGCACATATATTTATCTTATTAAAGCCAAAAATATAGGGCACGGCATGCCGTGCCCATACGTTTGTATCGGTTCCGTCAGATCGAAGCCGGGAGGGCGTGACCTGACGGCACAGTAAAAATCATGACGAGCCACTCGGCCGCCCCAAACGATCAGCCTCCGTGTTCGCGCATCATCTCGTTGATTTGGTCCAATGTGAAACGGCTGAGGCTGGTGATTTTTGCGTCCCTGCGGTAGGCGTGGGGCACAACATTACGAGCTTCCTCTTTGGTGTCCACCTCGATGAAAAACCAGGCCTTGTGCTCCCCATCGGTGCAACCCCATTCGGCGTTGGTTAAAAAGTGCGATCCGGTTTCCACAAACACCCGGATAGCCTTGGTGCATGCCACCATATCCGCCTCGTGCAGGACCTCTATCAGAAATTTCGGCATTTCGAATCCTCCCCTAAATAACGCTGTTATCTGCTCAGGCGCCCGACCACGCCCGCAAAAGCACCTTGTCGACCAGGGCGCGTTCAATGTTATCCGTATCAAATCGGATATTCCGCCCCCTACGAGGGCTTGCAGGTCGATGCAATATAGCTTTATACGAACCGACCCGTAAAATAAAAAAGCGGTTAAAGAGATTATATGAAGGGGCCAGGCCGGCACGCAATCGCCCGCAGGTCACGCCTGACCCACTATGGCGTCAATTTCCTGCTCGCCGCTTAAGCATATTTGACATATTTTAGGGCTTGCTTTAGAATAGATTAAACTCGATCTTTTCAGAGGAGGATGAGTTGTACAGGAAAATACGAATCTATCTGGACACCTCTGTTCCAAATGCGCTGCTCGACGAAAGCAGGCCCGAGCGTCGCGAGGAAACGATTTCCTTTTGGAAAAGGCTAAGCCGATTTGAAGTCTGCGTCTCGGACCTGGTAAAACACGAAATTCTGGCCACCCGCGATGCAGAGAAGAAACGAAAACTCTTGGAGCTCATTGCCGGGTTCCGGATACTGTCGTCAAAGAGAGACAAAATCAACGAGCTCGCCGAAAGCTACGTTGACGCGGGCGTGGTTCCACAGGATTACCTGTACGACGCGCTTCATCTGGCGGTGGCCAGCTTTTATGGGGTTGAGGTTTTCGTGAGCTGGAACTACCGCCACATCGTCAAGGTTGCCACTAAGAGAATGGTCAATAGCCTTAATGCTATCCAGGGTCATGGATTTCTGGAGATCGTCACGCCTTCTATGCTGTAGGCATGGCGAAGGAGGAATTCAAGATGGCATATTACAGTAAATTCTATCATGTACAAGTCAGGGATAAGATTGCCAGGGAGTTCGCCGATTCCAGGGGCCGGGTGGACGATATGATGGCTGGGTTGCACGAAATCAGGGCCAGAATGGCGGAGAAGCAGAAGGTTAAAACGAAGACCAAGAAAAAATGAAAGCCTGTAGGCCAGGTGTGCGCCTGACTTTTTTAAGTTGTTCTCTGGGCGAGAATTACGAGCGTGTTTCATCAATAAGAATAAAAAGAATCAGGAGCACATGGGCCCTGATCTACAGAAATAAGAAAAAGCCGTCAGATTCGAAAACCTGACGGCACGGTGGAAAATCAAAAAATAAAGGGCACGGCCCATACGGGTCTGAGGACATGCCGTGCCCCTACGAGTACGAATAAAAATCTGCCTATTCCAGCACGTGTATGTTCTTCTTCTTGCAAATATCCTTTAATTGCTTGGGCCAGACGGTGACCGTGACCTCGCCTAAGTGGGCGCTGCGCAGCAGATACATGTAGGTGCGGGCCTGACCGATACCACCACCAATCGATAGTGGAATCTTGTCGTTAAGAATCGCCTGGTGGTAGGGGAGCTTGAGGAAATCAAGCTGGCCGGACATCTCAAGCTGCTGCTTCATCGTATCCTTGGTGACACGGATTCCCATCGATGTCAGCTCGTGACGGCGCTTGGTAACCGGGTTCCAAACCAGGATATCGCCATTAATGCCGTGAGTGTCTTTGCCGGTCTCGTTCTTGGTGGATGTTACCCAGTCATCGTAGTCGGCGGCGCGCATCTCGTGGGGGTAGCCATCCTTGAGCACCCAGCCAATCCCGATTATGAATACCGCGGGATATTCCTGGATAATCTTGGTTTCCCGCTGCTTACGGGGCAGATCCGGGTACTTGGCGAGAAGGTCCTCGGCGTGGATAAAGGTGAGCTCTTCGGGGAAATCAGGATACTTGGAGTTTTTCAGCGCCGGGAAAAGCTCCTGGACGTGCTTACCGGCCCCCCAGATTACTTTCCAGATGCGGCGGACTGTGTCCTTAAGGTAATTCAGGTTTCGTTCTTTCTCGGTGATAACACGCTCCCAGTCCCATTGGTCGACATAGGAGCTGTGGTCGTGGTCGAGGAAATAGTCCTTTCGCACCGCTCGCATATCGGTGTTGATTCCCTCGCCGACCTTGCAGCCAAACTGCGCCAGGGCCATCCGTTTCCACTTGGTGGCCGCCTGAACCACCTGGGCGGTGATGCGCGGGCTGATTCCCAGGCCGCAGGGGAACTCCACCGGCGTCCGGGAACCGTCGCGGTCTAAGTAATCATTGACACCGCTTTCGCGATCGACAATCAGAGGCACCTGGACCATAAATAGGTTCAGTTCCTTGCA
>Ga0315289_10008527_pt1 | contig 14813 bp, 18 predicted proteins | sample YL17G11_40_MG_FD_203452 | JGI IMG/M metagenome (GOLD analysis project Ga0315289, IMG submission 203452) | Sediment microbial communities from Yellowstone Lake, YNP, Wyoming, USA - YL17G11_40 | ecosystem: Environmental > Aquatic > Freshwater > Lake > Sediment | place: USA: Wyoming | collected...
GGTGCATCTTCAGCGGCGTTTATGTATCGGGTATCGAGGTCCTCGGGGACGACTGCGTCATCGATGGCTGCATGTTCCGCATGTATAACTCTACCTTTCCCGCCCTGAGAGTATCGGGGAATGGATGCAAGGTTTTCGGGAGCAACTTCGGCAAGGGAAAGATTGTCATCGATGCTGGCGTTCAGGACACGGTTCTCGACAGGAACATCCTATCCCCTGACCTCACTTCGGTTGAGGACCTCGGTCTTAACACCAGATGGTTGGGCAGTCTTGCCCAGGACTTCCAGCAGGCTTACATCGGAAGGACAAGGACGGTAGGGACAGAAGGTTCCTATGCTGACTTCAGGGGTGATACCGAGGCTCCCTTCCTTGAAGCACTCGCAGACCCCTATACCAGTGAGGTCGAGGTCTTCGAGGGATCTTATGTCTTTGCCTCTGCTGTGACTATCCCGCCCGGAAAGACAGTGAAGGCGATCGTGAAGGGCGAGGTTCTCGTAACCGGCGGCCGGTGTTTCATACTATCAGACTCATCACGCCTTTCTGGCATTAACATCATATCTTCCGGAAGTCTGCCAAGCGTGTTCACCTCTGGGACTTCGGGGGCGAAGGTCAGCGACTCCTCTTTCAGTACGGGAGTCAGCTTCGCCATAGAAGCAGCTACGACTTCGAGCTTCAGTGTGCTGGGATGCTCGTTCTCCGGGAACTATGGCCTCCAGCTATCGGGATCACAGAAGGCCAGGGTTCGTGGTAATAGGTTTGGAAACACTAGCGTAGCCACGCTCTCGCTCTCGACTTCGGACCTCCACTACGCCGACAACATCGAGACGGGAGGCGGCTGCTTCCTGAACGCTGAGGACTCCGTTATCTATGGCAATCATTTCCTAGACTCGCTGCCAACCAAACGTAACACAGTGCGGAGCCTCTGGTGGGGAAACTGGCCAGAGGAGGCTAACAATAGGGACGGGATCGATACCCTTGAGCTACCTGTGATCGATCTCATGTCGCCCATAACTACGACCGGTTCCTATAGGGGAACCTTCCTCGGTACCGCAGCCCTCGCCTTCATAGAGACGGGAGCACCGACTGCTTCCATGATGCCGATGAAGATGGGAGCGAGGATCAACCGAGCTACGGGTTATACGGTATCGCTCTCATGGGTATCGGCTTTGTTTTCTGGCTCAGTCGTATGGGAAGTCACTATCTCCTTTCGTGATAGGAACAATCGGGAAATAGGTTCTGGGGTACCGAGAACTGCCATAGTAGCCCGCAATCCGCATCTCAGCTCGAGAAGCGAGGAAGTATGTACCTTCACGTTTAATATTTCTGATCCAGTATACCCATATGGGGTGGATGATATGGGAAGCCATTTGTTGGACATATCACATGTTTCTGCTACAATAAGAAGACTCGGTGACAGCTCAAGCGATACTCTGGCCGGTATAGCATACCTGACCAATGCATTCATAACACTTTCAAGGGACTGAAAATGGGAGCAACTGTTATAAAAACAAGCTATATGCAAAGGATAGAAGCCATTTTAAACCCAAACACGATCACGCGGGGTCTGGAGCGGCTGAAGAGGGACAAGACGTTCCTCGACCTCAAGAAAAAATATGGTGAGCTTAAAGACTCGCTGAAGAAGTCAACTTCCGATGATGATGTGCAGCTTACCGACGAGGAAGCCATGAGTCTCATTAACTATGCCATCCATGCAGATACGGGGGATGAAAAATGATCCTTGCCGACTACGACTTCTATGACTTTGAGCCTGAAGAGTTCATGGCTGTCGATCTCAATGACTATGATGACAACGGTCTGCGCGAGATGGCCTATTTTATCTGGACAATGTTTCCCGATGATCTGGCTCTCCTTCTCTGGCGGAAGGACGTCCTTCTGCCGCTGGTTAAGCCTGAAGATTCAGTGAAGGCCGACTGTGAGGAAGAATGGAATAGAGGAAGGTTTTAAATGACGGAAACAAACGTAAAAATAAGAACTGAAGACGTCTTCGAGATATATGACTCGAAGATAAAGGCAGTCGGGGTATCCTCCGCGACCGCACTGCAGCTTGATATATCGGAAGGCGAAGCTTACAACTCCGTCCTCGCCAAGATAGCCGCGCGCTCTCCCAGTATAAATGAGAAGGGCGCCCTTGAGGCAAGTTATAATCCTGGGATCATGCTCCCCACGGACCCGCCGGAGATCAACCGCTTCGTGACCTTATCTGACCTCACGGAGAGTCTGGCTGGTTCCATGCCCTGGAAGACTATAGGTCTTGAGGGAAGTGGTGCTGACTTCCAGGGAAATGATGAGACTGCGTTCAACCTGGCCTTCGATCCTCTCAGGGCCTTGACCTATCCTTATCCGGCCACGACCGACCAGTGGTTCTATGTCAAGCCGGGCGAGTACACGTTCAGTGAGCCTGTGATTGTCCCCAAGGGAGTGAAGCTCATCGGCTCCGTCACGGCGGGAACGATCTTAACTTCAGACGCCTCGGAAGTCCTCATACTGGAGGACTACACATATGTCGGCTTCATGTCGGTAATCTCGACCAATGCCCTAGCTCCAGACTATGGGACGGCTATTAATGCCTCTTCCACGACAGGAGTCACAATCTATAATTGTATCCTAACTTCAAGCTCTGAGGGAAGGACGCTTGATGTCAATGGAGCGGAGTGCCTGAGTCTTCTGAACACGGCCCTCCTTCTCGGGAATGTTGAAGGAAGCGCGCTCACCGACTCCATCTTTGAGAACCTCTATCTTGATGCATCAGGGGTTAAGGGTATCGACCTAATCGCACCGAACAACCTGGTCATATGGGGTTCCATATTCCTAGCGGGAATACCCACGATAACCAATGGTGTGAATGTCAGGATTGTTGGAAACCATTTCAATCAGGGAATATCCATACTTCCAATAGATGATAATCCAGGCAACGTCATAAGACGAGCCAACACACCCGCGACGAACAACAACGAGGATGAGTCTCTCACTCATCTCCTTCAGTACCTCGGCTCGATGTCCTCGGCGCAGACGAACCCGGCCTATTCCAGTAACTTCGCCGGGCCACAGGGTCAGGACATCACGGCGAGAGCCTCCGCCATCGACCTTCTTCTCCAGTGGCGATATGAGGAGAGGAACTTCAGCCTCGTGGCAGCTTCCGAGCCTATGGTGGTGACATGGGAGCCTTCTCCCACAACTACCTCTGGTCTTCTGAGTACCTCTGGTGGAATGCGCCTCATGAGTGCGCACAGGTCTCCTCTGGCCTGGAGACTTGGTGACACTTCAGGAACAGACCAGCTGACCGACCTCACGATTGAGGACGGCTACTTCCTTTATTACTTCCTAGATAGGGACATGACAGCGAGCGAGACCCTAGTGGCTCATATTGCGCCCATGGGTTCCTTTCCTAACTTGGAGACGAACTCCCCAACGGGTAGTCCAGAAAATAGGCAGGTATGGGTCCTTGCATTCAACTTCGGCGGTACACTATGGTGGCGCGGCGGAGGCGGGAGTAGGTTCTCTGCGACTGGTAAGCAGGTGGGAGAGTATTTCATTGATGGGTCATCAAAGTCCCTTCTGACATACCTAGGAGCAGATGACTACAACGACTCAGATCCTCTGTACAGCAACAACTTCGTTGGGAATCAGAGCGAGAGTCTCACGACGCGGCTTGGGAAGTCTGATACTCTCATCCAGAGACTCTTTGAGTTCTCCAACCTAACATACTACCTTACGGCGGGAAGCTTCATCTATGCTGAGAACGGAACTCTATTCCTTTCGGGTTCCCTATACTTCAGGCTCCCCCATACTACCAATACCATACGCCTCGATCCCACGTCAGACTTAGCGACTATAGGAACAGCCCTCGCCGATGGTGAGCTTTTATACCTAACCTGGAACCAGGAGCTTCTCGCCTCCAGCGACCAGACGGCTTCTGTGACTAAGGCCACGACCGTGCCGCTTCCTAACTCCTATCCCTTGAGTACGAAGTACTTCGTCATGGCTATGAGGGTAGGCTCTGAAATCATACTATGGGATGGATCTAAGATTCCATGCGCTCCAGGCCCCTCAGGGAGTACCTATATCAATGGCGGCAGATGGCCAGCCCCTTCAGGCCACTCAGTTATAAGAAGAGGTGAGCCTTCCATACTTCCCACGCTTTCCATTGGCGGAAGCGCGGGCGGCACAGTGGCCAACCTTAACGTGGGGTCCTTAACCGCAAACATAAATGGAGTCGCTGACTGGTTTGAGTATGGAACTACATTCCTCGCCACAGCGTCGGGAAACGTTACGAAGGCCTCATTCTACGTATCAGTAGGCGCCAGCTTAACTGGCACCGTGGCGGCCAGGCTCTATTCGCTCAATGGGGTGCAGCCTCTGGCTTTGCTCGCGACATCGACCGCCCTTCTACCCTCTTCCCTTCCGGCTCCAGCCCAGTCTCCAGGGTGGGTCGAGTTCACATTCCCGACACCAGTCTCAGTGACGAGTGGTACATCCTATGGCTTAACCTTCTACTCGACCGACAGTAGAAACATCATAGCGTACAGCCGTGGCGGCGGTAACATCTATCCGGATGGGCTACCGATGTACGGGATGAGTGGGTCTATGCCTCTCACTACCATGACCGGATGGCCTGATCAGGATATTCCATTCAGCGTGACTATCGCAGCTACCTCTGGCATGAACTACGGATATACAGACAACACAGCATGGGATGGTACGAACCTCATCTGGGAGAAGCTCGCTGTAGCAACCTCCACGGGTGTTCCCTTGCACAAGAACAATGTCCCCGACCAGACTTCAGCATCGGCAGGGCTTACCGACCTCACTGATGGGACGGGACTCATAGTCACTCATACTTGGAACAGGGGAGCGGAATGGTCCACCCTCAGCTCTGGGGCGAATGGAGTCGTGAATGCCGTACTCGTCGACTCGTCAGGAAACCTTTACATAGGCGGGAGCTTCACCTCGGTGGGCGGAGTCTCTGTGAGCAACATAGCTAAGTGGAATGGCTCAGTATGGTCAGCCCTAGGAGTGGGAACCAATGGCATTGTGAACGCACTGGCGAAGGATGCTTCTGGAAATATATACGTGGGAGGCTTGTTCACCACGGCCGGTGGAGTCACAGTAAACCGCATAGCCAAATGGTCAGGCTCGGCCTGGTCGGCATTCGGAACCGGCATGTCAGGTGATGTTAATGCCGTCGCTTTCGATACAACCAATAACCTACTTTATGCCGGTGGAAACTTCTCCACGGCGGGCGGCTTCTCAGTGGGATGCCTAGCGAAGTGGAATGGCTCGGTGTGGTCAGCCTTAAGCACGGGAATGAACGCCGCCGTTTATGCCCTTGCCCTTGATTCCACTAATGCCCTTTATGCCGGTGGAGACTTCACCCTGGCAGGCGGCGTTTCGGTAAATAAGCTGGCAAGATGGAGCGGCTCAGCATGGGCAGCCCTCGGAACTGGGGTCAATGCGACAGTGAAGGCTTTAGCCGTCTCAGGCTCTAATGTTTACGCAGGCGGGAACTTCACGCAGGCAGGAAGCTCCGCTGCATCCTATGTCGCAAAGTGGGATGGTACGGCATGGTCAGCCCTCGGCTCAGGGACGGATAGTTATGTCCTAGCTCTAGCCTTCGACCTCTCAGGCAATTTATATGTTGCCGGAAACCTAGGCCTAGCTGGTGGGGTCACCGTGAGCAAGATTGCAAGATGGAACGGCTCGGCGTGGTCGGCAGTAGGGACTGGGATGAACGGGCAGGTCTCGGCGCTCGCCGTCACAGCCTCGGGAATCCATTCGGGAGGATCATTCACCGCAATCGGAAGCCTCACTGCGGGAAGGATAGCCATCTACAACTTCCAGAACGCGCTGCTGACTAAAGTTACCTTGTCCTCGATTGGCGCTCTGGCACAAAACCAATTTCTATGGGCATACAATAGGGGTGGCTACTTATTTTTCACAGATGACATTTAAGCAAAAAGGGAGACATATATATGAGCAAATACTTCGGCAAGCATCATCTCCACGGTGACATAAAGGCTATGCCCGGCATAGACTTTACATCAGTGGACATCCCTTTCGTTCCCGACTACATTAAGGTGGAGTTTCACGGAGCGAGTACTAATGATGATATGGTATACTGGGATCTCATCCGCGCGGATGAAGGCTACGTCCTTGAGTTGGGATGGAGCGTGTTCGAGGAGAGGCACCTGCATTACCGCATCGCTAAACTTAACGTAGACCCGGTTTAAGCAAGGAGGATAAGAAGATGAGCGAGGACAGAAGCAACAAAGACAAGGACAAGAATGTAGGTCACGGCCCCCATCACCAGGAGACTGTGAGCGGCACCCTTACCGTAAGCGGCGAAGGCATGATCACCATCCCATGTAGAGGGCAGCCTGTAGAGGTTGAGGTGAGCTTCATCGATGATCCTTCAAAGATGGGATGCGGACCCCAAGAGGAAGATGAAGTTGAGATTGAGGTCATACGCATCAAGAAGCCATTCCCTCTATGGGCTTTAAGGATCACATGGACGATCAAGGGAGCGAACTCAAGGGAACTTGAGTGGCGGACGACTATACGATAATAAGATAAGTAAGTCATTTAAGCATTCCCCATAGGTTACCCGATTAACGTCTTGTTACCCGATTAACGTCTTGTTACCCGATTAAAGGATACTATGCGTGTTTATAGGTTATCGTGACACCAAGATACTTTTCGTCTCTAGTTCCCCCTGTCTGTCGGATGACTGTGAGATAATTGAGTGGATTGATCCGGATATCGAAGGAAAACCGGCGGCTCAAATCATTCATGACTACGAAGTATGGAGGGGTAAGGTGGTTGAACGAGCAGCATGCAAACCAATAGGGCAGCTTAGGCTGGCCCTTGTCGGAGTCTATAGGATTCAATGCGGCATAGCAACATATGCCGAGCAGCTATTCCCGCGGTTCGCTGAAGCCGTGGAGGAGTGCAGGATATTCGCTGAAGTGGCCAGTGAAGCACCGGAAGAGGATAATGTCGAGAGGTGCTGGATGAGGGGCGAGCCTCTCACCGAACTCACCAAGAGGATTCATGCCTTTCGCCCAGATGTTGTATATGTGGAGCATGAGTTCGGCATATTCCCGAACGCGAGGCATTGGCTCGCCTTCATCTCGCAGATGAGCGGCTATAGGGTGTTCGTTAAACAGCACTCAATCTTTTATCATAAAGACAAGCTGGTATGCGAGTCAGCCATACCTAATATCATTGTCCACTCTCAGATCGGGAAAAAGGTACTGAAGGAAAAGGGCGTCCCCTCAGAAGTCCACGTCATTCCACACGGCTGCTTCCCCTGTACCAATACTGAGAGACTCTGGAACCTGTATCACTCTCCCCATACTCTTGTCCAGTTCGGCTTCGGCTTCGAGTACAAGGGATGGGAGAATGCTCTAAAGGCTGTGGCGAAGCTGAAGGAGTCCTATCCTCAGGTCTTCTACACAGGGCTTTTTAGCGAGAGCAAGTTCAATAGGGTTTACCATGACAACTACTACGACAGGCTGATGGAGCTGGTGAGGGAACTCGGCATCGAAGGCCAGGTCGCTCTTATCAGGGGCTACCAGAGCGATGAGTCACTTGATGCTTATCTCAGGACAAACCAGGTCGCAGTGTTCCCTTATGTCCGCAATGGCGAGCATACCGTCTATGGCGTGACCGGAGCGGCGAGGCTCGCCATGGCAACAGGAACTCCCACGATAGCATCAGATGTTCCGCAGTTCGACGACCTAGAAGGTGTATGCCCTAGGCCGGCCACAGTGGATGATATCGTGGCCGAGGTCTCTACCCTCTTCAACAGCAAGGAGGCTAGGACAGCCCTTGTCGCGCGGCAGAACGCATTTCTTGAAGAGACATCTTGGGACAGGGTGGCGAAGGCTCACCTAGATTTAATGAGCGGAGTAAAAGAGTAACATATACTTTCAGCCATTATTTTTGCCAGGTAGCTCATTCCTCTGTTCCTTTTCCCAAAATAGAGTAGATGGGAGCCATGTCATCAGCGACCACTTTATATTTTGCGTTTATCTTCGCAGGAATTGAAGCATGAGCTACCTGTAACCTAGATTAAATATGAACTCTAAAATCTCTCGGCTACTTCTCTGACAGAGGCCAAGCCGAAGAAACAGACCCCGCTCGAGAAGTCCAGGGGGGTCGTCAGATCCATCAATAAGCTTCTCAGTGACCGCAGCAGCATTCACAAGACTGGCAAAATCACGCTCACGCAAGACATGACAGTAGAAGCCACAGGTGATCTTAGTTTGAATGTTCCAAAGGTGTCGGATCTTGCAGGAGACAAACTTATCGAAGTTAAACCAGGTGGAAAACTTAAAGTAGGTGCTGGTACGCAAATAACTGTCCGTGAAGGAACTAAGTACAAACTTCATACCTAAAATTTAATTTAGACTTAAAGGAGAATTTATATGGCTTATACTTGGACAGAGCGAACAGCTCTTGGATCACTTCCCTGGAGTGCAACGTCAGCACGGGATACACGAATGGCTGCTGCCGTATCTTATGGTGGCGCTGGGCCAGAGGCATTGCTAATTTCCCAAGAAGTGGTAAATTTAGAAAATCTTGGACCTTATCTTGTTTCGGGTCAATCGTTTACCCTTAGCTCAGGAGCAACGATTAGTAGAATTAGTTTCAATGCTGCTGTGGCCACTGAAACCACTATCACAGCTAACGTCCGACTACTAGTTGGCGGAGCACCTAGTTCCATAGTTGCTACAACTAGCGTGATTGTGGCTCCGGGAGCCTTTGCGTGGCTCGATGCCGTTTTCACACCACAGGCAGTTGTTGCTGGTGAGTATCTATTTGAAATTACTGCTGCAAACAACGTGTACTGCATGGGAGCGTATGGCGATCCTTATGCTGGTGGGTCTTTTTTTTACAATGGCCAGCCCAACCCAGATCGAGACATGGCTTTTAGAGTTTATACCCTTGCTTCTGTTGGTGGTAACCTTTGGTTATCTACAGATAATGGAGCTACTTGGTCAGAAAACACGGTTAACGGTCTTCACTGGTGGTATGGCGTAGCTTTAGGTGGAACTACAAAAATAGCTGCGTGTTCTTATAATATTGGATCTAGCTATGATGGAAGTGGTGGTTATATCTACACATCCACCAATAATGGTTTGACTTGGACAGAGCGTACAGCAGCAGGTAAAAGGAAATGGCGATCAATTGCTAGCTCATCTGAAGGCACTATTTTATATGCTGCTGACGAAGGAGATATATCTGTTTCCAGTAACTCTGTATCTCCAAACAGCGTCAACACCAACAATATGTTCTTGGATTGGAATGCTTGGCAGACCTTTGTTGCTGTCGGCTCTGGCTTGACAAAGTTCTCATCTACCGCTTTTTCTAGGTCTAACTCTGGGGTGACAGGTGTTCTTCGTGGCTATCTGTATGCTGTAAACCAAAGCACAGGTCTTCCAATTGCTACATTGTATCCCAACTCGCCCCTCGCTACGTCTACAAACACAGTACCAATTGAGACTCTGGAAACAAAATCTTCCGTTAAGCAGTACACCCCCGTGACGTTCAATTTTTCTGGTGAAACTCTTGTCCCAGGAACCAGATATTGTGTTCTAGTCAAGGTTGTTTCTATCAGCGGTGGATGGATTGCACCCTATGTAAACAACACGAATCCACTTCCAAACGAGAAGGCTGGTATAGTGTGCGGTGAGATTGGCGAGACATCTGGGATAGACATCAATATGTCTGTTGGTCAGAAGCTGAACGATGGCGCTGTATACAAGTCTACAGATAGTGGGGCAACGTGGACTACCTTGACTAATGCAGGTACTAATAGTTGGAAGACAATTTCTTGCTCTGCCACTGGTACTAAGGTGACAGTATATGCTAGCGAAATGCCAAATGGGTGCAAGTATTCTACAGATAGTGGAGCAACATGGACGGATATAACTGCTTCTGTCTCAGATGCAATTGCATTAGTGGTAAGCGGAGATGGAAATTCACTTTACGTTACTACAAACGATAGTGGCGGCCCTGGTTATGTAAAAAAGTCAACGAATAATGCAAGCACTTGGACATCGTTGACTAGTTCTGGCAACCTTCTCTGGAAGACTATAGCTGTTTCAGATGACGGTGGGGAAATAATTGCTACTTATGAGGATGGTAGTGACAGTTATAACACTAAAGTAAAAACATCAATTGATGGCGGAACAACGTGGGTTGCCCATACCAGCTTTACCGTTCACGCACCCCAGGTGCCATGTCCCGTAGCTATTAGTGGTAATGGATCTAATATCGTTTTTGGATCGGTAGGTTACCCTTTCATGTCAGGTCGTGACGCAGTTCTTGATACTGCACCTATCCCAACAGAAGTCACAGGGACTGTAACAGTTCCGAATACAGGCGGCACGATTACTCTTACTGAAGACATGTCGGTAACAGCTACAGGTGATCTTACTTTAGATGTTGCTGAAGTTGGAAATCTCGCTGGTGGTAAAGTTATAACGGTGCAGCCAGGGGGTAAAATCAAACTAACTGCTGGACAGCAAATAACTGTGCAGGCAGAAACCTTGTATGAGCTTCAGACCTAATAAATGGGAAAGGGCATAGTGCCCTTTCCCACCTAAAGGAGATGCATCATATAAGCCGCGAACGGTGAGCTTCGCTGTTACGATATGCCTAACCTACTTTCTCTCTAACTAGATAAGTAAGAAAAGGGAAGATACCTTCTGAAAATTCGGAGGGTATCTAAATTTTTTAACAGTACCGCCAAAAGCGGTGAGGAGCACCATGTAGCGAAAAGGGGTTTATTATGATCAAGGATACACTTGTCAAAACACCGACCGGAGCAAGAGCCATAGCAGACTTGAAAAGGGGAGACCTCGTTTATAACGAGTTTGGTAAACCCGTGGAGGTACGACAAGTGATCCCGAAAGGTCGAAACCCCGTAGTGGACATTTCGATGTCCGGACGAACTTGGGCAACGTGCGCCTTGGATGACCGCTGGCTGGTTAAGGAATGCTGCGGACACAAGCAGTTCATCACCGAAGTAAAATGCGTGTCAGACTTCCAGCCCTATAACCGCGTTCTGATCAGGATAGAAGGCTACCCATTCGGCACGGGCTTTTCCGTTCAGATTGGGAAGGAGGAACGGGAGGAGGAGACTTACGACCTAGATGTTGATTCTGAAACCAGCCTCTACCTTCTCGACAACGGCCTGATCGCGCATACTTAGGTAAAGGCAGAGGACTCAGTACCTTTGTCATCCGCGCCTTCATATATCTCCGGCCTATCGGGGATATGTGGCTTCTGGTTGAAGATCCTATTTAAGGCAAGAAGGTCTGACTTGTAGACGTGGTTTTTAGGAAGACCATCCTCCCCCAGCTCCGCCTTCTTCTTTTTCTTCATGACTTCTTCCGCCGCCTTCATGCAGCTGCCGGCATAGCCCATCTTTCTTAGAAACGCCTTCTTTTCCTCGTCATTCATACTGTAATTTTCCTTTTATAATTGAATCATGACCACAGTTTGAATGCTATGGCGTGGGGAGAGGAGTCTTTTGCGCAGGTAGCAATAACTTTATAGTTCTTGACGTAAATCTCATTGGCATCCAAATCGATTCTCTCCACTTCACCCAAATAAGTATCCACTAGGAGCCAGGCTTCGGTTAGGTCAGTTGACCGGAGAACCATCGTGTTCCCTTCATTGGTCGTTCTTTTCTGTTCCCATCTGGCTTCCCATCCGGGGCTGTCAGTATGGGCTTCTAAGCTGAAGCGGCTCATGTGTGTTATGACTTTTCCGGTATGAGTGTCTTTGATCTTTAAATTCAATGTAGTCAGCATTTTATTTGGAACTCCTCTTATGAAAGGAAGCAAAGACCTCCTTGGCTATATCACCCTGGGGTCCACAGAACATGCAGTCTGATTCATCCACTGCGATGCACTTGTCGCAGGCTTCCCTGCCGCACTTAGGGCAAATCTTCAAAGTACCCTGTAGGCCGCAGGAAGGGCACCCAGAAGAAAAAACTAGTCTATTGATAAGGTTTAGGATGTCCATAGGCTCGTCCCTCCGACTGGATAAGGCTTTTAATTTTGTCTTCGGCTTCCTTAAGTATCTCCGCTACCTGCTTTTCGCGGTAATGGCTTTTGTAGGACAACTCTACCACGAGGCTATCGTCGGGGCTATTGATAACTGTGCAGTGCCTATGTATATAGGCCTCTTCATTGGTATTCAGCATTTATCTCTTCCAATTTTTATGTCTTAGAAAGTATCACAAGTATCTCTCTGGTATTGGTATGTGGTATAAACTCCTTAACCCTGTAGATACCTTTTACGAAGTAGTCGATCCATTCGCCACCCTTGTAATGTCCAAACTTGAAATCCAGCTTGATAAAGTCCCCAATAAGGATTTTTGTATTAAGGCTGACGAGTGTTTCCCGCTGCCTTTCTACATCTTCAATGTTTATTGACTTTAGGAGAACTTCACCCGCGACTATCTTGTATTTGGATGGATATACATCAAGGCAGGAAAGATCCACGACCTTTGGCTCTTTCGCAACTGCCAGATGGGCTTCCACTGGAGCCATACCCATACTCTCGACGCTTCGTTTTAGTTGTTTTGCTACCATACCTATGCAAGTAGTTCCTAATTTTCCTTAGTTTGTATTTCAAGCTCTATTGGTGGGAATATGTCATACACGACCGGCCTTTCGAGAAAACCCTCCTTCGCGGCCGTCCTCAGTCCTTTCCCCAACGTGCCAAATAAGCCCCATGCCTTCCAGTCGCATACTTCAGTTTCGGACATGAGGTCCCCGGAGTTACAGGTAGTCGGGTTCGTGGATATTCCCTTGCACATGGGGCACCTAAACTTCCCAGAGGGATACTTCTTCTTGAAATCGTCTCCGCTGGCAAATACTTCCACCCCATCCAGGCTCGGGAAGTTGGCCTCCTGGTAGTAGTTGACTGCGCTGTAGTCCCTTCGCTTCTCCGTGGCTTCCAATATCTCCTCCATCGAATAGCCGAAGGCATCGCTGTACTGCTTAAAGCGCGTCAGTATCAGCTTCTCGACGCGCGAGGCTCTCTCCTCGCCCGTCTCACCAGGCCAGGATTCCCTAGACTTCTGCAGGACGATGGACATCAGCTCATCAAAACGCGGGGTACTATATGAATAGGTCATACAGTCTTCTCCTATATAGGCTTGACACGGCCGGATATTATAAAAGTCTTGACGGTCGTGATCTTTAAGCGACGGCGAACTGAGCTATGGGTCTGCAGCGGCGCTACGGATGGGTAGCTAACTGGCAGGCTCACAACCTGTCGAGCGTCAAGATTACTCCTAGTTTCTCTCTTTCTCAGCATCCAATTCCATGAACATGTGCGGATACTTTTTGCGTAGCAGATGCTCAAGGGCTTTGTTGTAGCCTGCATCCTTGCCTCCGAAGTAATGCGGAAGATAGGTCAGAGCTTCGATACTGATCGGGCGGTTTTTCGACGGGGAGCGGTAATGAGTGACTATGATCTCTTCGCCTTCCCCGGTTATGACCTTGAATGCGGTCCCCTGCCTGTTTATGAAGACGTAGTACTCGCCCCTTCTGACTGTCTTGACCTTGTTCTCCTGCAGTATGGCAAGAAGGCCATCGCGGCCATAAAACATGCCCACATCCGGTATGATCCTCACGATGTTCATTTCAGCTCCTTCAGTACGCTTGAGAGGTCATCGGTATTGCACACGAAGACGATGACCTTGTTGTTGCTCTTTGATGCACGCCTCTCTGCGGTGACCTGCTCGACTGTTGGGACAACCAGATCAATCATCTGCGGCGTCCTTTTAGCCTTGTTCTTTTCCCTGTTCTTTTTCCCGTAGGTCTTCTGCTTAGCCTTGTACTTCTGGGAAGTGTAGGCCGCCGTGGGAACCTTGAGCTGCCTGCATGCCTCCAGCCTAGTAATACTCTTCTCGTCTGATATCCTCTCCACTTCCTTAACTATGTCCTTGCCGGTGAGCATAGTGAACACAGCCCCCATCGATACCTCCAGCGACCTCGCGATATCTGGATACTTCATCCCCTTGGCCTTCAACTTCTCCGCTTCTCCCTTGGTAGTCAAGTAAGGCTTGCTCGGAGGCGGCTTGGGATCATACTGCCCGGAAGGGCTACGCTTCTCCCCATTCTCAGCCGCGATCTCCCTGCGGTACTTCGCATAGGTCGATGGTGAAATTGAGTTCTTCTCGCAGGCGTCCTTGATGATGGCGCCAGCCTTGACCATCTTGATGGCCGCGAGTGCCTGTTCCTTCGTCTTGTTCATTTGCGCTCCTTGTGCTCCTTGGAAAAATGCTTTATGAGAATAGTCTCGATGACTTTAGTTTTCGTGGTCTTCTGCCTCTTCGCCTCCTGCTCAATAGCCGAAGCTATGATGTCGGAAATGCGTAGGCCAATAGCCCTCTTGGCAGCCTTTAGGCATCTTTCCTCAAACGGAGTCACCATGGTTCACCTTTATTTAGTCGGTTCTATTTGACCCTTCTTGTAAAACAAATGAAAAACAAAAGTCAACGGTATCCCAGATTCATCCATAGGTTATGCTTTGTTGTCAAAAATGGCATAGGTTGAAAAAAGCTCTTCGCTTTAATCAGAATTAGATTAACTAAGGAAAGCCGTCAAAGATATCAGGCTGGATTTGCTGCTTCTGGGTACTCGAAAGGGTTGTTTTTCGGTATTGTCTTGTGGCCATTTTCCATGCTGTATTTTATTTATACGTTAGGAGATAAATGCCAGAGCAAGAAACAATCTTGAAGTATTGCGGTAACTGCCGTTACGCAG
>Ga0315289_10008528_pt1 | contig 14813 bp, 11 predicted proteins | sample YL17G11_40_MG_FD_203452 | JGI IMG/M metagenome (GOLD analysis project Ga0315289, IMG submission 203452) | Sediment microbial communities from Yellowstone Lake, YNP, Wyoming, USA - YL17G11_40 | ecosystem: Environmental > Aquatic > Freshwater > Lake > Sediment | place: USA: Wyoming | collected...
GAGAACCTGCCACGACTCGTTGTAGTAATAATCCGTGCGCAACCACTTGTTGGCGTGATCCGGGTCCGGTTTGATCTTGGTGATCCGCCGGCCGAGGCCGTCGTAGCGGTACTTGGCGATGGCAGCCTTCCCTGTGTCCCACAGGTCGGCTTCCGCATTAGTACTTTCGAGGCTTGCTCGGCGTTCACTCGCGTTGCGGCCTGTCGGCTCGCCGGACCGCCCAAGGCGGCCCTTCATCGAAGGCTCCGGCGGCTTCGTTGCCTCCGCCGCCGCTCCGATTGCTACGGGCTGGAGCGATAGTTGCCCGGCGGGACTTCCTCCCGCTGAAGACCGGCGCCTTTTCACGGCGCACGGGACACAATACCGATTTTCCCATTGGCCTTTCCTTGGTCGGCCTGGGCGGCGCGGCACGAGACGGCGCGACTGTTGCTTCTACCGCCGTCCGGCGCCCCGTCAAGATAAAATCAGTATTGTGTGCCCCGAAATGCCTCACCTTGCTCTGAATGCGCTGACCACCTTGCTCTGGAAAAACAGTCTTGCAATAGCCCGAATTGGATGTAAAGTCACTGTTACGGGCGATAGCCGTATTCCGAGTCTCGTTTCATACACAGTAGCCTTGACTAGAGGCACATATGACCGACATGGAAAAGATCGCGTGGGGAATAGTAGCCAGCCTTGTTGTGGCTCTAGTTGTGGCCATAGCCAAAGCAGCAATTCGCCGCCGGGAAGAAAGAGTTTCCCTGAAGGCATCGTTATCCATTGTCGGCGGTCTCGAAATGCTGACAGCGATTGGGTGTCCAAGCCTTGTGCTTCAATTGTCGTGCTCTGGAAAACGCGCTGCCAAAGTCAGAAAAGCCTCTGTCTGCTTGGTTGGGAAAGATCTACTGGCTGCTTTTCAAAAAGGCTTCGGCACAGACTTCGGCTATGTGCCCCCGAGAGACCCCGACCTGAAGCAAACCCTTGCGGTTGACCTTTTACCTCTATCACCCCCCACCGTCCCAGAAGGCTACGTTCTCGAACGGGGAGATATATGCAGGTTCGCCCTACCGATGATGGTTCCTGGCCTTGGCAGGTTCGCCGAAGCGCCTTCCGAGGACGTGACAGTCAGAGTAGAGTTCTTTGACGGCAAGGAAGATATTCTAATGCAAGGACTGTCCGTTCAAGGCCACATAGGCGACTTGATTGGATTGTATGAGCCGGCTCGGCATCGCTTGAATCCCGGCATTACCATCCCGATCTCAATCCGTGCTATTTCGGCAGCACCACCAGACCTTTCAACTGTGGGCAGTGTAAACCCAAGACCTGTGGATCTCAGCCATGGTCGCAAGTTATAGCACGCGTAAAGGTTTTTCTTGAATCCGGTTTAGCCCGTTGCGGCAAGACCTGTAGTTCAGGTAGAGTCGAGGTCTGGCGCGGTGGGATAGGTCGGGCATAGCCGCTGGCCGCTTTTCTGCGAGCACCCCTTTTCTGCCGACCGTTCGCGGCACACCATGCCCAGGCAGACGGCGGCCCGCCCAGGTCGAAGACTCGACTGGGCGAGCGGGCAGGCTGTGGGCATGCCGCCCGGCCAGGCCGCATTCAGGCTTCGATGGGAATCTTCAGGTCCTGGAGGGTCTTGCGGATCCACACCAGGGACCGCTCGATCATCGGGCCGCCCTGCCCTTCGCACTCCATGCTCAGGGCGCCCGTGTAGCCGGCATCCCGCAGGAGTTCCAGGCAGCGGCGGATGTTCGGGGCGTTGGCGCCGTCGCCCAGGGCGCACTGGCTGACGGCGATGCCCGTCTGGTGGCCGCGCGTGGCCGCCGCCAGCGACTCCGACACGTCCTTGACGTGCACGTGCCGCACGCGTTTGATGAACCGCGCGAGGAACGCCACCGGGTCCTGGCCGGCGATGAACGTGTTGCCGGTGTCCATGTTCAGGCCCAGGCACGAGGAGTCGGCGAAGGCGAGCATCTTTTCCATCATCTCCGGCCGCGTGGTGAAGTAGCCGTGCGGCTCGATGTTGACGGTGACGGCGTGGGCCTCGGCCACCTGGATAATCTGCTCGTACTCGCGTTTCATGAGGTCCATGGCCTCGGCGTCGGTGAGGCCCTCGGGCTTGTGCATGCCGTCGGTGGTATCGACATTCGTGCATCCCGCCAGGTGCGCCCAGGCGATGGCCTTCATGACGTACGGCACGCCGCGCAGGGGCCCGTCCTTGCCCGACAGCGGGTACGCCGCATCGACCTGCGAGAACCGCAGGCCGTAGCCGGCCATCTTGCGGGCCAGAAGCACGGGGTCCTCGTACAGGGCGACGTGCGGCTGGTATCCGAGGCCGTGGATCCACGAGACGCCGTCGATGAGGCCGCACTCGATGTAGTGGATGCCGCTGACCTGTGCCCACGCCAGGCACTTCTCGAAACTGAAGTAGGCCGAGTTGAATGCGTCGGTGTGGAATCCGAGTTTCATGGACGTGGCCTCCTCCTTACACGCCTTTGCCCACGACGCCGCGGAGCCACTGGAGGCTCTTGGCGCTGTTGGCCTCGCCCTTGGTCTCGAGCGACAGGACGCCGCTCCAGCGGTTGGCCTTCAGCAGGTCGACGATCTTGCGGATGTTGTCGGCGTTGATGCCCTGCCCCACGAAAACCTCGCTGGCGGCGATGCCGGTGTCTTTGCCGATGTTCGCCCTGAGTTCCGGCGCAACGTCCTTGACGTGGAAGTGCCGGATCCACGGCAGGAGTTCCCTGACCATGGCCACGGGGTCGTTGCCCGAGACGAAGGTGTTGCCGGTGTCGAAGTTGACGCCCAGGAGCGGGTCGTTGATCTCCTTCATCAGGCGGACCATCATCTTCAGGTTGGTCGTCAGGGGGCCGTGCGGCTCGATGTTGATGCCGACGTTGTGCGTGCGGGCCACGGCCAGGGCCTCGCGCAGGTGGTAGGCGGCCCGCGTAAAGACCTCCTCCAGCGTCATGCCCTTGGGCACCTCGGCCCCGTCGGTGGTGGCGACGTACGGGCACCCGATGACGGCGGCCATCTTGATGCCGTTAATCAGGTACGGGATGCTCTGCCACCGGTGCAGCGCGTAGTGGACGTCGAGTTGGCTGACCTTGAGGCCGTAGTGCTTCAGGTCATTCAGCAGCAGGACGCCGTCGCAGGCGAGCGAGATGGCCGGCGAAAAGCCGAGGCCCTCGAAAAAATCCTCACCGTTGACGGTGTTGATCTCCACGATGCCGCAGCCCTGCTTCTTGCACCAGTCGAAGACGTACGCGATGCTGCGGTCCTCGTGCCGGAAGTTGTCGCTGGCCACGCCGATTTCGATCATGGGTAGGCTCCTTAGTTCTTCGCGTTTAGCCGTCGCCGGTACGGCGACGCGAACGTTCGCAGGCGTACGGCAAGGATCGTCGCCGTGCCGGCGACGGCTAAACGAGCCCCCGACCCCCGGCCGTCGGCCCTCCGTTCGCAAAGGGTGCCCGGGCGGCGCCCCGCCGCGCCTTACCGGCCCTGCACAGCAGGCGGCAGGCCGGCCGCCCAGGCGCATCCGCGGCGATAGAGTTCGCCGACGCCCGGCATCCGCATGGCCTTCACGTCGTGGCCCAGGAGGCACTGGAACACCCGCCCCTTGCCCGGGGCATATACGAAGGCCATCGGATACTCCTTGCCGTCCACCTTCGACTTAGCGATGGCCAGGACCTCGATGGGCTTATCGCCCACGAGGCACGTGTAGAGTTCGTCGTCGGCGTCGAAGGCCTTCAGGCCGCGCGTAATGGGGTGGTCGGCGGCGGCGATCTCGACGCGGAAAGGCCCGCGCGGGTCGTGGCCGCGCAGTTTCGGGTCCCAGACGCGGGCCACAAGGTCGCGGAACTCCGGCCATTCCTGGAACGCCCCGCACGCAAAGTGGACCAGCATGAGGCCCTTGCCGCCCTCAACGTACCGGCGGAGGTTCTCGCGGCCCTTGGCGCCCAGGTCGAAGGGCTTGGGGTTCATAAAATGCAGCACGATGGCGGCGTAGTCGGCCACCTGCGGCGACGCCAGGATGCTTGCATCCTCCGACACATCCACGAGCAGGCGCGGGTCCTTCGAGAGTTCCTCCGCCAGGACCGGCGCCGTCTGCCGCCACTGGTGAGCGGGGTGTTCCTGGCCGGTGACGATGAGGATGCGCGTGGTGCGGCCGGGTTGGGCCTTGCCGGGTTTGAGTTTGAAGTCCGGCGCGCGGGGCGGCGTCTCCTGCGCGGCCGGGCCGGCAGCGGCGGCCAGCGCAACCAGGGCTGACACGGCAAGTGAACCCAGGCACGTGAAGCGTTTCATGGCTTATGCCTCAGTTTCAGCGCGGCGGGTCAGGAGACCCGCCGCGCGAAATAAACCACCTCTACCCCCGGCCCTGGTTGCTCGTACCCCGGCCCTCGCCTCTCTACAGGCTCCACGGGGCGCGCATCGGGCGGCTGAGGTACCGGTTGGCGGCCTCGTCGCCGATGAATTTCTCGGCCTTCCAGTCCCAGGTGAGTTTGCGGCCGAGGCGCGTGGCGATGTCGGAAACGATCGTCAGCGTGGTGGCCGCGTGGCCGGTCTCGACCGGCGACACCGGGTCGCGCCGCGTGCGGATGCACTCCAGGAAGTTCTCGTGGTGGTCGCGCGACTTTTACAGGCGCTCGTCCGTGGGCTTCAGGGCCTCCTTCAGCAGCGACTCCGGCTCGGCCTTGATGCCGCCGCGAACCACGTGCACCCAGCCCCGCTCGCCCTCGAAGCGGCAGCCGTGCGGCTGGGCGGCGTCGTCCGTAAAGATCAGATTCAGTCCCTCGGGCGTGCGAGCCTGGACCTTCCACGTGATGGAGGTGTCGGCCAGGCCTTCCTTCGGAAAGACCGCCGTGCCCTCGACCTCCAGCGTTGACGCATGCAGGCTGGGCTGGCCCCACAGGGCGATGTCCACGTGGTGCACGCCCCACGACTGGATCCACCCGATGCAGTAATCGTAGATGAAATACCAGTTGTAACTGCACTTCAGGTCGTTGTACGGCGTCCACGGGGCGGGGCCGAGCCACATCTCGTAGTCCAGGCCTGGCGGCACAGGTTTCGGCTCGGCGTTGGGCAAGGCCCGCCCGCCCGGCACCGCCACCTTGACCGTGTGGACCTTGCCCAGGTATCCGTTGCGGGCCAGTTCGCACGCAAAGCGAAAGTTGCGGTCGCTCCGCTGCTGCGTGCCCACCTGGTAGATGCGGGCGTGGCGGCGGACGGCGGACACCAGGGCCCGGCCCTCGGCAACCGTCAGCGTCAGGGCCTTTTCGCCGTACACATCCTTGCCTGCGGCCACGGCCCCCGCGCCCATAAGGCCGTGCCAGAACTCAGGGGCGGCGATGACGATGGCGTCGACGTCCGGCCGCGCGAGGACCTTGCGGAAATCGCTCGTCGCCAGGCAGCCCTTGTATTCGCCCTTGGCGGCGCGGTCGGCGTAGGCGGCCTCGGCGAATTTCTTGGCGGCCTCGCGCTTGTTCTCGAACGGGTCGCACACCGCCAGCACCTGCACCGCGGCGTTCTGAATCAGGCCCCTCAGGTGGCTGGTGCCGCGATCGCCCAAGCCAAAGATCCCCACGCCGATGCGTTCGCTGGGCGCCGCGCGGCCGACGGCTCCCAGGGCCGAGGCCGGCACGACGTACGGCGCGGCCAGCGCCGCCGCCGCCCCGGCCAGGAATCCGCGGCGCGACAGGCCCGGCGATTGCCGCTCAAGGTCACGGGCGATGGAAGGACAGGCACGCTTCATGGAGTGCTCCTTTGCAGGACCGCAGTTGCCGCCCTTCGCTTACCGCAATCGGGCCGCAAATGCAAGCCTTTTTCGCCGGCGAATCGGCGAATGCCTGCCGCAGGCTGCCCGACCGTGCAGACCCATTCCCGGCCGGGCGTCGCGGTCCAAGACCGCCATGCAATTGTGGATAACTTTGGAACTCGCCTCGGCGCGCCCGAAAACGCGCCTTTTTTGCCCTTTCGGGAGGCCAAAACGGCCCTGGCGCCACCGCCAGAGGGGGTCCACCCCCAAAATGTCAAGATGGGCATGACGAAATGCGCTCGGTTTTGATCGCTTTTGATCGGAAAACGTCGCCCTTTTGATCGATTTTGACCCGAATTTGATGGTTTGTGACATGGACGGATGGGCATACGCCGTTGTGGATAACTCCCAAAAGCAGGGAACCGGGAACGGGGAACAGGGAACCGGAAACCTGGGGACACCCGTTTTTGTAAGGCAAGGCGGGAAAAGGAGTTACGAGCGCAGAGTGCTGAGTGCGGAATGTAGAGTGAAAAACTGAACCAAGGAAACGCCGGCGATCTCACGCAAAGGCCACAGGCGGGCAGACCTTGCAGCGGCCGCTGTTCGCCCCGACGGGCCGGCGGACTGTGGCCACGCGTGAGGCACCGGCCGCTCGTCAGCGGGCGGTGCGGAACCCGTGGAACCGTTCGTGTTTCAACCCACCCGCCCAGAGGGGGCGGAGCAAGTCCTGCGGCCTTGACGAATTCGGGGCGAATACGGGGGTCACGATACCAGTCTTCCATTGACGAACCGCCGGGGAAAAAGTAGTACTGTCCCCAATGGCATTAAGTTAAGGGCTTTCGGGCCGTTCTCCAATGGCTGGAGCCCGGCAGAACCGGGCCGGAAGGCAACGCCAGGGCCAGTCGGCGGCGGGTCCGCCTGCCTTCGGGAAGGGCCTCCGGGGCTTATCTTAATGCCATTGGGGACGCCATACTCTTTTCCCTCTCGAAATCTCGGGACGCTGTACTCTCTTCCCTTTCGGGGCCAGCGCAACGGCCGAGCCCGCCGGGCCGCGGCCTTCCTGGCCGACGCCGACGGCTCCGGCCGCGTGGCACTTCCACGCCCTGCGGCACACCTTTCTCACGCGGCCGGCCCGCTCGGGCGTGGCGCCCCCGCAGGGGGACTTCTCCAGGGGCGGTGTTAGAGAACGTCCTGTAGTATTACAACTTGCGCCAGGAGCGGCCGCTGATAACTCAAGCACGTGCCCCTATCAAGCCGTAGCGCCCGTACGGGCGCCGGCCGCGCCCGTACGGGCGCTACGGCGCGCAAGTCGGGTTGCCGTAAAACGTTATGCTCATTGCCGCGCGGCAAGTGGCGCTGTAGTTGTAGCAGACATTGTCTATTACATCCACGTGCCGATTCTACGAATGACGGCTGGGTCGTCAGCCGCAAAATGCGCTGCGGGGTACGGCAGTTACGGGGGGTACTACCTCTCGCGGGATGGCATACCCAGCGAACGGCGCGCCCGCCAAGGCGGGCAGGCTTGGGCATGCCACCCGCCGTTTTGAGATAGATTCTTAATACCGCGCGGCGGGCAGGAAGGCCCGCCGCGCGAATCTCGAGACATCGCGAGTCTTCAGGCATCGGGCGCGGCGGGCCACCGCGCAGAGCCCCGTCCCGCCGACGGTCAACCGCCCCGGGCGTCCATCGTGCCGCGCGGCCGCCCCTCACCCTTGCCGCTTACCGGCCTGCGGGCGTTACTTGGCCTCTTTACCCTTTCTCCTGCCTTCGCCGGTCGGGGCGCCAGGCGCGCGGATGGAGACGCGGGCGGCCTTGCCGTCCTGGGCGAATACCACGACCTGCTGTCCCACCTTGAGGTCCTCAAACGTGGCCTTGACGCTGGCCATGATGGTGGTGTTGTCGTCAACGGTGACGGTCTGGTCTTCGCCGCGGCGTGATTTGAGGGTCAGGGTCTTGTCTTCAATCTTGGTGATCTCGCCGCCGAACCTCTTTTCGCCCTGGGTGATGCGGACGTTGTCGCCGACCTTGAGGTCGGCCAGTTTGGCGGGCGCTTCCTTGGTGATCTGGGTGTTGTCATCGCAGGTGACGGTCTGGGGTTCGGCGCCTTCGCGTGCGGACTTGACGGTGAGGACCTTACCCTCGATCTTCGTGATCTCGCCCATCGTCGGCCTGCCGCCGGGGCCTTTGCCCTCTGCGGCGAACGCACTGCCAACGGTCACAAAGCCCATAACGGCAACCAACGCCAACAGTAATCCGAAACGCTTCATGGTCTCTTCTCCTTGCCGCAGTGTGCGGCTGCTTGGGTCCGGTGTGCTGAACGTATCAGGGCCGCAATTGTTGCATGTTACCGTATGATGTCCGCGGCCGCCCGCGCGGGCCGCGTCATACGCGGCCGTACGGCCGCGCTACGGCGCCCGCGATGGTTGGTGCGCGGGGCCTTGTGCGTGTTTAGCGTTGTTCCCTCTCCCCTTGCGGGAGAGGGTGGCCGAAGGCCGGGTGAGGGGCGCGAGCGGCGCGCGGCCCCCCCCCCCCCCCCCCCCCACCGCCGCGGGGAGAGGGGAGAAGCGCCGCGGCGCTAAACACGTACGGGGCCTTTGCCCCGCGTGGCGCGCCGCGGGCCGCGCGCCGGCCGGCCTTACTGGACCGTCCAGAGTGTCACCGTTTCCTGGTCCCTCACGAAGATCCTGTTGCCCGCGACCACGGGGTGCGCGTAGGTTGCCGAGTCGGCGACCTTGATGCGGGCCACCTCGTCGTACTGCTTGTCGCCGGACTTGAAGACGAGGAGTTCGGAGTTGCTGGGCAGGGCCAGGAGGACGGAGCCGGCGTCGAGGACGGCCGCAAACGCGCCGCCGCGCCTGGTGGCATCGGTCCAGGCCGTCTGCCCGGTCTTGGCGTTGAGGCAGAAGAGGTTGCCCTTGTCGGTGAGGCCGAAGAGCAGGCCGTCCTTCAGCACGGGCGAGTTGAACTGCGGGGCCACCTGGTCGTTGCTCCAGAGTTCCTTGGCGGCAAAGCCGTCGCCCTGCTTCTCGATCCTGACGGCCTTGGTGCCCCGTCCGGAGCCGGCGAAGATCACCGTTTGCCCGTCGACGATCGGCGTGGCGGCGTTGTAGGCCATCCCCTGGGGCACGAACGGGATCTGCCACAGGAGTTTCCCGTCGGCCGCACCGAGGCCCACGACGCTCTTTTCGGAGAGCGTGACGATCTGCTTGACGCCGTCCGCCGTCAGCACCACGGGCGAGGCGTACATCGGGGCCTCGCCGGCCCATTTCCACTTCGGGTCGCCGGTGGCCAGGTCGAACGCCATGACCGCGCCGTTGCCCTGTCCGCCCAGGTGCGCGACCACCACGGCGTCCACGATAATCGGCGACATGCCCGTGAAGAACTTCGGCACGACCTTGGGGAACTCGTCCTTGCGCCACAGGACCTTGCCGGTGGCGGCGTCGAGGCAGGAGAGGACCCCGCACGCGCCCAGCGTGACGACCTTGCCGTCGGCCACCGCGGGCGAACTGCGGGGCCCCGGGTGCCGCGCGGCCGGGCCGGTCACGGCCTGCGCTGCGTACTTGTCCTTCCACACTTCCTTGCCGTCGGCCGCGCCCAGGCACAGGGTGACCTCTTCCTCACCCTGGCGTGCGAAAACATAGAGTTTGTCGCCCACCAGGGCGGGCGTTGAATCGCCCGAGCCCACCGGGGTCTTCCATTTCTGCGCCAGTTCCTTCGGCCACGCCTGGGGCGCGGTGAAGCCCGTGACCTTTCCGTCGCGGCTGGCCCCCCGCCACTGGGGCCAATCCTGCGCCAGCGTGCAGGTCGCGCCCGCCAGGATCCCACCGACCGCCACTACGACGATCCATCGATTTGCGTTTTTCATGGCGCCTCCCGTTTCATTCTTCGCGAACGAGTTTCCCCTTGGTTTTTTCTTCCCCACGACGGTCGCGGGGCATCTGGATATTGTAACCCGGCGGCCCGCCCCGGCCACAGGAATCTGCGCCCGGGCGTACTCCGTCAGTTACGAGGGGACTTCCTCTCTCCGGGTGGCATGCCCACAGCCTGCCCGCCCTGGCGGGCCGCCTGCCGCGCGAGGGTGCCCTGGCGGGCGGTCTTGGAAACAGTTTCTACTGGCCCTTGAACTTCTGCCAGTACTCGGGCATGAGTTCGCGCGTCTGGACCTGGAGTTCCTCGTCGCTGATGGACGTGAGGCGCCCGTGGACCTCGTACTGGTCGATGACCCACCGGGCGAGTTTGTGGCACTTGAACTTGGTGATGCGCCGGTCGCCCTTGAGGCCGAAGAACTCGTTGACCCAGTGGGCCACGCCGTCCACGCCGGTCTTGTCGGTGAGGGCCACGCGGGGCGGGCGGCCGAGCAGTTTCGCCGTGTCGAAGATGTTGTAAATCCGCTCATCCTGCCTGAGGCCGCCCGCGTGGATGCCGGCGCTCGTGGTGTTGAAGTTCCTGCCGGCGAACGGGTAGTTGTCGGGAATCGGCAGGCCGATGGACCGCATGTAGTCGGCGGCCTCGGTGATCGCCGCCGTATCGATGCCGCACAGGCCGCCCTTGAGCGCGATGTACTCGAAAATGGCGCCCTCCAGCGGCGGGTTGCCCGTGCGCTCGCCGAAGCCGAAGAGCGTCGCGTTCAGCGCGTTGCAGCCGTACAGCCACGCCGTCGCCCCGTTGACGTGGACCTTGTGGAAGTCGTTGTGCCCGTGCCACTCCAGGCGCTCGCCGGGGACGCCGCACTCGCGATTCAATTTGTAGATGAGTTTGGGGATGCTGCGCGGCAGCCGCGCCCCCGGGTAACTGACGCCGAAGCCCATGGTGTCGCACAGGCGGATCTTGACGGTGAGTTCCTCGGGCGCCCCGCGGCTCATCTCCATCAGGCGGTCCACGAAGGGCAGGACGAAGCCGTCGAGGTCCGCCCGGGTCACGTCCTCCAGGTGGCAGCGGGGCCGGATGCCCGCCGCCAGCGCGGCCGCAACCACCTCGCAGTAACTCTCCAGGCACGCCCGCCGGCTCGCGAACTTCAACTTGTGGAAAATGTGGTAGTCCGAGCAACTCGTCAGCAGGCCGCTCTCGCGCAGGCCGGCTTCCCGGACGAGCCGGAAGTCGCCCTTCACGGCGCGGATCCAGCCCGTGCATTCCGGGTACCGATGTCCGAGCGCGCGGCAGCGGTCGAGGGTTTCGCGGTCGTTCTTCGTGTAGAGGAAGAACTCGGTCTGGCGGACCACGCCGCCGGGGCCGCCGATCCGCGCCAAGAGGTCGTAAATGCGGACCATCTGGTCGATCGTGTACGGCGGCCGGGCCTGCTGCCCGTCGCGGAACGTCGTGTCGGTGATGCAGATGTCGCGGGCCCGGACCGACGGCAGGTCGAACTCTACCGGCCGGCCGTCGATGATCTCCACCGCCGGGGCGTCCAGGTGGATGAGCGGCGGCAGGTCGTACGGGAACGTCTCTTCCAGCAGGTTTGCCTCGGTGGCATCGACCAGGGGGTGGGGCTTGCGGGCTTCGTCCACGCCGGGTTCCTTTCGTCTTGCGGGGTCACGGTTATTCCTCGACCGGCACGCCCTGGCGCTTGCAGACCTGGGTGATGAACTCGGCGGCCCCGCCCACCGTCTCGATGGAAAGGGCCTCCTCTTCGTCCATGTCAATGCCGAACTCTTCCTCGAAACTGGCCACGAGTTCGACCGACTGGACGCTCTCGGCCCCCAGGTCCACCGTGAAATAGTGTTCAGGCCGGATCTCCGCCGGGTCGGCGTTCAGCACGCGGGCGGTCACGGCCTTGATGCGCTCCAGAACGGTTGCCATGCGTCTTGCTCCTCTCCTAAGTGGAACCGCAAAAAGTTCCGTTCATTGAAGCCATCGCGCGGTGGGTCTCCGTACCCACCGCGCCATACGCCACTACGCACCTTGGCGCGGCGGGTACGGAGACCCGCCGCGCAAAGGTGTAATGATTCTTCTTGCGGTTGTACTTAGAGTTTCTGCATCGCCCGCCGGCCCTTCTTGATGAGTTCCTCCCGCCGCGCCCGGGTCATCTCGAATACGAAGTTCCACATGGCCTCGTCCGCGTCGGTCCACCGGCATCCCCGCCGCGACATGACGGTCCGGGCCGTCTCGTACAACTTGCCCTTGCCGAACCCCTTGGTCACCACGCCCTCCAGCAGCCACGCGAACGAGGGGATGAACTTCTGCATGGGTTTTCCGGTGGCCAGGATCAGGGCCATGGCCCCGACGTACGCCCCGGTGTTCAGGAACGTGCCGATGCTGGTCTTGGTGTGGTCGCCGATGAGGCACCCCACCTTGTTCGACCCCGTGTCGATGGGCAGCCGGCCGTGCATGATGACCTCGACGGACGAGTAATCGTTCTTGAGGTCCGAGTTGGTGGTCAGGGCCCCCAGGTTCACCCACTCGCCCACGTAGGCGTGCCCCAGGAACCCCTCGTGGTACTTGTTGGTGTAGCCCTGGATGATGGAGTTTTCGATCTCTCCGCCGATGCGGCAGGCCGGGCCGATGGAGTTGCCCTCATGGCACTTCGCGCCCAGCAGCCGCGACTCCTTGCCGATGTAGCACGGCCCCACGATCCGCGTAAACGGGTACACCACGGCCCGCTCGTCGATATAGACGGGGCCTTCCGTGGCGTCGATGACGACCATCGGGTGCACCTGGGCCCCCGGGGCGATATAGACGTCCTTGCGGCTGCCGCGGATGGCGGACGGCTTCTCCACGGTTCCCTCGATGCCGTGGCGGCCGGCGGCCGCAAAGTCGGATGCCAGTTGTTCGGGGTTCGCCAGCATCAGGTGCCAGATGTATTCCCACTTGGGTAGCCGCACCTCGACGTGCGGCAGGCGGGCCTGGGCCGCCGAGAGGAACTTGCCCACGTCGTCCGTCCGAAGCGCCCCCAGGTCCACCCGCGCGACGCGGGCGTACAGGACCTGCCCTTCATCGTCCACCCGGATCTCGCTGGGGCCCATGGGCGAAACGGTGAACGACTCGGCCTTGACCCGCGGGTCCACGATGAGCAGGTCGTCGCCGTCGAGCGCCCCGGGGTCGTTGACGGGCCACGCGGTCTTCGCGCGGTACGACTCGGCCATGTAGTCGGGCACGAAGCACGCCACGTCGGTCGCGCCGACCTTGGCCACGAGTTTCTGGGCCAGCGACGTGAAGCCGGTCCGCAGTTCCCAGATGGGGCGGCTGAGGGTGACAGGGTGAAACCGGCTTCGGATCTCCTTCGAGCGGTCCACCAAAATCAGTCGCATGCGCGGCGTTCCTTTTCTGCGGCGCCCGGGCCGGCCGGAGACAGGAACCTTATCCGGCGATGGAGTGGCTGTCAACCTGAAACGGGGCACCTGAAACGCTGCCGAACCGACAGCATCTTGAACGGCGGAGCGCCGGACGGTCAAATAACCATCGGGCAGGCATGCCGCGCGCAGGCCCTGGAGCCGTTCGCGTTTGGAATGTGCCGCGGCGGGTGTCGCCCCGCCGCGCGCCGCGCCGCGGACCCCGCGGCACCGCCGGACAAGACCGGTCGCCTCAACCGTAACTCAGAACGTGTGAAAAAATTAAAATTGCCGCCCGAGACCCCTGTTCTCAATAGCGCCACAGGGGGACAGACGGGCGTTTTTCGCCCTGGCGGCAATTGTTTCACACGTTCTCACGCATTACACCGGATGGGCTTTTCGGTGCGCAGCAATTCACCGCATCGCGCCACGAGGCGGTTCTTGCCGATCAGGGCGTCACGACTTCGAAGGGTATGGCCGGCAACGCGCCCAGGGGTCTGCGCCGCTGAGGGGCCTGGGCCTTTGCCTTGCCAGGCAACTCAGGCGCATCCGCAAAGGCGTTGACGATCAGGTTTCCTTGGAGGCCGGGCTTGGCCTTGGCGGCATCGCATTGCAGCACGATCTCCGTGCCCCCACCGGACGGCGATACGTTCTTGATGGCGATTCCATCCGGCGGATCGCTCAACTCCAGGTGGACCTTGCCCACCGACGGGCCGGTGAACGCGGCAATCTGAACCCGGGCCGTTCCGCCGGCCGGGATTCTCACGGGGCTTTCGCCGAGGATTCTCACCGGCGACCTGGACGCAAAGCGTCCCGACACGGCCACTTTCATTTCCTGGGCGGGAACGAGATGCCGGTAGGCAAACGCCTGCATCATGTCTTCCGCCGGCACGGCCGGACGGACGACTTCCCGGCCCTGGATCGTCGCGCGGCCTTCCCACGACAGGGTGAGGGGTTCCGGCGAGGGCGTCGGCGGGGCCGTCAGCGTGAGGCGCACCTGGTCCTGGTTGGCCGGCACGCGGGCGCCGCCCAGCGCGAATCCCGCCGGGGCATCTTTCAAGGCCATCGCAATCTCGCCGGAGAACCCGTCTTTCCGGAGAGCGTACACGGTGATGGGAACGGTTGCGCCGCCCCGGACGTTGACGCTGGCCGGCACGACCCGCAACTCGAAATCGGGCTGCGGCGGGCTGAGGCGCAGGCGGTAGGCATAGTCCGGGCCGCCCTTGTGCTGCGCATCGCCCAGGTGAAGGTAGTAGGTTCCGTCGGCGGGCAGCGTGGCGCGGAGGCAGGAATCCGCGTGGTGGGTGGTCAACCCCGCGCCCTTGTCCTCGCAATCGTCATTGAACGCCAGTTGCTTGCCGGCGGCATCGGTCAGTTTGAGCACGGAATCCAGCGGCGAGTCCAGCCGGCGGGCATAGACTTCCGCGACGATCTCGCTGCCGCCGCGGCCCTGGAAACGGAACACGTCCCAATCGTCGGGCTGGTCGATGCGCCCGTTCACGATGAGCGGAAGCGCGACCGGCTGGGCGCTCGCCGGCTGGTTGTTCGGTTCCTTATCCAGGCCTTCCGGCAGCGTGTCCGCCGCAAAAGGCATCGGGTTGGAAACCAGCCCCACCGCGCGCACGGAAACCGGATGAATGCCCGGCCCCTGGGCCGCCGGCATCAGTTGGGTCACCGGGAGGTTCCAGCCCTTCAACTGGATGGGGGTTTGGGCGCCGGCCGGGCCGCCCAGCGGGAAGAGGCCCGTGACAAACGGCAGTTCGCCCAGGGCGATGCGATAAACGAAATCCTCGCGGCCGCGGTAGATGGCGTCC
>Ga0315289_10008529_pt1 | contig 14812 bp, 14 predicted proteins | sample YL17G11_40_MG_FD_203452 | JGI IMG/M metagenome (GOLD analysis project Ga0315289, IMG submission 203452) | Sediment microbial communities from Yellowstone Lake, YNP, Wyoming, USA - YL17G11_40 | ecosystem: Environmental > Aquatic > Freshwater > Lake > Sediment | place: USA: Wyoming | collected...
GACAGACGATCCTTGCAGCGACCGGCGGGAAGCTGGTCATCTGCGAGCACGACGAGATTGCACGACTGGACGGCGACCCAATAGCGAAGTGTGCGGTGCGCAAGCCATTGGATATGAGCGCGGCGCGCCACCGGATCAAGGATGAGGCGACGGCTCACGGGATGCCGGAGCAGAGAGCAGACAACCTGGCCCTGTGCGCGGGCGAGGCGGCGACGAACGCACTCAAGCATGCGGGCGGGGGCGAGATCAGGCTGCTGGTGCGGGAGGAGCGGATCTTCGTATGCGTGAGCGACCGAGGGCCGGGAATGGATGCTCTTATCCTCCCGCGCGTGATGCTCGAACTTGGGTATTCCACCGGCGCCTCGCTCGGAATGGGATACGCGATAATCCTTGCACTCTCGGACCAGGTTCTCCTTGCCACAGGCCCCGCCGGCACGACAGTAGCTATAGCCATGAACGTTAAGTCGCAGGCGAGCGCGCCGTCTGTCGAGGCTTTGCCCGATACCTGGTGAATCGCTCACTAGCGGCTCGCGCCGCGAGTGTCAATCGGCCCCGCACGCTCCATCGTTTCAACGGGTATGCACGAGATGAATAAGGCTGCGGACGCCCGAACCGAAGCAGGTTTCGACCGGCTATTGGCGCAGGGGCGCTGGGTGATGCTCCTGGCCGCCTATCCCTTCGGTGGCCTTCCCCCTCGATAGCGGCGGAAGGAAATACCGTCCTTGAGCAATAAGTAGCTCACTTGAGGAGGACAGTGCAGGATATGTACAGGATCGCGGTGCTGCCCGGCGACGGGACCGGGCCGGAAGTAGTCAGGGAGGGGCTGAAGGTTCTCGATGCCGCGGCTGCCAAGACCGGCTTCAAATACGAGACGACGACGTACGATTTCGGCGGAGATAGGTACCTTGCCACCGGTGAGGTGCTGCCAGACTCGGCCATTGACGAGCTTAGGGCCCACGACGCCATTTTCCTCGGCGCCATCGGACATCCAGATGTCAAACCGGGCATACTCGAGAAGGGGATACTTCTATCCCTTCGCTTCGCGCTGGATCAGTACATCAACCTGAGGCCGGTCAAGCTCTACCCGGGCGTCTGGACTCCGATCAAAGACAAGGGGCCAGAGGACATTGACTTCGTCGTCGTCCGCGAGAACACAGAGGGGCTTTACTCGGGCGGCGGCGGGTTCCTCAAGAAGGGAACGCCCGACGAGGTCGCCATCCAGGAGTCCATCAACACCAGAAAGGGCGTCGAGCGCTGCTGCCGCTTCGCCTTCCAATACACAAGGAAACGAAACAAGGCCAAGAAGCTGACTCTCGTGGGCAAGACGAACGTGCTCACCTACGCCTTCGACCTCTGGGAGCGGACCTTCTACGAGGTGGCCAAGGATTACCCCGAGATCACCACCGACTACGCCCACGTTGACGCCACGTGCATGTGGATGCTCAAGAACCCCGAGTGGTTCGACGTGCTCGTGACAGACAACATGTTCGGCGACATCATCACCGACCTTGGGGCAATGATCCAGGGAGGGATGGGAATAGCGGCGGGCGGCAATCTGAACCCGGAGGGGGTTTCGATGTTCGAGCCAATCGGCGGATCCGCTCCGAAGTACACTGGGAAGAACGTGATCAACCCACTCGCCGCCATCGCAGCCGTCCAGATGATGCTCGAACAGGTCGGGGAGGAGCAGGCGGCCGACCTCGTTGATCGCGCAATCGCGAAGGTGACGAGCGGGAAGTTGAAGAGCCTCGCGGCTGGGAAAATGGGCTACTCAACGACTGAGGTAGGCGACATGGTGGCCGGGCTTGTGGCCGAAGGGTGAGGTCATGGGTCATGGGGCATGGGGCATGGGACATGGGTCATGGCACATGGGTCATGGGGCGTGGGGCATGGGGCGTGGGGGTTGCTGAATGCTGATTGCTGAACCGAGAGGATCGCGTCTTTCAACTTTCAACCTTCAACTTTCAACTCCAGAAGGGGGGTCGCCAGGTTGGTGACGGCAATAGTGTTGATACAAGCTGAGAGGGAGACGATTCCGGAGGCCGCGGAGGCGCTGCTGGACGTGCCGGGAGTCAAGGAGGTCTACTCTGTCGCGGGAGAGTGGGATCTCGTCGCTATCGTGCGGGTGAAGGAGCACGAACAGCTCGCAGACGTGGTAGCTGACAGGATGCTCAAAATGCCCGGCATCGCGAACACACTGACGTTGATCGCCTTCAAGAGCTACTCCCGCAGGGATCTCGAAGGCATGTGGGAGATCGGGATGGAGGAAGGGCAATAGCCCAGCGGAGGCTGGGAGCGATCCGACTTCGGACGTCTGACCCCAAGGGGAAAGGTGGCCTCAGTATGAAGGGCATCGCAAGAGCCGACGGTCACCCGGCCGCCGACTACGAAGCTGTAGTGTTGGCCTTCTCGCGGCTCTCGCAGGCTGTCATCGCAGATCGCGCGCCCGGAGGGGCGCTGGCGGCAGCCGCAGAGACGGGCGCCGTGCTGCTCCAGATGGATTCAGGCGCCGCGTTCCTCCTGGACCCCGCCTCGAACACCATTGACCTCGCAGCAGGCTACCACGTGGACGTGCCAGAGCCCCGGTCGCCTGTGCCTGCGGAAGCAGTGGTCAGACAGTGCGTCGAAAGCGGGATACCGGTCGTCGCGCCGAGCATCGCATCGGATCGCCGGAAAGGACTCCGAGGGCTGGCAAGAAAGGGCGTAGTCTCGATTCTCTGCGTGCCGATGAAGATCGGAGGCCGCTGCCTTGGAGCGCTCATGGTGATGTCCACCACGCTGAGAGCCTTCTCAGCCTCTGACATCGAGATCCTCGCAGCCGTCGCCGACCAGGCGGCGTTTGCTGTGTGGAAATCGAAGCTGGGCGGCAATCTGGTCCCAGAGCTAGGCGGTGCCGCGGTTGCTGCCGCGGACGTGGAACTGATTGAGCTTGCCAACCGCAAGATCCAGGAGCTCTCGATAGTAAACAGAGTCAGCGAGGCGGTCATATCCACCCTCGACCTGACAGAGCTGTTGGACCTCGCGCTCGATCAGTGCCTGGTTGCAGTCGGCGCCAGCGTGGGATCAATTATGCTGCTGGACGAGGAGGCCGGCCGCCTGAGCATCAAGGCAGCCAGGGGGTTGAGCCAGGAGGTGATCGAGTCAGCTTCGGTGGCTGTCGGGGAGGGGATCGCCGGATGGGTGGCCGCCAATGGCCAGCCGGTGCTCGTGCACGACGCCAAGAACGATTCACGCTTCCGCATGCAGCGCTATCGAGAGGACATCACGTCTGCAATGTCCGTGCCGCTCAAGGCCCACCAACACGTCATAGGCGTGTTGAACGCAAGCACGGTCGAGCTGGGGCGGCGCTTCGGTCCGAGGGAGGTGGAGTTCCTGTCCACGATAGCGAATCAGGTCGCTATGGCGATAGATAACGCGCAACTTTACGATCGCCTGGACCGGCGCTCGACGGAACTCGCCTCGCTGCTGCGAATCTCTGAGGCAATCACCTCTACGCTTGAGTTGCCCGAGGTGCTGGCGCTGCTTGCCGAAAGGTTCCTGGGGATGGCTGAGGTAGACGCGTGCGCACTGCTTGTTTTCGATGCCGAGAGAGGCCACTTCCGGTGCCTTGACGGGCAGGGGCTGTCCAAGCGAAAGAAGAAGAGCGCCTATCTGGAGCTCTCGCTGCCAATAGCCACGCAGGCGCTGGAGGCAGGCGGTCCGGTGTGGGGCGACGTGCGGGCGGGCTCTGCCCATGCGAGCGATGTAGCTGCAGCGGAGGGCCTCTCGAGCGCAGTGTGCGTTCCGCTGACTGCCAGCGGCCGGGTCGTCGGAGCAGTGGCGCTCTTCTCGACCGCGCAGCGCGCGTTCTCGGCGGCGGAACTTGGCACGCTCGGAGCGCTGGGAGGCCTGGCGGGCGTCGCGGTTCACAACGCCCTGGTTTATCAGCACGAATACGAGATGGCCCGCTCCCTGCAGCGCCAGCTCGTGCCGACGGTCCCCGTCGTGGCCGAAGGACTGGAGATAGGCCACAAATTCCTGCCCGCACGCGAGGTCGGCGGGGACTACTACGACTTCATCAAGGTCGGCCCCGGCCAGATTGGCGTCGTGATTGCCGATGTCGCCGGCAACAGCGTCGCGGCGGCGATGTATACCTCGATGGGCAGACACGTCCTCCGAGCCTACGCCCTCGAGAATCACTCGCCCGGCGATGTGCTCCTCCGCCTCAACCGCATCGCCTATGAAGAAACGCACCCGGAGGTCTTCATTAGCGTCTTCTACGGACTGTTCGATGCCACTCACCGCACTTTCCGCTACGCCTGCGCGGGCCACGAGCCGCCGCTTCTCTATCGCCCGGACGGATCCTTCGAGACGCTGTGCGCGGACGGGCTATTGGTGGGAATCAAACCAGATGTCGAGTTCGAGGAAAAGGACCTGCGGCTCGACTCCGGCTCAATACTTGTCCTCTTCACCGACGGTCTTGTTGATTCGCCGATTCCCTTGCAGAGGTTCGGCATTGAAGAGATAAAGGAGATAGTAACCGCTGGCGCGCTAAAGCCCGCTCAGGAACTCGCCGATAATATCTACACGAGGCTTGTTCAAGCGGCCGGCAGCCGGATGCACGACGACGTCGCTCTTGTCGTCCTGAAAGTAACGTAACCGCAGGGCAGCAAGGGGCAGGAGTGGAACGGACCCGGCAGTAAGGGCGCCATGCAGGTTGCACATCAGATCCGGCTAGAGATTCCGAGCGCGGCTGAATACGTCGGCGTGGTCAGGCAGGCGATCGAGGGAATCGCCAGCAGGATGCGCTTCGACCCAACGGACGTCGAGGACCTGAAGCTCGCCGTCGGTGAGGCCTGCAACAACGCCGTCAAGCACGGCTGCCCGTCGAACCTGCATCCCTGCATCACCGTCGTCTGCAAAGTCACGCCCGGCGTCCTGGAGATCGAGATTTCAAACGGCCTGGCCGGGGGGGAGCCCCGCCCGATCACCGAGGGCAGCCCGGATTACAGCCAAGAAGGCGGCATGGGCCTCTATATCATGCAAAGGGTCATGGACGAGGTCGAGATCGTCTGGGGAGACCAGATGGCGAAGATCCGCATGGTCAAGCGCCTGAAACCCTACTAGCACCAAGCCGGCGCAGGCTGCCGATCGGCGAGCACCCTCGCAACCCTACCCGACGTCCACGCTCTTTTTGGTTCCAGCCGACTCGTAGAGCGCGTCGAGTATCTGCATTATGTGCAGGCCGTGCTCTCCTGTCGAGATGCACTCGCACTCACCCTTCACACATGCCACGAAGTGCTTGGTCTCCATCTCGTGGCCGGGAACCGGCTTGAACTCAGGCGTGATATCCGCCGGGGCGCCGTGCAGATCCTTGTAGATTCTCAGCGGATCGAGCTCGGCACCGCCCTCTGTCCCCAGAAGCTTAGTGTAGATTTCTTCCTTCTCGACGTGCGACTCCCAGCTAGCTTCGAGCATAACGGTTGCGCCGGTCTCCAGCCGGATGAACCCCGCCGCAAGATCCTCCACGTCGTAGGTGCCGCCCTCACTCTGTGCTCGCTTCGGCCCGAATACAGCGTAACACGAGCCGGTCACCGACACGGGCTTCGGGTTGCCCATCAGCCACAGCGTCAGGTCAAGGACGTGAACTCCCAGGTCAATAAGCGGACCGCCTCCGGAGAGCGCCTTTGTGGTAAACCAGCTCCCGACGAGCGGGCTGCCGTGCCGCCTGATCCAACCGGTCTTTGCGAAGTAGATCTCGCCCAGCTCACCCCTCTGAATGTACTCCTTGAGCAACTGGGTGTCGCCCCGAAAGCGGTTGTTGAACCCCATCATGAAGATCTTCCCGGCCTTCTTCCCCGCCTCGACCATCTCCGCCCCCTCGATTGCGTTGACGGAGAGGGGCTTTTCGCACAGCACGTGCTTGCCTGCCTCGAATGCGGCAATCGCTACCGGCGCGTGCAGCGCGTTTGGCGTGCAGACTGACACGGCGTCAAGGCCGTCCATCCCGATCATCTGCTGGTAGTCCGTAAAGATTGACGGAACGCCGAATTCGTTTGCCACCCGCTGCGCGCGGGCCTCGTTCACGTCGCAGACAGCCACGACCTCCGCGTCGCGGCATTTCTTGAAGCCCTGCGCGTGGAGATAACCGATGCCTGCGCCTACAATTCCTACCCTTACCTTGTCCATCTGGCTCCTACTCTGACTAATGGCTTAATCTGTGATTGCAGAGCGCACGCAGCCCTGCCCCATCATAGTTTACGACGCACACTGTCCAGGCTCCTGCGCCCGCCGGCGGCGGCTGCGACGCTTGTCGTCAGGGGATGAGGACCCTGTAGGCCGAGCGATCGCCCTGGTACCAGATGCCGTACATACGGACCCTCGCCACGGCTGCGATGACGAGCGGCCGGCCGCGCCACCCGCCCAGAGCGCATGACGCCTCGATATCTCGCCTCCCGAAGGCCGCGTTCCAGCCCGTCGGGACGCGCCTGCCGCGCCTCAGCATCAGGAGCGTCGTCCCATTGGGGTCGCCGACTGGATGCACCCGAAGTTCGTAGATTGTGCTACCGTTGACCGGCCCCCTCACCGCTATCCTGAAATACAGCCGGTCCGAATCCTCAGCCACATACAGGGCGCCCAGGTCTGCAGCGGGCCGCGAGTGCGTCAGAAGGTTGTCGTCCTCGGGATCCCGAATGACCGGCTCGATGCCCTTCCAGTCGGCTACCTTGCCATCTACCCGGATGGACCATGACCTGACCAGGTGGGCCTCCGACGGGCGAGTTCCGAACAGCTCGTTCTCGCGCACAAAGCTTCTGAGGAAGCGACGAGGGCCGGACCCTTGCGAACGAAACTCCTCGATGGCCGCCCTCTTGGCCTCCAACGACTCCGGTTCCAGTGGAAACTGATACCATGTGGTGTCCATATCGGCGAGCTTGGCCGGTGGCGCCAGACGGGCGTTCTCGTGCAGCCCCTGAGGCACCGGCCAGTCGCCCCGATGTACCAGATACAGGCCGACGGTTTTCTTCCCCAACCAGCCGAGGTCGCAAAGCGCTTCCGTGACGAACACGCTGGTTGCCCAGTGGTCCGCGTGCTGATCATCTGGGTGGGGGATGTAGATTTCGTCAGGATTGATGTCCCGAAGCAGCCTCTTGAGGTCCGAGAGGAGCTGGCTGCCTGTATATGGGGCACGGGGAGTGAACGAGTTGGCATAGGGGGAGCGGGAGTCTCGCGTATAACGGGACGTGTAAGGAGTGTTCCAGTTCGAGGTCCACATTGGCTCAAGCCCCCTGTCGGGATAACCGAGGGTTATCACGTGATCAGCGGGCACGCCAAGCCTCCGCAGCGCGGCGAAGGTTTCGCGCTGCCTGCGATAGCCGAATTCGACGAAGTAGCGAGGTCGCGGGCGTAAAGAGTGGGCATCGAGAGCGGCAGCGTAGCGGAACCCGTCCCCATTCGTCATCAGGACGACGCGGACGTCCGCCCCGCTTGCAGCGGCTTGCCGCATCAGCCCGCCGGCACCCAGCGTTTCGTCGTCGCAGTGCGGAGCGAACACGACTATCGTCTGGCCGCGCCCGGGCGCCGGCCAGAGCGGGAACTCCGCTCCCAGCTCCCTGAGATTCCCCTGCCGCACCTGCCAGGCTGTCAGCGCAAGTGATGCCCCAGCTGCCACCGCCCAGGCGCCGATGAGAAAGGCGATTCTGCGTTTAGTTATTCTCGGACGGCGGATCATCGTTTTGTGTGGAGACCCGAATGCGCCTGTAATCAGTATCGGACTAACGTCTCTATCCGACGGGCCGGAAGCTTCTCGCGGCCGTTCAAAAACGTGAGTTCCACCAGGAACACCAGCCCAGCGACCTCGCCGCCGAGTTCCTCCACCAACCGGACAGCCGCCGCTGCCGTTCCGCCCGTAGCCAGCAGGTCATCAACGATCGCCGCACGCTGCCCGGGCTCAATCGCATCCGTGTGGACCTCAACAGTACTGGTGCCGTACTCCAGCGCGTACTCCGCCTTGACCGTCTCAGCGGGCAGCTTGCCGAGCTTGCGGATCGGCACGAAACCCAGCCCGAGCGCAAGCGCAATCGGCGCACCAAGGATGAACCCTCGGGACTCGATGCCGACGATGACGTCCGGCTTCAGGGTCCCGGCCCGTTCCGCCATCTCGCAAACCACTTCTCTGAACGCCTCGGGATTCTGCAGGACTGGTGTGATGTCCCTAAACAGGACCCCCTTCGTCGGAAAGTCCGGGATGTCGCGGATAAGCGCCTTCAGCGCCTCTTCTGTAATCATACGACCAACCTTTCCGGAGAGCCCGCCAGCTCAACCAAGACCGGGCCATAGGGCGGCCGCGCTGTGCCCTTTTCCGTGATTATCGCCGTTATGAGCTCGGCCGGGGTAACGTCGAACGCTGGATTGATCACGGGCACGCCGGCCGGAGCGATCCGGTGGCCCTCGATATGCGTCATCTCCTCGTGCGGCCTCTCCTCAATCGGTATTTCCTCGCCAGTGGCCAGCGAGAGATCAATCGTCGAGGTCGGCGCGGCCACGTAGAATGGCAGCCCGTGCGCTCTTGCGAGCACGGCGAGCGAGTAGGTGCCGATCTTGTTGGCCACATCTCCGTTGGCCGCGATTCTGTCGGCTCCCACCAGGCAGACATCAATCTTGCCCTGGCGCATGAGCGAGGCGGCCATGTTGTCGGCGATGACGGTCACGTCTATGCCGTCCTGCACAAGCTCCCAGGCGGTGAGTTTCATCCCTTGCAGCCGGGGCCGAGTTTCGCCAGCAAATACGCGCACCCTCTTGCCGCTCTCGACTGCCGACCGGATGACGCCGAGCGCAGTGCCGTAGCCGACGCAGGCAAGGCCGCCCGCATTGCAGTGCGTGAGCACCGCATCGCCGTCCCGAAGCAGCTCGGCGCCGAACTTCCCGATCCTCCGGCAGACGTCCTCGTCCTCTTCGACCATTGACTTTGCGGCGCGCTCGATCTCCGCCTTGATCTCCTCAACCGGCCTGTCTTTCGCCCCGCGTGCCACTTCAAGAACTCGATCTATGCCCCAGAATAGATTGACGGCAGTGGGGCGGGTCGCGCGGATCTCGGCTGCGATCTGCTCGAGGTGGCTGTAGAAGCTTTCAAAACCCGAAGCCTCGACCGAGCGCGCGCCCAGGGCGACGCCCAGTGCGGCTGCGACACCGAGCGCGGGGGCGCCCCGGACCTTCATCGTTCGGATTGCCTCGGCGACCGCCTGGTAATCCTCCAGTTCGATTGTTCGCAACTGGTGCGGGAGCCTGGTCTGGTCTATGATGACGACCTTGCCGTCCTTATAGTCAACTGTACGTATCACAGCCTTGCATACTCGAGCGCGGTCGCGCACTTGCACCCGCGAACCGGGGAGATGCGCTTGACCATCTCGACGATCACCCTGCGCACGCGCTCGTTGTTCTCGTGCAGGACCCTTACTACCTCATCCGCGCTCACCGGGTCTGTCCCCGGCTCGCCCACAAGTCCCGCGTCATAGTCGGTAATGAGCGCGATATTGACGTAGCAGATCTCCTGCTCCAGGGCAAGAACCGCCTCCGGATACTGCGTCATGCTGACCACTTCCCATCCCATGCCCGTGAACCACTTGCTCTCGGCTTTGGTGGAGAAGCGCGGCCCCTGAATAACGACGTTCGTGCCCCGCTCGTGCAGGGGGATGCCCTGCTCGCGTATGACCTCGATTGCAAGCCGGCGCAGCTCCGGGCAGTAGGGATCGGCCGAGGAGACGTGCACGGCCACGGGGCCATCGTAGAAAGTGTCCTTCCTGCCCGTGGTCCTGTCAACGAATTGGTCGCACACGACGAAATCGCCGGGCTTGATATGAGGCTGCAAGCTTCCGACCGCGCTCGGGCCGATGATCCTGGTGACTCCCAGGGATTTCATAGCCCACACGTTGGCGCGGTAGGGGATCATGTGCGGCGGAAACTGGTGCTCCTTCCCATGCCGGGCCAGGAAAGCGACCTTCTTGCCGGCGAGCGCGCCGACCGCGATCAGATCGCTCGGCGCGCCGTACGGCGTCTCAACCTTGATCTCCCGCGCATCCTCAATGAGCGAATAGAACCCCGATCCTCCGAAAACTCCGATCTCAGCAGTCTGGTCCAAAACCGTTCACCATCCGATCTGATTTGCCGGCCACCGGGGCGTACGCCGGCCTCGCGCCCCCTAACGGAACCTGAGCCAAGCGCGGAGCTTCACTGCCGCTGCGCTTCCCCCGCCATCCAATGAACGCCGTACTGCGAACACGACGCGGCTGACCACGAAGGCGAAGGCAAGCAGAACGGCCGTCTCCACCAGGATAGGAAACACCACTCCCCAGAAGAACGTCGGATGGCGCCTCGCCAGCCAGGGCACTCTATCAAGGAATATCCAGGCAGCCGGCAAGCCGAGCATCACCGCGCGCACTCGCGAGGCAGTCCGGGCGTGCCATGCGCCCCGAAGCGTGGCCACGCGCGATGTCCACCGCCGGTTGGCCGCGAACAGAATGAGGCAGGCCAGCCAGGCGCATACGCACAGGGCAGGCACCACCACATTGAACCCGTAGTACATGCCAACAGCGACCTCGTTGCTGCCGAATATCACGTAGCAGAGCTCGCGCCGGAGGGTCGGGCCCCAAAAACCGCCGCAGTACATCAGGATGCCGAGCGCGCTCGCGACGACTGCCGTGGTGCGCGCTCGCGGCCGCCCCTCGAGAATGTCCAGCGCTGCTATCAACCCCGAAGCTGGCAGAACCACCGTCATGCCCACAGGCCAGATAACCAAACGGAACAGGCGCGGTAAGCTGAAGCCAGTCCCGGCCAAGAGCGACGCGACAAACCGACAGCCCTGCACGATACTGTGGTGGCTGCCTCGTACCAGAGCGATCGCGGCGCAGACCACGAAGATCCAGGCGGCGATCACCATAGCGCGCTTCATAACAGCATCCACTCCCGTGTCAGCGTGGGGCCGCCCGCCAAGAACGCGCCGCCCCGGCGCGGGTCTGGTCTGTCATCGAAGGGCGGGTATCCCGACAAGGGTGTCCCGGTACAACTCAACTCTCTCGCACCTCGTCACTCGGGCGTCTCATGCTCCGACTGGCGCTTCTTTTTGCTCTTTTCGAGTGCCTCGAGCGCGGCAGCCTGCTCGGCCTGCTTCTTGCTCTTGCCGGAGCCCCTGCCGAGGATGGCCCCATTCAGGCGTGCTTCCACAACAAACGTCTTGTCGTGGTCCGCGCCGTCCTCCCTGAGGACAACGTACTTTGGCGCCTTCTTGTGCAGCCCCTGCGTCATTTCCTGGAGGAGCGATTTGTAGTCCCTGATGTGCTCCTGTCGCTCGATGTCAATGAGAATGGACTCCAGTGCGCGCAGACAGAACTGCCGGGCTGCCTCAAGACCCGCGTCCAGATACACCAGCGCAACCAGCGCCTCAAAGCTATCCGACAGAATCGAGAGCCGCTCCCTCCCGCCGGACGCTTCCTCTCCGGAGCTCATCAGGATCATCTCGTCGAGGCCGAGCTGCTTCGCGGCGTCGGCCAGCACCGGCTCGCTCACGGCCACCGCCTTCGCCTTGGCAAGCTCCCCCTCGGTGCGATCCCCATATTTCGTGTACAAGTATTCGCAGACAACGAGCCCCAGAACGGCGTCACCCAGAAACTCCAGGCGCTCGTTGCTCGTCACCTCGGCCGCCTCACCAAGGTAGGACCTGTGGGTCAGCGCTTGCTGCAGGCAGGCGTAGTCGCTAATGTCAACCTGCAGCTTCCTAGCAATCTGCCGAAGCCGCCTTTTGTCAACAGCCATTTGGGTGAGTCGAAAGGGCCGGATGATTGTGGAATGCGGAACTCGGAATGTGGAATAGAAGAATCATCTGCAGCCTCGTGCGGTCTTCGCTGAAGCCACGGCGATGGCTACCAGCTCGTTCGCTTCCCCGAGCAACTGCTGGACGGACGTTTTCTGGAGGGTTCCCGCGTCCACGAGCAGCCCAATCCAGTAGGATGACTCGTCGGCTTCTTCTTCGACTATGCCCATCCTGGCAACGAACTCCGCCTGAGACCTGGCCCGGCAGGCGGCACGGTAGTTCGATCCCACGGATGTACCGCAACGCAGCAGCTGCTTGCCAATGACATCGGCGGTGCGATTGTGCGGTAGCGACTCGACCAGCTTGATCACGGCCAGAGCGAACGCCCTCGTGCGTTCCTTCAGGTCGGCATTGTGCATTCCGCATTCCACATTCCGCACTCCGCATTCCACATTCCGCATTCCGAAATCGCTCCCCTCCCTCCTTTCCCTACTTCAGCTTTCGGACGGCCTCCGCTATCCGGTCCAGGCCGGTCTGTATGGCCTGCATGCTCGTCGCGTACGAGAGCCGCATATAGTTCGGCGCCCCAAAACCGGTCCCCGGCACTACGGCCACTTTGGCCTCGTCGAGCAGATACTGTGCAAGGCTATCGGAACCGGTGATCGTCCCGCCGTTCCAGCTCTTGCCCACGAGGCCGCTCATGTTAGGAAATACGTAGAACGCGCCCCGTGGCATCACACAGGTGATTCCGGGGATCTTGTTCAGCCGCTCTACAATCACCTTTCTCCGGTCATCGAACTCCGCGACCATCCTCTTCATATCGTCCTGTGGCCCGGTAAGTGCCTCGACTGCGCCCTTCTGAGCGAAGGACACCGGATTCGACGTGCTGTGGTCCTGAATCCTGGACATGGCGCCCGCGATGTCCGGCTCGGCAGCGGCGTAGCCCAGCCGCCAGCCCGTCATCGAGTAGCTCTTGGAGAATCCGTTCACGGTTATGGTCAGCTTCTTGATCTGGGGGCCCAGCGAGGCGATGGAGACGTGCTCGTTGCCATCGTAGATGATCTTCTCGTAGATCTCGTCGGAAAGCACGTAGAAGCTCTTCGACACGGCGAGGTCCGCGATCTGGACAAGCTGCTTCCGGCTGTAAACGCCGCCGGTAGGGTTGCTCGGGCTATTCAGGATAAGGAGCCTGGTCTTCGGCGTGACAGCTTTGGCAATCATATCCGCCGCGGCGACGAAGCCAGTGGATTCGTCCGTCTGCACGTACACCGCGGTTCCGCCAGCCAGCTTTGCCTGCTCGGGGTAGGTCACCCAGTACGGCGACGGAATGAGTACCTCGTCGCCGGGGTTCACGACTGCAAGCACGGCGTTATAGATCGAATGCTTGGCTCCGATCGAGACAACGACCTGCGATTTCTGGTACTCGAGGCCATTGTCCCCGGCAAACTTCCTGACTATGGCGTCCTTGAGCTCGTCTATGCCCGAGGTCGGCGTGTACTTGGTGAACCCTGCCTGAAGCGACTTTATCGCTGCGGTCTTGATGTTCTCCGGAGTGTCGAAGTCCGGCTCGCCAGCTCCGAAGGAGATGACATCAATTCCCTCAGCCTTCATCTGCTTCGCCTTCGCCGTAATAGCCAGCGTTGGCGAAGGACTTACGTTCTTTGCTCGTTCCGAGATTGCCATGTTACCCTCCAAGCCCCGCTAGGGGGAAATGCAAAATGAAAAATGCAAAGTGCAAAATGTTTTCCAAGCACGATCCACCAAGCCACCCTGAGCTTGTCGAAGGGTGGAGTGGACAAAGTCTGCCCAACCGCATCCTTCGACAGGCTCAGGATGCCTAGACCAGTTTGTGCGTTTTATATGCTCATATATGCTTTGACATGCTTCGGCTCGTTCAGAGCCGAAGCCGATCCACGCCAGCTAGTCCGTGCTTCGGCTCCAAAGAACGAGCCGAAGCATAGAATCCTACATCTTACATCGTACATCCTTACATCTTCCGAAAAACGATCGTCGCGTTGTGGCCGCCGAAGCCGAAGGAGTTGGAGATGGCGATCTCCAGATCGGCCTTTCGAGCAACGTTCGGCACATAATCAAGATCACAATCCGGGTCCGGGTACTCGTAGTTTATCGTAGGCGGAATGGTGCCCTCTTCCAAGGCGCGGATGCAGGCGATGGCCTCCACAGCTCCTGCTGCACCGAGCAGGTGGCCGGTCATTGATTTTGTGGCGCTGATGGGCACCTTGTAGGCATGATCGCCGAACACGGTCTTGATGGCCATGGACTCGAATTTGTCGTTCAGTTCGGTCGAGGTGCCATGTGCGTTGATGTAGTCCACGTCCTCCGGTCGGATGCCCGCGTCGTCGAGCGCGGCCTGCATGCATCGCGCCGCCCCCTCGCCCTCTGGCGCCGGCGCAGTGATGTGGTACGCGTCACCGCTCATGCCGTAGCCGATTATCTCAGCCCGGATGTTGGCACCTCGGGCGCGGGCATGTTCCAGATCCTCCAGGATCAGTACTCCAGCACCCTCGCCGATGATGAACCCATCCCTCTTGGCGTCGAACGGCCGGCTGGCCTTCTCCGGCTCGTCGTTGCGCAAGCTGAACGCCTGCGCGTTGCAGAAGCCAGCGCAGGAAAGTGGGCAGATCGCCGCCTCCGCCCCGCCCGCGATCATCGCATCAGCATCTCCGCGCTTGATGATCTCATAAGCGTCGCCCACCGCGTTCGTCCCCGTCGTGCAGGCCGTGACTACCGTGGTGTTCGGCCCCTTTGCTCCGAAGACGATGGATATCTGCCCCGAGGCCATGTTGGCAATTAGCATGGGCACGAAGAATGGGCTTACGCGGCTGGGGCCCTTCTCGAGCAGGATCCTATGCTGGGCCTCCCAGGTATGGACTCCGCCGATGCCCGATCCGACTAGCACACCGACCCGCGCCGCATTCTCCGGGGTAATTGAAAGCCCGCTGTCGTCCATCGCCATCTTCGCCGCCGCCACGGCGTACTGCACGAACGGATCCATCCGCCGAGTTTACT
>Ga0315289_10008530_pt1 | contig 14810 bp, 12 predicted proteins | sample YL17G11_40_MG_FD_203452 | JGI IMG/M metagenome (GOLD analysis project Ga0315289, IMG submission 203452) | Sediment microbial communities from Yellowstone Lake, YNP, Wyoming, USA - YL17G11_40 | ecosystem: Environmental > Aquatic > Freshwater > Lake > Sediment | place: USA: Wyoming | collected...
CCCGGTTCTGGCCTTCACGTATAACGCTTACAAGGCTCGTAAGATCGAACTTCTTATCTCCCCCACTCAAGCATATACCCGCAGTAAGAACCTGCTGGTTATCTGCCTTGGAGACCGTAGAAGTGTACCTCTCACCATCTACCTCGTAGGTAATGCTGAAATGATCGCCCTTCTCAGTAAACGTCTTGAAAATCCCACCAGCATGCTCCACAGCCTTCTTAAGAGTGTACTCCTTATTCCTGGCAAGGACCTTCTTATCTATCTCGCACCGGCAAGCATAGGCCATCTTATCTTCAAATCGAAGACCGAGATAGACCAGGTTTTTTGGAAAAGCTGCCGCCAGCAAGCACCTGCGAAGGTAATCCACCTTCTGCTGGTTATTGTTCATCTCAACAGACTGGTACCAAAGATTTGATCCGTCAAACCTGCATATGACTTCATCAAAGTCCATAGCATAGTCATCAGTAACCAGATAAATAGGATAGAGCGTCTTAAAATCCAGCCCCTGGTCATTGTTCTTAAAAGGGACTCCATAAAAGATGTCCCCATCACGCTGGACCAGAATCATCCGAACTTTCTTAAGGCACTTCAAATACCCTTCAACTTCCTGCAACTCACAGGCGCTATCTACCCTGGCTTCCTTACGGTTCTTAGGCTTAAACTTATACCAGCCTGACTTAGTCTCTGGTATAGAGAAAGGGTATATGATACCCGCTATCCTGGTAATCACATTCCTGTTCTTATACACCGGAGAAACAAATTTCATATCTTTTAAAGAATCTTCAACTTTCCCTAGCTTAGATATTAAATCCAAAACACTTTTACTCATAATACTCTTACCTTTACATAGAAATCAGAGGGTGTTTGTTTCTGTTATTTTTTAAATCAAAAATTCCTGCTTCATCGACAGTAGTTTCATTTACCCCAATTGAAGACGAGTAAACCAGAGCTTCCATCTCTACAGGCGTTAATTTGGGACTAACCATCCCTATTTTATTTAGACCGTAGTTTTTTAAATTTACAGCTGCGTTTAGGTCACGATCTAGAACCTGCCCGCAGTTTTCACAGATATATTCCCTATCAGAAAGTTTTAGATCTGTCTTAATATGCCCACAGCCTGAGCACATCTTACTAGACTGGAACCACTTATCAGCTACAATAAGTGAGGACCCTCGAAGAATAGACTTATATTCTAGCTGTCGTCTAAATTCCCCGAACCCTTGGTCAGAGATTGAAAGTGCTAAGCAATGGTTTTTAATCATGCCAGCCACATTCAAATCCTCTATACAAATCACCTTATAGTTTTCACAAAGATAAGTAGTGAGTTTATCGAGGATATCTTTTCTTAAACAAACTACCTCGTAGTGTACTTTAGCTACCCTTTGATTAGCTTTTTTTCGATTAAACGATCCTTTAACTTTCCTTGAAGCCCATCTCTGTAGTAGCTTCAATTTACTAAGATGCTTCCTCAAAGGTTTAATAGACTCAATAAACTTTCCATCAGATAAAGTAGCCAAAGTATGTACCCCAAGATCAACACCAACGACAGTTTGGTTATCACATGTCTTTGGGTTGATCTCTGTCTCTACACTGACTACCACAAACCAACAATCAGCTTTCCTTTTAACAGTAGCAGAAGTAATCTTACCTTTAAATCGCAAAGACTCTGCACCTTTTACCCAACCTAATTTAGGTATCCAAAATTTATTTTCTTTTAGGTTAAATTTATCATTGGATATATAAAAAGAATCCTTTTTACCTTTTTTCTTAAACTTAGGATAATTAGACTGTTTTTTAAAAAATCTATTAAAAGCATTTTGAAGATTAGTAAAAGGTTGCTGATTTGCATCCTTATTAGTTTCGGACATCCAGGGATACAAAATTTTCTTTTCAATATTAAACTTCTTTTTAATATCATTTATCTTAGGATTTTTTCCTTCTTTTCTTATTTTTTGATACTCTGAAAAACCGTAGTTATATGCGACTCGAGCTGTACCGCATGCTTTTTTAAAAAAAGTTTTTTGAGACTCCGTAGGATAAAGACGAATAGTATGAGCTAGATTAGTATTCATTTAACTTTTTCTTTTTCAATATTTTCAAAAAATTTATCTAAAGCTTTTCTTATTAATGCGGATACAGGTATGTATGTTTCCTTTGAAATTTTTCTTAATTTTTCAATATGACTAGATAGGTATGTAAAAGTTGTCTTAACAGCTTTGTCAGATTTTTTGTTATACATATATATCCTTATATATACAGATAAAATATTAACAGAGTATTACAATATTTTTATAAAACATATAGAATATGGTATCAGTCGCCTTTTTCTTTCTTTTCCTTAAAGTAAGCTCGTTCCTCTGACAGAAGCTTCTGGTCCACCAGGATCTGAAAAACTCGTTCACCGTAAGATTGCTCCAAACGGTTTGTCTCCATATGGATCTTAGCTTCAATAGTTTCCTTATTCATGTTCAGAGTAGTCAGCTTCTTCTTGGCTATCTCTATGAAAGCCCTATTTGACACCAGCCAGGCGATGTATGTCTGCGCTGCCGGGGTCTTTCTGTAGGCCCCCATATCACCTAGGATCTGTCGGGTACTCGGCCAATTAACATAAATCTTAACCTTCCCTGAGTCGCTGCTGTAGGCCGTAGGATATACCGGGCTACCCTCATAATCATATTCGGGCTGACTGAACATACCGCCAGTACCACGAACCGGCTCTTCAAACTTTGACCGGATCTTAACTTCGATCAGGCACTCGTTATAATCCTTCTGCCAGATAGCATAAACATACCCATCCATACCGTCACCACGGCCACAGATCTCAACATTATATGTGACTACGTTCTTAACAGCTTCTGCCGAATTCACCTTTATCGTTGCCGGGCTAACAGTAATATTAGGATTCTTGTCGTCCACCTTCAACTTAATGATACTGTCATCACCTATAATCTTTGTATAGACCTTAAGAGTAGCCTTCCTTGTACTGCCCGGTCGGACCACAAGGACTTCTGGATCAAAGACCAAGCCACGTTCGTACAGGTCGACATCCTTCTCTTCCGGCACCACCGTTATGGCGGATTTACTTGATAACCTACCGGCTGATACTGTAAGGGTGCAGCCAGATGCTCCAGTCAATTTACGAGCTTCAATCGTTATATGCCTGATGGCTATCTCTGTATCCCCGTATTTATCCTCGTTGGTTATCTGGATCTCATGGGGAGTAATTACTTCTACAGCCTTATCATCACACTTTATTTTGATTATCGAACCTATCGGGACTACCTTTGTATTGATACTGAGTTTAAGATTACCCTTTTTCTTCAAGGTGATCTTATAACAGCTTGGAAACAAACTGAAACCGTTAGGCGGATCCATAATGGCTTCCGTGCCTACATTCCCGAAATCCTCAAACTCTCCCGTTTCATCGATAGCGATATGGTTCAAAAAGTTCATACCTTTATTGAACCTCTTACGCTCTTCATAGTCTATGAGTTCAGCGCCTTCACTTTTCTTGCGCTCTTTTTCTTCTTCAACTTTTTCCTCAATACGAGACTCTATCTGGGTGATAAGCTCCTTACAGAAAGGATGATGCTCAATCAACCCGTCCCGTTCTTCACTGAGGACCTGTTCATTCTTTTTAAGAAGGTCCCGGAACCGATCTATGGTAACTTCACCAAAAAAGTGAGAAGCCAACGGTTCACTATCATATTTAAACAAGGACAGATCGAGGACAGTATCACACTCGTCCAGGATCAGAAGCCCTCCGGAACGTTCACCACCCTCTTGTGCGAGAGCGATCTTACTCCGAAGCATAAGCATAGTTATCTTAAAGTCACCGAAGTCCTTCAAGGAAACTACAAAGTTCTCATGGACTAATTGCTGCCCGTTAAGAGTCGGAAGATGTATCCTATCCTCATTGAAATAAACCTTTCTCTTGGGATTGACCATAAGCTTACGAAGGAGCGAGTAATTATTAATACTCTGCTTCAGCTTATTGGGCTGCGGCAATCGCGGCAGAATCTCTTTAGTCACCTGAAAATAGGCGATAGTGCCGTTCTTATTTACCCCATGTTTTTTCCTTAAAGGGCCTGTAGCGGGGCGAGGTTCCGTGATTTCATAATTGGGTATACCGTCCTTTATGAAAATATGACACTCCGTAAAAATATCATCTTTAAAAGAACAGATACGACCCTCATGCATCGTGGCAAGGGCATCCTTAGCCCCCTGACCAAAGTAACCTCGAACCTTTTTACCCTGGGACATCCCACTGGTGTCTGCACCATACAGTGTAAAATTATTCTTGATATTTTCGTAAGACATGCCTTCAGCAAAATCACGAACGGAGAGGTAACCTGTGTCACCTTTCCGTTCGTATGTTATCTCGATTTTACCATTACACATAACCCCTGAGGAATCCAGGCGAACATAGCTATCATGGCTGTTGAGGATCAACTCAACTAAGGCACGGACAGGATCTTTCCTGACTGCTGACATCATCCTTCTTGTAGTATGCCGAGGGTCAGACATAATGACACCCTGCAACTTTATCCCTGCCTTTTTATCCATATAGCTACCCTCCAGAAACCAAAAAGATTATGCTTTTGCTATAAGCTTCCTGACAGCGTTCACCTGGGCACTGGTTACGATCCCCAGAGTAATGAGCGTTGACAGAACTTTGTCTGACGTATTGCTGACAGGTGCTTTGACCGGAGCCTTTTTAACAGCAACCTTTTTCTTGGCTACTGCTTTCTTTGCCGGTACTTTTTTGGCCACTGCTTTTTTTACCACAGTCTTTTTGACCGCAGATGCTTTCACTACACCACTAACTACGGGAGCTGCAGTAGCAGCAGGATCTGCCGGAAGTTTCGGAGCAGCCGGGAGCTTTTTACATTCCAGGCAAATTACCTGTCTTCCAGCTGTGGGCAAAAAGGGCTTCCCACACTTTACACAATTCTTCTCTTTGTAACCACTCATACGCTTTTCCTCCTTACAGTTAGAACAGTATTTTTGTCTTCCGTGGGAAGGGGTAAAGACTCTCCCACATTTATCGCAGCACTGACCTTTTTTTTTTACTTCGGATTTAGGTTTATCCGATTGATTCTCTGAGCTGATTCCCGTATTCTCCGACGTTAGAAACGGTGTAAATTTAGCTTCTAACTTTTTTAAGAAAGTTATAACATCGGTATTCTTTACCTCCTCTGCAATAAATAATAATGATTCCAAGTTCTGCCTGAGTATCCTGTGAGATGTCTCAGGAGTTCCTTGAAGGACTATGCAAACTTCATCCTGGGATATATCTTCAAAAGCACCCTTCTGAAACTTTAAGAATGCTCTGGATTTTCTGGTATCCTTTATGAACATCTCTTTTACAGTAAATTTCCTTGGGGTCTGTTTTACCGTATTGGCGGAAGGCTGTTCGAGCTCTAACTCTGTTCGTTCAGCCAAAACCCTACCAACAGCACCCATAAAATAACAAGGATTAGTTTTCTCCCTCTTAACCTTTTCAGAACCCAACAGCTTTGATAATGTGTCCGTTACCTTGCTTGTATCTGCATACATGGCATACCCAACCAAATGAAACTTCATTGGAAACATCTTAAATGCGGCATACGAGATATTATCAAGGGTTGAGTTATAAATTTTATCCCTTAGGATTACATGGATCGTATACAGGATAAGACTAGCATTACTTTGATTTACGTAGGTATCCTCATCAAAGACTTTTAGATTCCAGGAAGAAACAACTTGCGGAAAAGAATCAGTAACTATCAATTTTTCATGAAAGTTACTGATTTCCTTTTTTCCTAACTCTGTAAGTTGATACCCTAACGAGATCCTGCCGTCGATCAACTTTGAATCACCTTTAGCCGTTTTCAGTGCGCCATGCACCTTATTAGAGCCAGGTTGATCCAAATGACCTTCCATAGAAAAGCGTAAAGGGAACATCTTGTAAGCAGCTACAGATATGCTTTCCAAGGATATGTGTATCCCTATCTTCTCTATGGTATCAATTATAAAAGTAACAAGCCTTGCGCTATCTATTTTTTCATAGCTAGCCGCATCAAATGTTACAAGCTTATTGAACTTTTCGTTCATTTAGAAGCATCCTCTCGTTATCAGGCGTATGCTTTTCTTACCGGCAACGGAGTATCCATGACCTCATAAAGAAGATCAAGCTTAGTCTTACTCGCCAGAAGAGCAACAAGCCCTGGCAGCGAATAATAGTCGGCTTCCTTCGGAGTATAAGTATCAAACTCAATACCCGCCTTCTTAAGGTTCTCCGTAAACCGATAGTTCACACCCTCACCGCCGTCAACATGGACCACAACGACATGAGGTGTAACCTTGAACTTCTCCTTATACTCGGCATACTTTACCGGAAAGAAAGGAGCATCCGTCTCTCCCTCATCCGTGATGTAGACAAACTGCTCTACAACAATATTCTTACGGATAAGATAGTCGACACATGACGCCATACTCGTGCGCCCGTGAGCGATTATTGGGGCAAACGCTTTTTCCCACCCAGTCAAGGTCTGCTCCCTGGCCAAGATCGGATACGTGATCTGATCAAAAGCCAGAACGTACAGAGGAGCTTCCATGACTCCAGATACGAGTGCAGCACAGTTCTTTCCAACAGTAATAGCCTTGGTCATAGACCCTGACTTATCCACGCAGATAGCCGTAGAGACCTTAATAACACCACCCTTTTTAACCTGCTTATCAGCGATGGTGTCCATCTGCTTAATGACATCTTCATTCTTAATACGGCCCGTAGCCGTGGCAGTTTTGGACTTAAGAGCTGCTACGTTCTTGCTGGTCTCGGCCTTCTTGAGCTTCCCCATGATAAGCTCTTTGGTCAGCGGGTTGTCCAGGAGACCCTTCTCCTCAAACATAGCCGTATGGTTGATGGCTTCCTGGGGACTCATAGCATTAATAAGGGCTACCCATACAGCCGGGGTCGGATCTTCGACTAACCCGATTGCAGTTGCAAAAGGGATCTTCTGCTTGACGATCATTGCTGCCGCTTTTGCAGGATCCTTTTCATCAACGATACCCTTGAATGAGGACAGCTTACTGTCAGCAGGGTATTCCTTCTTGAAAAGGATATCGTTGGTCCTCTTCGAATGCTTCATCCGCAGAGAGACAAAAAGAGCCTTAAGGTCTTTTGAATTCCTCATGGCAACGACATCAAACTGCTCCGGATGCGTCTCAATCCATGCGAGATACTTCTTCATCTCATTGACGAAGGAAGTCGGTATGTTCTTATCCAGGCCGACATGCTTCAGCTCTATCTTAACCTCATCGATGGCCTTTTTCTTCTTGCCCTTAAGGGTAATTTTCTTCCCGGTCTTAACCCGGATCTTTACATCCTTACCCTTGATGAAGTTAAAGATTTTTGACTTCAGGAAAAAAGGATGCTGCTGGAAGAGAGCAAGGCCCACTTCACGGTTAGGCAAATAGCTGTCCACGATCAGCCTGGCACTGAAGACTTCCTTATGGTCACGAAGATCTCCATGCCTCTGGTACCAACTTGCTAAATGAGAATAAAACACGGGATCCTGACTCTGGAGCGCATTGTGGAACTTATTGAGCTCTACCGTATCCCGGTGGGGGCAAGTCATGAAGCTGTTGAGCAGCTGGAGACGGATATCTTCTTCGGGAGTTACAGGCCTCTGGTTCATTGCAGTATCCTTTTATATGAATGTTATATGATTTACAAAATTATTGTCGGGACAGTTTATTATCCCGACAATATACTTTACGCCCCGAACTCAGCCTTCGGACGAACGGTGAAGTTTCCATTTTCATGGAACTCAGTCGTAAAGTCCGAGAACTCACCTACCGGCCTGTCGTAATGATTGGCCAGTGCTTCCTTAAGAACCCGGGACATGTTGGAGCCGGAAGCAACGACACCCCTGGAAGTGCTCTCGATATTCTGAGTAAGCTCCGTGGGCATGGTCGGAAAGAGGATATCCATGGGGATATCATCAGAGCGACCATTGAAGTGAACGTGAACAACCGGCTGTGTGGTAGTTTCTGACATGTTATGCTCCTTTGTTAATGGTTTATTTTCGGCTACAATTTTAACAAGGTTAATGATAATATACTAATGAGTCAAATCAAAATAAAAAATTTTTATAAAAAAAAATACCGGGACTTTTTGGCCCCGGTATCCTTTAATACAAATAAGCTTTGAAATGAACCGGGAAGAAACCACACTCAAGTCATCGATGCAAATTAACTATAATCACAGTTCCAATTACTGTTGCCTTTACCACTAGGCTATCTCCGCACGAGAGACTCTTTTATAAAGCCCCTGGTGCGGAGAGATGGATTCGAACCACCGAAAGTATGTATGCCCCAATAGTGCGAGTGCGATTTCATCCTGAATCATTTCAAAGATCTATCTTTGTAATTCGATCCATACTTAAGTCATTGATGTAATTTTTTACACAGATTAAACGTCTGTTGCTCTACCAACTGAGCTACATCCCCACATAGCCAACCATTAAGATTAGCTATGTGGGGATGTCTGGAGTTGAACCAGAGACACACAAAATGTATACCCCAATAGTGCAAGTACGAACCGAATTTCAAAGATCTAAAATTTTTATTAAAAACTGGGTGATACACAAGTCGTCAATGCAAGTTTTGGTTGCTAAAGATGGAGTTGAACCATCGACTACTCTCTTTAAGGAAAGTGCTCTACCAGCTGAGCTATTAAGCATATGTATGCCTTAACAGTGCGTGTATCACCCAGAATTTCAAAGATCAATATTATTTATAAAAAAACGGGACATTACACAAGTCGTCAATGCAGGAACTGCTTACTAGAAGGATTTGAACCTCCTACACATTGATTGATAATCAATTGCTCTACCCAATGAGCTATAGTATGTATGCCTTAACAGTGCGTGTAATATCCCGAATTTCAAAGATCTAATTTAGTTATCCCACAGAGGGTTTCCACCTCTTCTCCAGGTTTCCTCGTACACGGGGCTGCTCACACCTAGCCTGGAACTACAGCAGCTCTCACCTTAACAGTACATGGGATTATTATGCTTTTGCTTAGCCGACTGAGCTATCACAGTTTCAATCCACACACTTATAATAAGTGTGACAAAAATAACCAGGCTGCTTAAGTTGAGATGTTCTGCTTACCTCCACACTGCCAATTTATATATTAGGCAGGCAGAGATAAACTTTAGCATCTTACGATGGTCCGCACTAATGGCGGGTCGTAAGACACCGGCTCTATGATTGCGATATAGAATGTAAACCTCTCGATGCAAGCAATCCGGTTATTTCAAAGATCAATCAGCCCTATTAATATACCTCGATTTTGAAGATATGTCAAATGTTTTTTTATTACCACCAGTATTTTTTGAAAAAAACCAGTATTTAGCAATATGTAAAATCTTAAAATATCAATGACTTAAAACACTAAAAACTTTTTCTTGTTTTTGCCTCAATAACAGATGTTTTTGCCACCACCTTATAATAATTTGCTGATCTTTTCAGTTCATCTACAAGAACTTTTTTACTTTTTGCCGGTGGTGCTGAGCATATAATAGACAGAACATGTTCCAATCTAAGAGCTAACATTTTACCTTTACTATTGGTAATAAAGATTAGTCCATCTTTAATCTTTACATTACCCTTGATATTCCGAATACTTGTATAAGTAGCGGCGAGATTCTTTAAGAGATCATCGGGAAGCCTACTAGCAAGACTGTCCAGCCTGACTGCGTACTTAGCTTCGGTTTCATACCGGGTCTGATCTTGGATCTCTCTCTTGGCGTCAAGATCAAAAATCTCTAAAGCAGACTGATCCGACATTTTCTTTTCAAAGAACTCCTTTGAAGGAACAACCTTAAGATCTATATTGTGATCTGACGGTATGAAAACTGTATACCGTGGTAGTTCCTTCTTTTCCTCATTGGCCATAACAACCTCTCTTGTTAAGTAAAGGGGGCAACCCTTACGAGCTGCCCCCGTATATCCTTAAGCTGTAACTGTAGCCTTTGTCTCTAACTCTGAAAGCTTATCCCGATCGATATTAAGCATCTTACAAATCTCTTCGGGAGTCTTATCCTTGGAAAGCATATCCAGAACTTTAGCGCCAAGATTCATATCCCCAAGCTCTTCCTTAAGAGTCGTAAGGACTGCGTCCATAGCATTGTCTGCATCCAGTAACAGACCCCCAGTAAAAGTAGACAGTGTCTTAAAAGCTGACACTACCTCATCTGCTTTATTCAGAGGTATCGAATAGATAGGGACATTGTTCTCCTCGGCTACCTGGACTGCTTCACCCCAGGTCTTACCACAGTAACAACAATCCTTACCGTCCATACCGTGCGGAGGAGCATCACCTATCAAAAAGGCGATCCTACGAGCTTCCTCTCTCCAGGACATAGTCTTTATACCCTCTATGATCCCGTCAAGGACAGCTTCCTGGTAATCCCCTCCTCCATCTACGCTAATAGAGTTAATCTTCTCCTGGATGTCTTCTATGCTCATTAAATCAAACACCACGGTAACGAAGGAGCGGTCCTGGGAGGGATGGTCCCGATATAGGGATAAACCCACCCTAGTATCCACATTAAACTCTTTAGAGAGCTTACCAAGGATATCCTTCATTCTTCTCTGGGCATCGGATATAAACCCGCCCATAGAGCCTGTTACGTCGCATATAAAGAGCAGATCTATCTTAAGCATGGGAACCTCCTACCGGGATACCTTCAAGGTAGCCTTCTTTATTACCTTTGAGATCGTTGAAGCCAGCTGCGGCATACCTTTCGAACTCTTCCTGGAAGACAAAGTAGAGTCTCAAGACACCGGCAGGCTTCTTCTCCCAATCCTCTACGGTCTTGGAAGATTTATTGAAACTCTGCTTTATTTTAGCCCCGGCACCGATACCTACTTCAGCAGACTTTCTTACGGGATCCATAAAATTATGGATCTCAGGAGAGTACCCTCTCTCGCAGTCCATATCAGCGGACATATCCACACCTACAACGGAATCCTCAAATATGGCTCCTCCAGATATTTTAGTCTCACCTATAGTAAGAGAATCCATAGAAGCAGAAGGAGTAACTGATGAAAAATAGCAAACAGATTTTGTCATCTCACCGTCTGATATTTCAGAATGCATACTCTTAGACATTTTTGTCGTCTTTTTAGATCTTATCCTACCCTCATAGGAATCACACGTAGATCCTCCTGCAGACATCCCACGAATACCCTTAGTCCCATTGGGACCTTCAAAACCTGGATGTCCTGAGTACCCTGAGACTCCCTCATATTTATGATCTTCACTTATTGCAGAAGTGTATACTCCTGGCATAACGAAACTGCTTAAAGGGCCAATTCCTCTGCTGCCCATACCTATTAGCCCATTACCACATCTCATACTCTCAGGGAACTTACCCTTAAGATGTTCCCCGCCTTCATAATCATGCTTATAATCTTTAAGCTTGTAGAAGCAGAACCCAAAGGCTGGCACAGTATCCTCTTTCCCTATAACCTGTTCAGGTACTGATTTAGCCATGTCCTCTGTGAAATAGAACTGCCGGACGTTACCTTCCGGGGTCCTGAAGCCGTCAATGTAAAAAGGATTCGGTTTCGAGATATAATTCTGAGCAGGCCACTTGAACCCACACTCTGTGCAGAGCCTACCCTTACTGAAGGGTTTCTTATGTATCGGACATTCTTCAATATGGTCCTGGAGATCATATCCCTCAACCCTCTGACCTGTGATAGGGTTCATACCTTTAACCGAAGGAAGCACAGCTGTATTACCTGGGTTGTTCATGGTAAAGTTGAACCAAAGGCCCCAGTCGCTGTCTACGGGGCAAACATAAGAACCTTCACCACCAATCCAGTTATCCGGACGGACTTTCAGATAGTCAACAGGAAGAACCGGTATAGGTACCCCGGGAGGAAGTGCTGTATCGCTTCCTTCGGACTTTTTACCGGTGCGCATTATAGAAGCAAAGAAGCCATTTATATTCATGACTCGCTGCATGAATGGGGCTATGGAAAATCCTAAAATATCTCTATACATAATGTTCCTACCTTTCAAGGTTATAAGGGACTCCCGTTTATAGGGAGTCCCTAGTTCTCATAGTCTAATCGTAATTAACGCACATGGAAGGGGTCTGCAGGACGCTGACTTGGAAGAGATCGACTCTTCCTGAGCTTCGGAAGATCGTTGAGCAGTTTAAGCTCATCGAATCTCTTTGAGACTCTGGGCCAGGTTTTACGGAGATCATCGAGACCTTTTCCTGCGCTTCTAAGTACATCCTGGCGATCGGATCTGGAGTTCTTATCAAAGCTTTCAGTTTCGGTGATAAGCTTTATATAAGCCTTTTCATCATCGCCAGTACCATTAAGATCTGAGTTACACTTTTCGCAATAACCCTTATAAGTAATTTCCCCACAAAAGGGGCATATTTCAACGATCTGATCTTCAGGATTAAGCTCTGTGATACGATAGACGTTCACATAGATGTCTTCCTGTCTGACTAGGGTAGGATTAACCATCCGGCGAGATCTCTTGAGCAGCTCCAGGCTCATCTCAATGTCGATCTCTTTCTTTCCGTCTTTAGCAGAGCTATTTTTTAAAACAACGAAATGCTGGAAATTAGCTCTACGGTGGAGCTCCTGTTCAACCTCATAGTCACGTTCCTTGTCGTAGAGCTCCAGCAGATCTTTGTCTTTCATCTGCTTGGGGTCTTTGAGGCTTCTGGTGAGCTCAGCTAAGGTGTCTATAATTTGCACCTGTTGAGGCGGTATGTAGGGTGGGTTCTGTGTTTCTGCTGGGGCCTGTTTAACCCCACCATCTTTAGTATTTGTAGCTTCAGTCTCTGCTTTGGCAAAGGGATCCGTACCCTTAAGGATAGCTGCGACAGCCATTATCTTAAGTACTGGCCACTTTACATGAACACTCTTAGTAAGAGTATCCCTAATAAACAACTCGGTAGTTGTTTGGGCATCAAGGAGCATAAGACTGTCTTCATTTGGCTCAATGCCAAATTCAGAATTTAAAACACTTTCTACTTCTGACTGGGAGACTTTGAGAACTTCTGCCACTTTGGAAATGCGGGCAGCTACGGTAGGAAAAGGAACTGAAGTGTTACCCATTACGGGCCTCCTTAGATTTGGCGACGTTTTACGGTCAGCCTGGTTTTGATCCACTTTATGCAGTAGGATCTTCTGCGCATGCCTTTAAACCTGCAATGCTCGGTTCTTATTTTATATTATTTAAAAGCAAGGGTGCCTTGGAGTCGCACCCCTGCTTCAAAAATCAATATACCACTATTTCTTAGAGATGTCAATAGGCTCTTGAACTTTTTTTATAATTTTGATAAAATCTCTTACCAACATGTATTCTTGAGCTGGCATGACATCTGTCTCGTTTAATTCGATCCTGCTATCAAATTTAACCTCGAAGTCTCCACTAAGAAGCTCCTGGACTTCAGCCATAAATTTCTTCTGGGCTTCCTCATCAATAAACTTAGGGGAAGTCCCATTTAAAACTATAGGCTGTCCCTTTTCATCTTTCGCAAGATACTTATCGATAAGAGCTACACGCACCTTATTAAGCGTGCCAAGCTTTTCTTCTATCTCTTTTAAGCATTCCACGAGTTCCGAGCATACAGAAACAGGCATGCTCCTCTTAAGGAGCTTCTCGATCGTTGGAATAAACTGTGGATTCATCGCCTGCATGTTAGACAGCTTCATCTTATCTCCTTTTATATGGGATGTTATAATATAATTATTGTTTATATAAAATTAAAATTAAGAATAATAAATAGTCAATCTAACTGTTACTGAATCTGTTCCGGAACCGCTACTTACGCCATATAATGCATTTATAGCAACATATAAATCTCCAACTCCGTACAAGTTTGCTATACCAATTCCAGAGTGTATAGAGGAACTTCCCACTAATACTGATAGGGTGCAATATAGTATCTTATCCCCACCTGATGGTAAATTTGGCTCTATTGCAAGTAATGACCCTACACCAGAAACATCTACTTCATAGGGAAAAGACTCGGCCTGTTTAGGCCAATCAATCAAAGGAATATCAATAGTCATCCATTTTAAGAAAGGCATCCCAGACCCTGCTGCAGCTGTCGTAGCCACACCATATACTTTATCAGCTAGGAATGCTCTTGTTGTAGCATCGCTAAATAAAGCAATTTGCGAAGCATCTATTATGCTGTGTGCTTCTGAACTAGTGAAAGTTAATGTAAGACTTCCTGCCCTTAAAATAGATAAATAGTGACCTTCTACTAAATATAAAGGGATGCCCGACATCAAAAGACTAAAAGAAACAGAGGAGGTACTAAATATCAAACCACTTACAGGACTCCCCTCTACAGTAATACAGCCTATAGCCATCTTAAGCATATAATTATTTAAGAAACTTCCGGCGTCATAAACATCACCTTTAATCTCAATTCCGTTATAAGGGGTAGTAAATACACCCATATCAAAATTAGCTATTATTTTAACGTAGTTATCAGGACTACCTTCAGAAAAATCTAACCCATGCGCATTCCATAAACAGAAACCATCAACACTATAACTATTCGTCGCTACAATTCGATCACTAGCTGAAAGTACAGCAGCAGACACTTGATTAATAAAAACACCATAATTAGCATAAATTGCTCCGCCTATAGGCAGAGTTATGTTACCATCATAAAAATCAAAATTATTACCACCACCATTATCCAAGCCAATTATCAAACGCCCTTTATAAGAAGACGCAAGAAATGACATAAAAGAGGTATGCC
>Ga0315289_10008531_pt1 | contig 14809 bp, 12 predicted proteins | sample YL17G11_40_MG_FD_203452 | JGI IMG/M metagenome (GOLD analysis project Ga0315289, IMG submission 203452) | Sediment microbial communities from Yellowstone Lake, YNP, Wyoming, USA - YL17G11_40 | ecosystem: Environmental > Aquatic > Freshwater > Lake > Sediment | place: USA: Wyoming | collected...
CCTCAATAAACCAATTCATTCACAACCGTAAATTTTATTCATAATTCCTTAATAAATGTAATGCTCTTATCCAACAACAGTCCTGACAACATAAATTTTCAGGAATTGTCGGACAGCCTCCACGGATGAACACAGAGAAACACTGAAAATAAAGAATTTAACCGCAGAGAGCGAAAAGTAGGCGCAGAGTTCGCAGAGAAAGATACTAATTTTTAATCTTGAAAATATACAATTTACACACCCCTTACCCCTCTCAAGAGGGGAATTGTTCACAATGCCGCTGCTACTTAAAAGAAAACATTATATCACTTATGTTTGTTTGTAGTCCGCAATTGTAGGGGCATATTGCATATGCCCTGTAATTATTGGGCACGTGCAACGTGCCCCTACAAAGTATATTGTTCCCCGCTAAAGCAGGTACTACAAACTAAATCTCGCACCTGTAAGGGGAAATACCAAAAAACTTAGTATTCATTGACAAAGGCTTCCATAAAATATCTTCTAAAAAGTGACTGTTTGTAGTTCACACTTTATTAGGGTATAACAGGCATCTTGCCTGTTAAAAACAGGCTGGAAGCCTATTTTACCAAAGCATTTAAAGAAGGAACTACGAACTGTATTAAGAGGGTATTAAGATGAAACGTGTTTTAATTTTATTAGCAATAATTTCTCTTTTAATATTTATCATCTCTACTATGTTAGGAGAAAATGAAATGAAATATAACAAATTAACCCCTGAAGAAGAAAGCGTTATAATTGATAAAGGGACTGAAAGACCATTTTCGGGTAAGTATTATAATCACAAGGAAAAAGGGACTTATGTGTGTAAACGATGTAATGCTCCGCTTTATCGTTCCGAGGACAAATTCGATTCTCATTGTGGTTGGCCCAGCTTTGATGATGAAATTCCCGGTGCAGTGAAACATATTCCAGATAAAGATGGAGTGCGGACCGAAATTATCTGTAATAACTGTAGAGCGCATTTAGGTCATATCTTTTTAGGTGAAGAATTCACAGATAAAAATACACGGCATTGTGTCAATTCAATTTCCTTAAATTTCATACCTGCTGAGAAAGAAACGCTTCAGAAGGCATATTTTGCCGGTGGCTGTTTCTGGGGATTAGAATATCATTTTCAAAAGGCAAAGGGTATAGTATCGACTAAAGTTGGTTATATGGGTGGAACCAAAGAGAATCCTAATTATGAAGAGGTTTGTGAAGGAGCAACAGGTCACATAGAAACTCTTGAGGTTGTTTTTGATTCTTCAAAGACAACATTCGAGGAATTGGCAAAATTATTTTTTGAAATTCACGACCCCACACAACTTAATCGGCAAGGACCGGATGTCGGTGAGCAATATCGTTCAGTCATCTTTTACGTCAATGATGAGCAAAAACAGACTGCCGACAAGCTTATTAAAATACTGAGAGATAAAGGATATAAAGTGGTAACAGAACTAAAACAAGCCAACACATTCTGGGACGCTGAGAAATATCACCAAAAATATTATGAAAAGAAGAACCAACAGCCCTACTGCCATATATATACAAAGAGATTTTAATGGAAAAGTAAATTTTAAGAACAGAATGAATTTGAAATGAGTATTTATAATAATAAACAAAACTTATTCTTTTTTAAATCTTTAATTATCTAAATGTACAGTCCTATGGGTTCACTCCATTTTTTATAATCATTTCGGTATTGTCGAAACAAGCTTTTTGACAATATCAGCTTTAACTTCTCCAAAGCGTCCTTTTATTTTTTCTGATGAACAGGCTGCACCACGTACACATATAACATCAACACCAGTTTTCCATAATTTTAGAAGTTCTTCTAAAGTAATTGAACCTGCAATCCAAGCTTCTTTCTTTATCTTATGCATATCTTTTACAAATTGATGAATTTGATCTAAACGACAATAATCCAACAAACCCTTACCTATTAATTTGTTGAAAGTATCTATTAAAAGACCATCTGCATTTGCTTCTTCGACAAGCACAGGACCATCTTTAAAAGGATCAAAGAATCTACACATATCTTTATCCACAAAAACAGAGGGGTATAATTTTTTCTTTTTAGGAGATAATTTATGAATTGTTCTAATAATATTCTCTGAAAGGTAGATAGCCGAATCAAGAGATTGTTCTGCTAAACCAAACTTAATCAAATCAGCACCAGCAACTGCTACACCAAGTGCAGATTGACAAGATGCGGCACGAATACTCTGTACTTCACCAATATTTGTAGAGACCAGAATTTTCTTAAAATCCATTTTATTTAAAGTATTACGAACTGCCATTATATTTAATGGATAAGGAGTACCTAAAGCAGAAGCTGGATATTCTACATCAACTATATGAGCGCCTCCAATTGCCGCCTGAATAGCTTCATTTTTACCACGAATACTTACTAATAATTTTTGCATAACTCAATCCTTCTAAATTAAAACTATATCATGGCATAGTACCTCTTAAATAAAAATAAAAGATAAAGAGACAAGATAATAAGATTAGGTAAAAATAGGTATAGAATCAAGTTATATTAAGGATTTAAGATTCTGATTCAGAAATTATTCAAAAAAGATTATTAAATTAATATATCATCTTCTCCGTAACGACACTTTCCCCTTTTATAAATTTTAATTTCATTCTCCCCCGAGGGGAATATATCAATACATATAGATCTTTCATTCAACTCTTTACCAAATATTATTTTTTTAGGAATTTTTTGATATTTCTCTCCGATTATTTTTATATCTCTTGGGATTCTTTCTTTTTCTATTGTATCATCCATTTGTGACACTTTAATACAAGGAGGTTCTAAATTGTCATTTGCAAAGTATTTGTGACAGTACCAATTAGGCTCAGTACATCTCCTTGACACACTATGCTTTTCTAAAGTATCTAATGTACTTTCACTTGGATGATTTGGATCGTATTTGCGACACGATATTATTGCTATTGTTTCTAATCTTCGACACTCAACATCTTTATTATTTATTCTCATTCTTTCAAAATGATATTGGGATTTTCTTGAAGCAATCTCCTAAAAACATTCTGTATTACCTTTCCCACCGTGATGAGGTACAAGAACAAACCCTCCTCCTAATTCTTTAACTCTGCTAACAGGAATGTTTTCATAATCAGAACGAATTGCCTTCCATTCATCATCTTCGACATCCCCACCCAGAATTAAAACAGATTTTCCATATTGTATTCGTAATGCACCAGAAACTATGTTAGATTCATCTAATTTTTCAAAATTTTCTAAGCTTATATTCGTTAATTTATCTGTTGTATATGTAGAAGGTGCAAGACAACTGATATTCAATTTAGGGACAGGTGGATCACCTTGTGAAGATAAAAGGAAATTATATGTTGCATCAAATGCAAAGTGTCTTCGTAGTGGTCGATTTTCTATTCCCATCTTTTTTGGTTCAAACATAATATCATTAATTTCCATAAGTTGTCTATAGGAAAGACTTTCTCTTTTATATTTTCTTTTAGCAGCAACCGGAATTGGTGGAAGAATAGGATATAAAAAATATTGAGTTTTAAATGGAATATCACTTTCTTTTATAAATCTTCTACCTCCAAGAAGAACATTTATTCCATTAAAATGATCTTTATGATAATGTGTTAATGCAACAAAATGTAGAAAGAATTGATTTTGAGTATCAACCTGTTCTTTTTTAAACCATAGTTTTTTCAAATATTCCCTAACAATACGAGCATCACTCTGATTGCAATCAACCACGGCATAACGACGGAAACCACCAGTTCTTCCTGGTGGGAAACTTAATAAAGTACAGGAACCTTTACCTACCGAAAAGAAAATAGCTCGGATAAAAGATTCTTTCATTTATTGACTCCCCTGAACAATTTTTAATATCTTAAATTACTGCTGTTTAATCGGATCCTCTTCCATATCTATTAGAAAATCTTCATTAGTATACACTTCCTCATTATCAAAAATCTGTGGAGATGTTATGGCGTTGGGAAGAAGAGTAACTTTCATTTCTTTATCACCATCAAATATACAATTAACAGGATCTCTTTTTTCACCATCAAACCATCCTTCCATCTCAATTTTACCAACAATTTCAAATGGTTTATCTTTAAACCACTTATACAGAATTCTGATTGATTGTTTACCACCCGCAGTAACTACTGCATAACCAGTGCTTATAGTTCCTGTACCACCAAGTAATATACAATTATATTTATTTAACTCCCTCGAGTATGGGTTTGGTACTTTTGCAAATAAAAAGTAATCCTCGACATATACCTTGTCATATATATCTTTAAGATTGTCTAGACTATCTTCATTTGTTTTAAACTCTTTTATTTCACTATTATCATCTCGTTTTCTGATAATGAGTGATGTATCAGTAAACTCATATTTATTTTTAAAGTATTTCGAATTTAACATCTCCCAATAATGTTCTCTTAAAATTTCATTAGATTTTGGAGATCCAATAAAAATAATATTCGTATCTGCATATTCTTTTGGTTTGAAATCTCTTGGAGGTATACCTTTTATATCTTTAATATCTTTACGTTGAAATCCAATTTTAAGCAAATTGAGAATGAAACGATCATATGTATTAAACTCACCCCATGGAGCTGACTTTAATGGTAAAGTTATTATAGCCCTATCAATTTCTTCTAATGATTTTTCAACTTCTTCTCTTTCTTCTTTATTTGATTCCCTTCCATTTAACCTTTCCCTTAACATTATACGCAAATTTCCCAACGCTTTTTGATAATGTTGTATACGAAGTGGTCCAACTATTATTAATAATTTTTCTTCAGGATCTAGACCTAAGACATTTTCTGCATAAAAAATATCCTGTGAAGGAGTATTATCAACATTAAATGATATAACTTCGACTTTCATCGAATTATCAATATTTTCCTCATCCCAAGTTACTTGTATAGTTTGCCCAATATCAATATCTTGATCTCTCCAATAATCTTTTGAAATGGAACAGAGCGCACTTTCTCCTTCATCATTATATTCTAAAAGCACAATAACATTATCACCATCAACTCTTTTTACAATTCCCTTCCTACTACATAACTGCTCTCTATTAGTTAGCATTTTATTCTACTCCCTTTTTTATTTTAATCAACCTTATAAAGAACAAATTAGAATCAATTTTAGAAACAATTATTTTTAATAGACACTTTTTTATATTTCAATATATAAATTCTAATCTTCAAATATATTATTTCTTTAATGAGAATTTGTCAATTAAATTAGTATGGGTGTCTGATATAAACACCCATACTTTAAATGAATAGGTTGTTTTTGTGAAGAGCTGCATAAATTTGAGTAATTATTATAGGATAAATATAAATAAACAATAAATTTACTCAATTTGTCAAGTTTTTTTATTATAAACTATTATAAAATAATTACTTATGTAATTTTTCTCAATAATAATACATAAAAACATAAAAATTGTTGAATAACTAGATTGTTTTGAATACTTTATTTCAAATTAATAATCTATTGAAATGGAATTTGTTTTCTATTTCATTTGTCACTTATCAAAGGCAGTGAGTAGTTTTGCTATTGAGATGTGTTTAAGGTGGTCGTTGATGATATATTTAAAAATATCATCTCCTCTTTGCTATCTATTCCATCTATAAAGATTCGTATAATTTATGGTTGATAAAAATGTTCTTGTGGTTTGTATTGGATTCTGGTTTTCTTAATCTATTCGATTAATTATTTTAGCAATTGAGAATAAAATCTTTAAGGAGAGAAAATGGCAGAAAGGGCGCATCCGGAAGACCCAGGTTTTAAACCTCGTCTCTGGGGATTTTGGCAAAATCGGTATAGAAGAAATTTATTCAGGAGATATAAATTCTGTAGTCGCTATGTTAAAGATAAAATTGTTCTCGATATCCCCTGCGGAGTTGGTTGGGGAACATCACTATTAAAAATGGCAAAGAAGTTATATGGAATCGATATCTCAAAGGAAGCCGTCCAATATGGCGTTCAGCATTATAAAAATATAACCTTCGCAATGGGGAATATGAATAACATCCCATTTTCTGATAATTCAATGGATGCTATTATCTGCCTCGAAGGATTCGAACACGTTGATAAAGAAACAGGGTTGAAATTCTTATCTGAAGCAAAGAGAGTCTGTCGTTCAGAAGGCATTCTCATTCTCACCTGTCCTATCCTGAATGAGAAAGGGGAATCATCAGGAAATCCATACCACATCAAAGAATATGAATACTCCGAATTGGTAGAGATATTGAAACAGCATTTCCAGATAGACTTCCTGAAAATCTTTAAAGGACCTGATGGAAGAGAAGTAAAAACCGTCTGCAAAATTGTAAAATAATAGAGAATAATTAACCACGGAAACACGAAAACACGGAAAAGAAGTTTTAAAATCTAAAAACTGCAACTGACAACTTAACCACAGAGGGCACAGAGGAAAAGAGAAACTACGAAGAACACAAAGACATAAAGAAATCTATAATCTAAAAACTGACGACTGACAATGCAACCATGAAGAACACGAGGAAAGAAAATAATTAACCACGAAAGCACGAAGAACACGAAGAAAATAAAATACACAAAATAATATTTAGCCACGAAAGGGCATTAAATCACACGAAAGAAAAATGGAACGCGGATTTTCGCGGATATGTTCGGATTTACACAGATTAGATATTAATTTTAAATATTCTTAATAAATAAAATCCGTGAACATCCGTTTTTATCTGTGTTCATCCGTGGTCTACTATTTCTTATTTCTATCTTTCGTGGCTCTAATTATCCTGAATATCCTTTTCATCCTGTCAAAAATATATCTTGTCTTTCTCTATGTCCTCTGTGGTTAAATAATATCTATTTTGATTAGCCTAATTTGGCGAGATTTGCGGTTTTAAATTATGTTTTTCTTTGTATTTTTCGTGCCCTTCGTGGTTATATTAACTATTCCTTCTGCTTTTTATTGACTATTAAAATTCAATCATATACTGTTATGCTAATAAAATCAATATTTGTAGTGGTCGGATTTTATGGTGCGAGCTTTAGCTCGCAGTATTTTGCGACATAAATGTTGCACCACAATTTTTCAGAAATCGCACCGCTACATTGTAAAACAGCTAATATTCAGCAGTAAAATCAAGTTAGAAAGGAGTATTATAAAATGAAATTATGGGATGAGAATGAATCGAAATGGCAACCTGATGCTAAACAACTTAAAAAAATCCCTAAATTATTGTTCGGGCTAATCATTTTCTTCTTTATTCTTATAACAATCTTATCAATGTTTTATACGGTATCTCAAGATGAACTGGGCGTGATATTGCGATTCGGTAAATTCAATCGCATCTCTCAGCCCGGTCTTCACTTTAAATTTCCCTTCTTTATTGAGAAGGTTCAGAAACCTCCTATTCAACGCATCATTAAAGAAGAATTCGGTTTCCGAACTGAAAAGGCTGGAATAAGAACTACCTATTCTCCAAAATCATTTGAAGAAGAGGGATTAATGCTCTGTGGCGATTTAAATAGTGCAATGGTCGAATGGATTGTTCAATTCAAGATTAAAGACCCTGTTGCTTATCTCTTCAATGTCAGAAATCAAAAACAAACTATCCGTGATGTCTCAGAAGCGGTTCTCCGAAACATCGTCGGAGATAGTTCTGTGGACGAAGTATTAACCATCCGAAGAATTGAGATTAATAAAGAAGCGGAAGATATGATGCAGAAGATGTTAGATACTTATAATCTTGGGGTTAAGATTGTTACGGTCAAACTACAGGAAGTTAATCCACCAGAAGAAGTCAAACCTGCCTTTAATGAAGTGAATGAGGCTAAACAGGATAAGGAGAGATTCGTGAATGAAGCCTGGCAGGAATACAATAAGGAAGTTCCCAAAGCCGCTGGTGAAGCTAAGAAGATAATTGAAATGGCAGAGGCTTACGCTATCAATCGTGTTAATACTGCTAAAGGAGAAGCCACGCGATTCCAATTAATCTGGGAAGAATATAATAAATCAAAAGATGTTACCCGACGCAGAATTTATATCGAAACTATGAAAGAGATTTTGCCACTTGTAGGGAAAAAATTTATCATCGATGAATCGCAAACAAATGTCTTACCGCTCTTACCTCTCAATCAATTACCTACAGGAGGTGAAAAATGAAAATACAAGTCTTTGCACCTATAATATTCATAATAGTCATAATCGGTATTATACTCATCAGCAGCTCTCTCTTTGTTGTTACTGAAATCGAACAGGTTGTAATAACTGAATTCGGTAAACCGATAAAAGAGATAAGAGAGCCTGGTCTGCATATAAAAAAGCCATTTATTCAGAGATTACATTATTTTGATGACCGTCTCTTAGAATGGGAAGGTTATCCCTCACAAATCCCGACTGCGGATAAGAAATATATCTGGGTAGAAACCTTTGCTCGTTGGAAAATTGTCGACCCACTCAAATTCCTTCAATCAACACGGGATGAAATGGGAGCTCATACCCGTCTCGACGATATTGTTGATTCCGCAGTAAGAGACCAGACAAGTAGATATGACCTGATTGAAGCTATTAGAAATAGTAATAGAACAATGCTTACAGAAGATACAGGAGAAAGCGGAAATATAATTTCTACCGAATCACAAATGATAAATATCGGACGGGATAAAATCACAGAACAAATCTTGAAAGAAGCGCAGGAACTCACTTCTCAATATGGAATGGAACTGGTAGATATTCGTATTAAAAGGATTAATTATATAGAATCAGTCCGCCAAAAAGTTTACACACGTATGATTGCGGAACGGAAACGGATTGCCGAGATGTATCGTTCACAGGGTGAAGCGGAACGAATGGAAATATTGGGGAAAAAGGAACGGGAATTGAAGAAGATAATTTCTGAAGCCTTCAAACAATCAGAAGAGATTAAGGGAAAAGCCGATGCAGAAGCAGTGACAATATATGCCAATGCCTACAACAGAGACCCGGAATTCTATTCATTCCTCAATACAATGGAAACATATAAAACAACACTCGACAAAAACAGCTGGATACTACTCTCAACCAAAGGCGATTACTTTAAATACATCACTGACTTTTTAGCGAAAGAGGAAAAGAAATAAAATATTTAACCACAGTGACACAGAGAAGAAGAGAAACCACGAATCACACGAATTGACACAAATTAATGTATAAGAAATATAATCAAAGGGAAAATCAGATAATATTAGAAACAAAGAGGATATCAAAATGAATAAAAATGAAGACTTTGATTATAATGAAATGAAAATGGCGGAAGCTGCATCTGGTACTTTTGATTATGTTGAAAAATATTATATAGTCGCAAAAAAAGACAGTGTTTTTAATTTACACTTTCGATATTGGGCTGAAGCTTTCAATAAATTTCAGAGTCTCAATGAAAATAATTTCTGTTTAGAAGAAGGATTAATAATAATTAACTGTTTGTGTAACAGTTTAGCAATCTTAGCAGGAATGAATATGAAAGCCAGAAATAATGTACCTGGTCTTGTTGAGTTATATGAAAAAACACTAAAAAAAGATAAAAAATGGATTATTGATTCAGAGTTATTGAAAGACTTAAAAGAAATGAATAATTATTATAATAATTTATCTAAACACCTTAATCAAGTTGATTGGAGAAAGGCTATGTTGAAAGAAATTACTTATAAAAAGATTTGCAAATATATGAATACAGCAAAAGAAATTTGGTTGTGGATACTTAATAAAAAATACAATGATAACATACCTGAAGATAAACTTTGTTTTTTCGATCACAATTTTTTAGATTCTTAATCAAACAATATATTAAGTGTAAAATATAAAAGCAATTCAAGGATTTACAGATGGGAATTTTATTAATAATAATTATTTTTTTTTGGGTATTATTTTTTTCGTTATAATTTGTCTTCTTAATGCAGTTAAAAATGTACAAAAACAAAATGAAAGAGAAATAAAAAGAACTAATAATAAAGTTTTTAAGAAACCACCAACAAGAAATAATGCGAAGGAAGAAATATCTAAGTTTTTAAAGGTAAAAACAAAAACCAAGATCATTGTATTTGATATAGAGACAAATGGATTGGATAAAAATTATAGTGTTCTGTCATGCTCTGCTATCAAATATGAAATTGATCCAAACACTTTTCAAATGACAGAATTAGAACGTTTTAGCAGATATTATTATCCTATCGAAAAGTTTGAAAAAGATGCAATTGCAAAAAATCGTTTAACAAAAGAAGAAATAACAAAAAGGAGAAATAATGCGACTTATCCTGAGTATTTTATACAAGACATAGGCTTTTTTAACTTTTGTCAAGGAGTATCAAGATTTGTTAGTCATAACATAGATTTTGATTTAAAGTTTCTACCGTTTTTAAATAATAAAAAGAAATTTTGTACGATGAAGATAAACACTGATATTATAGCAGTCAAGTTACTGGATTGGAAAAAGGAGTATAAATATCCTACTCTTGCTGAAACAGCAACATTTTATAATGTTCAATTTAATGAAATTTATTTACATGACAGTATGGTAGATACTGAAATTGTAGCCAAAGTATTTGAAAAAATGTTAGAAAAAGCAAAACAAAGTTATTAAGTTTATAAAATTAACCGATACCAAATTTAAATTTCAGAATTAGCTAGATTAAGGTTTTAATAGATAGTCGAATCGTGTATTGGGAGTGAATAAGCCGATTATAAACCAAATTGTAGACCAAATGAGAAATATCCATCCAATCCATTTTATACTATAAGAATCTAAATTAAAATTATATCCAGAGCCTTCAAGCCACTCTGCTCCACCCCAGTATAACATCCATAACCAGAATATTAGGTCGAACGAATATAATTATCCACGCTTTTAGTGACATTTTAATTGTGCTTATTCAAAAAGATGTTCTATTAACCGCGAATCACGCGAATTGGCGCTAATCAAAACAAATATTATTTAACTACAGAGGACACAGAGAAAGACAAGAAATATTTTTGACAGGATGAACAGGATATTCAGGATAATTAGAGCCACGAAAATACACGAAATGGCACGAAAGATAAAAATAATAAATAATAGACCTCAGATAGACACGGATAAAAACGGATGTTCACGGATTTTATTTATTAAGAATATTTAAAATTAATATTTAATCTGTGTAAATTCGCACATATCCGCGAAAATCCGCGTCCCATTTTTCTTTATATTTAGGGCATAAATCTAAAAGATTTTTTTCTTGATTTGAAACTTATGAAAGATATAAAATTCACATTTATTAAATTAGCGAAGAGGTGTGAGAAGGTGAGAAAAAGATTACTTTTCCTCGTTTTAGTATTAGGAATTTTTAGTGCTACCTATACACAGACCATCGTTGTGGATGATAAACACAGTGGCTTTCTTTCTACCGGGACATGGACAGAGAGTTCTGTGTCTACCCAACGCCATGCTTCTACTTATCGTGAAGCTACTTCTGCTTTAACTGAAACAGCTACAGCTAAATGGACTCCCCAGTTGACTACTGCCGGCAACTATCAGGTTTCTGTCTGGTTCACCGAGGACCCTAACCGTGTCTCCGATGCTTGCTATACCGTGAATTATTCAGGAGGCTCGCAGACGTTTTATGTTGACCAGCGAACCAGCAGCGGGCAGTGGGTAACACTCGGCACTTTCCCATTCGATCTCTCAGGCACCAATAATGTCTTTCTCTCGAATCAATCATCTGTCGCAGGTAAGAAAGTGATTGCGGATGCAGTGCGGTTTGTTCGCCAAGGGACGACTTATCAGCCCTATCAGTCAATCTGGATTATTTGCCACGGGACAGACTATGGATTTTATAGCGAAGCACAGACCAATGCGACGCTTACCTTACTTCGGCAACACAATCTGAATGTCATCTTTCCGGAGATGCGTGCTAGAGGACGCGCCTATTATATTTCTGCCACCGAACCACGCCCCGACAATATTGATCCCGGGTATCTTGACCCGCTTGCCGATATTTTAAGCAAGGCGCACGATACCTCGGGGGGCAAACAATATATGGAAGTTCATGCATGGCTTATTCCTTACGTGGTTTGGAAGACGGATTGGGGCTCCCCTCCTCCCGGGCACGTGCTGACAGAGCACCCTGAGTGGGTTATGTCAGATTACTCGGGAAATACAACGGATAGCGAGGGCCTCATATGGCTTGACCCAGGAATTCCTGCAGTGGAGGACTACATTGTTGACGTGACACTGGAGATCGTTCGGAACTATGACGTTGATGGGATTCACTTTGATTATATTCGTTACCCTGGTAGTAGTTTTGGGTATAACCCGGTCAGTGTTGCTCGTTTTAATCAGCTGTATGGGAGGAGTGGCACACCTAATACTAATAATCCGGATTGGTGTAATTTCCGCCGGGAACAGATAAAGGCGGTGGCGCGCAAAGCCTATGCCAGGGTCAAGCAACTGCGCTGGAGTGTGAAGATGTCCGCTGCTACCGTAACGTACGGCTACAATGCCGATTTCACCCAGACTGGGACTTATAGAGGGGTCTTTCAGGATTGGCAAGCGATGATGAGCGAGGGAATGTTTGACCTCGTTTGCCCGATGTGTTATTTTTACGAATCGACTCCCTCGGATGCCGCAAACTTTCGCTCCTGGACGCAGTTCACTGCCGCAAACAAGGCTGGTCGCCATGCTATTATAGGCACTTACAATGCCGGGAATTTCATGCACAATAATGGCACACAGATGAATTATGCCCGCGACTGCCCCGGCATTGATGGCAATAATATATTTCGCTATGGTGATACAAGTTATGAAGGACAAAGTTATGAAGCCATTTCCTGGCAAACCATCCGTGCCGATACGTATGACCAACGACGTGATATTCCAGAAGCCGCCTGGCTCACCAGCCCCAGCTTTGGCATTTTGTGTGGCACGGTGCGTGACTCCACCAGTCAAGTCCTTGATGGGGCAACAGCGACGCTCTCGGGTGGTCTCACAGGAACTCAGAAAACGGATGGCACCGGCTTCTATGGCTTCCTCAAACTCCCTCCAGGAACAGGCTATCTCGCTAAAGCGAGCTATGGCGGAATGGAATCAACCAAGCCATTCAATATTATTGCCGGAAGTGTGACCACGCTGGACTTTACCCTTCCTGAGACCTCTGTTCCTGACTGGAATGTGTATGAGTAACTTATTAAATAATAAAATATTATTTTAAAAAGAATTGAAGACCCTTTATAATGGTATAATCATAAGAAGTATAACTCCCTATTGAGATAAATTCAAAATAGAAATTTTATTTAACAAAATACTTCTGTCTCATTCCTAAATCCCAGCTTGGGAACGAGACTACCTTAATACTATGGAAACTTATAAAACAATATTAGATAAAAATAGCTGGATATTACTCTCAATTAAAGGCGATTACTTCAAATACATTACAGAATTCTTTGCGAAAGAAGAAAGGAAATAGAGAAAATTTAACCACGAATCACACGAATTTACACGAATTGAATCAAATATTATTTAGACACAGAGAACACAGAGAGAAACAGATTAAAACGGACAATTAACAACTGACAACCGACTAATAAAAAATCAACTACGAGATTGCTTCACGATAAGACTGTTCGCAATGACACCACTTCTTTTTGACAGGATAAACAGGATATTCAGGATAATTATAGCCGCGAAATTACACGAAAGATCACAAAAGATAAAAATAATAAATAATAGACCACGGATTGACGCGGATAAAAACGGATAACCGCGGATTTTATTTACTTTAAAATTAATATCTAATCTGTGCAAATCTGATTGTATCCGTGCAAATCCGCGTCCCGTTTTTCTTTCGTGTGCTTTAGTGTCCTTTCGTGGCTAAATATTTTTCTCTCTCTTCGTGTTTTTCGTGCCCTTCGTGGTTAATAAATTTTTAATTCACACTTCCTTCTGCCTTCTTTTGGGTGCGGTAAATATCACCAATACTAACCGTTCCATTTGTGGAGTCATAGATATTTAGTCCACCATCATAATCATTATTTGGACCGAGTGAACCCATCTTCCATTCACCATAAGCAGGATAATAAAGCTGGCTAAAGAGCGGGTCATCCCATCCACCCGCATTATAATTGATATGAAGCCACTTGCAATTCTGCCAGAATATTCTATCGTGTTGATTATCGTAAATACCTATAGCAAAAACATCTTTGATGTCCTTGTTTGAAATGAAAGCAATAGGAGTCGTCACACAATCAGGAATAAAGGAATAGGCTGAAACCTTTGTTCCAGCGTATTGCTGGGCAACAACTGGGGATGGTGGATACTTATTAAATTCTACGTCGTAAGCTTCAACAGCCGTAGCTAAGGTTCGAACATCGCTTTTGACACGTGACACTTTCGAGCGAGTCTGGGCTTCTAAAAAATTGGGGACAGCGATTGCAGCCAAAATGGCGATAATAGCAACAACAATTAATAATTCAATTAAAGTAAAACCTTTCTTTTTTAAATTCACTTTCACCTCTCCTTTTTAATTTTTTGACCTTAGAATTTTTCTTAATTACATAATGAATTGTCAAATAAAATATTGAGTAAAGTGAGTGTTTAATAAATTATAAGGACGAGCTTGCTTGGTCGATTTGTAGAGACAGAACACTGTTCTGCCTCTATTCCTCACAATGTACTGTGTCAAAAATCAAGTTATTTTTTAACCTACAGAGAGTAAAGGGGATTTAAATTTCAGTTCATAGTCAGGGTCGTAATCTCTATTGTATTTTACAATAGCGAATATTTGTCG
>Ga0315289_10008532_pt1 | contig 14806 bp, 11 predicted proteins | sample YL17G11_40_MG_FD_203452 | JGI IMG/M metagenome (GOLD analysis project Ga0315289, IMG submission 203452) | Sediment microbial communities from Yellowstone Lake, YNP, Wyoming, USA - YL17G11_40 | ecosystem: Environmental > Aquatic > Freshwater > Lake > Sediment | place: USA: Wyoming | collected...
AAGTCGAGGTACAGATGATCCGCCTCGCCGATGGTGCTGCCCATAGGCGGCAGCTCGAAGCTGGCACTTACAGCGAACATTCCGCGCTGAGACGATCGCTTCCCCAGCATCAAGCCCTCCTGTTACTACCACAACTGATAACACCGGGGCGCGATTGGGGATTCACTTTTCGGCCGGACTTCTAGGTTCCTTCACGGATCTCGACCCGCGGGTCACCGCTTGCCCCTGGGCGCATTCAGGTACGCGGTGATGATCCGCACGGCGTTGGCGACGCCATCCTCCTGCCCGAGCGCGTTGCCCAGGGCCGCGGCTCGCTGCTGCATCGTCGTATCGGAGGTCACCTGCGCCAGGGCCTCCGCCAGCCTACGGACGGTCAACTCCGACCGCTGAATCGGCTTCGGCCCAACGCCGAGCGCGTGGACACGGCGTCCCCAATACGGCTGATCTCCCATGAAGGGGACCGCCACCGTCGGTCTCCCGGCCCGCAGGCCGGCGGCGGTTGTGCCCGCGCCGGCATGGTGCACGACGGCATCCACGCGGGGAAAGAGCCAATCGTGGGGAACCGAATCGAGCACCAGGAGCGTATCCGGCATCCCCTCCCGGGCGGCGGCTGCCCATCCGCCGAGCAACACCGCCCGCAGCCCACTCCGTCGCACCGCCTCCACCGACAGCGAAAGCAGGCGGCGGGCGAGTGGTCCGCTCATGCTGCCAAAGCCTATGGAGACAGGGGGAGGTCCATCGTCGAGAAACGCCACCAGCTCAGGCGGCGGTGTCCATCCAGCATCCTGCTCCAGGAACCAATAGCCGGTCGCGTGATGCCAGGCGGGCCAGTCCGGCGGCGGGGGGACGACAAGCGAGCTGAAGCCGTAGACGAAAGGTTCCCGCGTGGCGTACAGGCTGTTGAAGGGACCGGAAGGCGGGATGGGCTTGAGGTGGAGCACGTCGCGCCGCCATCCGTTGTAGATCGGCCGCACCGTCTGCCAGACCATTCGCTCGACCAGGAGATAGGTCCACCAGTTGTACGTGCCTCCAAGGGGCAGGGCGGGCATGAAGATGGAAGGCATGAGACGCGAACGGCTCATCGGCTGGAGCAGCAGATAGATGGAGGGAACCTCGAGCATCTCGGCGACGTGGTAGCCGGCGGCACCCAGGGCGGTGTACAGGAGGGCCTCGGTGCCGGCGCAGGCTGCGACCGTGTCCGCCAGAGACTTCTCCAGGTCGTGATAGGTCGCCAGACGGCGCACGCCACGCGAGAAACGAATCCAGCTCCTGCCCGACTCCATCCACTCCTGCCCGGCTCGGTCATCGAGCGCCTGGCGAGGGTCGCCTTCGATTCGGGTGAACTCCATGCCGTGACCGGGCACCAAACCCTCGAAGGCGTCGTAGGATGCGATCCGAACCCTGAGGCCATGCCGGGAGAGTCCTTGCCCGAGCGCCACCATCGGCTGGACATCCCCGCGCGAACCGAGGGCGACCATGGTGACGTGCATCTCATCCCTCTCCTTCGATCGTGGGCCGCGATCGTTGGCGCTCGTCCAACAGCCGATCGGGCAAATAACGCCTCCGCCTGGCCTTCACCGCTCTCCCGCGCCTTCCGCCTGGGCGGCGGCCGAACCGTCTCCCGCGCCTGGGAACCGGCACGCCAGCAACGCCAAAACGAGCATCAGCGATGCCCCTAGGAGAGCGATCATCTTCTTGTGCATGGGATTCCCCCCGAAGGGAACGCGCCTGCCGCAGGGAAGCGGGCGAGGCAACCGGTTTCATTATGGGTAACGCCGTTCGGGCGGCAAATGTGACGCACACGGCTTAACCAATCAGGAGCGCCCGAGGGCGCTCCTGATCCGGAGTCCCCTCGAATCAGGGTTTGAGTTGGCACACTCCCATCTGATCCAGGTAGCAGCGAGAGTCCGTGTAGCAGGCGGCCGGGGACAGACCCCAGCAAGGGTTCACCGCCGGCGGAGGCGGAGTCGGCGCACAGCTCTCGATCCGGGCGACGGTGCTCGGCCAGTCCAGGAAGTAGTCGTAGGTCGGAGGTGACGAGCCCTGCCGAACGCCGACCTGCAGCCGGCCGGGCCCACCGGGCCGGGTGCCGGAGCAGTATAGCCGCCCGGGGATCGTCGGGTGGACGCTGCACGAGTAGTAGGTCACCCCGTCATTGGCGGTGGAGGTGAAGTCTGCCCCGGGAACCAGCCAGGCCAGACCGGTGTCCAGAATGAAGTAGATGCGCTCTCTGTCGTGGCAGCCGGTCGACACGATCCGCCAGGGAGCTGGCGTTGTCATCCCTGCCCCGCAATCGCTGACAGTCAACGGTCCGCCGAAGCAGCCGCCGTATGTCAAGCAGACGGTGAGGGTCAACTCGGTGCCGGGCTCGCCAGGGATGTTGTGACACGCGTAGCGGCCGGGTGAGCCCGAGCAGATGAGCTCTGTCCCATCCGCCCTCGCAATGCCCAGCGGCGCGTCAGTCCCATCATAGGTGATGATCACAGCTTGATAGGGTGTCGGGGAGCGAAAGCAGGTTGAGGTGTAACTGAATCGGACCTCCGGCTCACCGGAGCAGTCCGGGACGGTCAGTGGCCAGTACTGGCAGCCTTCATCGGGTAGGCACGTAGTGACCATCGTGGTCGAGCCTACTTCGCCGAGGAGTGGCAGGCACTGCTTCACACCGGCATCAGGGGCGTGGCAGAGCCCGAAGGGCTCGCCGTCCGCGGTCACCCGTAGCTCGTCGAGGGAGGCAGGCGCGCCGCTGATTCGCACCGCCGGTTGGTGTTCGAAGACGAGACTGCAGACCGTAACAACCTCGGCTACGCTCGGCTCCGGGCAGGTTGGTACGGTCACTGTCCAGTCCTCGCACGCTTCACCGGGGTAGCAGGTCCTGACCGTGTGGGCTGAACCCACATCGCCGGGGAGTGGCAGGCACTCCAGCACGCCGGCCGCCGGGGCGTGGCACAAGCCGATGTCTTCGCCATCTACGGTCACGTCCGGATTGTCAGTGGTGGCTGGCGTGCGGCTGACTCGCACCGCCGGTTGGTCTTCGAAGACGACACTGCAGACCGCCTCAACCTCGACGGGACTCCTGTACGGCTCGATGAGAACCCCTTCGGCGCTGAACAGGACAGTCGGGATCGGAATGGCCGGTACCTGGCTCAGATCGCCGCTGAGGTCCACACTGGCGCGCGGAACCCAGCAGCGCGGGCGCATCTCCGGCTGCTGGGACGATTCGCCGAGTGGCTGGCTCCTCAGAACGGGATCGGTGATTGCGGTGGGATCGATCTGGAGCCAGCTGACATCGTCGTCGATCCAGGTGACATCATCATCGATGCTCACAACGCGGAAGAACGCGCCCGCATCCAGGAACTGCGCAACCTCGCTTCCCTCCGCGGGCCCGCGATAGCAGGGAGCGGACTCGAGGAGCTCGACGAGCGGCATCTCAACGACGGGCACCCCGCTCAGATCGCCGCGGAGGTCCACGCTGGCGCCCGGAATCCAGCAGCGCAGGCTCCTGACGGAGCCGGGCGGGTCGGGCTGAGGGGAGAGCTCGTTTACCGGCGCGGTCGGCGGATCGGGATCGATGATTGCCGTGGGATCGATCTGGAACCAGGTGACATCGTCGTCGATCCAAGTGACATCATCATCGATGGCCACGACCTGGTAGTACTTGCCGGCAGCCAGCACACCTACTGGATCGTAGATAGTGCCCGGTCCGGTGAAGCATTCTGTTTCCGTGACGATCCCCACAATCGGCTTCTGATTGTCAGGGGCCTGGATCGGTGTCTCGGAAGCCTGGGTCGGAGTGACGCCGGCGCCCACGCTCACTGACGGGCGATTGCAGGCGGAGAGAAGAGAGATAGCGGCGATGCAGGCGACGATGAAGGATAGCCTTGGCTTCATGGCACCCTCCATGCGGTCATCGGGGACGGATTGGCGGCTGGCCAGGATCGCAAACTCCCGCTTACAGGGGTCTGCGCTTGGTCGATTCCACTATACAGCACCCCCAGTGGGACTGCAATCAGCACCGGGAGTGGTGTGGGCAGCTCTTGGTCCGCCAAGAAGGCCCCGCGGCCGAGCAGAGCGTGGCAATCCGATGGACTGCGGAAGCGAGGTGGCGGCCTAAGCGGATCAGGAGCGCCCGAAGGCGCTCCTGATCCGCTTCCGTGGACGCCAGCCCGCCAGTGCGGCCGGCAGGCCAAACTCGCCCCAGGGTGCACGTCCAGCCGAAGACACCCGCCCCGCGGCTGCGGGGCGGATGGCCGAGGCGGGCATGGCCAGGAGCTTGCGCCGACGACGGGCAGCGCGAGCGCGCCGCCCGCCCTTCCCTACGGTACCTTCCCCGGGCTCAGCAGTATTCCGCCGGGGCCTGCTTCGTCTCGCTCGTCGCGATGTTGTGGGCGGCATCCTCGGCCGTGGCGTAGTACGACCCCGCCCCGCCGGTGAAGGTGCAGCTCGTCGTGTTGTCGCACGTCTGCACCAGCGCTCCGTTGAGGTAGATCTCGATCCTGGTCACGCCCACGTTGTCGCTCGCCGTCGCGGTGTAGATCACCTCCCCGCAGCTCGGGCCCTCCGCGTGCGAGACCTGGACGCTCGGCCTCTGGTTGTCGGTGGGAACAGGCTTCGGCGTGGGCGTCGGCGGAGCGGCGATTACTGCGGCCGTGCTCAGGTCGCCGTCGACCGTGCCGCCGGACAGGGCCACCCAGCACGTCCCGGCTCGGTCAAGGTTCTGAATCTGGACCCAGGTGCTTTCGTTGTTGCGCCCCATGATGGCCGACCACTCACTCGGCACGAGGTCGCCGATCACGTCGTAGACGGTTGCCGGCCCGAAGCGGCAATACAGGTTCTGTGTCGCCGTGAAACCCAGGCCGCCCGCGACGCCAATCGGCTGGCCCCATCCGAAATCCACATCGGTGTGGTTCTGTCCGCTGCGCATGTGAATTGGGGTCATGGCGATCTCGGCATCCGGGACGGGATAGGTCCAGGTCCCTTCGCCCATGATCTCGTCGAAGTGACCGTCATTCGGATCGACGACGACGCAGTAGTCCCCGTCGGGCAGGGACATCCACTCTTCGGGATAGTTGGAGCCAAAGCCATAGGCGCCATCCGGGTCCGTCCGCGTGGTTGGGTCCTCGCCGCCGTTTCGGTTGCTCCAAGCCGGGTCGCAGTTGCCGCTGGAGAGCCACACCTCGACCCCTTCGATCCCGGGTTCGCTCGCATCCAGCTCGCCATCGGCGTCGAGGTCGCTCCATAGCTTGCCCCCGACCCCGCCTTGGACCGATCCGGGCGGGGCCACCTGCCAGGCAAAGTCGATCCCCGTTTGCTCATCGCCTGCGACCAGTGCGAGCGTGTAGCCGAAGGGAATGTCCATGGCGACGGGCCGCGTCCACCACCCCGGCTTCTCCAGAGCAGCGTTGAAGGGCTCGGTCTCGATGATCCACAGGCAGTAGAGCCCCGGCGGCAATGTCTGGCTGAAGTTGCCGTCGGCATCGGTCACGGCGTTGTACTGCGGCAGGTAGCTTGCCACCGGGCACTGCCCCAGTCCGACGTGCACGGCCACACCGGAGATGCCCTCCTCGCCGTCCTGGCGGACCCCGTCCCCCGCGATGGCGCCCTCGAGGCACTGGCAGCCCGCGGGCAGCACGCCGGTGCAGGAGCCGTACGCGGGACATACGTCGTTCCACAACGTGCCGCGGACGGTGGCCGGCTCGATCTGGCCTTCGCACGAGTCGCCGAACTGCGTGGAGAAGAAGTCCGTCGCGTACTCCCCGACGATGTCCATGCCAGCCGTTGCAGCCACGCGCCAGAAGTAGGTCTGGCAGTCGATCAGGTAGTCCAGCTGTGTATCGAAGGCTTCCCAAGGGCCGGTCGTGCCGCCTTCGATCACGCTCGTGGAGAATGCGGGATCCGTGCTGACCTCGAACTTGTAGTAGGGCACAAGGCAGCCCTCTTCCCTGGAATCCCAGCGGAGTTCGGGTGAGGGATTGGTGACCAGGGCGCCCATCGCCGGCGAATACAGGTAGGGTGCGCGCAGGTACGGGCCATCGCACACGGGCCCGGTCCATAGGGGCTGGGTGATCGAGTAGGGTCCGATCGTCGAGCTGCTGACCGCCGCCACGCGCCAGTCGTACCTGGTGACGGGCAGCAGGTCCGCGCTCGGGGTCCACGTCCAGGTCGCAGCATTCGTGCTGCCGACGACGGCCTGTGTCGAGCCAAAGTCGCCACGTGGCGCGAACTCGATGCGGAATCCGTCGGGCTCGCAATCGCCGTCGTAGACCCACTCCACCGTCGGCCGAAGTGAGTCGGAGATCTGGCTGTCCTCGATCGGGATGCCGGGTGCGATCAGCGAGGACGCGTCGCAGTCAGGCTCCGGCGTCTCGTCCGGGAAGTTGCAGGCGCCCAGGAATGCCGGGGCGAGCATCCACGACGCCCCCAGGAGAGCGATCATCTTCTTGTGCATGGGATTCCCCCCGCACGGAACGCGCCGACCGCCGAAAGGCGGCTCGGGCGACCGGTTCCATTATAGATAACTGCCCTGGGCCCGCAAATGTGACACCCGGGCGCCGGCCCGCCATGCACACCGGATCGAGGCCCGAGCTCGCTACGGCGGGGGCGAAGCCTCCCGGCCCGGGCGCCGCTCCCCGCCGGCGCGAGGCGTTTTGGCGCCCCTCCTGCCAGAGCCCTCGGTCCCCAGGTGCGCCGGAGGCGCACGTCCCGCCGAAGACATCCGCCCCGCGGCGGCGGATCGGATGGCCGAGGCGGGCCAAAGCTTGAGCCCCGGAAGGCGGCTACGCGTTCATCTCGTAGGCATCTTTCAAAGGAAGGACCTGCTCCTTCCACAGGCGCTCGAAGCGGCCGGCGGGCTTGCGCAGCATGCGCAGGCATAGGTCCATCTGCTGCGGCGTGCTGGAGGGCTTGGAGTGCAGATTCAGCGCGTGGCGCGAGAAGTCGCGCACGAAGACGTCGAAGATGTGGTCGAGCAGATCGCCGTCGACGGCGTAAATGGCGGCGTTCTCCAGGACGAGTTGGCCATAGACGACGAGGGTGAAGATCTCGCCCAGCGCCAGCAGGAAATCGATGTCCTTCTGCTGCGCCTCGTCCGGCGTGGCCGTGGCCAGGAGCTCCTTGAAGACGGCGATCTGTTCGCGGAACAGGCGCACGTTAGGCAGGTCGAGGCGCTCGAAGGCTAGGTGGTAGTCGTGGAAGCGGATCTGGCCCAGACCGCGCGCCGGCCCCTGGCGGAAGAGGAAGTCGTCGTTGGCCGCTTTGTCCATCCGGGGGACCTCCGCATACTCGGCCGGGTTGAAGAAGTAGTTGGCCATGAACTTGACGATCAAAGCGATGTTGACATGCACCGTCCCCTCGAGCTTGGGCAGGGCGCGGATGTCGCGCGCCGCCATCTCGAAGTAGGTGTCGCGCTCGAAGCCCTTGGCGGCGATCACGTCCCACAGCAGGTTGATCACCTCCTCGCCCTGGGTCGTGACCTTCATCTTGACGATCGGGTTGTACAAGAGGTAGCGCCGGTCGTCGGGCGAGGCCGAACGCATGTAGTCCGCCGCCCGCAGCGCAAAGAGCTTCATCGCCACGACGCGCGCATAGGCATCGGTGAACATCTGCTGCACGTGAGGGAAGTCGGTGACGGCCATGTTGTACAGGCGGCGGTTGGCGGCGTGCCGGATAGCCTCGTACAGGGCGTGGGTGCAGATGCCGATCGAGGCCCAGCCGAGGTTGTACTTGCCGATGTTGACCGTGTTCAGGCAGGCGTCCCAGGCCGCCGGGCCGCGCGACAGGATCTCCGCCTCCGTGACGGGGTAGTCATGCAACGCGTACTGGGCGACGTAGTTCTGCGAGGCGGTGACGTTGCGGATCAGCTCGTAGTTCGCGTGGCGGTAGTCGGCGACGAAGAAGACGTAGTCGCCGCTGTCTGAGAGCTTGCCGAAGGTGGAGACCATCGGGGCCAGGTTGGCATTGCCGATGTAATACTTCTCGCCGTTGGCCCGGTAGGCGCCGTCCGGCTGCGGCGTCAGGCGCATCTCGGTCGAGTAGATGTCGGCCCCGTGGGCTCGTTCAGACAGGCCGAAGGCGAAGACGTTGCCCTCCTCGAGCAGCCGGGCGGCCCAGCGCTTGAGCTCCTCATTCGGGCTCTGCCAGATCGGGCCCAGGCCGAGGATCGACACCTGCCAGGTGTACCAGTAGGACAGGCCGTAGAAGGCCAGGATCTCGTTGAACTCGCAGTTGCGCCACGTGTCCCAGCGGCAGTCGGCAGCGCCGTAGCCGGCGGGCGTCAGGAGCGTCGCGAACAGACGCTCGCGCTTCACGAACTCAAGGAAGTCGGCGTACCAGGTCCGGTCGTAGTCATCCTGCTTGATCTTCTTCAGCCCGCGCGCCTCGAACCAGGCGATGGTTTTCTGCATGATCTCGCGCGAGCGATCGTCCGGGTAGAAGCGGTCGTGGCGTTTGGGATTGAGCAGCAACATGGATCCCTCCCTGGCTAGCTGGATGCCGCCGAAGGTGCCGCCGAAGGTCCCGCGTTCTTGGCGGGATTCGTCCCGGATGTCCGTACCGGGATCCCGCCGGAGGCCGTTCGTCCCGGGCGGGGGCGGCAATCCGCGAGTTGAACCTACGAAAGTGCTGCGTCTCCTGGTCCCTGTGGGGCACCTACCGCTGCGCTCGGTGCGGGTAGGCGCACATGCGAAGGAGAACGGGCGGCAGCCATGTCTCATTATAGAGTGGGCTGCGACGCCCATGGTCGCGGTTCTCGATCAGGATGGTCAATCACCAGGAGGCGGGGATCGACGCCACGGATCCGCCACAGGACAGGGAGGGCGTCCTCGCAATCCGCCGCCCGTGCATGTTGCTCTCCCCGCTGCCCGGACCCAGCGTCTCAAGGACAGCACCTGGCAACGGCGCGCGCAGCGTATCAACCAGAGTTGCACCTGGAGCTGGCCCTGGTCTAGACTCCAACCAGCGAACCCCCCAGCGACTGACGCACCGCCGCTATCGGCGGATCCTCGGCTTCGGCGGGCTGTGACGACCGGGGCGAGGCTCAAATCAACACTCTTGTTGGGAGTGGGCGTAGAATCAGAAGTCAGGCAGCCCGGATCCAGTATCCCCAGGAGGTATTCATGGCGAGCGACACGCTCTTCCATGGCTTGTTCTGGGGTCTCCTCGGCGGCTTGATGTTGGTTCGCGTTCTCTCCGTTGTTCAAGTCCGCCGCTCTGGCGCCAGATTCACTCCCGACAAACAAGCCATCGAACGGGAGGGTCGGATAGCATTCGCTATCCGCTTCGTTGGCTTCTTCTTCCTCATCGGCGTGCTGGTGGCATTCGCGCTCGACCCGGCGTGGATGCGGGCGATGGACATATCCGTTCCACCCGCAGCCCACTGGGTAGGGTTCATCGTCGGGCTGCTTGGCGTGGCGATTGCGGGATGGGCGCAGATCACCATCGGCCGCCAATGGTCCGCCCAGCTGCAGCTCACAGAGGGGCATCAACTCGTGACGAGCGGCCCATACGCCTACATCCGTCACCCCATCTATGCTGCCTTAGTCGCCGTTTCAATCGGCTTTGCCTTGGTCACCGCGAACTGTCTCTTCATCGGCTTCGGGATACTCTCGATCGCAGTGTCCATTGACCGCATTCCGCGCGAAGAGAAGATGATGCTGGAAGGCGTGCCTGGTTATGCCGACTACGCCGCAAAGGTACGGTTCCGTGTGCTTCCGGGTATCTGGTGATGACCTCGACTGAGCAGTCGGGCTGATGGGTGACAGAAAGTCCAGGCTGATAGGTAACACTCACAACGGCTTGTTATGGGGATAACCCCCATGCAGCTGCAGGGTTGCTTCGTCAAAGCGACCGAGTAGCAGCGGCCCGAAGTAGACAGCCCACACGCCGTCTTCAACCTCCTCGAGTCCCACGTATTCTTCCTCAAGGACATGGCTCACGTTCACCCAGCCGCTGCCCCAGCGGATTCCGCCGTTGCGGCTCACCAGCCGCCGCTCGAAGTGGGCCGGGTACTCCAGTTCCGGGATCCGCTCGGGGTAGGGGCGAAAGGACGGCCGATACAGCGACGCCGGTTCGCATGGGCTCAGGCTCCTCGCAAGGGTGAGCAGGGGTGCACGCTCAAGGCAATCGTTCCACCCTGCAGGACGCACACGGGATTCTACACTCGCGTGCACCTGCCCCGCATCCAGGCGTGCCAGCGAAGCACCCTTCCCTCTCACCTGCGACAATCCGGCAGAGGCGTCGGAGTGAGGCAGGATGGGATTCGCTTTCGTTTGCAGAGAGTTCCCCTTCTTACCCGTATATGGAAGGCCTCTTCACTCTGCTGCCTTGACAAAGTGGAAGATGTCGGCAGCTGTCCGGCCCGCCTGGATCAGCCCGCCGAGTATCTGCTCCGGGTTGTGGCGCCGACGGCGGACAGGGTTGTCGAAAGTGAAGCAAGGCCACCAGAGGCATGTGTGTTCACTACTGGAGTTGCACATCTAAGCTCATCAGGTACCTGAACTATGCTAGCGTTACAGTCCCGGTTGCCCCATCCACCGTGATCGTTTGCCCGCTGCAAATGCGGCGGGTGGCTGCTCCGGTCGCCATGACCGCCGGGATGCCGTACTCGCGCGCCACGATCGAACTGCGGCTGAGCGGCCCGCCGATGTCGGTCACCACGGCCGATGCCATTGCAAAGAGTGGGGTCCAGGCCGGCGTGGTCGTGACGGCGACGAGCATGTCACCCGGTCGCATCTGCGCGAAATCTTCCGGGCCGCGCAGAACGCACGCCGGGGCGGTGACTTTGCCCGCGCTGGCGCCAAAGCCTTTCAGGATGTTGGCTTTGGATTTCCTCGGCGTCATCATCTTGCCCAGCCAGGAGGTCTCCGGTAGAGCGGCGGGGGGCTCGGCTTTGCGCGCCCGGTGCCAGTGCGCTTTGCGCTCTTCCACGTTTGCTGCATGGTTGATCAGCGGCTCGTTCCTATCCAGGCTGGCGGCTGACGCATCAGCTTCCCGGACTTCGAGCCAGTAGACATCATCAGGTTGACCGAGCGCGCCGCCGGCAACCAATCGCCGCCCCAATTCCCTCAGCAGCCGTCTGATCTGCGGATAGGTCAAGCCCAGGTCGGCTATGGCGTTTTCGCGTCCGGGCGCGCAATCCTGAGCGGATTTGAGCAGTTTCCGGAACCATATTCTTCGTAGTGGATCAAGACGCAGGGTGATGGTCTGCTCTGCCTGGCGGCGCTGCTCAGCCTGGGCCTGCAGGCGAATGTGCGGGTTACGGCCCTGGCCGGCGAGGTAGACCTTCAACGCGTCCAACACGGGCGCTGGGTCGTCGGCAGGGACGGGCTTGGTAAAGTCGAGATCGTAGATGAGATGCCCAAAGGCGGCCAGGTGAGCCGCAAAGCGGGCGGCAAACTCGCCCGACAGCGGAGCGCTTACGGGGTCGGCCTGCAACGCGTCCCAAACAGCGTGGGCAGGGGTTTGCCTCAGGTAATCCGCCAGATCGGCTTGCCCCCGCTCCGCGGCCCACTGCGCCAGATCGAAGAGCGATTTCTCGGCCTCCAGCGACAGGTTATCCAACCCAAGCAGGAAGGACGCGGCGGCGGGATCGGACTTGCGTTTGACCAGCGCGTTGTAGAAGCGGCTGAACAGAGTTTCGCTCATGGTGGATAGGGGAATCGGCCCAGATTGAGCCACGGTGAAGTAGTCTGACGTGGCGCCGAAAAGCCCGCGCACTCCAGCCAGAAGTTCAACGGCTGGCAACGTCGTCAGGTTCATCTGCTGCCACTTGTTTGCCGCCGCGCGGCTATTAGCCTGGACTTCTTCCCTCCGCGCCTTGCCGTACCGGAGGATCTTCGAAGTCCCGAGAATGCCGAATACGCCATACTGGAAGATCGTGTGGGTATTGATGCAGCTGTAGACATAGCCATTGAGAACCTCGAAGTAGTATCCGGCTTCTCCTCGAAACCCCAACACCTCGGCCATCATCCTCGAGGTTGCTTGTGTGACAATGGGCACCGCCAGCGTGGCAAACAGCGGCGGCACGGCATCGGGCACAAACTCGACGAGACTCAACCGCGCAGCGATGGTGTGTGGTTGGGAAAGAAGCCATTCGAGGGGCGGTTCCGGCAGCGTAGTGATCGGTCGGGCCTGGAGGATGAAGAAGCGGCCTTCTCGCAGAGCCCACTCGATATCCATCGGCATTTCATACAGTTCTTCGATCCGGACGCCCAATCCGGCCAGCTCTGCGGCCTGCGCATTCCTCAGCACGGGCTTCTTCACTTGAGACGGTGGAACCGGGGCTTCACGCGTGCCCGATTCCGTTCGGACGGTCATCGTTCGCTTGTGGCCTGTCTCCCGGCGGAGGATCCTGCCCGTTGTCTTGTCCAAGGTGAGACTGTCGGGAGTCACTGCCCCGGAGACGATCGACTCGCCCAAGCCCCAGGCGGGGCTGATCACGATCTGGTCGCGTCTTCCATTGACCGGGTTCGCGGTGAACAGGATCCCGGCGGCATCAGCCGGGATCAAGACCTGGACAACCACTGCCAGCGCTACCGAATCGGGGGCGATTCCCTGCCGGGCGCGATACGCAATCGCTCGCGCCGTCCACAGCGACGCCCAGCACTTCTTGACGGCCTCCAGCACTGCGTCCGCGCCGCGGATATTGAGGTACGTCTCTTGCTGGCCAGCAAAGGATGCCCCTGGCAGATCCTCGGCGGTAGCCGATGAACGCACGGCGACGGGCACGTCACCCTCGCCAAGCCCGGCATACGCGCCCAGGTCGGCGTACGCTCGTCGAATCGCCTCGGCAATATCATCCAGTATCGCACTCTGAGCGAAGAGCTTTCCGATCTGGTTTGATGCCTCTTCGAGCGTCGCAGGCTGATCGGGAGTGGCAGCGGAGACAGCCGCTAGAATCTGCTCTTGCAGCTCGTGCTCCGCCACGAATCGGCGATAGGCGGCCGTGGTGATGTGAAAACCGGGCGGCACGGGCAGGCCGGCCGCTGCCAGGCGAGCCAGCGAAGCGCCTTTCCCTCCCACCTGCGACAGTCCAGCAGAGGCATCGGAGAGAGGCATTATGAAATTGGGTTTCGCCTGCATAGAGTTCTCCCTTTTGCCTGTAAACAGGCCTTTCTCACCCTGCTGCCTCTCCAAGCCGGTAATGCACGATACGCACCACCCTGGCGACGAATGGGATGTACCGCATGAGCTGGAAGGCACCCAGGCGCGGCTCTGGCTTGTCGAAGTAATACCACTGGCTGAGTAGGCGAATGCCGGGCGCCCATGCTTCCACATCCTGATCATCCTTCAGTCCCCAGTGCGGCTGGGCCACAGCCCGCGGGCGAGGATGAAAGCGAATCACCACCGGCGAGTACGCCTCGCACACAAGCTCCGCGCCGGGGAAGCGCTCGGCGAGTGCCTGCACCAACCGCTTGACGTCGGCCTCTTCCAGGTAGACCAGCATGGCCTCAGCCAGAAAAAGGATATGCTTTCCCGCCCGGCCGCTCAGGGCATCCATCCACGAGAAATCGAGCACCGAACACCCAATGAAATGACTACGCGGTGTCTCTTCGAGCAGCTCTTTCCGCAGCTCGATAACCTCCGGCAGATCGAGGCCGTACCACTCTACTTGCCCGTTATCGGCCCGCTCGAAACGGGTGTCGAGCCCGCAGCCGAGGTCGACGATCACCCCGTCGGGGTGCTCTGCCAGGAACGCCCGTGCCAGCCGGTCGAACTCTCTCATGCGCAGCAGGTAGTTGACCTGTTCGTTCTTCAGCCTCTGGACGCCGGAGAAGTCACAGTCGAGCTGGCCGACCAGCTCCACTGCCTTGGGATCTCGTACCAATGCATCGGGGCGCTGGCTCTCCATCGCCCGAAAATACAACGGTATCAGGAGCGTCTGGGAGACTGCGTTCAGGTTGCGGATAGTATGTGTGGGCATTTGGCCCTCCTCTCAAAGCAGTGCGGGCTTCATTACCCTTCAGCCACGCCGCTCAGGTCCTGGTTGGTAGTCTCGGACATGTCGCCCTCCTTTTCGCCTGCAAGTGAAGAGTCTTTTCACCCTGTCACCTTTCCAAGCTGGAAGTGAAAGACGCGAAACGGCTTGAGCAGCCGAAAGATGGGAGCCATCCAGCGAAAGGAGTGCAGCCGCGGCTCAGGCCGGTCGAAGTAGCCCCACTCGTCGAGCAGGCGGATGCCGTCGCCCCAGCCCTCGAGCTCCTGGCCACGCCAGAAGCCCCAGCACAAGAGGCCCCCAAGTACGAAGTTACCTAGCCAGATTTCGAATGGCCTCCAGGCGTCGAAGACCAGCTCTGCGCCTGGGAAATGGTCGCGCAGCGTGAGCACCAACGACTTGACCTGCGCTTCGGTAAAGTACATGAAGACACCTTCGGCCAAAAACAGGAAGGGACGCCCGCGATGCACCCTCACCGCCTCCAGCCAGGCGGGCTCGAGCACCGAACAGCCTAGCAGATGATAGCGCCCCCCTTCATCGCCAATCAGCTTCCGGCGCAGCTCGATGACGTCCGGCAAATCCAGGTCATACCACTCGACCTGGCTGTTGCGCTCCGCGACGCGGTCGAAGCGCGAGTCGAGGCCGCAGCCGATGTGCACCACGACCGCCTCCGGGTGACGGCTGAGGAAATCCCGGGCGTAGCGGTCCATTTCGCGGGTGAGCATGATCCGCATTACCTTGTTCGCCTCGGCCATCGGGGTCTGCTTGATCCAGTCAGAGTCGTAGCGGATGGGTCCATCCGAGCTCAACTGCTTGACCAGCTCCACCGCCTTTTCGTCCTTGATCAGCGCGTCTGGGCGCTGCGTTTCTATCGCCCGG
>Ga0315289_10008533_pt1 | contig 14806 bp, 13 predicted proteins | sample YL17G11_40_MG_FD_203452 | JGI IMG/M metagenome (GOLD analysis project Ga0315289, IMG submission 203452) | Sediment microbial communities from Yellowstone Lake, YNP, Wyoming, USA - YL17G11_40 | ecosystem: Environmental > Aquatic > Freshwater > Lake > Sediment | place: USA: Wyoming | collected...
CGTCGATGATCTGGCGGTCTTCGTCGTCGCAGCCGGTCCAGGCGATGGCCACCGCCTTTCGCTTGTGGATGGTCTTGCGGCGGCCGGTGGCGATGCCGCACTCCACCAGCTTGGCCAGGCCTGGAGAGCCCATCTCGGTATGGATGCCCAGGTCGTGTTTGTCCTCGAAGGCGCCGACGCGGGCCATGTAGGCGGATGGCTCTCCTACCCCAATCTGTATGGTGTCGCCGTCACGAACCAGCTCGCTCAGGTAGCCCCCGATGTCTCTGTAGATAGCCGGCGGCTCCAGGATGCCGAGGAAGCGCTTGAGGGCTTGGGGTTCCAGTACCTTCAGCAATGGCAGCACAGGCGCCAGGCTCTGAAGGTCCACCTGCGCCACGATCTCCTCGTACTGCGCGCGGCGCTCCGGCTCCAGGCCCTCCAATTGCTCCCGAACCAACTCTATTGTCACCGCTGGCGGGCTGTACTCCACGAAACAGTCGATCTCGGACACATGGACAAAGCAGTCGCCGAAGGTGGTGATGAGGTTGGGGTCCACCTCGGCCACGACCGTCGCCGCCCGGCGGGCCAGCCCTCTCTTAGTCCACAGGTGGGCGCCAAAGCCGCAGTAGCCGTGAGCGTTGGGCGGCGTCACGCTCACCAGCGCCACATCAAGGGGCCTTCGCTCAGGTCGGCCTTCGTCGAAAGGCTTGAACGCCAGGGAGAGGAGGTTGGGGAGATAGGCACCCCGCCTTTCGTCAGTGACGACGCGGGCGAAGTCTCCAATGAACGTCTCGAACTCAATGCTGAACGACTCTTCAGCGCCGGGACTGAACCAGCCAGGGTCGGTGGCAGGAGCCATGACCCGCACCATCACGTTTCGCAGCTCATCCTTACGTGCGAAGAGCGGGGGCAGCAGGGTACGGGGCGAGAAGATCGGGATCACCACCGTGTCGCCCGACTTGACGGTCTTCATGGCCTCCTCGGCCGTCGTCAGCCGACTCTCGTATACGTCCTGCCACTCACGGCGGCCTGGCTCCTCAACTGTCTTGGCACCACCCTGCCTCACCATACGAGCACCCTCCACTTTCACACGCAATATCCGCTCGCCGGGACATATCGGGCCGAAATACGCCTGCTATTATGCGCGGACGGCACCGCCTTGCCAAGGGGGACCGCGCCGAGCTACAGGCTGACCGCGGCTTTCATAATCACGAAGGCCAGCCTTATGGTCCTTGCTGAAATGAGCCGACATGGTCGGCCGCCCGTAAGGACAGAGCTTCAGCTCTGTCCGGGCGGAGCTGAAGCTCCGCCCTTACGGCACGACCCACTTGCCGCCTCCAGGGAAAGCCGATGTATGATGGGAGCGTCGCGCAGCCCATCGACAGGAGGGGTACCATGAAGGTCCGCAACTTCCGAGAGGTCGAGGCCGACAACGAGGTGCCGGGCGTGGCCCTCCGCACGGTCATCTCCGCCCAGGACGGGGCGCCCCACTTCGCCATGCGCGTCCTCGAGGTGGAGCCCGGCGCCTCTACGCCCTTTCACACCCACGACTGGGAGCACGAGGTCTTCATCCTGGAGGGCCAGGCCAAGGTGAAGGGGGCGGAGGGAGAGCGCGCCCTCCAGCCCAACGACGTCGTCTTCGTGGCGGGCCAGGAGGAGCACTGCTTCGTGAACACGGGCACCCAGGTCCTGCGCTTCATCTGCTGCATCCCCCACCCGGAGACGCTGCCGCCGGAGCCGGCGCCCGGCCGTGAAGGCTGAGGTCCCGGGCACAACCCGCCCCGCCTTGAAAGGCAGAGAACGACCCGCTCCCAAGAAGACGGCTTCCCGACAGGCCAGCGGTTGCCCCCTGCGCGTCCAGATCGAACGGGAAAGCCCGCCAAGATGAACATTGACCTACATTCCACGGGTGAAGACTGGACCCGCACCGAACGCGACTGGACAGCCTGGTGGGAGGGGGAGCTGGAGCGGCCGCTCGTGCTGATCAACGACTTCGTCCGGCCGGACAAGCCGCTGCCGGAAGCACACCTGTTCACCAGCAACTTCCCCCTGGAGATGCCGGCCGAAGAGGTGATCGAGCGCATCCAGCCCTATCTTGAGGCGATGCGCTTCTACGGCGATGCCTTCCCCCGATGGTGGCCGAACTTCGGGCCCGGCATAGCGGCCGGTTTCCTCGGGGCCAAAGTGCACTCCGCACCCGACACCGTCTGGTTTGAGCGGTCGCAGGTGCCGGAGATTTCCGAGTTGCGCCCGAGCTACGATCCTCACAACGTGTGGTGGAAACGAGTGCGAGACCTTACCACCACGGCTGTCCAACGATGGGGCAACGAAGTCGTCGTGGGCCACACCGACCTGGGCGGCAATCTGGACATCCTGGCGTCGCTCCGGACGACGGAGGGACTGTTGCTGGACGTGCACGACGCACCGGACGAGGTGATGCGTCTGGTCGGCGAGATCACCCGCCTGTGGTTGCACTATTACGATGAGCTGTACGAGATCATTGGCCAGGGAGGACGAGGGACCACGCCCTGGGCTCCCGTCTGGTCCCGGCAGCGATGCTACATGCTGCAGTGCGACTTCTCCTACATGATCTCCCCCGCCATGTTCGAGCGCTTCGTCATCCCGGACTTGGCGGCGTGTTGCGACGCGCTGGACCACGCGTTCTACCACCTCGACGGCAAAGGACAGATCCCACACCTGGACATGCTACTGTCGATGGAGCGGCTCCGCGGTGTCCAGTGGATTCCGGGCGACGGGGCGCCACCGCCGGAAAGCTGGCTGCCGTTGTTGAGACGGATCCGCAAAGGCGGCAAGCTGTGTCAGCTCTTCGTGACCGCCGAGGGCGCGATGACCATTGTGCGCGAGCTGGGCGGCCGCGGCTTCGCGTTCCAGATCATGGAGCTCATGGGCCAAGAGGGGGCGGCGGAATTTCTCAGTGCGCTGGCGGCGGCCGAGCCCATTACGCATTGGACGCCCCGCTAGCTGCAGCCGAAACGCCGCGGCGGGAAGCATGGACAACGAGGACGAGGGTCGGCGTGCTGGACATCAAGGGCGAGGCGACGGCAGCGGCCGCCCCCTGCGCCTCCGCACCGCACGAGGCGACATCCCCTGCCTCTACCACGCCGGCCGGCCTGGCGCGGGCGCAATCATCTGCGTCGGCGGCTTCGACGGCGGCTTCGACGGGCCCGCCGACCGTATCTACGCCACCCTGGCCGAAGACCTTCTGAAGGACGGCATCAGCTCTCTCCGCCTTAGCTACCGAGTCCGCAGCAGCCCCGGCAACCTTGAGGAGGCCGTCCACGACGTGCTGGCCGGCGTCTCATTCCTGACCGGCGAGGGGGCGGGACGCATCGGACTGGTGGGGCACTCCTTTGGAGCGGCCGTCGGCATCAGCGTCGCCGCGCTCTCGCCGGAGGTGAGCGCGGTCGTCACCATGAGCACACAGACGGCGGGCACGGCGCTGGCGCCGCGGGTGGCGCCGCGGCCGCTGTTGCTCATCCACGGCGAGGAGGACCGGCGCCTACCGCCGGACTGTTCGCGTTATGTCTACGGAATCGCCGGCGAGCCCAAGGAGCTGGTCATCCTGCCCGGCGCCCGCCACAGCCTGCGCCAGCGCCGGGAAGAGCTGCGTCAGCTCCTGCACCGCTGGCTGGTCGAGAAGCTGGCGCCGATTTCACGATGAAGGCCAGGCTTATGGTATCGAACAGAACAAGTGCTCATCTCATCCCGCCGCCCCACACAGGCGCCAGGCGGCGCCTCAGGTCATGGCGGCGAAGATGTCGCCGTGGCCTTCCTCGAATCGCCAGGCGTAGGTCTGGGCGATAAAGCCCTTGATGACCTTGAGCGTCCCCAAAGGCGCCTCGGCGATGGCCCGGGCGACCGCCAGGGCTGCGTCCAGCAACTGATCGGGCGGCACCACCTGGCTCACCAGCCCGATGCGCAACGCCTCCTGGGCGTCGATGCGCCGGCCTGTCAGGCAGAGGTCGCGGGCCAGTCCCCCGCCGATGATGTCCTTCAGCGGGCCGTAGAGGGAAGGGGCACCGAACTTGATCTCGGGGTGCGCGAAGGCGGCGTTCTCGGCGGCGATGCGCACGTCGCAGAGGACGGCCAGGTCCATACCCCCACCCATGGCAGGACCGTTCACGGCCGCCACCAGGGGCTTGGGGAAGCCGGCCAGCCGCCGGTGGTAGCGGTCCGATGACTCCCCCACCGCCTTCATGTGCTCCGGGTCCCGGCTGGCGAACTCGGAGGTGTCGAATCCGGCGCAGAAGGCCGGCCCGTCGGCGGCAATGACCACCACGCTCACCTCGTCGTCCGCCTCCAGCTCCCCGAGACAGCGGTCGATCTCGTTGCGCAGGGCGATGGAGAGGGCATTGCGCTTCTCAGGGCGATTCAAGGTGACCAGGGCCACCTTGTCCTTCTTCTCGGTGAGCAGGAACTGATAGCTCATGTCTCCTCCTCTGGGTATTGTCCGCAAGCGTAGGGGCGCTCCTTGCGGGCGCCCTGGTGGGGACAGGGGCGAGCCCTGCCCCTGCGCATGCGGTGCCCAATGGAATAGTGAGACGTGCGCCCACTGGGGGCTTCGCAGGAAGCGAGCTGCCGTCCAAGTCCGGAGCGCCGCTACGAGCCACCGGCGGCAGCAATGACCTCCCGGTGCTCCCGTGCCAGCCCGCTGAGGACCTCCTTCGCCTCGCGCATGATGTCTTCCATCACCTGAGCTGCGGGGACGATCCCCTGGATCAGGCCCGAGCCCTGGCCGGCGGGCGCGAAGCCCCACTCCATGTCCCCGTCGCGGATGGCAGCGCCCACCTTATCACCGGCCACGAAGATCTGCATTGGGAATGGCTTAGCCTCGGACTGGCGGTCCTTCCACTCCTCGGTCCAGCGGTTGCGGATGTTGCGCAGGGTCTTGCCGGTGTAGGCGCGCGTGACTACGGTATCGTCGTCGCCGATCTGGACCAGCTTCTGCTTGTAGTTCAGATGGACGCTCGCCTCGTAGGTGGCGATGAAGCGGGTGCCGATGAGGACGCCACAGGCGCCCAGGGCGAGCGAGGCGACGAAGCCACGGCCGTCAGAGATTCCGCCGGCCGCCACCACCGGGATGGGCTTCACGGCGTCCACCACCTGGGGCACCAGCGCCAGCGTGGCGACGCGACCAGTGTGGCCCCCGGCCTCGTGGCCCTGGGCGACGATGATGTCGACCTCGTCCTCGGCGCAGCGCCGGGCGTGGCGAACGTTGCCCACCAGGGCGACGATCTTCATGCCCTGTTCGTGCATCCGCTGTGCCCAGGGCCCGGGCGTACCCAGGCCGGAGACGAAGACCGGCACATTCTCCTCGTAGATGACCTCCATCAGCTCTTCCGTGTTCGGCAGGCCCTCTGCCAGGAGGAGGTCGACGCCGTAGACCTTGCTGGTAAGGCGCTTCGTCTCACGGATCTGCTCGCGGAGCTGGTCGGCGCCCATCATGGCGCCCCCCACGACTCCCAGGCCGCCGGCGTTGGAGACGGCGGCCACCAGCTCAGCCATCGCCACGCCGCCCATGCCGGCCTGGATGATCGGGTACTTGATCCCCAACATCTCAGTCAACGCTGTCTTGAACATGGTCTTCCTTTCCGAGGACGCTGCTCGAGGGGGTCAGGCGGCCTACTCCCTCTACATGTCGGTGAACTCGAGGCCTCACCCGGCAGGTGAGCCTGACTCGGCTTACAGGATAACCGCTGGCGCCCACAGTGTCGCGCCCACGGGCCACTGGCCACAGCAATGGCGAGAGATGGGCCCCACGACCATAGGGGGGCGCATTGGAGGGCTCCCCTGGGCTTCCCTCGCTCGGGTGGGCTAGGGCGCTTCGATCTCGAGGCTCTCGTCGTTCACGTTGCTCACTTCGGCCTCAACGCGCGACCACACTTCTCCCTCCTCGTCCTGTCCTCTGGCCTCGGCTCGGACGCGGACAAGGTGGCGGCCGTCCTTGGCAATCCACAGGTCCAGGCTGGCGTCCCTGAGCCCCGACGCGGACTCGCCTCCAAAGTCTTCCGGCCAGAGGCGTTCCAGGTCGGCCTTGGAAAGAGAGTAGTGCAAGGTCTTGATACCGTTCACGGTGTCAAACGTGCCCTTGAGGCTGCTGGGGTCGTCAGGCACGAAGTCGGCCAAGTTCTGTGGCTCAAGACACGCCGCCGATTCGAAGATCCAATCCTCATAGGTCTGCTCGCAGTCCGCTCGCCCCCCCTCTGTCCACTCACCGTCTTCCAGGACCCAGGCGTCCTCTCCTACGACAATGCAGCCCGCCTCTTTCTTGGCACCGTCCACGGTCTCTTCCGCCACCATCTTCTTGTCCGTGCCGTGGGATGCGACGACGGACGTGACCTCCACCTTGCAGGAGGCGACCGAATCCCCCTGCTTCATTTCCGTGGTGCTCTTGAAGCGATAGCTGTCCAGCACGTCGAGGTCTGTTTCGATGCCGCCCCCGTCTTCTTCCTCCTCTGCAACCGCCCCCTCCGCCTCGCCTGCCTCAGCCGGCTGTGTCGCCTGGGCGCCTGGCGGGACCAAGCCTCCCTCCTCCTCGCCACCACAGGCCGCCAGCAGCAGGGCACCTGCCATCAGAGCCGACACCACCATCAGCAGCACCAAGCCGAACCGCTTCATCCCTAGGACACCTCCTCGCGGATTACTCAGACACCGGCGGCATCCTACGTCTGTGATAACCGTCGCGTCAACACATCATCGCGTACGTCGGTGCGGAGCCGAAGCGAGCCGGCAGAGATGCCAAGGCGCGCGGCCGCATGATCCGACGCGTAGCGGGACCACTCCTATCTTCGCGACAGCACCTCCCGCTCCAACAAGTCGGCGACAGCGGCCACGTCCCGAGGGCGGAAGAGGGGGCCGGGCACCTCGGGGTCGCCGTCGCTGACGACGGCAAGGAGGCTCTCGGGGTTGGTCACGAGGCCCGGGCCTAGGCTCCGGCGGTGCACCTCGACCTTGAGACCAGGGTAGCTCTTGTAGCCCTCCACCAGCACCAGGTCGCAGCCCTCACCGGCCAGGCGCAGCGCCTCCTGCATCTGAGGCTCGCCAGGCGTGCGCCTCACCATGGCCAGGCGGCGGGGCGACACCACCACCGTGGTTTCGCTGCCAGCCTGGAAGTGGCGCCAGCTATCCTTGCCGCGCTGGTCGAGGTCGAAGCCGTGCGAGGCGTGCTTGACGGTGGCCACACGGTAGCCGCGACGGCGCAGCTCGCGGGTGAGGCGGGTCACGAGGAGGGTCTTGCCGGAGCCCGACTTACCGACGATGTGAACGACGGCTGGCCCCCGCCCTCGCCGCCGGGCCACCCTAAAGCTCCATCTCCCGCAGGTCGGGCGGCCGGATGAGGCGCGGCTCCGAGGCCTCCTGCACCTCCTCGAAGGTGACGCCGGGCGCGACTTCGCGCACCACCAGGCCTTCGGGCGCCACCTCGATGGCGGCCAGGTTCGTCACAAGCAGGTCCACAGCCCGGATGGCCGTCAAGGGGTACGTACACTCGCGGACGACGCGCGGCTGTCCGTCCTTGGTGACGTGCTCCATGGCTACCACCACCCGGCTGGCGCCGACGGCCAGGTCCATGGCCCCGCCGATGCTGCCGACGCCCTTCTCGGCCACCATCCAGTTCGCCAGGTCGCCCTTCTCCGAGACCTGGAGGCCGCCCAGGACCGTCATGTCCACGTGACCGCCCCGGATCATGGCGAAGGAGTCGGCGCTGTGGAAGAAGCAGGCGCCGGGAATGAGAGTGACGGGCTGGCCGCCGGCGTTGATGAGGTCAGCGTCGATCTGCTCCTCCTCGGCGATGCCGCCGTAGCCCAGGACGCCGTTCTCGGCCTGGAAGATGACGGTGATGCCTTCCGGGATGAAGTTCGCCACCTGGGTGGGCAACCCGATGCCCAGGTTGACGACCATGCCATCGCGGAGCTCCCGCGCCACCCTCAGGGCGATGAGCTCACGAGTCAAACCAGCGGATCTCATCTCGCTCTGCCTGCACTATGCGCTTCACGAAGATGCCCGGCGTGACGATGACCTCCGGGTCCAGGGCGCCGGCCGGCACGATCTCCTGTGCCTCGGCGATGGTGACCTCGGCGGCGGTGGCCATGACAGGGTTGAAGTTGCGCGTTGCCATGCGGTAGACGAGGTTGCCCATCGTGTCGGCCCGGTAGGCGCGGATGAGGGCGAAGTCGGCGCGCAGGGGCATCTCCAGGAGGTACTCGCGGCCGTTCAGCGTCCGGCGCTCCTTGCCCTGCTCCACGACAGTGCCGACGCCCGTCGGTGTGTAGAAGCCGCCCAGGCCGGCGCCGCCGGCCCGGATGCGCTCCGCCACCGTGCCCTGCGGCACCACCTCTACCTCGATCTCGCCCGCCCGCCACTGCTTCTCCAGGAAGGTGGTCCGCGTGCCCCAGGTGCGGACGGGGAAGGAGCCGACGAACTTGCGCACCTGCCGGTTCTCGAAGAGGACATCCAGGCGGTCGCCCAGGCCCACGTTGTTGGTGATGATCGTGAGCTCGCAGGCCCCCTGGTCGGCGAGGGCGAACACCAGCTTGGCCGGAGAGCCCACCGGCCCGAAGCCGCCGATCATGATGACGGCGCCGTCAAAGACGTCGGCCACAGCCTCGGCGGGGCTAGCATAGACCTTGTTCACTCCAGTCGCTCCCCCTCAAGGGGCGAAGCTTTAGCTCCGCCCGAGCCGACCTTGCGCCCGAGGCCCATCCGCCTCCGGCGGAAAAGCTTCGCCCCTACGAGGTCCAACTTCGCTGTCCGGCGTCGCAGCAGCAGATGAGCGCCTTCCTGTGCAGCGTTGTCAGCCTGCCCGTGGGGCATACCGCGCTAGGCCGCCCGCGTCAGGCCCTCTGCATCTGTCCCCAAGGCCGCAAGTATGGTAGCACGTATGATAGAACTAAGAGGCGTCGCGGCCAAGGGGCGGCTGCGACCGCTTTCCAGGTCCCTGTCGAACCCACTCCCCGCACAAGCGCAAGGAGGTACCGGCCCATGCGCAAGGTCTGCATCGTGTCCGGGGGCATGACCAAGTTTGCCAAGGCCAATCTTCTCACCCAGGAGGCCATGTGCAAAGATGCCCTGGACTACGCCTTAGACGACCTAGACGGACGCCTGGAGCTACAGGACATCCAGAGCACCATTTGCACCTATTTTTCCGACCACTTCAACGGCCAGCTCCTCTTCGACTCCCTGACCCAGGACTACCTGGCCATGTGCCCCCGGCCCTCCATGCGCATCGAGGGCGGCGGCGCCACGGGCGGCCTGGGCATCCGGGCGGGTTACATGGACGTGGCCTCGGGCCTCTCGGAGCTGTGCCTGGTATACGGCTTCGAGAAGATGAGCGAGGTGAACACAGCCAAGGGCAACGAGTTCATCGCCCTGGCATCGGACACCGATTTCGACTTCCCAGTGGGTGGCTTCTACTCCGGCTACTACGCCACCATGGCCCAGCGCCACATGCACGAGTTCGGCACGACGGCTGAGCAGTTCGCCAAGATAGCCGTCAAGAACTACGACAACGCCTTCCACAACCGCTGGGCCCAGAAGCACGAGCGATGGACTCTCGAAGGCGTCCTCAACGCGCCCCTTATCTCCACGCCCATTACCCGGCCCATGGTCTGCGTCATGAGCGACGGCGCCGCCTGCCTCATCGTCTGCACCGAGGAGTGGGCCCATCGCCTGCGGCCTAAGGACGACTACGCGGTTCTCACCGGCCTTGGCTGCGGCACCGACACCATGCGCCTGGGCGACCGGCCCCGCGGCGACGTGATCCTGCTGCCCGGTGAGGAGCGTGGCAAGTATGACTACAAGACCCGCCAGGGGGAGACTCTCAACGGGCTCTGGCCCGGCGTCGCCTCCTTCCGGGGCGGTCGCGAGGCCGCCCGTCAGGCCTACGCCATGGCCGGCATCACCAGCCCTCTGGAGCAGATCGACTTTGCCGAGGTACATGACGCCTACGCCTCGAGCGAGCTCCAGACCTACGAGGACATGGGCTTCGCCCTTTACGGCCAGGGGGGGCGCTTCGCCGAGGAGGGCCACCCGTACATGGCCGGCAAGCTGCCCGTCAACCCCTCGGGCGGCCTGCTCGCCTGCGGCCACCCGGTGGGGGCCACGGGCATCATGCAGGGCGTCTTTGCCCTCTGGCAGCTCCAGGGCCGTATGGCCGAGCACTGCAGCGACCGCGAGGCCGGTATCGACGGCGCGCCCATCCAGGTCGAGAACGCCCGCCGCGGCCTCATCCACAGCCACGCCGGTACCGGCACCTACATCACCGTCAACATCCTGGAGACCCCCGACCTGGCGGCGGAGCGCTAAGGAGGAATTGCCATGACCCACGTGTACAACACCAACCCGCTCCAGGTGGGCCGCCCCTACAGTATCGAGTACATACACAGCTATGGAGAGGTCAGCGACTTCTTCATCGGCCTCAAGGACAGGAAGCTGCTGGCCACGCGCTGCACGAAGTGCGCCAAGGCGTGGCTGCCACCCCGGCGCGACTGCGGGGCCTGCGGCGCCAGGACCGTATGGTTCGAGGCGCCTCAGCGGGGAAAGGTTCACACCTTCTCCATCCTTCACTTTGCCGCCGAGGCCTTCCTCCATGAGGTGCCCTTCGTGCTCGCCTACATAGAGCTCGAGGGCATCGACACCGTCTTCCTTTCCCGGGTCGTGGGCTGCCGGCCCGAGGACGTCTACATCGGCATGCCAGTGCGGGCTCGCTTCCGGCGGGTGGTGGAATGGACCCCCAATGACGTCGTCTTCGAGCCGGACGAGGGAGCAGCGGCTCAGAAGTAGCTGGGACCAGGCGAAGGAATGGACTTCCGCTTCAGCGAGGAGCAGGAGGGCCTCCGCCGGGAGGTACGGCAGTTCCTAGAGCAGGAGCTTCCCGGCTGGGCCGACGGCGCCCCCGCCGGCCTGGCTGCTCTCGTGCCCGGCTACATGTACTTCCCGGAGTTCGAGCGCAAGCTGGGGGCCCGCGGCTGGCTCGGCCTGAGCTGGCCCATCGAGTACGGGGGCGGCGGCCTTACACCCATCGACCAACTGGTGGTGGACGAGGAGCTGGCCGCCTACGGAGCGCCCGGCAGCGAGAACATAGGCCGCACCATCGTCGCCCCCTCCATTCTGGCCTTTGGCAACGAGGAGCAGAAGCGCCGTTACCTGCCGGCCCTGGCCCGCGGCGAGATCTCCTTCTGCCTCGGCTACACAGAGCCCGAGGCCGGCTCCGACCTGGTTGGCCTCCAGACACGCGCCGTGGCCCAGGGCGACGACTTCGTCATCAACGGGCGCAAGGTGTACACCAGCGCCGCCGACACGACCACCCACTGCTGGCTCCTCGCCCGCACGAACCGGGAGGCGCCGCCGCACCGAGGCCTCTCGGTCTTCGTGGTGCCCATGGATTCTCCCGGCGTGACGGTGAGCGGTCTCACGAACCTCCTGGACACGGACTGGTTCAACGAAGTGCTCTTCGAGGATGTGCGCGTGCCCCGCGAGAACCTGATCGGCCAGGAGAACCGCGGCTGGTACCAGGTGGCGGGCGCCCTGGACACGGAGCGGCTGGCGCTGTACCCGTACCTCACCCACTACCGGGTGTTCCGCGCCCTCCTCCGCCACGCGACGCAGGCAACTCATGGGCGGCCGGGGCGCCGCGCCCGGTTGCGCCAGAAGCTGGCGGAGCTAGCCATCGAGTTCCAGGTCGCCCGCGTCCTCACCTACCGGGCAGTATGGTTGCGCAGCCAGGGCCACCGACCGGACTGGGAGGCGGCGCAAGTCAAGCTCTTCAACAGCGAGATGGCCCAGCGCCTCTACCAGGTCGCTACGGAGCTGGTGGGGCTTCACGCCCAGCTACGAGGCGAGTCGGTGCGGGCCATCCTGTCCGGCGTGGTGGCGCAGGGCTACCTGTCCACGGTGCAGGAAACCATCGGGGCCGGCACATCGGAGGTGCAGAGGAACATCATCGCCAGCCGAGGGCTCCGCCTGCCGCGCTAGAGGGCGCTTCCGGCCCCCTGTAAAGGTTCTCCCCTACCCTGCCGATAAGACACCTGACTCATCGGATTCCTGATCGGGACTATGTACATCGTCACAGCAAGACGCGGCGCCAAGGTCGAGCATTGGGGGGAGTTCCCCAACCTCCGCGATGCCCTGCGGCAGCTCGACGGCTTCGTGAGGGCCTTCCCCGAGCTGATAGCAGAGGTGCGGGGCGTTACCGACATCCTCTGGTGCTGCGAGCCCCCAGGCGTCAGGACCGACGCCGAGCCGTCAGAGGTGGCCTGAGCGGGCTGCGACTTAACCAGGCCACTCTACCCGCAACCCAACCCACGCCTTGACAAACTTACGGATCGATGTGATCATGGCGTCTGGTGGCTGTTCTCCCCCGCCTTGAGGTTCTGGCGCACCAAAAGAGAATAGCGCCCTTCGCTTGCGACAGCGATTGGGCCTTACGTGCTTACTGGTGCTTGACGAATCCCTAGTAGGTGGTATCCTGGCGGTGCTGGTGGCTCTAGCTTCGTGTACTTTTCCCCGCCGCTGAGTCGTTGGCACTGAGCGCCACCGCAGGTTGATGGAGCGCATAATAGCCGGCCCTGAGGGGCGCAGTCTAGCTGCGTCCCCTCAGAGTCCTGACAGGCCAGACGGGTCCGTCTGAGCATCGGGCCGCAGCTCCCTCACCGGTGCGGTCCTGCTGGGGAGAGCATCGCCATGAAATGGACAGTGTCGGCCTCGGGCATCCTTGCGGCAATCCTGGGGATGTTTCTCCTTGCTGCAGTCATGAGTGGAGGGACGGCGCGCGGACAACCAGAGCCCACTCCCTCCCCCACCCCACCACCTGATGTGCCGTTCGTGATCATTGGCAGCCCCGACTATCCCGCGGGCGAGATCGCTCTCATATACGGTTCAGGCTTCGAGGCCGGCGACTCGCTCGACGTGCTGGTGACCCGGCCCGACGGCAGCGTGGTCACGGGGGATGGCAACGAGACCTCAGGCTGGGACGTCGTCACCGCCGGGACAGATGGGTCCTTCACGTACTGGTATCAGACCCCCGTGGGGCTCAACGGTAGCTATGTGGTGAGCGTATCCGATGCTGCGGACACTGGGCATGGGAATGTGCTGGCAACCACCGCGTTCACGGTGCACGACCCCCCACTCTCACCCTACGTGACGACGAATAAACTGGCGTACGCGCCAGGCGAGACAGCCGTCATTATGGGGACGGGGATGCAGCCCCTCGCAGAGGTCGACGTAGTAGTCGTTCGGCCCGACGGCAGCGTCGTCACGGGCGATGGTAGCGAGACTCCGGGCTGGGACTCCGTGACAGCCGACGCTTTAGGCACGTTCAGCTACAACTACCACATCGTCTGGGCAGGACCTGGAGAGTGGGCGGTCTACGGCTACGATTCAACGGACATTGGGCACGTGGAACCCCTGGGGGAGGCCAGCTTCGTCACGCAGGAATCGCCTTCTGCGCCGACGCTCAGGACGGATAAGCCGGACTACCAACCAGGTGAGACGGCCTCCATCGTAGGCTCGGGCTTTGAGCCTGGTGCTTCCTATGATATCCCCGTGTTCCGGCCAGACGGAACCATGGTGAAAGGCGACGGCAGTGGGATTCCCGGTTGGGACAGCGTCACGGCGGATTCGCTGCGCGGCTTCATTTACAGGTACCAGCTGGACGGTATTGAAGGGTTCTACACCGTGGAGGTTTACCCTTCCCCATGGGGCGGTGTCGGCTCGGGGCGGGTCCCGCTCGCCACAGCAAGGTTCTCGGACGCCTACTGGAACGACGAGAATGCGATGAAGAACGATACCAGCAAGAGGAGGCTTGGATTCATCTACGATCCAGGCGTTGGTCGCGTCATGAACCGCTCGGAGTTGGTTGCCTTGGGTGGCCTGCTCACGAGCCCAAGTCGTCGTCCGGCACCGTGGTCCTACAATTTCCTCTGGTACTCGCAGGAAGGAACCATTGATTTCCCCCATGGTGACGGCCGAATCTGGTCGGCCTGCAACTGGACATGGAATGACCCCTTCCCGCGTCCTTCCGGGCCGGTGTGCCCTGAGGCCAAGATCCTTGAGGTTTATGATCCGTCATATCAGGTCTGGAACGCCTTTTACAGGTGGCCGGTAAGGCTATGGGTGTTCAAGCACACTGATCACGCCTTCATAGCCATGGTCTGCGCAAACTACAGCTGGGCTCGCGCGAATCCCGTCCCGAGGATCTCCGGCTACAAGTTCCTTGATGGAAACTGGAACGGTATCCACGATGCTGGCGAGGCTGGCCTCGGGGGGTGGACGATCATCTTGCAGGTGCCGGACGGGCGCCAGTTCTCCGCCGTGACGGACGGCGGTGGGTTCTACCGCTTCTTCCTCGACGCCCTGCCGCCTGGCGTCTACACCCTCACCGAGATCGAGCAGTCCGGATGGGTTCGGAGCACGCCGCCAGCGCGAACCGTCTTCGTCAACTACGGCGTCGGAGATTATGAGTTCGGCGGCAACGACTTTGGCAACTATCAGCTGCCGACGCTCACCGTGGAGAAGACGGTCGTGAACGATGACGGCGGCACCGCCACCGCCGGCAACTTCCAGGCCCGCATCGACGGCAACCCGGTGCCCTGGGGTGTGCCTCAGACCCTCTCGGCCGGCTCCCACACCGCCGGCGAGGACGTAGTCCCCGGCTACACCGCCTCCGCCTGGAGCGGTGACTGCAACCCCGACGGCACCATCACCCTCCTGCCGGGCGACAACAAGACCTGCACCATCACCAACAACGACGTGACAGCTCACTTGAAGCTGTGCAAGGTCGTGGTGAACGACAACGGCGGTACCATGA
>Ga0315289_10008534_pt1 | contig 14805 bp, 13 predicted proteins | sample YL17G11_40_MG_FD_203452 | JGI IMG/M metagenome (GOLD analysis project Ga0315289, IMG submission 203452) | Sediment microbial communities from Yellowstone Lake, YNP, Wyoming, USA - YL17G11_40 | ecosystem: Environmental > Aquatic > Freshwater > Lake > Sediment | place: USA: Wyoming | collected...
AGAAGATCGCATTCGCAAAAGCCTGATTCGCTCCCGCCGTGACCATGACGTTCTTGTCTGAGTCAACTTCCACTCGATTCTCGACAGCAAGCTTCTCTGCTATCGCTTCCCTGAAACTCACTATGCCGGCATCTGGAGAGTACTTGAAACCTGATTCTCTGTCCAGTGCCTCGGTCGCCGCCAGAATGGCTTCCCTAGGAGGCCCGTAGAATGGCACACCTTGCCCAAGATCCACAACGTCACTAGGGACTCTCGATTCCGCGAGGAGCTTGACAATTGGCGCCTCCTGTATCTTGTACGTGCGTCCCAGCCGCGGTTTCATATCATGCAGAAAGCTTCCGTGAGGATAAAGACCTGCGCTCGCCTAAATCACAGCAAGATCAGCGCACGTATCTATCTGCTCAACAGTGTCAGATGCTGAGCGGATCCTTGCCTAGGAGTGGGAAAGCGACGCACGAGACGGACAATCGGAAAAAGAAACACGCATCCTACTATGTCTACATGCTCCTCTGCGATGATAACAGCTACTATACCGGATATTCAGGCAACGTGTCATCAAGGCTTGAGCGGCACAAGAAAGGACACGGAGCTAGATACACGAGGATGCGTCGACCGAACAGAATCGTGTATGTGCAGAGACTCACGACACGTGCGGCGGCGATGAGGAGAGAACGACAGATAAAATCACTCAGTCATGATCAGAAGCGCACTCTTGCGACACACCACAGATCGGGCATGGCACGCTATGGACGCAAGAAGCCTTTGCGGGTAACGTAAACGGTCCTGTCCTCTAGCCTGACTCTTAGAGAATACCTAGCCCTTTCGCTTTCTTCGATTCTGCGGGATCTCACCCTGAATGCACGCGCAAGACTCTCCGCTTCCCTAACTGATGGACAACGGACCTTGAATCCGTCCAATATGCCTCTGGACACCAGCAGGAGTTTCCGTTGCCGTTGCCCATATGCGACGCGCCTGTCGAACGTCCCGGGCTTGTACTCCTTCAATTCAAGTCCTCCTGCGGTACATTTGCTGGCTATCTACTGTGTCTTTCTGTCGGGCATTGCTAGTTGAGGCGCATTCTGGAAGTCTTCGACTGCTGACGCGTTCCAACAAAGGGCGCAGAACTAGATAGTCACCAATCTTGAGATCGGGAACCTACAGTAGCAGCGGAAAGGCGGAGCCAGAGCGAGCGTTTCATTCAGTCACGACTATCGCTTGCGTCGGGCATTGAACCTCGCAAGCTCGACAGACGATGCATGCGTCGTTGTTGATGACTACGGACTTCTTGCCTTCGTAGCCCTTCACTTCTTGCAGTTCGAATACGGCGACCGGACAAACATCCACACAGATAGAGTCGCCATTACATTTGTTCAGATCAACTGTGACCTTCACCATGTTCTTACACCAACGAAAGTTGATCGCGTAGAAGGATACGAGGTAATAAGTTCATGGTTTCTGCGTGCGCTCTCCTCGACGTGTCTAGATAGTGGGTCCGACACAGAGCGGGGTCGGTCCTCAGCCTCCTCCCCCGGTTGGTGGGGAAATGTTTGCAGCAGATAAGCTCTCAGTGTTCATGTCGAACTATTGGTTTGCCTTGGTCTTGCTGTTGCTGCTGCCACTAGCCGTGCTGTTCTACAAGAAACGTGAGTTGGCGTTGAGGCTGCTCACGCCTCTCCTACTCCGCCTCTGAGAGACCACACGCGTCCACGCTTCCAAGTCCGGAACCAGATATTCGCCCTTCTTCCTGCAAAGCGTATTATGGATCCGAGAGCATATCGTCTTTCCGTTTGTGGACAGAGGAAACGTTTCTCTTCCCTCTGTACCGTTTCAGCCGCGAGACGACAGACCGATCTACTGTAGACGCTGCCATCTTGAACGGAAGAAGAGACCAATCGCTGACAAGATTTGGCATCAGCGTAGGGGGGTGAATTAGAAAGATGGAATGGTGGGGCGCAATCGATAATCTCCTAAAACGTCAGGCAACAAGGGCGGTTACAGGCGCAGGTAATCCGGCGCGGGCGGTAGCGGTGGCTGATGCGTCATCGTCAGGCTTGAGTGGTACAGCGCCGGCTGCTATGGCTGCTAGTGAGCAGAGGACTTTCGAAGGTGCTGTCAAGTTGTTATCGGGTAGTGTAGGCTGTCAAAAACCGTCGGGTGTGAGGCGTTTTAAGCGTGGATCACACAAAATTGTAGCGATCCTCAGACATGACCATCCGACGCATAGTGTTGACGATATTCAGCATTCTAGGCAACTTGGCTTCTATACTCTATCTTTTGGAGTATCTAGGGGTCAAGATGTCAAGCTTAGTCTTACCTACAAACACTCTCTATCTGATCCTAGCCATTCTTGGCGTAGTTGCCTTCACGGCGTACCTTCTCTATGAAGGTGTACGCGCATTCAAGACACATTATCGAAATCTAACGGGCGAGATATTCGGTGAGAAAGAGAACAAGTTCTTGGTGGGAGGAACAGTATGCTTCAGGGCTCAGTATCGGGGTATCCTCAAGAACGGCTACTTCACGACCAAAATCCGTCCACAGGAGCTGCATGCTATTCTTGACACGGGCAGAGAGTACGAATGGCTCGTAGACTACAACACGAATGTTGCGAATAGGATGGGCAACCTGAACGGCTTGGGTTCTGGTTGGCCGCGCAAATCCCACAAATCAACTTGGGGTCACAAGATTGCCTTCATGTATCCACCGGGAAAATATACGGCGACTCTGATGGTCTTCGACGAGACAAGCCCAGATGCCCCGCTAGATACGATTCCACTGACATTCACAGTGCTTGATGAAGAACTGCATCAGCTCCGTGGATGGACAAAGGAGGGAAAGGAGATTCCCGCTCCCCGCAGCATGTTTGTGAAGAAGCCTAGGAGGCGCTCTTGGTTAGGAACCCTTCAATGATTACGTTATTGACTTCTCTCTTTTCAGCAGTGCCCTCAACAGCTGCCAGCTTGTGCATGTTCCAGGTTTCGAAGTGAGAGGCGGTCTCATGTGAAAGTGGTCGTCGGTGATGCCTCAGTCACTTTGGCATTCGCCAGGATCCGTCTCTTGACGTCTAGTCTCTCTTCCTCTTTTGCCAGGCGCGGACGCGTTGAACGTCACGTTTCCGGCGGCAGCGAACGCAGAGAGTTGGACGGTGCCCTTTGCTGTAGGGAATTGTTTTGTGACATTGACGGCATGTTAATCCATGTACTTCGGCGGGAGCGGCCATAAACTACACTAGAGGATCTACCCGCATAAACCTTTGAACCGAGCGCCCACAACAACGTTACACCTGTAGCGGCCCCAAAAAGAGAGAGGATTCAGACCGGACTCTCCACACCGAGGTTCCGAGCGCAGGCGTGTATCTTTTTCCAATCGCGGCAAGCGACGGTTGAAACCGCGTGAGCGATCGCGTCGTCCCTGGCTGTCTTTTGGATGAACTTAATCGCGTTCTTCTGGCGTTCACGACTTAGCTCCAAGATCTTCCACAGGAGTCCCAATTCTTCCTCGGGCACTTGGATTGTCACGGGAATCAAAACCTTCTTACTCATTCCACTTTCACCTCCGCTATTGTCCTTGTTCTTTCTCAGGAAATGCGCGCAGCCAGTTCAGGACTGATTGAACCCGATGTTCAATTGCTGCGTCTCCATCCGTAGGGTAGAGTCTGGTCGCTGCTTCCTCCAACTTCTCCATGATGTCGTCCATTGCTAAGGTCCACTTGTTGGCTTTGGCTTCTTCGAGTAGTTTCTCGAAGCTCCTGTATTTCATTTGCTTCGCCTCCGGTTCCGGGTTTTCATTAACAGGGTGATGAACCCCTGTCCGGATAAAGGCTTGCGGCGGTTCAAGTGGGCCACTCCTCAATTTCCTGCAAGCCGTTGAGCTCGTAACAGTGGGTATGTGTTGCGGCGAAGTCCTGGGCGAGTGCGCTGATGTCTCGTGCGAGGCCTTCATGATTCGTGAGGAACACACTCATCGATGAGAGGAGGATTTGAATCTCCGAGTTCGCGATCCTCGCGTCTCGGATGAGGCGCTTCTTGACTCGATAGAATTGGACTCTTCTGCCGGCCGGGGTTTTCGGTAGATCGTAGTCGCAGAGCCAAACGCGGGCGGGGGTAGCCATCCTGATTCACGTGTAGCCATATTAGTGGCTACCCACGCTTAAGTACGCGGTAGTTACAATAGTGGCTATGCCAACAGCTCTGAAACGGAACCTCCGCAAGATAGGCGGCTCACTCGCAACCACGATTCCGCGGGAGATCGTGTACATCCTCAAACTCGCGAAGGGTGACAGTGTTGAGTTCTACAAGAACAACGGCGAGGTCTGTTTACGGAAGGCCAAGACAGGCCGCTAGGCAGGCATCGCGTACACGTGATACAGGCTCCTGGGGGGCGGCGACGTTTGAAAAGGCGTGCGGAATCAACTAATGAGCACAAACATTCAAGCCAGGAATCATCACAGTCAAAATGCGCAACGATAGGAGTCTCTGGACCTAGCCTATTCGTTCATTGTACATGGGAAGTTTTCCGTGTGCTTTCTGGTAGTCACTCAATAGCTCTTCTTCTCTGGATTTACATTGTGCCTCGGTACTTAGATATTCAATCCTGTAGTACTTGGCTAGAGGACATTCTTTCTCGTTCAGATGCTTCTGCAATCGAGTCTTTATCTTGCCACGCCCCTAGTATACGGTATTCTTCGTGTCATCTGCAAGTTCGTAGACCCCCGGTTCGTCTCGGTCCCACCCCACAACTCCGGGTGTGTAGTGATACCACTCACCCAAAACCAATCCTATTCACACAGCAACTCAGAGTACTCAGAAATCAAATGTGGGGGCACTTGATATATGACTTTGCATATCTGACAAGTCAGCCACGCCCGACGGTTTTTGACAGTCTACTCTATCCGACAACAACTTGACAGAACCCGGATAATCAACAATTCAAGCACAAACTTGAGCGACGGAATCAAACAGAACCAAACGCGGAACGATGGTAACAGGAACAATAGGAACAATGAGAATAGATAGGAAGAGAAGAATGACCCCACATAGGAGCTATCTCTTGACAGGTACTACTGCTAGACACCTGAGACCCCATGACCCGTACACCTCTACACTCCCGAACATCTGCCACCTCACACCAGGTCATGCTTCATTCTGCGCGCCGGAAAAAGAAAGAAAAAATCAGCATTCAAAGGCTGATAGGGTCAGCCGTCTAGAAAGGAAACCCTGTATTGTGTAGTGGATTAGAAAGTAAATAACGAATGAATCGTGGGAACGGCCGGATTGGTTCCGGCAACTAGGTCCCGACGCTGACTGCTATTACTCTCGCTTGGTCGCAGACGTCCTCGCATCTGTCTGCAATATTCTCGATTGCGTCCATGAATTCGGCCATCAGGATGATTTGCCCAACTGTGAGCTCTGGTCCGGAGATCTCGCTCAGGAGCCCTCTGGCGTTGCGGTAGAGGTCATCGACCTCTTCTTCAAGACGCTCAACCCTGTCAGCCGAGTCCAGCGCTTCTTGCACTTTCTTGTCGGTCAACAGGTCAATACATTGCTGCGCGCCTGACACGCAGTCCTTGACCACTTTACACATGTCGAGAGCTGTTCGTCGAGTGCCCTCTGACACCTTGTTCAATGGGGCCAGCCTGACAAGTCGACCTGCCTCAAGACACCAGTCTGCAACCCAGTCAATCTGTCTCGCGAGACGCATGAAGCTGCGTCTTTCGTCAACTGGAAGACTTCCTCGCGCAAGCTCGGTGATGATTAGCCTACGAAGGCTGTCTCCTTCACGTTCAAGCTGATGGAGCCTTGTGAACGCGCGCTCCAACTCATCGCTCTTTCCGGCAGCTGCACTGTTGACGCACGCCATCAACTCCTCTACCGATGGCACCAGCATTCTAGTCGCCTGCCTGACCATTTCTATGGCGCGTGCTTTGGTTCTCGCAGCAAACCAGCTTTCAAAAGTCGCTTTCATCTTTCCTTAACCTCCTGACAGTTCATTCGAGCGCGAGTTCTACATCCAGACCGTGCGCAGGGATCTGATAAGCTATTAGGCCGCCCTTGACGAAATCGATCCCGACCCGTTCTCCCACGTTTCCCACACGCTCAGTCCCTTGGTTTGTTGTTTGAGCAATCATACGCAGGCCGTTGTCCAGCTCCACTTCAGTGCGCACGCAGTCGCCCAGAAGCACGCACTCTTCTACGGTTCCAGCCCACTGTTGCTGGACCTGTTCACTAGGAGTCACGATTACAGATTCTGGGCGGACCGCGAGTACCACGCTTTGTCCTTTGGTGAATCCTGATCCTTGTGAATCCACATTCCAGCCTTTGACCGAGGCAGTGATTTCCCCCTGATCACAATGCTCAACGTTCGCGGGAATGAAATTGGTCTCGCCTAGGAAGTTCGCGGTGAATAGCCGCTTTGGAGAAAGATACAGTTCCCGGGGTGTGCCGACCTCGACGACCTGGCCGGCCTTCATTATGACAAGACGATCTGAGATCGACATGGCCTCTTCTTGGTCGTGTGTGACGTGTATCGCGGTCAAGCCCAACTCGTTGACGAGTCTCCTCAATTCGTATCTGAGAACCGCCCGAACGTGAGCGTCCAACGCGCCTAGGGGCTCGTCAAGCAGCAAGAGCTGGGGCTCAGCGGCGATCGCCCTCGCAAGTGCTGTCTTCTGTCTGGCCCCGCCGCTGAGTTCGTCGGGATAGGTGTGGCGGGCAATCTTCAGCCTAACCAGTTCCATCACTTGAGCCACGAATTGCCGTGTGAGCTCCGTGTTTTTGCCCCTAACTCGAGGCCCGTATCCTACGTTGTCCCAGCTGGTCATGTGTGGAAAAAGCGCGATCTCCTGGAACATGTACCCGAGTCGCCTCTCTTCTGGAGGAAGCGCGCTCACTTCTGTGTCTCCGATGAATATCTGTCCAGAGTCTTGTCTGATGATCCCGGCAATGCATTTCAGGAGAGTTGATTTTCCGCATCCGCTTGGCCCTATGATTGAGACATATTCCCGATCTCTGATTTCGAGTGATACATTGTGCAACGCGTCGACGTCTTTGTACTTCTTCCCGACACCGACGAGTCTAACGTTTGGCATCTAGAAGGCCTCCAGCTCTACCGCCAATGGCCGTTCTGGCCTGTCGAAAATCATTATTCGCGCCCGGCTGGCTCTCGAGTAGACAATGTCTCCCACTCGCTCAGGGAGTCTCTGTTCCAGTGCCTCGCGTACTGGCACCTTTGCCACCACATCTCCAACTCTTCCCAAGTTGACGACGCATCTCACGAAGCTGCCGAGGAAACTCGTCGAAACAAGTCTTCCTGGAACTACATTCTCCTCAAGACTGGCATTCGTCAAGATTTGGGTTCCCTCTTGTCTGAAGGATGTAACGACGGAATCGCCCATGCCATGGCCGTCTCGTGAAGAGGTAATCGAGAACCCCTCAGCGACGTCGACTACGGTGGCGTCAGGTGCCTCTCGGACCACGATCCCTTCGAGGAAATTCGCTCCACCAACGAAATTTGCCAGGAACGGAGATACCGGCGCCTCATAGATTTCGGAAGGGCGTCCAAACTGCTGTATGGTGCCGTCCCTGAGTACCGCGATTCTATCGGCAATCGACATTGCTTCCTGCTGATCATGGGTGACGTGGACTACCGTGACGCCGAGTCTTTTCGTTAGTTCTCTGAGTTCGTAGCGGAGGATCACTCTCAAACGGGCATCGATTGCGCCAAGTGGCTCGTCCAGCAGAAGCAAGGGAGAACGCCCAGCGAGTCCACGTGCGAGCGCAATTCTCTGCTGCATGCCTCCGCTGAGCTCGTGAGGGAAGGCCGTGGCTCTGTGAGCAAGTCTTACGAGTTTCAACATCTTGTCGGCTATCCGGAGCGATTCCTCCGGAGATAATCCCCTGGCCAAGGGTCCAAACGCGACGTTGTCCCTAACCGTCATGTGAGGGAAGAGCGCGTACTGTTGCGGAACATACGAGGCGTTTCTATCTTCTGGTTGAACGTTAGTTACGTCCTTTCCGCCCAGCTCGACGCTTCCGCTCGTGGGGGCCACAAGCCCCGCTATCAGACGAAGCAAAGTCGTCTTCCCGGCCCCGGTTGGTCCAAGGATACAAACGTACTCGCCGTCGGAGATTCCCAGATTGACACGATCCACCGCCTTGATTCTTCCGAAAGTTCTGGACACGTTCGCAAGCTTGATCGAAGGCAAGATGATCACATTCTGCGAGTGGCGATCGTCAGGACCAGCAGCGATGCAAACGAAGTCAGCACCAGAATACCCAACCCCAAGCCTATCGCATTTGGAGACGCAGGGACCGTGCCCTTAACCCAGTCTACCATGAGAACCGGCGCCGTGCTGAGTCTCTTCGCAACGGCAAGAGTTGCCCCTGTCTCGTTCACACTCAAGCTGAAAGCCATGATCGCGCCAGCCAAAAGAGCATACTTAGACAGCGGAATAGTCAGCTTTCTAAAGACCATAAGAGGCTTGGCGCCCAAGGTACGCGCAACGTCCTCGACTTCAATCGGAATACTCTCGACGGAAGCGACCATCGATCTGACAAAGTAGGCGTAGGTAATGCTCGCATGAGCGAAGACCAACAACCAGAATTCGGGGATGTTGGTGAGACCACCCCAGAATGTGCTTACCGAGACGCCTAGCGCTATTGATGGAACCACGATCGGAATGTTAACCAGAGTGTCCAAGATACGCGAGACCGCATCACCAGCTCGCCTTCTAGCAATGAGAATGGATACAGGGAGGCCAGCGAGAACGTTGAGGCTCGCTGCAACCACGGCAACCAGATAAGATAGACCCATTGACTGCCAATACGTCGCCCAGATTCCCTCTCCAGAAACTGCTGCCTGCAAAGTGCCATCCATCACGGCGCCGGCGCCAGGCAGCACAACAAAGAGCGAGGGAACGATCACCAAAAGAAGGAAAACTAAGAATGCAATAGAATTCCTGAACAGAACCGCAGGTTTCGAGCTAAGCCTCCTCTCAATCCCGGGCCGGACAGTCGAGATCGGAAGGCGCATCTTCGGCGCGAAGATCCTAATCCCAACGAAGAAGAGACTAGATGTCACGATGAGTACCAAGCTGACGAATAATAGTGGGCTTTGCTCACCGGCCGCTCGAGCATTTCGGATGAACACCGACCCATTCTCAAAAACACCCGCTACCATTACGGTCGCTCCAGTCTCGGATAAGGAGCGAGCGAATGCCAGGAGGAATGCCGCTACCAAAGACGACTTTAACAGTGGCAGTGATACCGTTCGGACGGCAGTAAAAGTTGACGCGCCCAGAGTACGAGCGGCCGTCTCGTAGACCTCTCTGTATCCTTGGAGCGCTCCTATCATCACCCGAACTATCACTGGATAGGCGAATGCAAAATGCAGCAGGACAATCATTTGCCACCCTGGCGAAAAAACAAACTGAGAACCTAGTAGGCTACCGATTCCCTGTCGACCGCCCCAGAACTGGAGAACCGAGTACCCGAGAGCTACAGTTGGAACAAGGAACGGAATGTTTGCGAGTGTGTCGATTGCACTGGCCCAACCGGATCTGCTTCTTACGATGAACCATGCCATCGGCAGACCTGCCGCGAGATCCATGAGAGCAACTGTCCCAGCAATCGTGAAGGAGGCAACAATTGCAGAGGTCCCCCGACTCAGCAGATCTGGGCGTGAGAGCATCTCGAAAATCTTTGATCCACCGAGCAGAATCCCGAAAACAGGCGGAACAAATACAATTACGAAGAAAAACAGTATCCCGAACATGTAGGCGGCAATCCGCGCAAAATGGGAACTTGATGCCGAATCAACGAAGAGCAGGATTTGCCTCTTGAGACCCACCACTGAGCCCCGAGGCGGCCGGCCCACCTCCGACCCGTCTCGCACTTCCCTGCCTCTCCTATTCGCCACGCACTCGACCCACGTTAGCGACAAGAATGAAAGGCTTACTCCCTCATTTTCAGCTTAAGAACACATCAGCGCATATTCGCGGCGCCCCGATACCGCGGCGCCCATCTCCCTTCACAGGTTCCCTCATGAACACCCAATCTCGTGACCCGAAGAAGGTCAGATTGGATTCCGCCGTGTTCTGACGGGTCGGATCCTCGCAACGCCGTCGTGACCGGGACTAGAGAAGCAGGGGCAAGATGATTGAAGACCTGACGAGATCGGATGCATCTGACATCACGGAGGCGAAAGCCATGACGCTCACCACCCTAGGCGTCATTTTGCCGTGAGCTTGCTATGCCAACGCACCCGAGGATTGGCTTTTTGGTTGGTCGGTGTGTAGAACCCATAAGGTGACCCTGCGGCCGTCCGCTAGTAGGAAAGTGGAGCAGATGACTGTCTTGGCTGAACCCGAAGTGAAGCAGAAGAGGTTCCTTTGTGAGAACTGTGAACGGGAGCTTTTTCTGAACGCACTCTACTGCGACAACTGTGGCGGGAAGATTGAGTGGCCGCAGAAATACAAGCCGATCCTCTCCGACAAGAAACACGGTAAAGAGAAGAAGAGAGACTAGCGGGATATCGCATAGAGACGCCGATACGATATTTCTTAACGCCAGAATTGTCACGCTGGATAGTCAGCGTCCCAGAGCTCAGGCACTCGCGATTGAGCACGGGCACATAGTCAGGATTGGCACGAATCAAGAGATCCTTTCGATCGCCGGGAAGAACACTCACGTTTGGAACCTTCACGACGCGGCCGTTCTCCCAGGCTTTACGGACTGCCACACCCATCTCGTAAGCTATGGTATCGAGCTATTTGGAGCAAACCTCAGGAAAGCAACCTCAATCGTAGAGATACAGAACATACTCAGAAAGCAGGCTCAGAGAACCCCTGTCGGGGGATGGGTGCTCGGATACGGGTGGGATCAAGAGAAACTGGCCGAGCACCGATTTCCGAATAGACTCGACCTAGACGTGGCCGTTCCTGACAGGCCGGTATGCATTTTCCGAATATGCGAGCACATATGCGTGGCAAACAATGTCGCGTTGCAGCTTGCCGACATCACGAAGGCGACCCCCCCTACTGTAGGGGGGGTCATTGACCGTAGCGATGAGACGGGAGAACCAACAGGCGTGTTCCGCGAGAATGCCATGGGCCTCGTAGTCTCTCACATACCCGCACTTGATGATCGGGAACTGCGGAAAGCAATCGCTCTGGCGATTCGCAAAGCCGTTTCCGCGGGTTTGACAGCAATACATTGCATCGTCGATCAGCCCCAACATGTTCGCGTTCTTCAGACCATGAACCTAGCAGGAGAACTCCAGGCCAGAATCTACGTTCTGATTCCAGATGACTGGATCAGTCAAGCAGGCGATATAGGTATCTCAACAGGGTTCGGAGACCAGATGCTCAGGATCCAAGCTGTCAAGGTATTCACTGATGGTTCGCTGGGAGCCCGGACAGCTGCACTGGATAGACCATATTCCGACGCACCAGATACACAAGGAGTTCAGATTCACTCGCAAGATGAACTGAACTCGATCGTCGAATCTGCGTCTCGCCATGGGTTTCAGGTTGCGATTCATGCGATTGGAGATCGTGCGATCGCGATGGCGCTGACAGCCATCGAGAACGCCAGGCTTGCCGTCCCGCAATCCGACAAATTGAGACACAGAATAGAGCACGCATCAGTCCTCAACCCTGACTTGATCAAGAGGATCAAGCGGGCGAAGGTCATCGCCTCAGTTCAACCACACTTCATACCTTCTGATCCATGGGTCCCAGCCCGCGTCGGCCGCGAGCGAGCGAAGCTCGTCTACGCGATCAAATCCCTGATGAAAAGCGGGGCAGTTGTCGTGGGAGGATCAGATTGTCCAGTTGAACCGATCGATCCCCTAGAAGGCATCTCCGCCGCGGTCACGTCTGCAACTGAAGACTACGGCGAACGCATCGACACTCAGCATGCACTCGAAATGTTCACCAGAAATGCAGCCTACGCGACGCATGAAGAAAAACTGAAAGGAACGATTCATGAAGGAAAGGTAGCAGATCTAGTCGTGCTCGATCACGACCCCCTCCACGTTCCGCCAAAAGAGATACGCAAGATCAGAGTGTTGGCGACCGTTGTCGGAGGCAGAATCGCGTACGCATCGAATGAATTTCAAGCTATGAGGACTTTGGATGGGCGATACCGACCAACTCGGAGACGTTCGTGAATCCGTTCTCTTTCAGATAGGTTGAGAGCCCTTCAGCAACCTCGGAGAAGATCCTCAAATCTTTCCAGAGAACCGCAGTCCCTATCTGTACGGCGCTCGCTCCGGCCAAGAAGAATTCGACAGCGTCTTCCCACCCCATAATCCCTCCGACACCAATCAGGGGGAGCTTGACCTTCTCGGCTAGCTCGTATACACATCTGACCGCGATTGGTTTGATTGCTGGACCTGATAGGCCACCGATCCTTGCGGAGAGTATGGGGAGTCGAACATGTATGTCGATCGACATCGCCCTGACCGTGTTGATTGCGGTGATTGCATCCGCCCCTGCTCGTTCAGCGGAACGACCTATCTCAACAACCTTGGCAACGTTTGGAGAAAGCTTCACAAACACGGGGATATCGACAATTCTCTTGACGCTCCGTGTCACTTTGGCCACGATCCTTGGATCCTGCCCGATCTCGGCGACTCCGGACACATGAGGACATGAGACGTTCAACTCGACCGCATCAGCTCCGAATGTCTCTGCGATACGTGCCGACTTCGAATAGTCGGAGACTGAGAATCCGAATATGCTGACTATGACTGGAACACCCTGCTTCTTCACTTCGCTAATCTCGTCTTTCATCATCACGATCCCGGGGCTCGCGAGCCCAATGGCGTTGAGGAGCCCGACTGGGACCTCAACGATCGTCGGTCCAGGGTTACCGTCACGCGGCTTCAAGCTCGATGATTTGGTTATGACCGCGCCCGCACCAGCTTCGACGACCCGCCCTAGTGTCTGACCGGAAACGCCCAGAAACCCGGACGCGAGCATTGTCGGATTACGTAGCTTCAGCCCAGCGATCTCTGTCGAGAGGCCAGTCAACAAACTGCACCTTGACACGAATGTCGATACTTGCTGTACTGGGCATTGACTATTAACCAATCGCGGTCCGAAGTCAGCAAGTCTTTATCTCGACATCACCTACCTCCTATGGCGACCAAATGTCAAGAACATCGATGATTCGAGGAGAATGAACACGCGTGGAGATCTATGTCGTAGAAACCCCTGCGGGAGTATTCGCCATTGACAAGAATGGTTCAGTGGTCGAGAAGGCACTGTTCGGTAGGAAAGCGGATGAAGCTGCAGAGAAGCTCAGGCAACTGCAGTCCGGAACCGCCATCACGGAACTGAAGGAATTCATCAGCTCAGTTCGGAAAGCAGGTTTCGACACCCTGGTCACAGAGACTGATGCAGTAGCCAATGCTCTGAAGTCGATCGACGGGATGCAGACCAGAGTCGAGGCCGGGATCGAATCGGTAACTCAGTTCCGAGAGAAACTCGCCACGGACTGGAAAGGTAGACCGAAATGGCTGAAGCAGAAGAAACTTGATGTCAAACCGATTGAGGATGCAGAGGAGTATCAGAGATTCATTCGGCAGGTCACGTTGGAGCTTGCACGAGGCGCGGTCACCGCAGCGACTGCAAAACGTGACCTCTATGCGGTTCAGGCTGTGCGTGCGATCGATGACATAGACAAGACGATCAACCTTTTCGCCGGGCGGATACGAGAATGGTATGGGTTGCACTTCCCGGAACTCGATCGTCTCATAGAGAAGAATGATACTTATGCACGGCTTGTTGCAGATCTTGGCCTGCGATCAAACTTCACCGAGGGGAACCTTGAGAAAGAAGGCATCCCGAATGAGAGAATTCAGCAGATTGCCTCATCAGCACGCAAGTCGATGGGGGCCAATTTCCCGGAAGAGGACCTGGAATGGTTGCGATCCTTCTGTAAGGATACTCTGGAACTCGCGAGGTTTCGAGAGAAGGCCGAGACCTATGTTGACGAGATCATGAAGCAAACAGCCCCGAACACCACCTTAATGCTGGGACCTCTATTGACCGCTCGACTGATGTCGATTGCTGGAGGATTAATGAACTTGGCCAAGATGCCCGCGAGCACGATGCAAGTCCTTGGGGCAGAGAAAGCACTTTTCAGATCCTTGAAGACAGGGGCCCGGCCACCGAAGCACGGGGTGATCTTCCAGTATGCCTCAATTCATCAATCCCCTCGCTGGCAGAGAGGCAAGATTGCACGAGCGCTCTCCGGCAAGCTTGCAATAGCTGCGAGAGTTGACGCGTTCGGAGGCGACTACATGGGCGACAAGCTTACGAAAGATCTGGAGAAGAAGATTTCTGAGATTCAAGAAAAGTACAAGGAGCCACCGATACGAACGCCTGACAAGGAACCCTTCTTCAGAAGGCGTGATGAGGGCCACAGACGTGATCGACGTAGGAGACGTTAGCCCTCACGAACGATTCGATGGAGTGTACTGGGTCAAGTTCCAAGACAACTCACGTCGACTCGCTACGGTGAATCTGAGTCCTGGTCGATCTGTCTACGGAGAGCAATTGGTGGAGTTCCGTCGCAAAGAATATCGATTGTGGGACGCCTACAGAAGCAAACTCGCAGCTGCAATACTGAAAGGAATAAAGGAAGTCCCGATCGGCCCGGGTCGTAAAGTCCTATACCTGGGTGCAGCAAGCGGGACCACGGCAAGTCACGTAAGCGACATGCTGAGGGAAGAGGGCGCGGTCTTCGCCGTCGAATTCGCACAGCGCACAATGCGTGAGCTGATCGAGCAAGTCTGCTC
>Ga0315289_10008536_pt1 | contig 14803 bp, 14 predicted proteins | sample YL17G11_40_MG_FD_203452 | JGI IMG/M metagenome (GOLD analysis project Ga0315289, IMG submission 203452) | Sediment microbial communities from Yellowstone Lake, YNP, Wyoming, USA - YL17G11_40 | ecosystem: Environmental > Aquatic > Freshwater > Lake > Sediment | place: USA: Wyoming | collected...
CCTGGAAGGCAAGATGAAGATGTTGACTGAAAAGGCTGAAAGAGAATTCCTGGAAAGCTACGTTGTTCCACGGGAAGTCCTGTACCAAGAAGCCAAGAGAAAAGGGTTGGACAAAGACAAAGAGATCCAAGGAAAGGTGGAGGACTTCAGGAGACAGCTCCTCACCGATGCCCTCGTGGAGGAAGCCCTGAGGGGAAAGACGGAGATCTCTGATTCGGAAATCGAGAAACACTATAAGGAGAATTCCGACCGTTTCACGGAGCCTCGGGAGGTGAAAGTCCGCCACATTGTGGTATCCTCTGAACTCATCTTGCGAGAGGTTCTGACCAGGCTCGCGCGAGGTGAACGTTTTGAGACGTTGGCCCAAACCTATAATATCGACCGGTCCGGGGCAGATGGCGGGTCCCTGGGCTACATCCGGAGGGGGCAACTCGATCCCCGCTTCACCCAATTTGAAGAGTCAGCCTTTTCGCTGAAGAACAAAGGAGACGTCAGCGAAGTGGTCAAAACTCCTTATGGCTTTCACATCATCCAGCTCGAAGACAAACGAGGGACTGCCCTCAGGCCCCTGGATCAGGTGAAGGAAAAAATCCGATTCTATCTTCAGACCAAGAAGAAGCAGGACGTCTACCTGGCCTATGTGAGGGGCATGACATCGAGGGCCAAGGTCACGATCAATGAAGAGCTCTGGGTGAAAGAGCACGAAAGGGAGGAGAAGGAGCGGAAGGAGAAGGCCAACGAGGTGACTCCGAAGGAAGGAAAGAAATGAGGGCATGGGGGGGGTGGTTCATTCCGGCAGCAGGAGACCCCCCGGTACTCACCGGGAGGAGGAATGCGCCATCGCGTGACCGGAATGTCGCCCCACGTGGACGTTGGCCAAGGGTCCACGGGCTTTGCTTGTGGGGCTCCATTTTTCTATGTCTCCTTTGCGCTTTTTCAGGATGTGGCGAATGGGGAAGAGGGCTTCCAGAGGACGTCGTGGCTCGAGTCAACGAAGAGTCTGTGACTGCGGAAGAGTTTAACCAAGAATTTCAGGATTTGATTCTCGAGCCCGGGAAAGAAAAGAAATGGATTAATCCCGGAGATTTGAAAAAGGCTTACCTCGATCAGATGATAGAGCGTAAGATTCTCGTCCAGGAGGCCCGGCGATTAGGCATCAAGGTTTCGCTGGAGGAGCTCAATCAGGTGATCCAGGAGATCAAGATGGATTACCCGGGGGAGGGATTGAGTGACCGGCTGGGTCTCAGAGGGATGTCCTTGGAAGAGTGGAAGGTTCGGCTGGAGGAGAAATTGTTAGCCGAGAAGATGGTCCGAGTTGCCCACCGGCATCAAGCCACCATCGACGAAAAAGAAGCACATCAATATTACGAGGATCATCGTTCTGAGTTTGAACTGAAAGAGAGGGTGAAGGCCCGGCAAATTGTGGTCGCAGATGGGGAGGAAGCCCTCCAGATCCTCAAGCGGCTCAAGAATGGAGAAAAATTTGAAAAACTGGCGTTTGAGAAATCGATGGGACCCGAGAAAGTCAATGGAGGGGATCTCGGCACTTTCAGCGCTGGAGAAAGACCTCCCGAGTTCGATCAGGTTTTTTTTCTGGAGGCGGGCGCGATGAGCGAAGTGATTAAGAGTCCCTATGGGTATCATATTTTTAAAGTGGAAGAGAAGATTTCTCCTCGACAAATCCCCTTCGAGGAGGCAAAGACGGGGATTCTGAAGGACCTGGGCAAGAGAAAGGGAGAAGAGGAGTATCAGAAATGGTTCAAGGGGCTCAGGGAAAAGGCCAAGGTGGAGATCAACAAGAAGTTACTTTCCTCTTAAGGTGTGGAGAAATATGAAAAGGCTTGTGATCTTGGGCTTCGTCATTCTGGGGTTCGCGGGAGGTTTCTCGACGAGTGAGGCCGTAGTGGATCGCGTCGTGGCTGTGGTCAATGAGGAGGTGATTACCCTCTCGGAGGTTGACAGAATGATCGGTCCTTTCCTTAAGGAGGCCGTGAGAGCAGAGGACCGTCTCGAACGGAAGGAACAACTGAATCGCGTTCGCCGCCAAGCCCTCGATACCCTGATCGAAGAGAAGTTGATGGACTACGAGATCAAAAAGGCTGGGATCAAAGTGACCCCCCGGGAAGTCGAGGCTATTATTGACGATATCAAGAAGCAAAACAAAGCGACCCAGGAAGATTTGGAGAGAGCTTTGGCCAATGAGGGAATCACGTTTGAAAAATACAAGACACAGATTGAACAGAGAGTACTCCGAACAAAGCTGGTTCAGTGGTCCGTTAAAGTGGAGCCTAAGGCCAGTGAGAAGCAGTTGAGAGATTTCTATGAACAGAACGTTGAGCGCTACCGAACCCCCGAGACCTTCCGTCCTGCCCATATCTTGTTTGTAATTCCCAAGGAGGCGCCTCCAGAAAAAGTTCAGGAGGTCCGAAAAAAATGCCAGGAAGTTTTAGACCGAATTAGGAAGGGAGAGGATTTTGGGGAGATGGCCTTGCTCTACTCCCAAGATCCTTCGGCCAAGGACCGAGGGGACTTAGGCTATTTCAAGAAGGGAGAACTTCTCCCAGCGTTCGAAAAGGAGCTTAACCGGTTACGCGTGGGAGAGGTCGGGGGCATCATTCGGACAGAGTTCGGTTTCCATCTCATCACATTGCTCGACCGCAAGGGTGGAACTCCAATGCCTTTTGAAGAAGCGAAGGGGCGGGTTGAACGGGAGTATTTCCAAAGTGAGATGGACCGGGCCGTGAGACAATTTATCACCTCTCTGAAAGAGAAATCCGTGATTGATATTCGGTTGTAGCCAGCAGCCGGATGCTTCGAATTGCACCTCTCTATTCTACCGACTGAGCCTGCCTCAAAGGGTGTGACCGATCCCGTCACGGGCAAGTCGGCTGGATGCCCTGCGGGGAGGGCGGTAACGGACTCCCGGCCTGGAGTGAAGCTCCCCGCCCTAAAGGGCGTGGCTTCCCGGTAAGGTACTTTTCTTTTATAGTGTGCCCCTTGCCCCCGCCCTCAAGGGCGGGGCTTGCGGGGCACTTGCCGGTCAAAGCCGACCCTGTAATCATATCACTATGACCTGGAAGTCCCAGCCGTGCCTGTCTCGTCTTAACGGAATGGGCGGTGAGCTTCACTCTGATGAGAGCCATGCAGACTTCGGCTAACTTATCAGAATTAAATAAGAACTGAATATGGTGTCATTTCAAAAAAATGTTGACAAAAGAAAAGGATTGGGATAAATAAATTCGTGAAAAAAATCTTTTGAATGGAGACGAATATGAGAGAAGTGGTCATTGTCAGCGGGGCGAGGACAGCGATTGGCAATTTTGGCGGATCGTTGAAAGATTTCTCTTTGATAAAAATGGGTGCTCTTGTGATACGAGAAGCTCTCAAGAAAGCCAAGCTCAGACCCGTCATCAAGAAAGAGGTTTTGGAGGGTGCGCCTGATGTTTTCAAGGGGATGGGGAAGACCGAGTTAGAAAAGAAGCATGATCAGTGGGACGGCTCGGCTCAAGAGGTTCAGATAGATGAAGTGATTATGGGGAATGTACTCATGGCCGGACAGGGGCAGAATCCGGGAAGACAAGCATCGATCTATGGAGGCATTCCCAAGGAAACCCCCGTCTTCACGCTCAATAAACTCTGTGCCTCAGGGTTGAAGGCCATTGCCCTTGGAGCGCAAGCCATTCAAGCGGGCGAGGCAGATGTGATTGTGGCTGGAGGCATGGAGAACATGAGTCAAGTTCCTTACGCCTTTCCTCTCGGCCGGTGGGGCGCAAGGATGAACCATCAGGAAATGGTAGACCTCATGGTTTTTGATGGGCTTTTCGAAATTTTCTATGGGTACCACATGGGGATGACTGCTGAAAACATTGCAGAGAAGTACAAGATCTCCAGACAGGAACAAGACGAGTTGAGCCTATTAAGCCATCAGAGAGCGAGAGCGGCGATCAAGAACGGTGCCTTTAAGGAAGAAATCGTACCGGTGGTCATGCCGCAGAAGAAAGGGGATCCGGTTACGTTCGATACGGATGAAAGACCGATGGAGACGTCGCTCGAGAAAATGGCCAAACTCGGTACCGCCTTCAAGCAGGGAGGTACGGTAACGGCTGGGAATGCCTCTGGGATCAACGATGCTGCCGCAGCCGTCGTGTTGATGTCGAGAGAAAGAGCGAAAGAGCTAACGGTTGAGCCTCTGGCAAAGATACGGGCCTTTGCGTCCGCAGGAGTGGATCCCGCGTACATGGGACTGGGACCCATCCCTGCCGTCCGAAAGGTTCTCAATAAGGCTGGAGTTTCTCTGAAGGACATTGGAATCACTGAATTGAACGAAGCCTTTGCCGCTCAGGCGATCGCTTGCATCCGGGAACTGAAGTTCGATCTGGAGAAGACCAACGTCCACGGCAGTGGAATCTCACTCGGGCACCCTATCGGATGCACTGGAGCGAGGATCATGGTGACTCTTCTTCAAGAGATGAAGCAGAAAAACGTGGCCCTGGGAATGGCCACTCTCTGTATCGGGGGCGGACAAGGGATGGCGATGGTTGTTGAAAGAAGTTAAGAGTTCGGAGTGGGGAACTCGGGGTGACAGAGGAAGGCTCCGAAGTCCTAAACAAAAATTCCGAGCCAATGGGAGCGTCATATGGAATACGAAAATATCACGTTGTCTGTCGAAAATGAAATCGGCATCCTCACCATCAACCGGCCCAAGGCTCTCAACGCCCTGAATATCGAGACCCTGAAGGACATCCAAGCAGGAATTGAGGAGGTCAAAGGACAGGCGGGCATCAAGGTTCTCATCATGACAGGGGCTGGCGAGAAGGCCTTCGTGGCCGGGGCGGACATTCAGGGAATGTCGAGCATGAATTCTGTCGAGGCCCTCGATTTCTCTCGTTTGGGACATTTTACGTTGAAGATGATCCAGAATCTGGATCGACCCGTCATCGCAGCCGTGAACGGGTATGCCTTGGGAGGAGGAACTGAGATTGCCCTGGCCTGTGATTTCATCTACGCTTCTGAAAATGCCCGCTTTGGGCTGCCCGAAGTGACGCTCGGCATCTTCCCCGGTTTTGGCGGAACGCAGAGACTTCCAAGGTTGATCGGAAAGGGGAAGGCCAAAGAACTGATCTACACGGGCAAGATGATTACGGCTCAAGAGGCCTTGGAAATGGGCATTGCGAACCGGGTTTTTCCTCAGGCTTCTCTCATGGAAGAAACGAAGAAGGTCGCAGCTCAGATTGCAGGGAATGGGCCCGTTGGCGTCCGACTCGCCAAGATGGTCGTCGATAGCGGTTTCAATATGGATCTGGGAGAAGCCTGTAGTATGGAGTCCTATGCCTTCAGCCTCGGCTTCTCGACCGAGGATCAGAAGGAAGGAATGAAGGCCTTCCTCGAAAAAAGAAAATATAAATACCAAGGAAGATAAGGAGGAGAAAGTGAAGATCGCTGTATGTCTCAAGCAGGTTCCAGAAACGACAGAAGTGAAGATCAATCCCCAGACGAACACGTTGATGCGGGAGGGCGTGGCCAGCATCACCAATCCCTTTGATGAGTTTGCCCTGGAAGAAGGTCTTTTAACCAGGGAAAAGTATGGCGGTGAGGTCCACGTCATGAGCATGGGGCCTCCCCAGGCTATCGAGATTCTCAAGAACGCCCTTGCCGTAGGAGCCGACAAGGTGTATCTCCTTTCCGACCCTGCCTTTGCAGGGGCAGATACGCTCGCTACGGCCTACACCCTGGCGAAGACGATTGAGAAGATTGGAGGGGTGGACCTTGTGATTTGCGGAAAACAGGCGATTGACGGAGACACAGCTCAGGTGGGACCAGGAATTGCGACGCGTCTTGGCATCCCTCAATTGACCTACGTGGCCAAGGTGCGGGAGATCGATCCGGCCAAGAAAAAGATCGTCGTGGAACGGATGTTGGAGAATGGAAGAGAAGTGGTGGAATGCTCTCTGCCCGTCGTCATCACCGTGATGAAGGACATTAATGAGCCCAGACTTCCTTCTCTCTTGGGGATTAAGAAGGCGGCGAAAGCCACGATCCCGACGTGGACCGCCAAGGAGATTGGGGTTGACGAGAATCGGGTCGGATTGAAAGGGTCACCCACGTGGGTATGGAAAGTGTTTAGCCCGGAGTCCAGGGGCGGCGGTGAGATATTGAAAGGGGAGGTGACCGAGACCGTCCCACTCCTTGTGAATAAACTCATGGATTCGAAGTTCGTCAAATAGAACGCAACGCGCGTTGGGGAACCGTTAGACAGGAGGAGAAGCAGATGGCGAGACTATTGATTGATGCAAAAACGTGTACGGGATGCGAGGCATGCATTCCGAGTTGCCCTTTTGGCGCCCTCTCCATGAAGGACAAGGTGGCCGTGGTGGATGAGAAATGTACTTTCTGCGGTGCCTGCGTGGATGTCTGCCCGGTGAGCGCCATCACTCTGGAAAAAGACGAGAGGGCCACTGCCGTGGCGAGTGGAGACTACAAGGACGTCTGGATCTATATCGAACATGAACGAGGGAAAGTCTCGAACGTGGCGTTCGAGCTGCTGGGTCAGGGAAGAATACTAGCAGATGCCGTGGGATGCAAGCTCTGTGGGTTCCTTCTGAGTGACGGCGATGGAGTGGAAGGGTTCGTTAAGGAGGCGGTCGCTTATGGCGCCGAGAAGGTCTATGTCTCGGAGAGTCCGATCCTCAAGGAGTACCGAACAGACCCTTACGCGTGTGGGGCTATCAATCTGATTCGGAAATACAAACCTGAGATTGTACTCATCGGTGCCACGACACAAGGTCGCGACTTTGCCGGGACCGTGGCGACGTCCATTGAAACAGGGCTCACCGCGGACTGCACGGGTTTGGACATCGATCCAGAGTCAAAACAGCTTCGGCAGACCCGGCCCGCTTTTGGCGGAAATATCATGGCTACCATTCTTGATTATCCGCAATACCGGCCCCAGATGGCAACGGTTCGACCGAAAGTCTTCCCCATGCCTCGCAGGGACGATGGGAGAAAGGGAGAGGTCATTAAGGAACCTTTGCCCATGACGGAAGAACAGGTCAGAACCAAGATCGTCGATTTCCTCAAAGGAGCGGAGGGGGTCAATCTCGTTGACGCAGAGATCATTGTGTCTGGCGGAAGAGGAGTCGGGAACCCTGATGGGTTCAAGGTTGTCCGGGAACTGGCTGCGGTCCTGAAGGCTGCCGTAGGCGCCTCTCGAGCGACAGTCGATGCGGGCTGGATTCCCTATGAACATCAGGTGGGACAAACGGGTCGGACAGTGAGGCCGAAGATCTACATCGCGTGTGGGATTTCAGGAGCCATTCAACACCAGGCGGGCATGAAGACCTCTGACATCATTGTGGCCATCAATAAAGACCCGGAGGCACCCATCTTTAAGATTGCCACCTACGGGATCGTAGGGGACCTCTTTGCGGTGGTTCCCATGCTGACCGAGGAATTCAAGAAACGATTGGGCCGATAAGTCTCAAGGACTTGGGAGAAAGCAGAAGGGCGACTTCTTGCGCAGCCGCAAGGGAAGTTGCCCTTTTTCTTTTCAGTTTGGGTCTTTCCAGACCTCCAATCCTCTTTCATTCCCTTCTTTCCACTAATCTTCTGCCAGGTTCAGGAGTTCACATCAAGACACAGAGATTCGCGGGCAAGTCGGCTGGATGCCCCGCCTTGCCTGTCCCGTCTTAGCGGGATGGCGGGGAGGGCGGTAACGGACTCCCGCAGTGGAGTCAAAGCCGACCCTGTAATCATATCTACATTTCCCGGAAGCTCCCGCCCTGTGGGCGGGTAGCTTCACTTTTGCCTTGATTTTTCCGTATCTTTTCATCATAATGTCATTAACTTTCAATGAAAGGGCTTGCCTATGATCGTAACCTGCGCTTCCTGTCTGACGAAGTTCAATTTGGAGGACTCTAAGATTCCAGCCCGTGGAGCAAAGGTTCGCTGCTCGAGATGCAAACACGTCTTCTTTGTTCCGCCTCCCGGTCCAGCCAAGGAAGAGATCGTTGAAGATTTCGAATCTTTTGCCAAACGTCACGAAGAAGGGGTCGGCCGGCCTGAAAAGAAGGGGGAACCTCCTCTGCCACCTTTGGGAGAGGAGGAAGAGGAAATACCAAGCTTTGAGGAGGAAGAGAAGTCTCTCTTCGCCGAGGAACAGCCATCCAAGCCTGGAAAACGTGTTGAGGTCATGGCTCGGCATGAGGAAGAAAAACCTCGGTCCAAAACCTTCAAACCGGAAAAGAGCGTTCGGAGAGAGAAGAAGGGACCTTCTATTTTTCTCGCTCTTTTCATTATCGTTTTTCTTGTGGCCATTGGGGGATTCTATCTCTGGACCGAACTGGAGTCGGGTGGCAAGCTTGCTCCCTACTTACAGCCGCCCCTTAAGAAAATCACGGCCCTTTGGCAGCAGATTTGGGGAACACAAAAAGAGGGGCTGGTGATGCGGGATCTCAATCAGTATGATGAGACCGTAGGGGACGTCCGTCTCTTGGTTTTTGAGGGCCAAGTCAATAACCAATCCAAAGTGGCCAAGAAACATGTGAAGGTGAGAGTCAGCGTTTTTGACCAGAATAAGGCGAAGGTGGCTGAGAGGGAAGCAACGTGCGGTCGAACCATCACTCGAGATGAACTGCTAAGATTGCCGTCGGCCTTTTTTCAGGGAGAGGTGTCGCTCAATCCAGGAACAGATCAGGAGATGATTCTTCAGGAGGGAAAGTCAATCCCCTTCATTCTTATCTTCAAGAACCTCCCCTCACAGGCAAAAGAGTTCAATGTGGAGATCGTAGAGGCTCCCAATCTCAAGTAGGGTTGCTCAAAAACGCCCATCTGCGGCGTTTCCCCTGCCTGCGGGCAGGTCCTTCGTCGTTGCAGCGTACATCCGTGTACGCCTCACTCCTCAGGATTTCGGGAGCTCCCGCAAACGGGATTTCGCAAAGCTCAACCTGCATCTGCCTGCCTGCGCGAAGCCGCATCGGCGAAGGCAGGGGCATTTTTGAGCAACCCTCGAAGCATGGATCTGCAATAAATCTCCTCGATATTACTCCCTCTTTTCTGGAAGCAACCTGCACACACGCAGTATCACATGAAGCAAAAGCCATCTCGCCCTCAGATGAATTCCCGATGAGAGGAGGGAAAGGGTGGCTATATGTCGTTAGTTATCCAGGATCTCAGCTATCCTTGTTTTGTCCACATCGAGCACGAAAGGAATACCGCTCACGTCAGCGGCCTCACGGGTCAGGGCAGCCAGATCATCTCTCGACAGGTGCTCCAGAGAGAATTTCCGACTCCCCGCCATGAGCTGACGGAGTCCCTGAGCCAAGCGCTCATAGTAGGTATAGAGGCCGATGGCGCCGGTGGGGATCTTCTCGAAGGCTTCATCGCCGAGTTCTTTCCGTAGGGAACTTGCCGTCACGAAGATCTCATCCTTCGAGTGGCCAAATCGTTCGATGTAGACCGGAACACTCTGGTTTTCGATAGCCCGGCCAATCGTCTTTCCCACCATGGCTGCAGCAATCGGGGCACGCGCCATACCGACGAGTTTCACGAACGGGGCCCCCAGAGAGAGAGCCTTGAAGATCCCATCTTCAAAGGAAAACCCGCCTCCCACCGCCAATGCAGGAACATGCCTTTTCTTTCCAGCCAGATGTTTCGTATACTGGTAGAGAAGCGAATGCAGTTCCACAGGAGGAACACCCCACTCGTTCATCATGTGCCAGGGGCTCATGCCTGTCCCTCCTCCGGCGCCGTCCACGGTGAGAAGGTCGAGCCGATACTTTGACGCGAAGGAGAGGGCCAGGGCCAGGTCTGCTGGCCGATAAGCACCGGTCTTGAGGAAGATGTACTTGGCGCCAGCCTGCCGGAGGTCTTCGACCCTTCGCGCAAAGGATTCTTCCGTCACCATCCCGACTCTGGAGTGTCGCTCAAATTCCCTGAAGGCTCCGCGCTCAAAGGCACGAATCACATCGGGGTCGGTCGGATCTGGCAAAACAATGTAACCGCGTTCGTGAAGCATTTGGGCCCTCTTGAGATCCTTGACCTTCACTTCCCCACCGATATCCTTCGCTCCTTGCCCCCACTTGAGTTCAACGCACTCAACGTTGAGCTTCTCAATGGCGTACTCCTGAACACCAAGACGGGTATCTTCGATATTGGCCTGTACGATAATGGCACCGTAGCCATTCCGCTGGTGATCCTGATAGAGTTTGACCCGACGCTTCAGGTCCACGGTATCCAAAATCCGGCCGTTCTTCATCACGGTCCCAGGATCCATGCCCACCACATTTTCGCCGATCGTGAGGCCTGTCCCTGCAAGGGCGGAGCCGATGGCGAGTCCTTCCCAGTTGTTTTTGGCAATATCCGTGGAGCCGATCCCCGAAATGATCCAGGGGTAGCTGAACTTGAGGCCTTTGTCGTGACCGATGATCACTTCGATATTGACCGCTGGAAAGATGGCCCTGTCACTGTCCGCCTGAATGCCATGAGCGCCCAACACCGTGCCCATGATGTTGAAATGGGAGTAGTCGACCGGGTAAATTTTTTCCGCCGCGGTCGTGATGACCCCGAAGGGTTGCGGATAGATCACCTCGTGGCCGCGGTAAGCGGATTTACCAATCTCGCACATGCCAATGCAACCGTCCACGCAGGTGACACACATCCCTGACGCGGGAACGATCGAACCTTCGGTTCTGTTTTTCGTTAACGTGGCTGCTGAAGAATTCGTTCTTGAAAGTGACATCGTCTTCTCCTTTCCTCATCTCAATCCTTTTTTATTTCACACGCCACGCAGGGGTCCATGTAACACATCGTGTCGTGAAACATCTCCTTCTCGATGCAGGGTGGACTGATATTCTGACAACCGCCGCAGATCGCTTGTTCTGGGGTCGTGCTGGTACACCGGAGCTCACAGGCGGGACAGACATAGATACACGCCCCACATTGACGGCAGACTTCCGAGTTCTTATCAAAGGGTGTTCCGAGACTTCGCTTTTCCCCTCTGCCTCGAAAACCGATGGCTTTGGCCGCCATCTGTTCCTCACACATCCTCACACAACGCCCACACAGGATACAGTCTTCATACTCCTGACGGAAACGTTGTTGGTTGATCGCATGGGCAGAGGCCAGATCCTGGATCGTTTTGGACTGAGGACAGGAGGCTAGAAGCAGTTCCAGGATCATCTTGCGTGCCTTCAGGACCCGTGAGGAAGTCGTTCGAATCCGAAGACCCTCTTCCACCGGATAAGTGCAAGAGGAAACGAGTTTCGCCCCTGGTCCTTCCCCGATTTCCACAACGCACAGGCGACAGGCCCCGTAAGGATTGAGCCCGTCCATGTGACAGAGGGTGGGAATCGGGAAACCAAAAAACCGTGCCGCTTCGAGGACCGTCATCCCTTCTTCGACAGAGACCTCTAACCCATTGATCGTTAGTTGTATCATTTTTGTTTCCCTCAGCAAGACGGGTTTCCGTCAAATGACTGTCACCGCATCAAACTTGCAGACGCTTCTGCACAAGCCGCACTTTGTGCATTTGCTCGTGTCGATCTGATGAAGCTCTTTCTTCTCTCCCGTAATTGCCTCGGATGGACAAGACCGACGGCATAGGCCACAGCCCGTACACTTTTCATTGACCGAGTAAGTGATCAATGCCTTACAGACATGGGCCGGGCACCGTTGATGTTCGATATGTTCAAGGTATTCCTCCCGAAAATATCTTAGCGTCGAGAGAACCGGGTTGGGAGCCGTTTGCCCCAGGGCACACATCGTCGTGTCGTTCACGATCGAAGCCAGTTCCTCCAGAAGATCGAGTTGGACCAGAGTTCCTCGACCCATGGCGATGTCGTCCAGAATTTCGTACATTCGCTGGGTTCCCTTGCGGCAGGTGAAACATTTGCCGCAGGATTCGTCCTTCAGGAATTTCATGAAGTATCTGGCCACATCGATCATGCACGTGTTCTCATCCATCACGATCATGCCACCCGATCCCATGATGGACCCAGACTCTTTGAGGCTCTCGTAGTCGATGGGGAGGTCGAACTTGGAGGCCGGGATACACCCTCCAGACGGTCCCCCTGTCTGCACCGCCTTGATCGGCGCCGAGGTTGAGGGGCCCCCGCCGATCCCATAAACGATCTCGCCGATGGTCATTCCCATCGGGACCTCCACTAGGCCCGTATTCTTGATCTTGCCCACGAGGCTGAAGATCTTTGTACCCGCGTTCTTCTTCGATCCGACCTGGGTAAATTTTTCGGCTCCGAGTTCAAATAGAAGGGGAATGTTAGCCCACGTTTCGACATTGTTCACTATGGTAGGTTTTCCGTCGATGCCTTTCTGAACAGGGTAGGGAGGCCGCTGGCGAGGTTCGCCCATCTTGCCTTCGATCGAACGGATGAGAGCAGTCTCCTCGCCACACACGAACGCTCCTGCCCCTCGAACCAGATCCATGTCAAAGGAGAAGTCCGTTCCCAAGATGTGATGTCCCAAGAGGCCTAACTCACGGGCCTGACGGAGGGCGATGATGAGATGCTTGATGGCCAAAGGATATTCATTCCGAACATAAAGAACCCCCCGGGTGGCACCCGTGGCATAGGCCCCGATGATCATGCCCTCGATAATGCTGTGTGGATTTCCTTCCAGAACACTTCGATCCATGTAGGCGCCCGGATCTCCTTCATCGGCGTTGCAGATGATAAATTTCTCACGGTGGTTGGGCTGTTTTGCCAACATCTCCCACTTCAATCCTGTCGGAAAACCTGCACCTCCCCGTCCACGGAGTCCCGAAGCTTTCACCTCTCCCACCACCTGTTCGGGTTTCATCTCGGCGAGGACTCGAGCCATGGTCGCGTAGCCCCTGTTCTCAATATAGTCATGGATTCGGATGGGATCGACTCTCTCATTCCTGGAAAGAAGGGCTCGGACTTGCTTCTTGAAAAAAGGGATTTCCGCCTGGCGCTCGATAGCGGTCCCGGATACAGAATCCACAAAGAGCAAGTCCTGGACGACTTGACCACGGGCCACAGCGTCGATGATTCGAACCATACCGGAGAGGTCCACCTTGGGATAGAAGGTCCCCTGAGGTTCAATGAGGACAGAAGGTTCCATCTCGCAGAACCCGTGACACCCCGTAATCCGGAGCTGAATTCTGTCGGTGAGTTTTCTTCCGAGAAGTTCCCGTTTTGCAATGCGCACGAGCCCATTGGCGCCACTCGCCTGGCCGCAAGTCCCTGCCGGGATGACCAGGGTGGTCATTGAGGCTTTTCGCTCCGCCCTGAGTCTCTCCTGAAATTGTCCGAACTCTTGAATAGATTGAAGTCGTTCCATCGATGCGTTCCTTGTTGTTCTGAAAACGGGTTTGATCTCGGCCTACTAGAAAAGCGTCTCCCTTAGGTCGAGCATGTGCCCCTTACACCCGCGCCGAGAACAAATTTGGAGAATGCCTCCTCCTCGAACCAGCATGGGAACCATGGGAGCACTGCATTCCATGCACGAAGAGGCTCCATTCAGTTCGGCATGGCAATGGGGACAGAAGAAATTGACCACAGTACCGTGTGGGATGTCATGTTCTTGGTCAACAGAAAAGCTCCCGTACAGACAAGAGAGACTAAGCCATCCGTGCTTGAATTCGAAGGAAACCGTGACACGGATCGAAGGATAGCCATCAACATAGTGACTCGTATCCATCAGGCTGTGACTGCAACGAGGGCAACTGACTTCCACAGGAAAAATTCTTTCGTCCGTCTGAATGTCGACCGTATCGAGGCCCACGCGAGCCTTGTGGAGAATGTCCTTGATCTGCCCCTTGGTCACATTGGAGAAATAGTGGCCGTCGACGACGACGATAGGGCCCAGGGCACAGGCTCCGAGGCAGTTGACGGTCTCGAAGGTGATCTCCTTATCTGGAGTCGTCTCGCCCGCCTTGATTCCCAACTGTCTCTCGATCTCCTCGGCAATCCCTGGGCCTCCTCGGACGTGACAGGCAGTGCCTAAGCAGGCGGAAAGGAGGTGTTTCCCTCTCGGTGTGAGACTGAAAGATCTGAAAAACGTGGCAATGCCGTAGACATCGACTAGAGAATGGCCCGTCTTCCGCGCAACAATCCTTAAGGCTTCTTCTGGGAGGTAACTGTACCGGGATTGAATATCTTCGAGAATAGAGATGAGTCCACCCCGATCACTACCATGACTCTCGACGATTCGTTCAACGTGTTCTGGATTCATAGGTTTTGTCTTTCAGGGAAAAGGGTGAGGTCGATGAGGGTCTTCTCATCGATACTCTTCGCAGTGCCAGACTCCCCCCTCGAGTTTCGGAAAAGTGCATGTCTCGCGTTCTTCGCAGTTGCTGCAGAGACCCCTCGGCTCAAGAGACTCGAACCCTCTGGGAACCGGTTCATCCACCACACCTCTTGGAGAAACTGGAGAAACGTTCCTGATGAGGGAGCTTCTTTTGGACGGTGGGGGAAGAATGCCATTGAACTCTTCGCACTGCAGTACTGGACGATCAGGGACTTTGGGATAAGTGCAGGTCGAAGCTTCCTTGCAACACGAACAGAGGCCTTTATCCAAACATTGCTCAAGGGATGAAGGCTCCACTTCCACCTTTTTTGTTAAGGACCCCCTTTTCATACGGACCTCCTTTCACATTTCGTTCAGGATCAACTGAGGTAGAGGAATAGCAAGGTTCTTGCCAAACCAACGAGATCAGGACCCGAAACGGGCTGATAGGGAAACGCATGGAAGGTAAAAGCTCTGTGAATTCTATGGGTTAGTTCCGATAGAAATTTGTTTTTTCTAGATCTTCAGGAAAGAATAGATG
>Ga0315289_10008538_pt1 | contig 14802 bp, 18 predicted proteins | sample YL17G11_40_MG_FD_203452 | JGI IMG/M metagenome (GOLD analysis project Ga0315289, IMG submission 203452) | Sediment microbial communities from Yellowstone Lake, YNP, Wyoming, USA - YL17G11_40 | ecosystem: Environmental > Aquatic > Freshwater > Lake > Sediment | place: USA: Wyoming | collected...
GATCGTATGCAGAAGTTTGACTCAGAGACTTTCATAAAAGCATTGGACGAGGAAATAGATAAGTATATCAATAGCAAATCACAAGAAACAACCGCGATAAGACAAAGTGGAGTTCTATCACATCCACTCAGAGAGAGGTTAAAAAATATGTGGGTTCAACAATATGAAAAGTCTCTAAAGAACTATTCAGAAGAACCAACAATAGCTTTAGGGGCTGTAAAAAAGATGAAATGCGAAGACTTTGTTGAATACTTTCAAAAAAGAATAAATAAATCAGGTACATATCTAAAGAAAAAGCTATCTAAGCTATATGTAATAAAACCGGATGAGGAGGACATAGACAGTGAAGAAATTTACTAAAATATTAGAAAATATAGAGGGTAAGAAAAGCTACAGAGTTATTGCTCAAGTAGAACTAACCATCGAGGCAGAAAATGAAGGAGAAGCATCATATATTGCAGATTCTACACTATCAGCACTAAAGAATCAATCAAATTACACTATCAATAAAATTGAGGATTCAACTGGTGACAAATTATCAGATGAGTAGATTAATATATACAAAAAATAACAATTGTTATGAATTTCAAAAAATTCTCAGATATAAATAAAAAGAGAGTTATCAAAAGGATCAACGAAAATGATCAATTTGGTCAAACTCAGGATATTGACAAGGCTAATATTGAAGCGGCTCCAAAGGCCAATCTACCAGAAAATATATCTCAACCAGAAGGTCAATCTTCTGATAATTCGGAAGGAACTCCGGTCGCATTGTTTTCAAAACTATTTGAGTCGAGGGAGATGGCACACATCTATCATTTACAAGTAAGAGGTGATGAGAGTTCTTATGCAGCACATATGGCATTGGGATCATTCTATGAGGATGTACTTGAATTCATCGATGATTTAATCGAAACATATCAAGGTCAATATGGAATTGTTGATGGATATGATATCATTGATACAAAAGATACAAAGACTAAAGATAAAGTGGCTTACTTTGAAGAGTTATCAACTTATATTAAAAGTGCTAGAAAATGCATATCACAAGAAGATACACATTTACACAATATAATTGATGAAGTTGTGGCACTCACATACAAAACACTATTCAAATTAAAATTTAATAAATAATAAAAGACCCTCAATCGAGGGTCTTTTCATTTAATATCTTCTCTATTTTGGATTTCCTAATCAAATTCTTTGATTTAATAAAAATGGTTGAGTATCTACTTGTCAGGGTTTTATGACTATACATTGATGATGATGTACCAACACATGAAACAACACTAACTGTCTGAGCCATCACATAAGGCATCCAAACTATTCCAGGAATGTTATTTGATTTCTTTCCTAATGACATTTAGAATTTTGTAAATTTTTCCTAATCTTTTTTGAATTCTTACAGGTCTATCCAACTCAATTGGGTTATAACCAGGTCTTATAAACCTCCAAAGGCGAAAATTAACAGCCATTATGCGGTTTTCTTTTTAAAGAAATCTTGGAACACTGTCCATATCTGACCAACACTGTGAATCTTACCTATATTAAAGTTATTTCTTTTCTCGGACAGAGAAGTATAATTACTCCAAAGATCACTATCACTTTCTCTACAAACTTCTATATAAACCATATATTGGATTTTATTAAGAATATCAACATCCAATATCTTATAACAATCATCAGCATCCGATTTATCCCAAACATCACCATCAGATACCTGAGCAGCATAGATATTCCAATTCTTTGAATATCTCTCTTTTATGATTTTACCCATTAGCTCCAATGCGGGAATAACTACCGTACCACCAGATTCTTTTGAATTAAAAAATTCCTCTTCATTAACTTCCTTAGCCTCAGTGTGGTGCCTTATAAAGATAATTTCAATTTTTTCATACTGCTTTGTAAGAAACATATAGAGTAACATAAAAAATCTTTTAGCGATATCTTTTTCTTTCTCACCCATCGACCCAGACACATCCATAATACAAAACATAGCAGCACAGGTGGTTGGAACAGCATACTTCTCAAAATTATTATACCTAAGATCAACCTCCTCCATAAATCCAACCGCTAATTTCATTTTCTTGAACTTATTCAATTCGGTCTCAAGATTTAACTTCTCATCTATTGTTAGATTGGTATTTTTTAGTTTCTCTTCGATTTCTTTAATTTTCTTTTCAAAGAATATCTGAGATGCTATTTTTCTAGCCATAGAGTTCTTATAAGACTTAACAACATTCAATCTACTTGGATTACCATATTGTGAGTACCCAGATCTCTTTTGTTTCCAATCAACAATTGTATTGAGATGCTTCTTCACCATGTCAGGCAATTCCAGATCCTTAAAGAAGTAATCAAGAAATTCATCTCTTGAAATAGAAACGGTAAATTCGTCTTCTGATGTAGAGGGATCATTGGATCCCTTTCTTCCACCTTTACCTTGACCACCTTTTGGTTTATCAATAGTATCACCTTCTGAATATTCTTTGTTACCTGGATGTACCCACTTTTTATCACCACTATCTCTATCATAGGTGAATTGAGGTTCATCAATACCCTTAACAGGAACTTTAACTTTATCTTTGGAAGATGTTAAATCTTTAACGCTAGTATTCTTAACAATATCAGGAAGAGCTCTTTTAATTTGATCTTCTATCCTCTTTAGAAACCTCTGTCTATTACTCGATGACTTTCCACTAGGATTCTTTCTTCTGTCTACTATGTTTATCGCCATCTAATATCTTTTTAATTTTTTCTTTTCTTTTAACGGGTCTCAGTGACTTAATCATATCATCGGTTACTTGTGTAATGTAGTCTTCCCAACGGTGTTTATGGCCATCCTCACCCCATCCTCTAGCAATTGACATTATTCTATAATAGAACTAATTTTTTCATCTCTTTCCAATTCAATCATAGAGTTATATAATCTGTTTAGTTTATCATCATCAAAAGAAAGTACCCTTTTAATAACTTCAACTTTTGATTTTGAAATTTCCTCTCTGGTATTTGAAAAATACCCATTAATCCAATTTAAAAATATTTTATTCATATAATATTCTATTACCTATGTCCAATAAAGTTTTACTATCATATTCATATTTTATTCTAAACTTTGACCCACTTGATCCAAAATATTCATCTATCATAGATAACGACATATTATCAATAAGATTATATAGTAAATATGTTAAATATATTTTTGGTATGTTCTTCTTAGTTGATATTTTTCTAACCTCACCTTTTGAAATATTGAAATATTCACAAACTATTTTTTCTATTTTATCACAATCTACACCAACTTTACCTTCATTTATGTTACGCTTAACATCACTTAAAATAAAGCCCTTTTCATTTAGAATGTTAGTTGACCAAACATAACCACTCGATTCAATCCTTTTCCCATTTATACACTCAGATATATGTTTTATTCCTGTTTTTTCAGACGCCTCTTGTATAGAATCAAATTTATTAACAAATAAATTGTGTTTATCATACTGATACACCTCTATCTCTTTCTCCTTACCTATTCTTCTATTAGTTTCCAAAACCTTTTCAGATTTCCTACAACCATCTCTTATACTATTTTTCCAATCCTCATTTAATTTTCTACCAGTTAAAGTTTTTCTAAGTTTTTCTTTATGTCCATCCGATTTAGGCTTCCTCATCTTCTGTTTTTGATCTTCAGAAAACTTATATCCAATTGTACCTTCTCCACCAATTGTTAAATTGGTTAGGCTAAATCCCCAGGTCTCTATTTGAGAAACCCAGTAAATTTCAAAAAATGAAGAATCATCATAATCAACCTCATCCAAAATAGAAATAACCGGATAATCACCTTTTTTAATTAAAGACTTTATCCAGTTATTTTTATAAGTATTAGATTTGTCGTAATTTTTAATATGCTCTCTAAATCTTCTCTTAATATCTTTTGATTTACCAACATATCTAATATTACCAACCGAATCTTCAAGTGTATAAATAAAAATCTTCATACACTATATATTAGACTACCCGTTCTTCCTCACCCTCAAATACCAATCAGTTAATAACTTAATTTGCTTATTGGTATATCCTCTTTCTTTCATTCTATCAATGAACTCACTATGTTTCTTTTCTTCATCTTTAGAAGCTTTACTAGTGAAAGATATAACCGGAATAAGATCTTCTGTCTTAGAGAATATTCTCTTTTCAATAACGTTCTTAATCTTCTCATAAGAGTTCCAAGATGGAGACTTTCTATTCTTAGCAGTGTGTCTTAAATAGAATTGAACAACATCATTTCTAAAATCTTTAGGATTTGCAATTCCAGCCGGCTTTTCAATTTTCTCCAACTCATCATTAAGTGTAGATCTATCGAATTGCTGACCAGTTTCAGGATCACGGAACTCATTATCTTGACACCAGTGATCGGCATAGGTTACATATCTTTCGAATAGATTTTGACCATATTCTTGATAAGAATCAACATAGGCTTTCTGAATCTCATCTCCAATAAAGTCAGCATATTTAGAAGTTATTGTTGATTTAAGAATATTTAAATAATACTCTTCTGTTTCTTTTGGTAGTTGAACTTTAACAATTTCTTGCTCAAGAACGTAGAATAGATGAACTGGATTAGCAGCAACCTCTTCAGAATCGTGATTAAATACTTTAGAAAGTACTTTAAAGGCGAAACGAGTAGATATACCATTCATACCTTCTGTTATACCAGCATCATCCTTATACTCTTGTAGTGACTTAGCCTTTGGGTCTGATTCTTTTAAGTTCTCACCATTATAAACTCTCATTTTGGAGTATAGTAATGAATTCTCCGGTCTTTTCATTCTAGTCATAACACAAAACTGAGCCAACAAATCCAACGTTTGTGGAGCACAAGATGCTTGTGAAAGAGAAGAACTCTTTAATAACTTCTTATAGATTTGAACCTCTTCGTCAATTCTTAGACAATAAGGAACTCTCACGATATAAACACGATCTAAAAAGGCTTCATTCTTTTTATCATTTGAGAAGGAATCCCATTCTGATTCATTAGAGTGGGCAAGGATAATACCCTGATATGGTATAGCAGATAATGCCTCGGTACCATTGTAGTTACCCTCTTGAGTAGCTGTCAATAAAGGGTGTAAAACTTTAATAGGAGCTTTGAACATCTCAACGAACTCCATTAATCCCTGATTAGCTTTACAGAGAGAACCCGAATAGTTATAAGCATCCGCGTCATTTTGAGGATACTCAGCTAGTTTACGAATATCTACCTTACCAACAAGAGCCGAAATATCTTGATTGTTTTCATCACCTGGTTCAACTTTAGAAATACCAATTTGTGATTGAATAGACATCTTCATTTTTCTAACGGAGAATTTAGTTATATCACCATTATATTCTTGTAACCTCTTTGTTACCCAAGGAGATGGACAAGATGGAATGTATCTTTTTTCGATACCATACTCCGACTCTAATTCACTTCTGTAATTTGAGAATAATCCAAGTGGGCTTTCCCAGACAGGAGAAACTTCACCTGCTTCTGATACAAGAACATAGATAGAACTCTTCTCCATTAGTTGCTTAAGTCTCTCAGCCAATGATGACTTACCACCACCAACAGGACCCAACAAATAAAGAATTTGTTTCTTTTCTTCCAATCCCTGAGAAGCATGTTTGAAAAAGGATACAATTTGCTCAATCGTATCTTCCATTCCGAAGAATTCAGCAAATGCGGGATATCTCTTAATAATTTTGTTAGAGTAAATTCTACTAAGTCTCTCGTCCAACTTAGTCTCAACGACTTCTGGCTCACCAATAGCATCCAACATTCTTTCAGCAGGTGAGGAGTAGGTCTTCTTGTCCTTTTTACACATATTCAAATACTCTTGTATCGTTATATCGTTGTGTCCAGACTCAAAGTCCTTTTTAATTAGATTCAATAAATTCATGTTACGAGTTTTATTTTTTATTTTATATTATCGTAGAAATTATAAGTTTTATTAGTAGAGATACTTTCTACCATTTTCATTATAATCATTCATATTATTGATAATATTATCAACCTTATCGGTACAATCTGTAATATATTTCTTTATCAACTGTAAGTTGGCTATCGAATCATCAATTTGATCATTTCCATTTTTCGACAAGCCTTTATAGTTGTTCAACTCATTTGAGAGACTTTCCAACATCTCACCCTTTGAGTCTATAAGTGATGCAAATTCCTTTAATTCTGATATGACTTCCTCGATTCTCTCGGAGGAGATATCAACTTGATCATCAGATTCATTAAATTTTCTAATTTTCATAACACAGATTATTTTTTATACGTAAACGATGTAAAATAGTTGTAAGTATTTAATATATATATTCATATATGAAAGATAGAAAAAGCAGATTAATATTAGAATTCACTGAATTCAATTTACAAAGGATGAATCCGGACTCTGCTAGAGCATCTGTCTCGGTTGATGACCCACAATTATCTACTAACGCATTTGACAAACACCAAGATGCTATAAGACAAGCGATGGGAAGGATAAATGACATCCTCTTCAATCTATCAGGTACAAATGCTTATAAGAATTTAAGAAGTAAAATTGGATTAGAAAGTCAAAACATCCAATCAATGAAGGTCCTGAGAGTAGTTAAGTCGGATAATATAAACTATGATGTTTATATATCCTTCTTCATCGATGACGAAGAATATTGGGGAGTAGTTAAAAATATACTAACATCACCAGATGTTCAATCGGAAGTGTTCAAAGATCAAGACTTATTCCAAACCAAAGAATGGGTTATAAAGACAAAAGGTTTACTAACAAAAGTTGTTAAAACTTGGTTAAAACCAGAACCAGGTAAGTACACACTACTAAATAACGAAGTTATCTGTTATAGCATCGACACAGGCAAGATGCTAAAGATGGAAAAGGGAGCTGAAATTGAATTAATCAGATCATTTGATAATAAAATGTCAATTAAACACGATAACGAATACTATAATCTTATAGGGGATAACTTCATCTATTTTAACTGGTGGTTTGAAAAAGCAGTTTAGTAAAGAACTCTGATACTATAATCAACCATCTCATAGATATTATATGATTGACCCGTAAACCCACCATTGATGGTATAAAGACCACCAAGTAAATTTAGATATCCTGGAGTACTGTAATCTATCGAACCATATCCGAGATTAAAGTCCATATATGCATTATCATTTTGTGCAAAAATAACCGACGGAGAACCAACAGGAGTAACATTTCCAAATATATCACATTTAAATAATGCAACTATCTTAGTAGCGGAGCTAATTGCAGCGACTCCAGGATAGATCATAGTATAAAATTGTAGCCTTCCGGTAAATGTGGCTTCTATTTGTATAGTCGATCCAGAAAAGGCGAAGGAAGAAACATCTATCAGCTTAAGAGAGGGGTTATTAGAGAACCCAGAAAAAGCACCAACATATGAGCTATATGCAATAGCCTCGGATTCGGTAAGAACCGGGTATGTTGAATTACCAATATAAAATCTATCAGGAACATATAAATATTTATTGGCTCCTTGTATTGAAACGTTACCAGTAGAGTCTATTTTTAGCCTTTTTTGATCTCCAGTTAAAAGATAAAGTGATGGATCATTAGAAGCTCCTTGATCAGACTCCAACATCATACCACCCATCTTAGCACTCTCAGTAGTATTTGTCTCACTACTCAATTTCATTAAATAACCCAAACTTCTTATAGCATAAGACCCGTCTATTGTGGGGTGTCTCAGTACCATAAACTCAGTATAACCACCGGTAGCATCACCAGTTATTATTTCCAACTTAGCAGTCTGACCAGTGAATAAAGTAGATGATCCATTTATGGTATAAATACTACTAGTGTCTATACCAATATTACCAGTATCACTAATATAAAAAGCATTTGTGAAAGCTCCATTTGGATCTAATGACTTTCTAACATCAATTTTAAAATCACCATTACCAAAAGTCAATTTAGATGATCCTTTAGCGGAGTTGAACGTTTGATCTGACCCATCATAATACCAGTTATATGCCATTATAGCATCGGCAAATTGCATATCAAATGTTATTGGTTCAGCACCTATTGGATATAAGGGATTATTTATTTGAAATGCTTCTTTAGGATCATTAGTGTTTATACCAACATAACTAGCAGTAGAATAGATAGCGGAATTAGTAAGACCAACCCCATCATATCTAGGAACATAACCGTCAGCCATGTCCAAATTATTCTCAATTACCCAAGTTGACGTACCGGAATTAAAAACATAAGTCTTTCTATCATCTTGTTGAAATACTTTTAATCCATCATATGTATATGTAATTGCCATTCTAGCTGATAGGTTAGCAACAACCATTCTAGCATCTATTGGTTTTGACACATTTACACTAAAATTATCTATTATATTGATTGACATGGATTATATATTATTTTTTTAGTACTTGAATTGGTAATTTACAGAAGGAGGAGCGAAGGAATATGAAGAAGTCATACTTCTATAAACCTTAAATTGATGAGAAGCCCACAACCAACCAGGAGAAGTTAGTGTAACAACACTATAAGTAAATGAAGTTAAACTACTACTCGCACCATATATCTCAATATTGTTATTATCCAAAATTCTATTTAGTACCGGATATGAATTATCATATATAAAATAGATATATCCCGATCCGATAAGACCAATGGTTTGATCGCTCTTGGTACTAACTACCTTATTTAAGGTGGACAAACCAGCAAAGTTTATTACAGGACTACTCAATAATCCGCAAAAATATGGATAAACAAATTTCAATGATTGAGAAGCGGATACTGATTGTGTACCATCGTTGGATGTTATTTGAAAGGTCGTATTAGTATTTGATATATAAACACCCGTAGCAACACCAGTAACTATTACCTGACCAGTTGATACAATAGGAGGAACTGATCCAGGTATCATATTAGTCAAAGTGGTTGTGTTTACACTAAGGGTTCTCTTAGTAATGATGTAATTCAATGATATTGATGGGAATGTTCCAAACTCAGCAATGGATTGATTTATACCCAATGAAACGACTGGTTTTAGATATGGGTATAATATCTCTCTTAACACTTCAACCAATGGAACATTATTAAATGATCTACCAGCAACCATACCATGAAAAGGAAGTGGTGTCTTTTTAGTACTTGTAAATTCTATTGATGTACCATTAACTGAAACCGGAGTACCATATATATTTAATGGAGATCCAGTAGCACCAACTGTATTATAGAAATTGACAGAAATATCATCCCAAAAAAATTGACCATCATTACATCTTAGAACTTTAAGATTAGAGGCAGATGCACTAGTTTGTACAATTGTCGGATACCCTATCGTATTAAGAGAAACAACACCATAATCACTTTTTATTGAAATTCCTCCTTTTGTCGCTGATGGGTTAACTATATCAAGTGATAAAACCTGACCAGCAGTACCAGTAACAACTTGTGATTGTATATAAGGGGCCTTAGTATGTAGTGTTGAATTCACACCAGATAATAGAGATACTCTCGTCTTTAATTGAGAATGTGTATCTTTTTTAGTGTTGAAAAAGAAAATATCAGTATCATCAGTTGATGAAAGTAACGAACTACTCATAATCGAGGTTCCGTTAAATTCCCTCTTACCAAAAAATATCTTTTGTTTAATATCTTTATCCACTGGATTACCAGCATCAATTCCAATATATGATATCACAGATGCTGTTCCTTTAGTTTCTTTGAAAGACGGAACATCCCAATCGGAGATAATAGCATCCCTAATATCTCTTGGATTTACTTCCTTAGTAACATTATCAGGCAAATTACCTATTATCGTGGCAATATTCCCATATGATGTAGACTCAGTAGGCTGTGATATGTTTATACTATATGTTGACATTATTAAAATATAAATTCAAAATTACCACCAGGGTAGCTACAAGTAGCGACCGTTGACCACACTCTAAATGGCTGTGTATTATAAGTGACTCCTCCACCACTTGGAGTTATTGTTGGAAAAAACGGAGATACACTATATGTAAATGCCGATGATCCCCAATTTCCATAATCATGTACAATATACCCATTTGAATCTTTGATATATCTCATTAAAGGATATGAGGCGGGTGTTATGAAATATAAATATCCACTACCACTATAATTAAAATACAATGATTGTGATCCGGGATAAGGAATCGAAATTCTATTAACATTATCACAAACAGTAGTAGTGGTAGTATCATCTATAACCTGTGTAGTATCAAAACCATACATAGTAGGGTAAGCAAAGGTGATCGATGCAGTAGCACTGTGTGAGAATGCAAAGAAAATAGGATCATCAGAAACCTCCAAAATATAATTACTCGGTGAGAGAGTAGATACACTTAAAGTACCACTTAAAACACCACCAGGGGATGATGAGAATGTAATTCCAGAAAATGTTGTACCTATTATCTGAGCCAAACTTATATCCTCTGAATATTTAGTTATACTATAAGATAATGTCAGAGATGCTGTTGTACCAACTTCAGAATATACTGTACCGGTCACATTATTTATCAATGATAATGATAAAGCAGGCGGCACATATGGATATAATATTCTTCTCAAAACTTCAACCACCGGCCAATCTTGAGAATAGGTACCAAACATATATGATCCGGATGAAAAGGTAGTTCCAATTTCAACACCACCAACAGGAAATGGTACTGGAGTAGTATCAACAAATTCTATCTGAGATCCGTTTATAAGGACAGGACTTCCAAAAATTGTAGTAGGAGATCCGATTGCACCGATATTCGCAATACTAACAGTATCGTTACTCCAAACAAGTGATCCATTTGGATATGTACCGTTATATCTCAATATCTTACCATTTGAAGCAGATGCTGACGATTCAGCAATTGTCGGAAATATAATATTATTAATGGCAATTCTACCAGTAGAGCTAAAAATATTAATAGGACCCCCATATAATGATGGATTGGTTATATCCATAGATAACTTATCACCGGCTGTAGCACTGATATATTCCGATTTTAAATATGGAGCATATCCATAGAGGGATGAATTGGTACCAGCCAACATAGACACCTTTGTTACTGATTGTGTTGTTGTATCTGGTTTGGTATTAAATAGAAATATGTCTGTGTCATTAGAAGTTGATAAAAGCGAATTGCTCATTATATCAGTACCCGCAACGTTTCTCTTACCAATAAATATCTTTTGTTTAATATCTCTATTAGAAGGGTTATTTGAGTCAATGCCAATATATTCGATTGATGCTGTACCAGACGTTTGTTTAAAAACCGAGTTAGCCCAAACAGAAAATACAGCATCTCTAACATCTTTTGGTGTTATTAGCTTTGAAGTATTATCAGGTATATCCTGTAATACACTATAAATATCCGGCTTTCTAGCTGCTTCGGTAGGAGTACCTACATTTATACTGAATGTTGCTGGCATGTATCCAAAATCTTTTCCTTATATATTAAAATAAGGATTGGATAAAATAAAAAAGACCGAATTTCGTTCGGTCTTTTTATCAGTTTATAGATAGCGGCCGCTGCTCCACCGTTAAAATCCCTCTTTCAGATTTCACCGCATCTATAATTAGTCAAATAGGAATTCAAGTTTCATCAAATCCTTAACTTTAGCAGTGGTTAGATTCAAGTCTTCAAATTTTATCTTCTCATATGGTAATTCATTCTCAGTATTCATCAAATCGCTCATCTCCTGAGTAAAAGAATCAACATTAGTTATATTAACAGCTCCCTCAACAACTTTACCCTCCGCATCAACTGGTCTAATTGGACTCCCATTCTCATCTTTCTCGACCCACTTATCAAGGACCCTTTTCTCCAATTTGATTTTATCATCAACAATAGATGATAATTCTTTGATAATTCTTGTTAACTTAAAAGCAACACCAGCATTAATATCCATATCTATCAAGGTATTAAGAGCTTGTATCGTATCGTTATTTAACTGTGAATTTTTTACTTTAATATTCATATAACTATGATCATTTTTTATTATATATTATGTAATTTGTGTTTTGTTTATAGAATTCAATCGATTACTTAGGATATCAAAATACTTTTTATCTCTCTCTATAAGAATACAATCCCTTCCGTTCATCTCACATGCTTGACCAGTTGTACCAGACCCAGCAAAAGTATCCAACACCATATCACCCGGATTCGAATGTTTTAAAACTAAATCACTTATTAAACCCAATGGCTTTTGTGTTGGATGATCCAATCTCTCTTTACCATGACATATCGGATATCGATAAAATCCATTATCATACTCAGAATTAAATGTCGGTTTCTTACCCTTCACAAAGGAGAAGAAATACTCAGTAGCATTTGATAGATAGTTTAGCTTCGAATTAATAGGAACTGGGTTATTTTTTACCCAAGAACAAACTCTGGGTTGTTTAAATTTATTCTTATCAGCAAATTCCCTAACAATATTAGATTTCCAAATATCAAAAAACACTATTAAGGTACCTCCTTTTTTCAAGACTCTATAATATTCCTTAAATAACAAATCCCAATCCAAGTCATCCTTATCCCACTCACCAAAGTCTATTGATATATTATATTTATCAACCATAGATTGATCCGCTGAGTCAGAATGTTTTTTAAAATTGGAATCCCTAGAAATTAAATATGGAGGATCCACAAGTATTAGGTCGATGGAGTTATCTTTTATTTCCTTAAAATAATTAAAACAGTCATCATTTATTAGTAACATGTTTTATATATTTTCGACTCATGAGCCCCTCCATAAAGAACCGAAATTTAATATATATGTAAAATTAATAAAATTTATGAGTTTATCAAATGTTATAAAAGGATTATTGAATTTACAGAAAAAAGTAGATACAAAAATACTACCATCTCAAGGATTATTTTATAAAGATGATTTTGAAATTTGGGTAAAAAAAGCAGACATTGGTGATATAATTGAGTATGAGTTTAATTATATCAAGGATGACTTGGGTATAGTGCTATCAAGACTTAAGAGAATGGTTGAAAAGAATACTATTCTTTCAACTGGGTATAAATTTGATGACATCAAAAGCATCGATATTGTATTTCTATTTTTAGAAATTGTAAAATTCACAAAGAATAAACCAGTAACGGTTACTTATTTCAATGACGAGATCGGCAAAGTCGATATGATTGAATTTGACAAAAACTCTTTTAACTATTTTAGGATAGATGATAACCTTATGAAGTTTTATAACAAAAAGGAGAGAGTCTTTGTTGTTGAAGGATACAAATATTCACTACCATCAATTGGAGTTGAGAACTCTCTAACGAATTTTCTAGTTAGTAAGCAATATGACTCGGATGCTCTGAAATATAATGGATATAACTATGATTTCATGAATTTTCTAGGAGACAAAAATCTACTAACATTTACCGAAATTGATAATCTAATACAGATATTTAACTTTGATTTGGAGGATTCGGAAAAGTTAAAGACATCAAAGGTCTGCAAGATGTTCTCATACCTACACAAATATGCACTGAGAAAAGGAGATAGAGTAATTGATATTAATTCAAAGATAGATTTAGAAAAAATCTGGAAGTGAGTTTAATATATAGTCTATGAGTGTAATGAAAATTCTAAATTGGCAATTATTCTTAGAGGAACTTGTTGGAGAAAAACCAATAGCTGATATACAATCTTATATTGATGGTATGGGAAGAACTATGCGAGATAAGCTGTTCTTTGCTGAGAATGTTAACTTTGATGTAATTGTAGATTTCGGATGTGCTGATGGAAGCACCCTAGCACGGGTATCAAAAATGAACCCGAGAGCTAAGTTGATAGGATATGATTTAGATCCCATAATGTTATCAAAAGCAAAATCAATACTAGGTAAAAATGCTCTATTAACAGATAATTGGAATGAGGTAGTCAGTGAGGTTCAAAACCACAAATCACCTCTATTAAATCTGAGTTCGGTTATACATGAGGTATATTCATACTCAAATTCCAATACCATAAAATACTTTTGGGAAAATCAAGTATTTGGAGGAGATTTCAAATTTATATCAATAAGGGACATGATTCCTTCGAGCCAAGTTGATAAGAGTGAAATGGGTGAATTCAAAGACGATGTTAGAAAAGTGAGAAGACTCTCCGATCCTAAATATCTTCAATCATTTGAAAGTAAATGGGGGTCGATAAATGATAATTATAGAACATTTCTACACTACTTACTGAAGTATAAGTATATTGATAATTGGGAAAGAGAAGTATTAGAGAATTATCTACCAGTTTCACTAGAGACATTAAAATCCAAAATACCAAGCAACTATAAAGTCGCCTTTGAAGAAAATTTTATACTACCATACCTACAAAAACAAGTTAAAAGCGATTTTGATATTACAATAAATCACTCAACTCATACTAAGTTAATACTTAAAAATTTGAAATTTAGAAAATAAAAAACCCACTCATTGAGTGGGTTTTTTATTTATGATGAACATGCTATACAATCTTCTGGGTTATCAAGTGAACAAGATATCTCAGCTAATTGCTCCTCTACTGTTTTCTTACTTTCTTCTTGAACAGTAAACTTAACAGCATCAGTGGTTGATTTATTTCTTAAGTAGTAAATACCGGTTTTCAAAGAAACTTTCTTATCTCTATAACATCTTGGCTTACCATCTTTATCATAGATTACTTCAATACCCTCACCTTGTGGGATAACTGGCTTACCATCAACATCATTAAGAATATTTCTTCTACCCCATCC
>Ga0315289_10008539_pt1 | contig 14802 bp, 10 predicted proteins | sample YL17G11_40_MG_FD_203452 | JGI IMG/M metagenome (GOLD analysis project Ga0315289, IMG submission 203452) | Sediment microbial communities from Yellowstone Lake, YNP, Wyoming, USA - YL17G11_40 | ecosystem: Environmental > Aquatic > Freshwater > Lake > Sediment | place: USA: Wyoming | collected...
CAGCTTGGCACGGACATTCAAAAAGTGATCGACAGGTCCGAATTGATCCCCCTCACGATCGCCGATATCGATGTCACCGACAAGAACAGCGTTTCAATCGTTATAAATAAGCACAAACCTGATGTCGTCATCAACACATCCGCGTACCACAGAGTGGATGATTGCGAAGACCATGACGAGGAGGCATTCGCGGTAAATGCTCTCGGGGTAAAGAACCTGTGCGTTGCATGCAAGGAAACTGATTCGGCGCTGGTCCATATAAGCACCGATTACGTGTTCGACGGCAATAAAGGAAAGCCTTATACGGAGGCCGACATCCCGAACCCCGGAACGGTATACGGCATCTCAAAGCTGGCGGGCGAAGAATACGTAAGGTCAATGCTGAAGAAATATTTCCTGATAAGGACCTGCGGGCTTTACGGGGTGGCGGGGTGCCTGGGTAAGGGCGGGGGCAATTTCATTGAATCTATGCTTAAGCTGGCGAAACAGAAGCCGGTCCTCCGCGTTGTGGGGGATCAGGTGGTATCACCCACATACACGCTGGACCTGGCAAGAAAGATAAGCCAGCTTATAAGGACGGAGCATTACGGGCTTTACCATATCGCGAACAAGGGAAACTGCAGTTGGTACGAATTCGCGAAAAAGATATTCGAACTGACTGGCACAAAGGTGAAAGTGGAAAGCGCTACAACGGAGGAATTCAAATCCAAAGCAAGGAGGCCGGCTTTCTCGGTGCTGGATAACGGCAATTTGAGAAAACTCGGCCTTGACGACCTGCGCACCTGGGATAAGGCGCTTGAAGCTTATCTTGAAGAGAAAAAACAACTCACCCCCTGACCCCCTCTCTTGAAAATAGAGGGGGAAAGCAGAAAAGCAAAAAAATGGAACATAAAAGATTCGATGATCTGGTTAAGCGAACAGCAAGACAACTGCGCAAAGAACAAACGAAAAGCGAATCAGTCCTCTGGCAATTACTGAGAGACCGGAAATTGCAGGATAAAAAGTTTCTCCGTCAATATCCAATAGTTTTTAATTGGGAAGGCAAAAGGAGATTCTTTGTTGCTGATTTTTATTGCCATGAAACGCGTTTGGTCGTTGAGCTGGATGGCGATGTGCACATCCGGCGAAAGGATCACGATAAAGCAAGAGATCACATCATGAAAAGCATGGGAATTAATGTGATCCGCATCAGCAATGAAGATATGGCATCAAACGTGAAAAAAGTGATAAGCTCTATTGCAGAGCAATTGAACAAAACTGACGATAATGTCCCCTCTCTTATTAAGAGAGGGGAACTAAAGGGGTGAGTTTGTTTGTCGCCTGACGTATCCTTTTCAATAACGAATTACAACACAAAAGATCTCCTGGATCGCTGCATCGATTCGGTCATTAAGGGAGTCAAGGGCCATTCATATGAGATAATAGTCGTTGACGATGCATCAATTGACGGATCCGCCACCATGGTCCGGGAGAAATACCCTCAAGTTAAGGTCATCGAAAATGGGATCAACAAGGGATATGTAAGATCGAATAATATCGGAATAAGGGCGTCCGGCGGCAGGTATGTAGTATCTTTGAACAGTGATACCTTGGTTTTAGATGGATCCATCGGCAAGATCATATGGTTCATGGATAAAGATCCTGATGCAGGAGCTGCCGGCCCAAAATTGCTTAATTCCGACGGCACGATACAATTACAGGCAAGGAGAGGATTTCCCACCCCGCTGAATTCATTCTTTTATTTCTCGGGATTGAACAGGCTTTTTCCAAAGAACCGCTTGATGGGGGGGTATCTTTTGACCTACCTCGATGATAGGACCGCTGTGGAAGTTGACAGCCTTTGCGGCGCGGCAATGATGGTGAGGCGGGAGGTCATAAGCGAGGTCGGGCTTATGGACGAAAGTTATATCATGTACGGCGATGACATCGACTGGTGCTACAGGATAAAGAAGGCCGGCTGGAAGATCTACTACCTGCCGGATGCGGAGATAGTGCACTATGGCGGAAGAGGGGGCAGCAGGAGGCAAAGTTACCGCAACATATTCGAATTTCACCGCGCAATGGCGGTATTTTATGATAAACATTATGCAAAAGATCACTTCTTTTTGATGAATTGGACCATAAATTCGGCGGTCTGGCTGAAATGCGCCGTTGAATTGACAAGGAATCTCTTCAGGAAAGAGAAGTATGTAGGGTCAAAAAAGCCTTAAAAATGGTATAATAACCTCATCCCTAGCCCTTCTCACCTCACCCCCGACCCCTCTCCACTTTGTGGAGAGGGGAGCAGAGCAAGGGTTATAGTAGATTATGATATAATAGACTCCGGGGTGAGGCAGGAAAAGGGAAACGATAATAAAGATTAGTTTCTCCTCTCCATGCAATGGAGAGGAGCTAGAGGTGAGGCAGGAGGCATTATGAAAGGCGTAATACTGGCCGGCGGGACAGGATCAAGGCTGTATCCTTTGACAAAGGTCACTAACAAGCACCTATTGCCCGTTGCGAGAAAGCCGATGATATACCATCCCATCAACAAGCTGAAACAGGCCGGGATAGACGAAATATTGATAGTTACGGGTATCGAACATATGGGCGACGTGGTCAATTTGCTTGGCAGCGGGAAGGAATTCGGCTGCAGGTTCACTTATAAGGTCCAGGATGAGGCGGGCGGGATAGCGCAGGCGCTTGGGCTGGCCGAGCATTTCAGCAGCGGTGAAAAGATACTGGCTGTTCTCGGGGACAATATTTTTGAGGAAAACCTGTCAAATGCCGCATCAAAATTCGAGAAGCAGGCATCCGGAGCAAAGCTGCTGTTAAAAGAAGTTAAAGATCCGCAACGGTTCGGTGTCGCCGAGATCAAAGGGGATAAGATACTCGGGATCGAGGAAAAGCCAAAAAACCCGAAAAGCAAATTGATCGTTACGGGAATATATATGTATGATACAGAAGTTTTCGAGATCATCAGAAAACTGAAGCCTTCGGGAAGAGGCGAGCTGGAGATCACGGACGTGAACAACGAATATATAAAACGCGGGGATATCTCATACGAGATAATGCAGGGCTGGTGGACCGATGCAGGGACGTTCGAGACGCTTGAGCTTGCGACCCTGCTTGTTGAAGGGCGCGCTTTAAAGTGAAAAGGATACTGGTGACCGGCGGCTGCGGCTTCATCGGCAGCAACTTCGTAAGATACCTTATAAATAAGGATCACTTCATTTGCAACCTCGATAAATTGACCTATGCCGGCAACCTTGAGAACCTGAAAGATATTTCCGGCAAAAAGAATTACAGATTCATCAGGGGCGACATATGCGACCCGAAAACCGTCAGAAAGATCATCTCAGGACTTGGGATAGATACCATAATTAATTTTGCGGCGGAGTCGCATGTTGACAGGAGCATACTGGGGCCGGAAATATTCACAAGGACCAATGTGCTTGGTACGCAGGTGTTACTGGATGTTTCAAGGGACATTTGGTCAAAGAAGGGATATAAAGGGAGTAAATTCATACAGATATCCACCGACGAAGTTTACGGCTCACTCGGAAAAACAGGCAAGTTTAGGGAAAGCACGCCTATTTCGCCGAACAGCCCTTATTCCGCGAGCAAGGCAGCTGCCGATCTTCTGGTGATGGCATATCACCATACTTACGGATATCCGGCGGTGATATCCAGGTGTTCAAATAACTACGGCCCTTATCAATTCCCGGAGAAGATGATACCTTTAATGGTGATCAACGCATTGTCAGACAGGAAACTCCCTGTTTACGGGGACGGCATGAACGTAAGGGACTGGCTGCACGTGGATGACCACTGTAGCGCCATTGAGACAATATTGAGAAAAGGAAAGAACGGGGAAGTTTACAACATCGGAGGCAACAATGAATGGCCGAACATAAAGGTGGTTAAACTGATCTTAGAGGAACTTGGAAAGCCCCTGTCACTGATAAACCATGTAAAGGACAGGATGGGGCATGACAGGCGATACGCGATGGATGCCGGCAAGATAATGAGGGAGCTCGGCTGGAAGCCGGAACACAAGTTCGAAAGGGGACTGAAGGATACTATCAGGTGGTATTTGGACAATAGAAATTGGTGGAAGAAAATAATCAGTGGCGAATATAAGAACTATTACAGGAAAATGTACAGGGGAAGATGAGAACAGCATTAGTTCACGATTACCTGAACCAGGCCGGCGGAGCCGAACGGGTCGTTGAATGCCTCCACGAAATATTCCCCGAGGCGCCGTTATTCACGTCGATATATGACAGGGATAGGATGCCGGCAGTATTCAAGGACATGGACATAAGGACGTCGTTCATGCAGCGCCTTCCTATGGTGATGAAGCATTTCAAGAAATATCTCCCGTTATATTCTCTGGCTTTTAAAAGTTTCAACCTGACTGGTTATGACCTGATACTTTCCAGCAGCAGCGCATGGGGAAAAGGGATAAGAAAGGGAAAAGGGGCGGTGCATATCTGCTACTGCCATTCCCCAATGCGGTTCGTATGGATGTACGAGGATTACATGGAAAAAGAAGAGTACGGGCAACTTGTCAGATCGATCCTACCCCCGATCATGAAGTGGCTGAAAAGGTGGGACCTGAAGACCTCCAAAGAAGTGGATCATTTCATCGCGAACTCAAAAACAACACAAAAAAGGATAAAATTATTCTACGGGAGGGATTCAGAAGTTATTCATCCGCCGGTTGATACTTCATTTTTTAAGCCGTATAATACCAAAATTAAGGATTATTTCCTTGTTGTCTCAAGGCTTAACCCTTACAAGCACATAGACCTGGCAATAGAAGCTTTTAATGAACTCGGACTCCCTCTTTATGTTGTCGGCAGCGGTCCGGATGAAAAGAGATTGAAAAGGCTCGCGAAGAACAATGTAAAGTTCCTTGGGAAATTGCCGGACAATGAGATCGTAAAATATTACTCGGAATGCAGGGCTTTTATCCTGCCCGGGGAGGAAGATTTCGGGCTTACTCCTGTTGAAGCCCAGGCGTGCGGAAGGCCCGTAATAGCTTACAGGGCTGGCGGAGCGCTTGAATCCGTTATTGAGGGCCAGACAGGCGTGTTTTTTGACAGGCAGGAGAAAGCATCGCTCATCGGCGCTGTAAGGAAATTCAACGGGATGGCATTTGATCCCGCCAAGATAAGGGAGAACGCTTTAAAGTTTGATAAGGCGGTCTTCAAAAGAAAAATAAGGGAGTTCGTGGATGCAAAAAGAAGTTAAGCCGGCAAAAGCGGAAAAACACGAATCGATATTCGATGTCGCTGTGGAAATGCTTTATATTGCGCTGGTCTTCCTTGCGCCGGTCATCTTTGACAGGCGCGTCGGCATTGTTTTCTCCCTTACGAAGGTCACGACGATAAGGCTTGTCATCATCGCTATCCTGACGATATGGGCGGTCAAGATAATGCTGAAACAGGAGCACAGGTTCATTCGCAGTCCGTTGGATTATCCCGTCCTGTCATACATGCTTGCCTGCACCATAGCGACCCTCACGTCAGTCCACACGCTTACAAGTTTCATGGGCTTTTACGGCAGATACGAGGGGCTCACCACTCTTTATATGTACTGCTTGCTGTTCTTCATTACCGTCAACTTTATCCATTCCAAGGAGCAGATCTTGAGGGTCATGTATACGGTGATAATCGCCGGCATATGCATGGCCGTGTACGGGGTCATACAAAGGATGGGGCTTGATCCTTATGCCTGGGGAGGCGTTGTCACCTGGCAAAGGGTGATCGGCACCATAGGCCAGCCAAATTTCCTTGCGGCATATGTTGACATGGCGTTCATTATCGGGCTCGCGCTGCTCCTTAACATGAAGGATATCAGATGGAGCAAGCAATTCGAATGGCAAACTGTGTACGACATAATGCTAAGGGCAGCATTGGTATTCAGCTTGTTCCTAATATATGTTTGCGTTCTTTACACGCAAAGCCGCGGCGGATTTCTGGGTTTGTTCGGCGGCGTGTCATTGTTCTTTATTTACGCTAACCGCAACCTTACGATAAGCAAATGGAGAGAACTCCTGGTCTTGCTCATTCTTGTTTTGGCCGTTACATTTATCACTTCTTTGAACCCCGAGACATCGCCGCTCGGAAGAGTGGGCTACGAGGTCTCCAAGGTCGAAGAAAATGAGATAAGGGAAACGCCCATCATTACATACAGCGCCGCGCTTTCGAGGCTTGAGACATGGAAAAGCGCGTTCAGGGTCATCGCCGACAGGCCATTCTTCGGCATAGGCCAGGAAGTCCTGAAAATGGTATTCCCGAGGTATGAAACGGACAAATTCAGGTTTTTTGAAGGATTCCACGTTAAGCAGGACAGGTGCCATAATGAGGTTTGCGACATGGCGGTGACAAGGGGAGTGACCACCCTTTTCATTTATGTCTGGGCGCTGGCGACATTTTTTTACATGGGGCACAAACTGATAAACGGTGACTATGATCCCGAGCTTAAGCTTTTCACAGCGGGATTTCTGGGAGCATCCGCCGCATACCTAACACAAAATCAGTTCAGCTTCGGTGTCGTCGCCATAACCACCCTGCTCTGGATAATGATGGGCATGACGACCTCGATATACGTCAAAGCGCAGCAGCCGGAGACCGTTAAAAGCGCGGACTTCCAAAATATGCCGTGGATCATTTTTGCAGCGACGCTGATCCTCGCCTTGTTCCTGTCTTATCTGTCAATCATACAATTCAGGGCGGACATGCATTTCAAGATGGGGAAAACATTGGCAGAGATGAGGCGGTTCGATTCTGCGATAAAGGAATATGAGGCGTCCATTAAGATAAGCCCTTACGAAGGCGGCACGTGGACCCATTACGGCATCGCGGTGCTTAATCTTTCGCAAATGGACCAGGATAAGAGGCATATCGACAGGTCGATAAGCATCTTCGGCACCGCGAACAAAGTGGATCCGTACAACGCGGATAATTTTTATATAACAGGAAGGGCTTATTTTATTTTATCCGTGGTCGACAGTTCGGTCCTGGACAAGATAATAGAGGCAGAGAAGGATGCGATAAAAATAGACCCGCTTTATGCGGAAGCTTACCAGATCATCGGTACGATATACGAGAAAAAAGGCATGAACAGGGAAGCGGCGCGCATGTATGAAAAAGCCGTTGAGATCAATCCCCAGCTCGGGGAAGCGGTGGCAGGGCTTTCAAGCGTTTACATGAATCTGGGAGAGTCAAAAAATCTCATAGACATATTCAAAAGTTTCCTTGCCAAATACCCGAACAATCCTATATTCCAGGAAAACCTCGCATCAATTTATGTAAAGAGGGGAGAGGTCGGCCAGGCGATCAAAGTGTACGAGGATATGGTCGCTGCAAACCCGAAAAACACGGCAGCTCTTATTAACCTGGGATTCATGTCCGCGAAAACCGGAAACATTGCCAAGGCAAAGGACAGTTTCGAAAGAGCTTACTTAATAGACCCAAAGAACGTGAATGTTCATAATGGGCTGGGCCTTGTATATCTTACGACCGGACAAAAGGATAAAGCAAGGGAAGAATTCAACCAGTCATTGATGGTGGACCCGAACAACCAGTATGCAAAAGACATGCTAGGGAGGGTAAAATAAATGCTCGGGAGAACAATGAAATTTCCGCCGTTATTGCTGCTCGTCATTGATGCTGTTGTCATCAACATCTCTTTTGTTTTAGCTTACTATATCAGGTTTGAATGGTTCCTTGGAAAATCAGCAGCTATAATCCCGCAGCTGGGAAGGTTCTATTATGTCCTTATATTCGTGATGTTCTTATGGCTGGCGTTATTCAAGCTGCTGGGGTTGTACGACAAGAGGGATATAACTTCCACTGGTGACGAGGCCTCCTCCATAATCGGGGCAACGATAGCAGGCGCTCTGCTCTTATTCGCGCTTCTCTTCCTTTACAGGGGATTCTGGTTCTCAAGGGCGCTTCTCATGTACGCGGTGTTCATCTGTTCGGCGCTGATGATATTTTCCAGATATGTTCTTAACGGCATCAAGAGAGAGCTTTACAAGAGGGGGGTCGGCGTGCGCAGGACCCTTATCCTTGGGGCGGGAGAGATCGGCCAGGGGCTTGCCTTTAAGATGATCTCAGAAAAAGAGATAGGGTATAAAGCAGTGGCATTCCTTGATGACGACCCTGACAAGATGAACAAGGACATACAGGGGATACCTGTAATAGGATCGATAATCAGCACAAAGAACAAGATAAGAGAGCTGAATATCAACGAGGTTATACTCGCGACGGGGAAGCTGCACCAGCAGAAGGTCCTCGACATAATCATGGAGTGCGAATCGGAAGGAGTGGAATTCAAGCTTGTGCCGGGCATACTGGAACTTATCGCTTCAAGGATCTCCACGGATGATATCGGAGGGATACCTCTTCTCACGATAAAGGAAATAAGGCTCCAGGGTTTTAACGCGCTCACAAAAAGGATATCAGATGTATCTGTTTCTCTTGCGGCGCTTCTGCTCATATCCCCGTTGATGATATTGGCGGCGGCACTGATAAAGCTGGAATCAAGAGGTCCGGTGTTCTTCAGCCAGAAACGCGTAGGCAAGGACGGCAAGGTGTTCAATCTATATAAATTCAGGTCAATGGTGCAGGGCGCAGAGGACCAGTTCGAAAAGGTCGTGGCGCAAAAAGGCGGAAATATAATCCGGTTCAAGGCCAAGGACGATCCGCGCATAACCAGGATCGGTAAAATTATCAGGAAGCTCAGCATCGATGAATTACCGCAATTGATAAATGTCCTTGTTGGCGACATGAGCCTGGTAGGCCCAAGGCCGCCGGTCCCCATCGAAGTTGAAAGATATTCCGCGTGGCACAAAAAAAGACTGCGGGTCCGCCCGGGGATAACGGGGCTATGGCAGGTATCCGGCAGGAGCGAGCTCCCGTTCGAGGATATGATCCGCCTGGACATTTATTATATCGAGAACTGGTCCTTATGGATGGATTTCAGGATCGTACTTAGGACCATCCCGACCGTCATATTCGGCTCCGGAGCATATTAAGACATAAATGCTTACGAGCACCGATAACCCGAAGGTCAAATATTTTCATTTGCTCAAAACAAATAAACCGCGCAAGACCGCGGGCAAATTCATGGTTGAAGGCATCCACCTTGTAAGCGAAGCCATCCAGGCCGGGCTTCTTGACAGGGTCATTTACAGCGAAAAAACACTGGAGACGACAGAGGGCAAGATCCTGATAGGAAAGATAATTTCATCCGGAATACCGATCGAAGAAGCGAATGAGAAGATCATACGGCATCTTTCCGATGTCGAAACGCCCCAGGGCATAATAGCTTCGGTCAAGCCCAAATCTGTGGACATAGGCAGCCTGTTTGAAAGCTCGAATCCTTTGATAGTGGTAGCATGCGGGATCCAGGACCCCGGCAACCTGGGGACAATTATCAGGACGGCGGATGCTGCGGGCTGTTCGGGGATAATCTTGACCCAGGGGACCGTCAATCCCTACAACGACAAGGTCATCAGGGCATCTTCCGGGTCGATCTTTCATTTAAACATAGTAAAAATTGATGATATAATCGAAGTTGTATCAGCCCTGAAAAGGCGCGGGATAAAGGTGATATCGACGCTTGTAGGGGCCGAAAAGGAATATTATTCGGTCGATTATAAAGGCCCCGTTGCCGTTATGATAGGCAGCGAGAGCAAGGGGCTCCCGGCGGATATCGAAAGGCTTTCGGACGTGTGCGTTTCGATACCGATGATAGGAAAAGCCGAATCCCTTAATGCCGCCGTTTCTTGCGCGATAGTATTATATGAAGCCCTTAGGCAAAGGAGAAGGAATGCAGGATAAGCTGGTCAAGATAGAACAGGAAGCCGTCGCAGCGATAGAATGCTCGTCTTCCTTGAAAGAGCTTGAGGACCTCAGGATCAAATATCTCGGAAGAAAAGGGGAGATACAGGAGGTACTGAAGCTCCTGCCTTCTTTACCCGATGATACCCGCCCGAAGATAGGACAGCTTGCGAACGACGTCAAGAATAAGATAAAACTGCTCATCGACGGAAAAGTGAACAATGCTTCACGCGAAGATACCGCCAAAAAACTAAAGGCGGAAAAGATAGACATAACACTTCCCGGGACAGGAATAGTAAAAGGCAGGCTCCATCCTATAACGAAGACATTCGACGAAATAAAACAGATATTCACAAGGATAGGGTATTCTATAGCGGATGGGCCGGACATAGAGAGCAACTGGAATAATTTCGAGGCGCTCAATTTCCCGCCCGAGCATCCGGCCATGGACATGCAGGCGACATTTTTCGTTGAAGGCGGTCAGTTGCTGAGGACCCACACATCGCCTGTGCAGATAAGAGTGATGGAAAAAACTGCTCCACCAATATCCATAATCATGCCCGGCCGCGTTTACAGGTGTGATGCGGATATCACGCATTCGCCGGTATTCCATCAGGTGGAAGGCCTCGTCGTGGACAAGAAAATAACATTTGCTGACCTCAAAGGCACCCTTACTTATTTCATGCACGAGATGTTCGGGAAGGAAAGGCATGTCAGGTTCAGGCCTTCCTTCTTCCCGTTCACGGAGCCGTCGGCTGAGATGGACGTGGAATGCATAATCTGCAATGGCGTCGGATGCCGCGTATGCAAGAACACCGGATGGCTCGAGATACTCGGGGCCGGAATGGTGGACCCGAACGTTTTCAAGAACGTCAAATACGATCCTGAAAAAGTTTCCGGTTTCGCGTTCGGCATGGGGATAGAGCGAATAGCAATATTAAAATACGGGATACCCGATATCAGATTATTCTACGAGAATGACATCAGATTTTTGAGGCAGCTATGAAGGCACCCTTACAGTGGCTTAAAGAATACATAAAGATAGACATGAAGCCGGAAGCTCTTGCCGACAAGCTAACAATGGCAGGAATGGAAGTCGGCGCTATCGAATATCACGGGAAGAACATCTCCGATGTCGTTGTGGGCAAGATAAAGGCCGTGGAGCGCCACGCGACAAAACCGGATATCCTTATTTGCCAGGTGGACACGGGGATAAAGATATTCCAGATCGTTACTAAGGCAAAGAACGTGAAAGTGGGGGACAAGGTCCCGGTCGCCCTTCACGGCGCGACGCTGCCTTCCGGAATAAAGATCGAGAACAGGGAGCTCCACGGGGTTGAATCGTTCGGGATGCTTTGTTCAAAGGTTGAACTGGGGCTTGCTGATACCGCAGAAGGCATACTGATACTGGAAAAGGATACAGCTGTAGGAGAAGACATCAGGAAAGTGCTGGGTATAGGGGGAGCCGTACTCGATATCGACGTGCTTCCCAACAGGATAGACATCCTCTCAATACTCGGAGTATCTAGGGAGATCGGCGCTGTGCTGAACAAGAAAGTGAATTCCCCGCCGATAAAAGTCAAAGGGTTTCCGGGATCAATTAAGGACGCCGTAAAGATATCGGTCAAGGATAAGGACCTTTGCCCGCGATACATGGCAAGAGTAATAAAGAGCGTCAAGATAAAGCCGTCACCCGAATGGATGCAGGAAAGACTGGTCGCATGCGGGATGAGGCCGATAAATAATATCGTCGACATTACCAATTATGTTCTCCTTGAAATGGGGCAGCCTCTCCATGCGTTCGACCTCGATCTGCTTAAAGACAAAACTTTGATCGTCAGGAAAGCAGAAAAAGGAGAAAAGATCTCAACTATCGACGGAGAAAAAAGGGATGTGGGCGGATGCCTTGTCATTGCAGACGCGCAGAAACCTATCGCGGTCGCCGGCGTAATGGGCGGGGCGAATACGGAGGTCGTCGACTCAACAAAGGACATATTGCTTGAATCTGCATACTTTGACCCGAAGACCATCCATAGGGCGGAAAAGAATTTGAAATTGAGGACGGAATCATCAATAAGGTTCGACAGGGGAGTGGACTGGGACGGCGTGGAAGCCGCGCTTGATAGGGCAGCATCTTTGATGGAGGAGCTCGCCGGCGGAAAAGTGATCGCCGATAAAGTGGATATCAAGTTAAAGGACCGCAAACCGAAAAAGATCACTTTAAGGTTAAAAAGAGTAAATGATATTCTGGGGACGAATATAAAATTGCCGGAAATATCATCGATACTTAAAAGGCTCGGGTTCAAGGTCAAAGGAGCGATCGTTGAAATACCGCTGTTCCGCGCGGGCGATGTCGAAAGGGAAATAGATGTCATAGAAGAAGTAGCAAGGATATACGGCTACGAAAAGCTCCCCACAACACTTCCCGACCTGAAAATAAAAAGCATAAAAGGGATAACAGAGGACCAGATAAAAAGGCTCAAGACCATTCTTGTCGATGCCGGATTCAACGAAGCGGTGACTTATTCAATGCTTCCGCCGTCCGGGAACTTCGGCATCGGCGAAGAACGCGGCGGACATATAAAGATATTGAATCCGATATCGGAAGAACTTTCCGTAATGAGAACTTCTATCCTGCCGAGCTTGTTGAAAGTCCTGACGTTCAATATTAACAGGCAGATCGACGATGTGAATATATTCGAGGTCGGCAAGATCTTTTACAGGGAAAAAACTGCGAACATTGAAAAGGCGGAGCTGGCCGCGGTCATGTACGGGAAAAGAGCATGTCGATATGACGGAAAAAATGAAAGCACGGACTTTTTCCAGGTGAAGAAGATAGTCGAGGATATTTTGGCTTATCTCGGAGCTGTTTGCGAGCTGAAGGAGAATACACTGCCCGGATATCACCCGAGCAGGTCTGCCTCAATTTATAAGAAAGAAAAGATGATAGGGGTTTTCGGCGAGCTGCATCCGGACATGGCAAGGAAGATTGAAATAGACAAACCGGTATATGCCATCACGCTTAACCTTGATGAAGTCCTGAGCATAAAAAAACTTCCCCCGAAATTCAGGGATATACCGTCATTCCCGGCAATAAAAAGAGATATTGCCATGATAGTCCCGTACGGTGTATCAAATAAAGTGATCATAAGCGAGATGAAAGCCTCGGGCGGGGAACTAGTTGAGGAGATCATTTTGTTCGATAAGTATGAAGGCGGGCAGATAGAGAAGGGATATTGCAGCCTGGCGTATTCTGTTACCTACAGGAACCCGAACAGGACGCTGACGGACGGGGAAGTTAACGCGAAGCACGAGGAGTTATCCCTCAATTTAGCCAAAAAGCTCGGCGTAAAGATAAGAAAATAGGAGGCCCGCCCTGAGAAAGCGTAGCGGGTCGAAGGGTGACGATTAAGGTTATGAATACTTCAGAGGCCATTACCCCCATGGTCAAGCAGTACCAAGACATCAAATCCCAGCATAAAGACGCCATTTTGTTCTTCAGGCTGGGGGATTTCTACGAGATGTTCTATGAAGACGCCAAGATCGCCTCAAAAGAGCTTGAACTGACGCTTACAGGCAGGGGAGAAGGCGAAAAAAGAATGCCCATGTGCGGCGTCCCGTATCACGCGGCCGATAATTACATCTCAAAGCTCCTCGGAAAAGGGTATAAGGTCGCGATCTGCGACCAGACCGAGGACCCCAAATTGGCAAAAGGCCTGGTCAGGCGCGACGTTGTAAAGGTGATAACTCCCGGCACGGTCCAGGAAACAAGGATGCTCGACGAGAAGACCAGTAATTATCTTCTCGCTGTATCATTTTTGAAGAATGACGCCGGCCTGGCGTACATTGACTCATCGACAGGCGAATTCAAGATGACCTGTTTCGCGGGCGATAAAAATATTGACGTCCTTATCGACGAGATAAACAGGATAGCGCCATCCGAGATCCTTCTTCCGGATATCATCCCGGTCGGCTCGTCAAAACTTTCAGAAGGCCTCAGGTCCGCTGGTTATTCGATAACCAGTTATAAGGACACATACGACGTCGACATCGCGCAGAAAAGATTGAAGGAGCAATTTAATGTTGCCTCAATTGATAGTTTCGGGCTTTCGGGATTTAAGCCCGGATACGGCGCGGCCGTGGCGGTCATTGATTATTTAAAGAACACGCAGAAAGGCCCGCTTGCCCACGTCAATAAAATACAGCCCTATGAAATGGGCGATCACATGTACATAGATCCATCGACAAAAAGAAATCTTGAACTTGTTTCTACGATAAGGGATAGGTCAACAAAAGGAAGCCTTGTATGGGTGCTTGATAGAACTTCCACGCCGATGGGAAGCAGGCTCCTGAAAAATTGGATACTTCAGCCGCTTCTCGACATAAAAGAAATAAACAGCCGGCTTGATGCTGTCGAGGAATTATCCGGCGACTTGATATTAAGGAGCGAACTTTCGCAGGTGCTTGCGTCCGTCCATGACATGGAAAGATTGATCGGGAAAATAGCATCGGGAGCAGCGAATGCGAAAGACATCGCCGCCCTAAAAATATCATTAATGAACCTCCCAAAGATCAAACCAATATTGAAGAACTGCAGATCAGGAAAAATAAAAGCTGTTAAGGAACTTAATGAACAAGATGAAGTTATCGATCTGATCGATAAAGCGATCACGGAAGATCCGCCCCACACATTAAAGGACGGCGGGCTGATAAAAAAAGGCTTTAATGAAGAACTGGATAAATTATTAGATATGACGCGTGGGAACAAGGAATGGATATCCGAGCTGGAGCTTAAGGAAAGGCAGCGTACGGGGATCAAGTCGCTTAAAGTTGGATATACTTCCGTGTTCGGATATTATATTGAAATATCCAAGTCGAATTTAAATTCCGCTCCGGCGGATTACATAAGGAAGCAGACGCTGGTGAATTGCGAAAGGTTCATCACCCCGGACCTGAAGGAAAG
>Ga0315289_10008541_pt1 | contig 14799 bp, 9 predicted proteins | sample YL17G11_40_MG_FD_203452 | JGI IMG/M metagenome (GOLD analysis project Ga0315289, IMG submission 203452) | Sediment microbial communities from Yellowstone Lake, YNP, Wyoming, USA - YL17G11_40 | ecosystem: Environmental > Aquatic > Freshwater > Lake > Sediment | place: USA: Wyoming | collected...
TGGTTAAGCTGTTGGGATCCAGAAATGAGAAGATGGGTGTTTTCCGGAGCAGTTTAACTGTGTCCCTTGACATGTTCTGTTCCCCCCATTTAAAGGTTTGGCTTTATTATTTATATCGTCAGATTGCGAAATCAGTTAATAGTCTTCAGGTATTTTATTACCCGTTCGGAAACAATTCAGTTAGATAAAAGATTATTGTAGAGGTAAAGACGGAAATGAGATTTAGGTGTCCGCCTTTGGCGGGATACCATAAAACGTCACGGAATCATCTTGAACAGACTTATCCTGAGGGCTTGCCCCGAGGGATTCACCGTGAGCGGACGAGGGCGTCCGTGACGAACCAAAGGGAATTCCCCCTTTAGACAATTTTGGTCGGGGGTTCCCCAACCCCCGACCAGCAGATGATCAAATCAACTTCTTTAGCTTAAGCTTTATACTTTTTTCTTTCCCTTCTGAATTGATTATTAAGCTAACCTTTTTGTCTTGACCTGCTCTCATCATCTCCCGAATATCACGTAAAAGGAGGTCTTTGGTCGATTGTCCATTTATCTTAACCACCACATCACCCTCTTTTATTCCTGCCTTATCCGCAGGTGAATCTTTGACCACAAAATCGACCCGGGTTGTGTCATTATCTTTTGTCAACCATAATCCAGCCATGTCGAAATCATCTTCATAGGTAAAATTATTATTAGGCTCCAGAATCATCCGTTGGTTGGGATAATCGAAGACGACCGTAAACCTTTTCAGAATACCGCCGCCAATATTACCGTCAATCTTTTCGCTGGCGAATGCACCCTTTTCAGATGAAGATAGAGTGGTTACGGGAGCAGGTATATTGAATTTACCAATCTCAATGCTTTTTACTCTGGTAACTTTGCCCGGAGCCTTTCCTCCTATGCCTATGCCGGAGAAGACATCGATCTTTTTGCCGGTTTTTGCCCCAAGATTATATTTTTGGACAAATGGTGTACTAAGAACCAGACTGCTCCTGGCTCCAGTGTCGATCACAAAGTTCCCTTCATATTGACCATCGATTTTTGCCTTGATATGGGGGTGACTCTCTTCAAGCGTAATGGGAAGAATTCCACCCTTGCCCTCATATTTAAAACTTGACGGCTCATACAAAGTTAACTTTTGATTTTCATAATCTATCTTGACCACAAACTTGCTGAAGATGTCGTATCCTAAAATCCCGTCAACCGGCATGCCCTCATATTTACTTAATGGCTTTAGACCTATAGTTGCCGCAGAAACATTGTCTATTACCAGATCACCAAGTCTGACACTTGCCAGCGTTAGGAAATTAACCTCTTGGGTTCCTTCACCTGCGCCCCGTCCTTCAAATTTACCAACTGTCTCTAAACCCATTTCTTTTGCGGTTTCGGTATCTAAAACCGGACCACCTGCACCAGTGTCTAATATAAAACTCAATTGTTTTGAACCTCCGATTCTAACTGGAATATAGATATGATTGCTGTTTAGGACAAAGGGGATTTCCACAAAGGTTTTTCCGGGTGGAAAATGGTAGTCTTTTTCCGAAGGCGATGGCATTTTAAAGAGATCATCAGATAATTCAGGATTCAATTCGATGTTTGTCAAAGTGGTTCTTATGTTATAGGCAGTGTCGCCGGTATTGATAACCATTGAGGTCGCAATCTTAACTCCTCCGAAATCTTTGTAATCCGAAAAAAAGTTGGTAGCCACAACTATATCATACTTGCTAACGGTTTTATCTATCAGAAATGTTTCGTGATTAATAAACATTTTTACAGGATCGCACCCTTCGGGAGTGGCTTGAACCACATAATAATTTATGCCACCTGCCCCCTCCCGTCCTAAATATTCCACTTTTCCTTTAGCCCTTTCCGGAAACAGATATCCGTAAAGACTAAAGTAGAGTTCACTTTTGGTCTGTTCCAGCTCCATGCCGGCTAATTCGCGAACCTGCCCATTAGCGTCCTGAACCCATCCTTTCTCACCATCATAAACAGTCAAGCTCTTCATGACTTTCAAATCCATTTCGGTCCTGAGCTTATCCGGGTATTTGAAATAGTTCTTAACTTTTCCGGTTAGTCCACCGGGAACGATTATGTCAACCTCCGCTATAGAGTTTCTCTCAGCTTTGAGCGCCTCCTCGCCACCCAGAGCTTGCATATGCTTGTTCAAAATCTCCTCAATGGTTTGAGCATTTGAACTCTGCACGCCGAAAACAACGACAAGCACACCCATAGCTAAAGTTAAGAATTTTTTGGAAAACATATTGAACCTCCTCTCATACAGGTTTTATATCTTTTTACGGAACATCTCTCCCTCAGGTTGCAGGAAAAATACGTCATAGCTGATTAAGTGGACTTGTAGTGAGCGAGTCGAATCTATTAAGCTGATGTTCTTCCAGATTCCCTCTCCCCTGATGGGAGATTGAGTGAAAGGTGGAAGGTGATAGGTGTTGGGTGTTAGGGAAAGATTCCAGAGGTGGCAGACGGGAGTTCTGCCACCTCATTAGTATGTTAGGGGTAAGGGTACATACTAAACGGCACCCTGAAGCTACCCGTAAAAACATGTAACACTCGCTCATTAGTAATTTGTGTTCGGTGCCATAGGCGCCTGGCCTACCGACTAACCAGAATAATACACCGATGTACTGAACCTGCCCTTAATGCCTAAAGCATAATGAAGAGCCTTATGGACTTCGAAAGGTCTATTCATATCAGGAATTTTATTGTTGCGGTAAAAGAATAACCATCTGGGAAACGATTCCTCTCGATAATGATTTCCTATAAAGCCAACACGATACATCTCGTCGAGAATGATTGATGGTGTCGAAATTCCTACTTTCCGCTCGCACTCTATAAATTGAGATGGTGTGAAATTAACACCTAAAGATTGAATTATTTTCTGGACTTTCCGCATAGTTTCGTCGTCAAAAAGTGTCGAAATCTCCTCAGAGATCTCGCTCAGTGCGCTCTGCGAATATGATCTAAGAGCTAAGTCGTATGCTAAATTACTAAAGCATTTGGCATCACGGCATTGATCACGCATTAATGAAAGTAGTCGTACGAAGTCTCTTGGTCTTGCCCAAGTCAACTCAAAGAATACTTTCCAAGATTCCTTATTCCCGAAAGAAAATGGAAACCACCGCTGCCATAATTCAGCATCTGTTAATATGTCAGGATTGTCATTGTTGATTTTCATTGAAAATCTAATTTTTTTGAACATCAGCCTCCATAGATGATGATCAAGTGTCACTCTAGTGTTCGTCCACCAAGTTAACGAAACACCAAAACCGTCAAGAAGTTTGTTTATTTCATCACCTCTCAGGTCGTAAACAACTTCATCACGAACGGCTAAAACAATATGTAAGTTCTTTGAGATCTCATTGATGTGTTTTGTTGCTATTACAAGGTTTTTTATCATGGTTCTATCTACATCATATGTGCTGCGAGCTCTGGTAAGCTCCAGCTCATCGATAAAAATAATAACTTTTGAGTCAAGCCTGTCGTGTATCTTCTTAGCCAGGCGACGAATACTTTGGGCTGCTTCGGATATGCTCGCGTTTTCATCTGTTGATAATGCCTTGTCGGTCTTAAGGCCAAAGATAACATTGCCATTTGGATCAAATATAACAACCAACATATCTAGAACCGAGGCTATAGCACGAAAAAATTTTTGCCGTGTCGACTGAATTAAGTCATCTGGCTCCTCACCCAAAAATTGCCTTGCTATTAAACTCAAGAGATACCATTTCCAGAACGTTAAAGTTGTTGTGTCTCTATCTTCTTCTTCGGTAAATGTGTCTCTGAAGAGACGAAATCTTTCTCTAAATTCGTGAACTACTTCTGCATCTTCTCGAATTTTCCTGTAGCTTATTGAAAAATAGGATATATGCTCGTCCTTGCATCGAGTTTCCAACAATTTTATCAAAGAAGTCTTTCCTGTCCCTTTATATCCATGAATGTATCTTTTTCTCCCGGACATGAGGTTCTCTATGTCTGAAGTACTTACTCCCATAAAATAGAGGTTATCAATACTAGCTTTACTATTGAATTCCTCCGAGCCCTCAACATCACCGAGATATAAGTCACCCACTAACATATTTTCTCCTCCCTATTTCATCGAGACACACAATAAAACGTAACGAGGTTCATACCGTTTGTAATTCCAAGAAATGCAACTTGCCTACTTCCGCTGAAAATTCCACTGGCTTCTAAAAGTATCACGAAACTTCCTGATATTGCTTATAGAAGAGATTATACTCATTCATGTAATTTTGTCAAGCGATATTTATGAAGCTAATGTAGATATCAAAATTTTATGAGCAGGCGACCACTCCAGCAAACTGGTGTACCCCAGTTTGTTCTCCCCCTCACCTTAGCCCTCTCCCCAGAGGGGAGAGGGAAGTGGTGCGTTCGTATTACTAAGGAGTGCGTATCACTTTTCCTGTAAGCTTATAAAATCTTCTTTTCCCTAACTTGACCAGCTTTTCGCCTTCCACTGGGACTTTCAAATCTTCATCATCTATTCTTTTATTGTCGATATAAAGCCCGCCCTGTTTTATCAGTCGTCTGATTTCGCTGGTATATTGGACGCATCCGGCTTTAACCAAAAGATGTCCTATCCAAATCTCAGGTTCATCATGCTCAAAATATTTGATCGGTATCTCTTCGGGTAGCTCTTTTTTGGAAAAGACCTTTTCGAACTCCTCACAAGCTTTGTCTGCCTTTTTCTGGTCGTAATACATCCTTACAATCTCTTTTCCCAATCTCTTTTTTAAGATCATGGGATTTGTGTTTTTATCCTCAAAATCTCTTTTTATTTTAAGCAAATCATTTTCCGGAATATCAGTCAAGAGTTCAAAATAGGTATAAATCAAATCATCCGGGATGGACATGATTTTGCCGAAGATCTCTTTTGGCGGCTCTGCCACGCCAATATAGTTGCCCACGGATTTAGCCATTCTCTGGACTCCGTCTGTCCCCGGCAAGACCGGCATGGTCAAAATCACCTGCGGCTCCTGCCCGTATATTTCCTGAATCTGCCTTGCGGCTAAAAGATTAAACTTCTGTTCGGTCGCTCCAATCTCCACATCTGCGTTTATCATCACCGAATCATACGCTTGCATCAAAGGATAGAAAAGCTCATGTATGCTTATAGGTATCTGTTGTTTGTATCTATTGGAGAAATCGTCTCTTTCCAAAATCCTTGCTAAAGTAAATTTTGAAGCTAAATGCATTATCTCCTGAAAACTCATCTTGCTGAACCATTCTCCATTGAAGTGAACCTCAGTTTTTGTTTTGTCTACCACTTTAAAAAATTGCTCTTGATATGTCTTCGCATTTTTTTTGATCTCTTCATAGGAGAGTTGAGGTCTGGTCTCTGATCGACCGGAGGGATCGCCCACCATACCGGTATAATCGCCGATGATCAATACCACCTGATGCCCTATCTCTTGAAACTGCCTTAATTTTCTTAAACAGACGGTATGCCCCAAATGTATATCCGGAGCGGTGGGATCATAGCCCTGCTTTATCCTTAAGGGTTTATTCTCCTTAATGGAGTGTTCCAACTTTCTGACCAAATCCGCCTCCGGTATGATCTCCACTGTTCCTCTTTTTATGATCTTTAACTGTTCTTCTAAACTTAACATTTATCCTCCCCGTATATGACGAATGACGAATATTCGTCATTAATCATTCGTCATTAGTTTGAGCACAAACCCAACCTTCCCCCCAAACCGAATACTATAACAAAACCTCCACAAAAGCAAGTCAAATTTCTCTTGACTCTCTCTTTAATACTCTTTAGTTTCTAATCGTATGCTAATGGAATTCCTTTAACCGGAGTAGAGACATTTGTCTCGTGACTTGACGCAGAGCAAGCTCTGCTACTCCATGCATTAAAGCGAAAAAATGGCGTCTTTAAAAAAGTCCAACAAAAGAAGAAAAAATAGGCTTTTAATCTTCACCGGGGTAATCCTTTTGTTCCTCACTGTCTTGGTGCTGGTTGTGATCAAAAAGTATCGGGACTACAAAAAGGATTTACCCTCTTTGGCACAATTGCACAACATCGAACCGAGTTTGACTACCAAAATCTACTCCATTGATGGGAGGGTGATCAAGGAGTTTTATACGGAGAGAAGAACACAGGTCCCTTTGGACCGAATGCCTCCTAATTTAATAAATGCCCTTTTGGCTTCCGAAGATCGTAGATTTTACAAGCACTGGGGGGTCAATCTGTTATCCATGTGTCGCGCTGTGTGGGTTAGTCTTTGGTCAGGAGAGCAGATAAAAGCAACCAGCACCATCACTCAGCAGTTAGCTCGAACTCTGTTTCTTACTCCGGAGAGAACCATCTCTCGCAAAATTAAGGAGGTTTTGACCGCCATAAAGATCGAAAGGAATTATTCCAAAGAAGAAATCCTGGAGATGTATCTAAATCAATGTTATTTCGGTAAAGGGGCTTATGGAGTTCAAGCCGCGGCTCAACTCTATTTCAGCAAAAACGTGGAGGATCTTTCCATCTCCGAGTGCGCGATCCTGATTGGGATTCCCAAAAACCCAAGCCGATATTCCCCCATTGATCATCCTGACTTAGCTTTAGCCAGAAGAAATATAGTGTTAGAATCGATGAGGGATTTCAAAAAAATCCCCGTAGAATTAGCTGACAGTTTGAAGAAGCTCCCTTTACAAATTAACCCTAGTCCTGTCGTCACCGGTGAAGCTCCATATTTCACGGAGATGACAAGACAATATTTGGATAATAAGTATGGAGAGGATGTTCTTTATCGCGGGGGATTGTCTGTCTATACTACTTTGAATCTGGATCTCCAGAAGTCTGCTGAGGAGGCATTGAAAACCCAACTGGACATGCTTCAAAAAAACATGGAGAGGACTCATTCCAGACGCGATACAAGTTACACTCTTGTGGTAGTGGATTCCTCTGGTGGTGAGCCTGTCAAAAAGAGGATATACAAGCAGATTCAAGGAGCCCTTTTGGCTTTGGAAAACAAAACCGGTAATATCTTGGCACTGGTAGGGGGGAAAAATTTTGAACAAAGCGAGTTCAATCGTGCGGTTCAGGCGCTGAGACAGCCTGGCTCCGGGTTCAAGCCCTTTATATACACAGCCGCCATCGACAACGGTTCCAAGCCCATTGACATTATGGTCGATACTCCCTATTCTACCATCGGAGAGGATGGGAAAGAATGGAGTCCAGAAAATTTCGATCGAATCTTTAGAGGACCGGTAACTCTAAGAGAAGCCTTAGCTAAGTCCATAAACGTCATCTCAGCTAAATTGATAGAAAAGGTCACTCCTCCCCAGACCATCTTTTATGCTTCTCATTTGGGGATCAAATCCTCACTTTCCCCTTACCCCTCTTTAGCTTTAGGCACCTCCGAGGTAACCCTTTGGGACATGGTTTCAGCTTTCTCCGTCTTCCCCAATCAGGGAATTAAGGTAAAACCCGAATATATCCTTAAGATCACCGATCGTTATGGAAACATCTTGGAGGAGAACAAAACCTCTAAAGAAGAGGTGTTAAGCGCACAAACCGCCTACATCATTGCTACTATGCTTGAGTCTGTCATCAATGAAGGGACCGGAGCGGGCGCCAGAGCCAAAGGCTTTTATCGTCCTGCCGGAGGAAAGACCGGCACCACCGACAACTGCACAGATAATTGGTTTACCGGCTTCACTCCCCAGATCACCACCGGGGTATGGATAGGTTATGATGATAAGACCGTGATAGGTGAAAAGAGTACCGGCGCCCTTAACGCCGTCCCGGTCTGGACCGATTTTATGATAAAAGCTCACGATACTCTAAACGTGGAGGACTTTGAAGTTCCTCCGGGAATTATCTTCAAGACCGTTTGTCTGGAAAGCGGGCTTTTGGCAACCGATAAATGTCCCCGAATCATAACCGACGTCTTCACCGAAGAAACAGTGCCCCAAGAGTATTGTGACCTTCATCGCTCAAAAGGACTCCCCGACATCACGGGACTTAGATTGTTTGAAGTGAAGGAGCAGGAACAAAAGAAGAAAGGTTGGTTCCATTTTTAGACCCACAGCCTATGAAGATCGTTTTTTTTCACATTTTTCGAGCTGATAGATCCCTTCAGGATGAACCCCTGGTCTGGCTGGGTGAAATCCACGACCCTGCGTCAGAACGGGGACTCTGACACCTCATTATGAAGATATTTTTTTGTCCTCACATACGAGAGAATACGATGAAAATATTCATTAGCCCATTGATCACAGCGCTTATGTTGATCGTTGCAACTACTCCACTGTCAGCTCAAGATGTGCTTTCACTGTACCCTCTATTCACGGAGCGTGATGCAGTTCCGAATCCATCGCTTGAAGGTATCTGGGCAATTGAGCTGTTTGGTAATGATACCCTGTCTATTCAAAAAGCGGGGGATAATTTTTACCACCTTCGATATGTTTCCGGGATAGAACCGTCGTTGTTCGAAGGCGGACTTGTTCACGTCGGGAACGATCTTCTGCTCGATCTTTATCCCGTGGTACCGGACACTATCAGCAACGATTACTACCGGGAGCATCTGGTTAAAGCACATACGTTGTACAGGGCGAGAGTGGAGAATGATACACTTCGCTTAGCTCCTTTGAACTATCGTTGGTTCTATGATCATGTCGTAAACAAGAACTCACAGGTGAGCCACGTATGGTCCGGCAGTTCGTTTGTTCTTACTGCTCCAACGGAAGAGCTTCGAGCGCTTATGGCTGAACACGCTCAAGAACTGGGCTTTTTCCAGAGCGATCTTTTTCTTCATCGCATTGCCACACAAAAGCAACGCGATGGTTCACATGGTCAGTCGAAAGCCGACCAAGACATCCCTAAAAGGGAGTTAGTTATAACCACACAGGACTGCATCCCAAAATTTCCATACAAAGATGGGTGGTTAGGGGGTGATGGAAATGTTTCTATTCCCCTTGGGCCATCGAAAACACTATGGATTTTCGGCGATACTTTTGTTGGGGAAAGAGATCAAAAGTCTCGCTCTGGATCTCATATGGTGCCAAACACAATCGCCATCACGACGTGCGAGCCAAACAAACAATCAACCATTCAGTATTTCTGGCGAGATCAGTACACCAATCATCCCAAACCTTTCTTTGAAAGCTTTACCAGTCGCTATAAATATTGGCTAGCAGATGCATTCATGGACAGCAACAATCTTTATGTCGTGATGCAAAAAATTGGACCAAAATCTGGTGCCTCGCCCGATGACATCTTCAACTTTTCGGGAATTGGCATGACACTGGCAAAAATATCCGATCCGAATGCGACGAGACCCGATCAATGGAATATCAAACTCATCCCCTGGTCTCATGTATTTGATCCCGACATCTGGAATGGCTGCCTTGTGAAGGAGGGCCAATACATCTACATGTTCGTAAACGGAGAAAACCAAGCGTCACACCTTCTACGGTTGCACCTTGACCACATTGAATCACCTCAAGGGCACGTTGAGTACTACGCCGCAGACGGGACATGGAAAGCTGGTACGTACTCAGATGACATGAAGATACTCATAAAAGGGCATCCGGGGCAAGGCGTGCGCTATCACGCCGACCTGAAGCAATGGATTATGGTGTGCGGACCGAGCTTTCTTGAAAACAAAATCCGGATTCGCACTGCACCTGATCTGAGAGGTCCTTGGTCTGAAGAAAAAGTTATCTACGAATGTCCCGAACAAACTCCTGGGTCGGCAACATACGATAAGGACAATTTCTGTTATTTAGGAAGAGAGCATATTCAATTCTATGATAAAAAAAGTCACAGTTTGCTTATCACATACGATTGCAATTCAGCCGATTTTTCAAAGTTACTTTCGAACATGGAGATTTACTCACCAAGAGTGTTGTCGATTCCGCTGAAGAAGTGACTGCAGCGAAAGGACGCAACGAATCCGAATAACAACGGCGGCTAAAAGACGCTCACTTCTTGGTAATAAAATTTGTCAGTTGTGTTCGCTGAACTGCTTCGCTCACAGAAAAATGAATCGTTTCTGGACTCGTTCAGCAGCTTTTTTTAGCTGCCATAAGTTCGCGCGTTCGGATTGATTTTAAAAAGACCTAAAAGAAAAAACCCCGAAAAGTTAAAGGAAACTCTTCGGGGTCTTTTTTCAAGCCATGGTTTACCCCACTTTAGGGGCACCATAAATGGTTAATTTATACTTTAACCACATTGGTCGCTTGTGGACCTTTGGGGCCTTCGACGATCTCGAAGCTAACTTCCTGGCCTTCCCGTAAGGTTTTGAAACCTTCGTCCTGGATAGCCGAGAAGTGGACAAAAATATCCTTGCCGCCATTCTCTTGTTCGATGAAGCCAAATCCCTTGGCATCATTGAACCATTTTACCTTGCCTGTGGCCAAACCTTTTCACCACCTTTCAAAAGCTAAAGTTTAACACATCCCCAGTTCTATCACAAAGCCGGCACGACTCTAATGAAGACTGGGATTCTTAGTTTTCAATTTACCTTAAGCATATATAAAAAAATCCACGGAAATTGAGCCTAAGTTTCCGTGGATTGAAAACCTCAAACCAACCAAAAACTTACTGCAACTTTCCTACCACCTAACTTACACTTATAAAATAATCGCTAATTTTTTTTTGTCAAGAAAAATCTTTCAAAATTCACCAAAAAATGTCCTGTTTTAGATCTTTATTCATGTCTTTATTGTTTTTATCGGAATAATAGAGGAAAAATTTAGCCAGATATTTGAAGTTGAATTTCATTATTTATTAGGATTGGCAAAGTCTTCTGCTTCGGGTTAACATCTTAGCTACATCAAAAAGCATTATATACGACTCTTTTTGACAAAAAAGCTGAGTAACCAGTGTCAAATATTTTACCTTAATTTATGCTTCTTGATTATAATCCAAATCTAATAATCAGAAAAGCCAAAAGGGCTAAACCAGCTCCGAAACAGAAGGCGAAACTTACCCCCACCGATTGCCATAGCCAACCGAAGATCAGACTAGCTGGAAGCGCAGTCATTCCCACTGCCCCATGATATATCCCATAAGCAGTAGCTCTTTTATCCTCTCCCACCAGATCAGCTACATGCGCCCGCATGGTCCCATTTGTCAAGCCATAGTAAACACCATAGACGGCAAACAATAGCCAGGCATGATAAGATCGGGTGGCAAAGGCAAAGCCCAAATAGACTATAGCGTAGACAAAAAGCCCGGAAAGGATCAAATTTTTACGACCGATTCTATCGGATAGCCACCCCGCCGGTAAAGATACTAAAGTGTAAACCGCGTTTAAAACCAACCAGAGAATCGGTATGTAAACCACATCTATGTTCAGACCCTTCGCCCTTAAAAATAAGAAGGCATCGCTGGAGTTTCCCAGAGTGAATATGGTTATTCCTAGAACGAATATCTTGAATCTTCGATCAAAACTGGATAGCTTAGGTTTGGCTATACTTGATATCTTCTCTTTAACTTTCTTTCTCTCTTGGACGAAAAGAATTAAAAGGAGAACTGAGAGAAAGGCCGGGATGGAGGCGATGAGGAAAAGCGTTCTATAATTTCTGTTTACCAAAGGAAGAAAAAGAAAAGCCAAAAGCGGACCGATAACCGCTCCACCTGAGTCCATAGCTCGATGAAAGCCAAAGGACAATCCCCTCCTTTCCGAAAGTGAGGAGTCTGCGATCATGGCATCCCGGGGTGAAGTTCTCACCCCCTTGCCAAAACGATCCATGAATCTAAGCACCAGCACCTGCCATCCTGCCGTAACTATGGAGAGAATCGGCTTTCCCAAAGAGGAAAAACCATAACCCAGGCTCACCAAAATTTTTCTTTTTCCTAACTTATCTGAAAGCCACCCGGAGAAAACTTTCAATATGCTGGCAGTGCTTTCCGCAATTCCCTCGATCAAGCCGATGAAAAGCTTGCTGGAGCCCAAAACGTCCGATAAAAAGACGGGCAATATCGGATAGATCATGTCAGAAGAAACGTCCGTCAAAAAACTAACCAATCCAAGCACGAAGATGTTTTTGGGAATTTTGGAAAACATTGACTTAGTAAAGGTGATAGGTGTAAGGTTTAAGGTGCAAGTGAGTCTCAAGTTCGGAACAAAACCTCTTCTTTTTCAAAGAGTCTTTTGGTCACGAAGATGGAAAATCCAGCGTAAATAAAGGTGGAAATGAAAATCAAAACGATAAACCCCCATTTGTAGGTGCCCATTAAAATTTCCTTGGCGGCCAGAGAGATATTTACTATAGGAATGAAGACCAGGTGCCAATCTAATTCGAATCCCGGGAGAAAGGAAATCATGGCAGGAAAAATCACCACAAACATCAAAGGAGTAATATAACTTTGTGCCTCCTTATAGCTTTTAGCCAAAAGCGCCACAGATAAGAGCACTGAGCTGAAAAGACAAGCTATGGGAAGCATCAGCACCAGAAGCAAAATAATGGATAAAGGACTTATGCTGAATTGAATCTGCTGTTCAGGGGCAAATTGTCCTATTTTAGCAAACCCAAAGCTTGCGGTCAGGCTCATGCTGGTGGTGGCTAAAATTATGGTTATAAGCGAAGCGGTCAAGACCGTTAAAAACTTTCCCGCGGCAATGTCCAGGCGGGAAACCGGAGTTACCAAAATCGTTTCCAAAGTTCCTCTCTCCTTTTCTCCAGCCGTTAAATCTATAGCTGGATACATGGCACCGGTCATAGCTAATATGATAATCATGTAAGGGAGAAACATTGCCAACATAAATCCACCCATCTTCTCCTTAGGTGCAAGATTCTTTTTGCTTATCTTTATGGGATATAGTAAAGAATTGTCAATCTGGCGTTGTTTGAGCCTTGCTGCTACCACGCTATCTTGATAATCTTTCAGCCTGTCTCTTAGTTTGTCAGATGTCATATCTGATTTCAGTTCCGCCGCATCATAATAGATGATTGCCTCAGTGCTATCTTCTTCCATTATCTTTTTTTCAAAGTCTGCCGGAAACTCCAAAGCCGCAGAGACTCTTTTCTCTTTCAAAGCCGATTCAAAATCGTTCTCCTCCACTATTTCAAAAGCCTTAGCCGTGTCAATTAAAGAAACAAAGTCTGGAGCGAATTCCTTTCCAATGATTACGATCTTGGTGATCTCCGCCTCTGTCTTTTTTATCATCATCACCATTACCGCACTCATTCCGAACATGAGGATCGGAAAAAGAATAATGGGGATTAAAATCATGGAGATTAAGGTGCGCCTATCCCTCAAAGTGTCCAACATCTCCTTAAAATAGATTATTTTTACCTTTTTTAAGTTCATAGCTAAGAGTATAGAGTATGGAGTATAGAGTATAGAGTATAGAGTTTAGAGCTTAGAGCAACTCCTCTCATTGACTACTTACTACAACCGGACACCGACTACTAATCACTGCTCGCCATTACTTCCAATAATCTTCACGAAAATGTCATCCAACTCTTTCAAACCCGTTTTGGTCTGAAGTTGACTTAGATTTCCCACCTCCAGGATTTTTCCTTTATGAATGATGGCAATATCATCGCACAGTTTCTCTGCCTCCCACATGATATGGGTGGAGAAGAGAATGCACTTGTTCAACTTTTTCGATTCTTTGATAAACTCGATGATGCTCCGCGAAGTCACCACATCTAATCCTAAAGTTGGTTCATCCAAGATTAAGACTTCCGGATTATTGACAAATGTTCTGGCAATGGAGACCTTTTGTTTCATCCCGGTGGATAGTTTATCGATTCTGGTTTGTCTGAATTCATTCATATCGAAGGTCTGAAAAATTTCGTCCACCTTAGTTTTAAGCTTTTTCTCCTCGATATTATTGAGCCTTCCAAAGTAGGTCACCGTCTCTTCTGCGGTCAATCTATGGTATAACCCGGTATCGCTGGATAAAAAACCAATCTTCTCTTTGACTTTCTCCGGCTCCTGTATTATATCATATCCGCCCACTTTGGCGGTTCCGGAGCTGGGTTTGAGAGTAGTAGATAAAAGACGCATAAGCGTGGTCTTTCCGGCACCATTTAAGCCTAAAAGACCGAAGACCCGTCCGGGTTTACATTCGATGTTGACTTGATCCACGGCCCTAACTTCCCCTCTTTTTTTATCATGAAATATCTTGGTGAGATTTGAGGTAGTGATCATGTGAGAATTCATCTACTGAAGGTTACACACTTTCTTAATGCGACGGATTCTCGAAGCTGGTTTAACGGTGACGAGGCCCGTATCGATGCTCGAAGTGTGAAGCTCGATGTTCGTAAACGGCATGTCACAAGAAAATTATTACACTAATTAAAATCAAGCAAGAAAATAAATCCTTTCAACTTCTTCATTCGGACGGAGAGCCACTTCCAACTTTATTTTCCCACTGGTAATTTTTAACCTCCCCTTTAAGGGTAGAGTGAATCAACCTATACACTCCATAGCCATCTTCATCTACGAAGATGAAATAAACCCCTCCTTGCAGTTCATTATAATTCCATCGTTCCCAGGATTTGCTTTCCGCCATTAGGGGATGCCTTTCTATCTCACTTGGTTCACCATATAGAATATAAATCCTCCCCATATCCGTATGCCAACCGTCATTTGTTTCTTTGGTTCTGGAAAAATGAAGATTGGCGTAGCCTATCCGCCGATAATGCTCGATTTTGAATTCGTTCTCTGGCGTATCTGAAGTGGGATCTCTTTTTTTCCAAAACTCCTCAATGAATCTTTTTTTGCCTTCCGGGGTGAGCTGATCGAACATTTTCAGCTCCCCGGGGGTGGCAATATAAGTGACGTCCGGCTTAAACCTCT
>Ga0315289_10008543_pt1 | contig 14798 bp, 14 predicted proteins | sample YL17G11_40_MG_FD_203452 | JGI IMG/M metagenome (GOLD analysis project Ga0315289, IMG submission 203452) | Sediment microbial communities from Yellowstone Lake, YNP, Wyoming, USA - YL17G11_40 | ecosystem: Environmental > Aquatic > Freshwater > Lake > Sediment | place: USA: Wyoming | collected...
TAATAACCTCAATACCTGGCACCCTTGCACCATAATTGATGCCAATGGCAAGGAAATCCCTTGGATTGATAGGGATGGCAGAATCCTTAAGACTGTGTCTGAGCGGTCACACCCGTCACCGGGACAGAAATTTATTCTCTCCGGTACTTATGAAGATATTTATGAATATAAGTCCCCCGGGCTGATTCCAGATTTGAAAGACCGTATAGAAAAGGGGGAATTTGTCCTGCCGCTCTATGCTGACCTGCCCGGTATGCCTGAACATGAGCGGAGGGTTATCTGGGGGGTGATGGTAGGGCAAGAGGGAAAGACAAATGTTCCCATATACCGAACCTATACGCAAGCTGGTTTTGACCCTGACCGAGACTTGCTTCAAAGCTACTACATGTTGAGGGGCAACTACATGACAGAACCAGGGCTCCCTCAGGACCGGCTAATTTTCTTTTTCGGTGGTGGTCTGGTAGTTGACTGGGACCTCAGGACTACCCTTGAAGGGCTCTATGCTGCCGGGGAGCAGGTATTTGCCATTCATAGTTATCCAGGAGCATCGGCCACGGGACGATGGGCAGGCAGAAAAGCAGCTAGTTATGCGCTAAAGGCAAGTGAGCCTGTGGTTAACCGCAAACAAATTGAGAAGGAGAGGAAACGCGTCTATGCTCCGGTAAATCGTGAGGATGGGATAGACTGGAAGGAACTAAATGCTGGTCTTTGCCGAATTATGCAGAACTACTGTGGCGAGCCAAAAAACGACGAACTACTGAACATAGGGCTAATTGCGCTTAAAGAGATTGAGAAAGAGGAAGCGTCAACATTATTTGCGGACAACCCGCACAAGTTGATGCGCGCCCTAGATGTTCTGGACATTTTAACCTGTGACCAAATGATTATTCATGCCTCTCTAGCGCGCAAAGCAAGCACCAAATGGCTAAACCTCTTCAGGACAGACTATCCCCAACTAGACCCCCCTGAGTGGCACAAGTGGATTACAACTAAGCTGGAGAATGGCAAGGTCAAGATTGGAGAAAAGCCTATTGACTTCTGGGAACCGGTTAAAGAAAACTACGAAGCCCACCGTGACTCTTAATAAAGGAAGGATTACCATGGTTAAAAAGAAAGTTTACGCTACTCCCAACCGAACTACACCGAATAGGCCGGTAATATTTAATCCTGATATCTGTGATGGATGCAATATGTGTGTAAATGTCTGCCAGGTTGATGTATTCATACCAAATCCAGAAAAAGGAAAGCCACCTATCATACTATTTCCCGACGAATGCTGGTATGGCGGTTGTTGTGTAGGACATTGCCCTAAGCCAGGGGCTATCAAACTGAACCATCCGTTACAGCAGAGGGTACGCTGGAAGCGCAAAGCTACAGGGGAGCATTTTCGAGTAAAGTAGATATACGCCTCGCCAGCAAAATAATCCAGTAATAGGTACTAAGGCTGAGTCACCTTTTAGAGTTCTTTAAACCCCACAAGAATAAGGAATGAGACGATGGCAAAGGTTGTTAAATCCATCTGTCAGATGTGCGGGACTACTTATGGCGCATGCGGAATTGATGTTCATGTTGAAGACAATAAAATAATAAAAATAGAAGGAACAAAGGGGCATCCAGTAAACGATGGCAGGCTATGCGCCAAAGGTCTGGCAGCTGTGCAGCTTGTGTATGACCCTAACCGCCTTCTATATCCCATGAAAAGGATAAACAAAAGAGGCGAGGGAAAGTGGCAGCGGATTTCATGGGACGAAGCTATGGACACTATTGTTACCAAGCTGAAAGGAATTATTGCTAGCGACGGCGGCCGGGCAATAAGCTGGCTTAAAGGACAGGCACCAGGGTGGGAAAGCAACTGGGATTATTGTCAGAGGTTTATGAATGCCATTGGCTCACCCAATATCGTGACCCATGGCCATAATTGCCACCAGGCAAGGGTGATAGGCCATGCGTATACTCATGGGATAATGACGGACTATGATTATGCTAATACCAGATGCATCCTCCTGTGGGGCAACAACCCGGTAATTAGAAGCATGAGTGGTGTTGCTCCTCGTATTATGAAAGCTAAACAGAGAGGGGCAAAGCTTATAGTGATTGACCCAAGGTTTTCCCGAATAGCAGCAAAAGCTGATATTTATCTCCAGCCCAGGCCGGGCAGTGATGGTGCCCTGGCACTGGCTATGCTGAACGTAATTATAGGGGAAAACCTTCATGATAAGGAGTTTGTTGACAAATGGACATACGGCTTTGACAAGCTTTCCGAGCTGGTGAAGAAGTACCCGCCAGAGAAGGTTGAGGAAATAACCTGGGTGCCGGCAGATACCATACGTGAAGCGGCTAGAGTCTTTGCCACCACCAAGCCGGCTATTCTTCATGATGAAAATGGCATTGACCAACAGCCGAATGTAGTTCAAACTACGCGCGCTCTTTCAATTCTGCGTGCCATAACCGGTAACCTTGATGTGCCCGGTAGCAATGTGCTCAATCCTGAGGCACCTCCATTCCGCAAAACAGCCGACATGACCCTGAGAAAAAGGGCACCTGAAGATACGCCAAAAGCCTTCCGTGAATCAATCAGCAAACACCCGATATATTATGCTACCTTTTATCTTTCAGTACCTGAGCTAATAGATGCGATTCTTACTGAGAAACCCTATCCTATTAAAGCCGTTATTGTTCAGGGAATGAACCCAGCTATCATTAGTTCCAATACTAAAAGGGTTCGAGAAGCTTTAAGAAAGGTAGACTTTCTGGTAGTCTTTGACCCCTTCCCGACTGCCACTGCTGAGCTTGCTGACATAGCCCTTCCCGCCGCAAACTTTCTTGAAAGAACACTTTTGACTAAATTCCCTGGGGACGCTAAGTTCAGAGTAGATGGCACATATTATCAGCTTATGCCCAAGGTAGTAGAGCCACCGGGTGAATGCAAATCCGACTATGACTTCATATCAGAGCTAGCGCACAGGCTGGGATATGGAGAAGCCTTCCCATGGAAAAGCGTGGAGGAGGCTATTGATTATGAGTTAAAACCGATATGCCTGTCCTGTAAAGAGCTAAAAGACCATCCTGAACCAATAATTAAGTACCGGTATTCACCACAAGAGCTGTATAGAAAATACGAGAAGTTCTTCTCGTTACCATCACTACCAGACAAGAAAGTAGCGCTTTACTCCACTGCTTTTGAACGTTTAGGCTATGACCCGTTACCAACCTATGTGGAGCCCGGGGAAAGCCCGATTAGTCGGCCTGATTTGGCAAAGAAGTATCCTCTGGTGTGCATGGCTAGCATTAAACCGGGGTTATATACACATTCACAGTTCCGCAGTTTACCGTGGCTAAAAGAGATAATGCCTGACCCGTGGATAGAGATTCATTCGGAGAAAGCCGAAGAGCTGGATATCAAAGATGGCGAGATGGTTGTGGTGGAGTCTTTAAGAGGTAGTATTGAGCTTAAGTGTAAAGTAGTCGATACAATGGACCCGAGAGTGGTGGCGATAACTCATGGCTGGGGTAACCCCTATGTAGAACCTCAGCCTGTTACTAACATCCTGACACCTAGTGAAATACGCTGCCCTGTCTCCGATGCTGAATCCAATAGATGCTTTTTGGTCAAAGTGACCAAAAAGCATAGGAGGTAGTAGAATTGGCAGAACTTTACGGAATACTTGTTGACCTGGACCTTTGTGTTGGCTGTTATGCTTGTGAAGTCGCCTGTAAGCAGGAGAATAACGTTCCCACAGGCACACGATGGATACGAGTAGCAACCATTGGGCCTAAGAAGGTTAATGGAAAACTGGCGATGGATTTTCTGCCCATAATGACGGAAGAGTGCACATTCTGCCAGCACCGGCTCAAAGAGAATCTGCTGCCAAGATGTGTGGATAATTGCCCCACCCAAGCACTAGAATTCTGCAAAGATGCTGCTGAGCTACTGGCAAGGCTTCAGAGTAAGAAACGTCTCCAGGTCTGCAAGTTAAAAGGAGAAGTACCAGTCTTCGCTTAGTGGCAGACAATTCCCTGCCGGGCAGGCTCTTTATATGGTATAGGGGGAAGGAGACTACAATTGAAGATTACCGTAAAATCGAGCTTTAACCCGAACTACATAGGCTTGGAGACTCAAAGCACTACATTAGCCGCTCTACTGGATGAGTTGCAGAATAGCAACAAGCTACTGATGAAGTCCTAAGCACAGGGGGAATTTGCCGATATGCCAGACTGAAGATTCCACCCAAATGAAGAACTCTTTTTAACTACCAAGGAGTTGAACAATATCCCAGGTCTCTAGCCAAGGATTTTTAATCGTTTCTAGATTGACAAAGGTCTCAATTCTGATAATGCCGGGGATGGTAGAGATGTGGTCTCTAATAAAATCAGATAGCCCCTTTGGCGTTTGGTCCATAACTATAGCAACCATATCATAGCGCCCAGCAACAAGAGCTAAGTAACGTATGTTTGGTTTCTCAGCTAAAATGTCGGCAACTTTGCGCAAATCAGCCAAGTTAACTTGCAGCGCCATAACGCTTACAAAGCCATAGCCAATTTTATCATTATTTACTACAGCTCTTATCTTCATGACATCATGTTTCTGCAATTCTCTGACTCTCCTCCGTATAGTGCCCTCACTCACCCCGAACTTCTTCGCAAGCTGAGTATAGCTCTCCCTTCCATTATTTTGTAACTCTTGTATAAGTTTTATGTTAAGTTCGTCTATCATTTAGTTCTCCCTATAATATTTATCTGGGTATCATTTTAACAAATATGCATTAATTCACCAAATCCTCAGAAATATGACCCCAAGCATCCTTGATTTTATAAAATTTCGTTTATCCTTGCCCTTATGAGCCTCCAAAATGCATCAAATTTCTAAGCATCCGCCTATCCTATCAATGTTCCACACAAGGAAAGTTACGAGTTTCGTAATATTTGAGGCAATAAAAAATTTGACAATTTCTAGCTGGCTTGATATTATTGCATATGATTTTGTAATTCGTAAGACTCATGGTCAGTGAAGTGTAACAGCACCCTGAGTGAAATTAAAAGCGTCCAGAAACAATGCAGTTATAAACAAAGGAGTAAGATATGATTGATATAAGAGACCACTTGGAAGCGCTAAAGGAGAAGGGGGAATTACTCTCTGTAGATGAGGAGGTAAATTGGAACCTTGATGCCGCAGCCTTAGCGGCAATGTCCAATAGGACAGGGGCTCAGGCAATACACTTCAAGAGGGTCGCTGAATACCCTGAAGGGTATACATTAGCCGCTAATCTGTTCTCCGGACCAGGGCATTATTACGAGTACAAGCGGACGATGTGGGGCCGGATAGCCATTGGCTTGGGGCTAGATCCCAAGATTGAGTATGAAGAGCTGATAGCAACCCTAAACGAGAGATATCATTTCCCCATTATGCCGGTCAAGCTCACCACTGCCCCTTGCAAGGAGGAAATACACCTCAGTAAAGACATCGATGTCCTTGAGTTTCCCTTTCCTTTACTCCATGAAGAAGACGGCGGACGCTACGGATTTGGCACTGTAATCGCCAAAGACCTAAATAGTGAATGGCAGAACTGGGGAGTTTATCGGTTTATGGTTCTCGGGCGCGATAGGCTAGTAGCTGATTTCTTAACTGAGCCGATGATGAGCAAAGACTTGAAAGCAATCTACATGAAGTATGCCGAGGCAAATAAGCCCATGCCCATTGCTATTGCCATCGGCGGTGCCCCGGCTATTACAGTAGCAGCAGCGATGTCGTTGCCAGCAGGGCTCAGCGAGGTAGAACACGCGGGTGGCTTAAACCTAGACCCAATTAACCTGGTTAAGGCGGAGACCAGCGAGATACTAGTGCCGGGCGATGCCGAGATAATAATTGAGGGGGAGATCCTGCCGGGGAAGATGGTAGATGAGGGCCCCTATGGCTGTATTAAGGGGTACACGAAACCATGCTCCCGGCCAGTAATTAAGGTTACCGCCATTACCCATCGCAAGAACCCAATCCTACCGTTCATTGTTGATGGTACCAAGGTCAGTGACACTCAGACTCTCATCTCCGTTACAGAGTCTGCCAGGCTTACTCGGTTGACTGTTGAACAGCAGCAGTACCCCCTGAGGTGGATTCAGATTCCGCCTGATTTTAATTTAGGCATATGTATTGCCTCAATAAGGAACATGGTCCACGGTATACCCTTCCGCCTTGCCCGCTATATCTTTGCTGTCACGAACCTATTTGACAAGCTGCTTATTGTCGATTCCGATATCTACCCACCAAATCTGTATACGACTATTGTTGATATGGGAGAAAAGGCCCACCCAGTACGGGATTATCGAGTTTTGCTGGGCTATCCTAAAGCGATTATGCCCAACTATGGTGAGATAGAACCGGGAAAGGGCACAGCCAGGATGTATATCGATGCCTGCTGGCCAGCTTGGTACAAACCGGAAGAGAAACCAACACCCATAACCTTCGAGTCTATATTCCCCAAGGAAATGAGGGATAGCGTTCTAAAGAGGTGGGTGGAGGAGTTTCACATTCCTGTGGCGCCTAAGCCATATCCCGAAGGACAGCGTTAGAAAAACCTACCGAATTCTTTGGAGAAAGGAGAGGAGCTAGTTATGGACATTAGAGAGTACCTAGAGATTCTGGAGCGCGAGGGTATGCTGACTAAAATCGACCAAGAGGTTGATTGGAATCTGGAGGCACCTTGTATTACTGCCATGCTTATGCGTGTTAGTCAAGGGAAACACTTTATATTATTTAACAATGTGAAAGGTTACTACCCGGATAAGGGGCGCTTGGTGGCTGACCTACGTCTGTTGAACAGACGTAGGTTCTGGGAAGTCCCCGCCCTGCTACTTGGACTCCCCAGGGATATATCACTTGATGACTTCAGAGACGAGTACCTCAGAAGGTATAATTCTCCGCTCAAACCTACCGAGATAGCAGCAGCGGATGCTCCCTGTAAGGAAGTTATCAAAATGGGCAAAGATGCCAATCTCCTTGACTTACCCATACCCTTCGTCCACAGGACTGACGGTGGTCGCTACCTAACTGACCACTGGGTTATAAACCAGGACCCAGATACCGGATGGACAAACGTAGCCGTTTATCGATTCATGGTGAAAGGCCCACGACGAGGAGCAGCGCTGTGGACCATGGGACAGCACGGGCCTTCGATACACTATATGAAGTATGAAGCCAGAGGAAAGGTATGTCCCGTGGCTATTGCTATCGGGGCTGACCCCATCTCTGTATTTGCTCTGGCTGTTTCGTGGCCTGCAGGTGTCTGCGAGTACGACTATGTAGGTGGTCTACGAGGGCAGCCGCTGGAGCTGGTGCGTGCTGAGACCAGCAATCTCCTTGTTCCCGCTCGGGCTGAGATAGTCATTGAAGCTGAGCTCCGCCCCGGGGAGAGGACAGATGAAGGTCCCTTTGGCGAGATTACCGGCTTTACCCATGGGCGTAACGTATCCCCCGTATTTCACATTAACTGCATCACCCACCGTAAGAACCCAATAATACCGATTTTCGTGTCAGGGGCTAAATGGGGGACAACTTCACAAAGTATCGCTATTTCGGTTGGACCTGATTTTTACAATCACCTTAAGCCCCTAGGTTTTAAGTTTGGCGATGCCTGCGGTGATAGCGATGCCCTGACCAGCTTCATTGCTTTTACCCATGACCCGGAGAGCCCGCAGGAGCTTAACCAATTTATACATGCTTTCCTGTCATCGAAGGCTTACATCATACACAGCAATACGCTTGTATGTGACACCGATGTGGATATACATGACGCCCGTGACAGGTGGGAGCAGGTTGGTCTCAACTGCAATCCACAGAACTTCAGCCAATATCAGTATAGCGATTCCTTCATGTATGCCCTTCATTTCTTCACTGATGTTGAGAACAGGTTCAGAAACACCGATGGTGGGAAATGTGTCTTCGACTGCACAACAAAATTCAAAAATATGGATTTTGTTACTAGGAAGAATCATTTTGAGAAGGCGTTCCCCGAGCCAATCAGGAAGCGAGCCAAAGAGATGTGGTCGAAGCTGGGCTTTGACGAGAGTTGGGAGGAGAAAAAGATTCCTAGACCGTTTATGGCTTAAGGAGGTTTGGAGTGAACAAATACGCCATGTTTGAGGTTTACCTTGCTAAGAATTGGGCCGATATAGAAGCCGGCAAAGAGATAATCTGTGAGATTTTTCGGCTTGATGATGCATCTATCCATCTGGTAAAGGCTAAGATTGCCAAAAAGCCAGAGGAACTGCCCGGCGGGGAGGAATTAATAATCAGAAACGATGAAGGTGCATGGATTGCGAAGAACCCTTGGGTGATAAAGATAATAGAGGAACTTGACCCGGATGAGGTCGAGTTTACCCCTGCACCCAGCGCAATTAAGCCAGTTTATTGAGTCAGCTAGCTCGTAAAATCTGCTAGCAGGAGGACTTAGTATATGGATGTCGAGAGTAAAGGCGTTATTAGCTTGCAAGTCGACTTCACTTGTGATGAAAAGTGCGAGAGCTGTGAGCGCTTTTTTAAGTGCAAGTCACCGCAGAAGCTTAAGATATTTGACCGGCGACGAATGGCACGGGCAAGGCAAACCATGGCCAAGATAAAATACAAGATTGCTATTTGCGCCGGCAAGGGGGGAGTGGGAAAGTCTTCGGTTACCGCTAACCTGGGTGCTGCTTTAGCCATGAGGGGCAGAAAGGTGAGCATCCTTGATCAAGACCTCGATGGCTCTTGTATCCCACGAATGATGGGAGTTAGGGATAAAAAGCTGGTTATGGAAAGAGCAGGCATTAAGCCGGTTGAAGGTCTCTTGGGTATTCAAATCGTCGCTCTGGCAAATATACTGGCAGAGGAGGACACCACTACATGGTACCACGAACTGAGAAGGAATGCTACTGAAGAATTCGTTGCCCATGTTCAGTATGGTGAGCGGGATTATCTTCTAATCGACCTTCCTCCGGGGACTAGCTCAGACGCAGTTAATCTGATGCAGTATATCTCCGACCTTGATGGGATGATTGTTGTTACTGTTCCCACCGCTGTTTCACAGATTGTCGCTAAGAGGGCAATAGTCATGGCTATTGAAGGTGGGGTGGAGGTACTTGGTGTCATCGAGAATATGAGTGGCTATGTTTGTCCCAAGTGTAAGAACGTGTTCTATCCTCTCATGCGTGGCGGAGGGGAGAAGCTGGCTCAAGACCTGGACGTACCCTTTCTTGGTCGCATTCCCTTGGATCCGGTTATTAGCTACTCCTCGGATGTAGGATTACCTTTCGTTTATTCACATCCAGAAAGCCCGGCAGCTCAGGCAATGATATCTATCGCTAACCAGATAGAACAGAAAGTGAGTACGAAGGAGAAAATTTGAAATGGCTGGTGAGTTAATTCAGGAGATTACGGCACTTAATGTGGATTTAACCTGTGATGGCAATTGTGAGGGTTGTGAGAAGTTCTTCGATTGCACCTTGCCACAGAAGGACGAGGTTTTCTTACGTCGCAGGATGATGGCAGCGAAAGAGAACCTAGCCGGGATCAAGCACAAAATCATTTCAATTGGTGGCAAAGGGGGAGTAGGCAAGACCCTAGTTGCTGCCAATCTGGCTGTAGCCTTAGCGATGAAAGGTCGCCGCGTATCAGTGCTGGATCAGGTGTTCGACGGACCCTGTATTCCCCTGATGCTGGGTGTAGAGGGGCAGGGCTTGGGCAGGTCCCCGGAGGGTCTATTACCTTGTGAAGCACTTCTTGGAATACAAGTCGTCTCTATGGGGCTGATATTACCGGACGACGAAGCTATTACTTGGTTCCACGAGCTCAAGAGGAGTGCCACAGAGGAGCTACTGTGTCATGTAGTTTATGGCGAGCGCGACTACTTGATAATAGATGTGCCAGCGGGAACAAGCTCTGACACGGTAAATGTGATACAATACATCTCCGATATGGATGGAGCCACAGTGGTCACAGTGCCATCTGAGGTATCCCAGGCTGTAGCTTATAAAGGGATAATGCTCCTCAAAAGGGCAAAAGTGCCGGTGTTTGGGGTTTTTGAAAATATGGGGACCTTTACTTGTCCTGAATGTGGTGAACAGGTTAACCTCATCCAAAGTGGCGGGGGTAAGACGTTGGCAGAGCGTACCGGCGTTCCTTTTTTGGGTAGTATTCCTCTGGATAGTCGGGTGGCAGAGTGTGGTGATGAAGGAGTGCCCATTGTTTATAAATATCCTGATTCTGACGCTGCCAAAATCTTTATGGCTGCAGCAGAACAGATAGAAAGAAGAATCTGGCGAGGGTAAGATTACATTGGGTGAGGAGGTGTAGGGATGGCAGAATATGAATTATTCGTCGATGTTGAGTTTGCAGATAGAAGAGAGATGCAGACTTCAATGGGAAGAGGGCAAAACGAAATTCAGCCACTGAAACTGGAGGAGCTGAAGGCAAAGGCGGCTAACAAAGAAGAGGTGTTTGTCGAATTGCGAGACCCAGCAACACTGGAGAATTTCAAGGCACGCGTTATTATTGCCACAAAGCCTGAGGACTTACCTGAAGCTGACACTTTGTGGCTCATTCGGACTAGTGGTCGCTTTTCCGAGCCTTGGGCAATTAAAATCATTGAACGGGTTGAGGAGGAAGAGCATGAAGTAGCAGCATTACCGAAACGCCGGTTAAGCCTAGCTGAGAGAAAGGGGAGCATCCTTTCTGAGTTGCTCAAGATGAGGGAGGAGAAAATGAAGGCAGAAAAAGAAAAGGGAGCACAAAAAGAGTAAGGTCAAGGAGGTTTAGAAGTGCCGAAGAAAGAATATGATAGCTTCGTCGATAACCCTGATGCACTGGCTGACGGGGAAATTGCTTTGGCAATCAGGGAGCTTACACCTGATAACCGTAAAAAGAAATACCTGACTCGTTATGCGAAGTGTATAATCTGTCATGACCCAAAGAAAATGCCAGACGGGGACGTGCTGTGGCTGCGTTGGCAGCGTGGTCGGCAATATCCTAAACCGTTTGCAATAAAGATAGTGGAAGAGCTGGGGGAGTTTCTGCCCAAGCAAGTTAGGTACACAGCGTAAGGAGGACAAATGGCATTCAAGGATAACCGTGAATTTGTGGCTGCTTTAGAGAAGGCTGGCGAGGCTATCCAGATAGAGCAAGAAGTTGATTGGGACTTGGAGGCTGGTGCCATTGTTCGTAGAGTCTGTGAAACCGGGGCACCGGCTCCCTTTTTCCAGAAGATTAAGGACTACCCCGGGCACCGCATGTTGGGAGCTATGTGCTCCAGTTTTAAACGCTTAGCCATAGCCCTCGGGCTAAGAGCGGACATACCGATTCGTGAAGCTGCAGACGAATTCTACAGGAGAAGGCAAAAACGGATTAAACCAGTAATAGTAAAGGACGCACCATGCCAGCAGAACATGGTCACCGGCAAAGACGTCGACCTCACCATGTTTCCTGCGCCTATGGTTCATGATGGGGATGGTGGGCGTTATCTTTGTACCTGGCACCTTGTAATTACCAAGGAGCCAAACAGTGACTGGGTCAACTGGGGAATGTATCGTCAGATGCTCCATAATGAGCGCTTATTGGGAACTCTTGCCTTGCCCAATTCTGACCTTGGCAAGATGCTGGCTAAGTATGAAGCCAAAGAAGAAAAAATACCTTTTGCCACCGCCATAGGTGCCGACCCACTCTGTGCTGCCGCTGGTTGCCTCTCTGTCGGGGTAGGAGTTAGCGAGGTTGAGGTTGCTGGCGGGCTACGGCAAGAGCCAGTGGAGCTAGTCAAGTGCAAAACTGTGGACTTAGAGGTGCCGGCACATGCTGAGATCATACTCGAGGGACATGTCTTACCCGGGGTACGGGTTGATGAAGGTCCCTTTGGGGAATATACCGGGTTTCGCACTTCACCCCGATACCCACGCCCCGTTTTTCAAGTAGAGTGTATAACCTGGCGTGATAACCCTATTCTGACTATGTCGAATATGGGTGTGCCAATAGCTGATGGGAACATCATTGTCAGCGGTCTAGGGACACCAGCATTAATTCGGGGCTTATTGGAGAGTTCTGGAATACCAATAACCGGGGTTTACGTACCACCTGAAGGGTGTGGCTTCATCGTGATAGTAGCTACCAAGAAGCCATATAATAACATCGCTGCCCACATAGCTAGCGTCATAAGTGCCCAGCCCTTCCTGCAAGCCAGCGTTAGCCAAATAATAGTTGTCGATGACACCGTTGACCCATACAACATGAGTGAGGTGATACATGCCATGGCGACCAAGCTGCATCCGTTGAAGGGCACCTTTACCTTCCCTTGCATGGGTTGGCCGCTGGCACCATATCTCAGCATGGCAGAGAGGATGCAGTTCAGGGGTGGTAAGATTGTATACGACTGCACCTGGCCTTTAGAGTGGGACCCAGAGACTGAGAAGCCGGTTAAATCATCCTTTCGGGGAATTTACCCGGAAGAAGTACAAAAAAAGGTCCTGGATAACTGGCAGAAATACGGTTTTAAGTAGAGCCGACCATGTTCCGTGATTTGAGAGGTTTTATCAAGCTTCTGGAGTCTTCCAACGAACTTATCCATATCCAGGAAGAGCTGTCTACCGAGTATGAAATAGCGGCAGCGCTGAGGTATGTCCTTGAGAAAAAAAGAGCAGCGGTGCTATTTGAGAAGGTCAAAGGCTACGAAATTCCTATTGTCGGCAACCTTCTCGGAACTAAGAAACGCTTAGCTATAGCCCTGGGTGTTGGAGAACAGGAAGTTGACAAGGCTTTTCGAAACCGCAGAAGAAGCCCGATAAAGCCGAAGATAGTGACCAAGGCACCGGCACAGGAAGTTATCATGGACCGCGAGGTCGATATTTGCAAGACGATTCCAGTGCTCAGGCATCATGAGGAGGACGCCAGTCCCTACTTTACCTCAGCCCTTACCATAGCCAGAGACCCAGAAACTGGCGTACTGTCGATGGGTTTACATCGAATTCAAGTAAAAAGCAAGGATACCATTGGAATCTATATTGCCACTCCCCCTCTATCTGATTTCGTAGCCAAAGCAAAACAAAAAGGCAAGCCTTTAGACATTGTTATAGCCTCAGGAGTCGACCCATTTACCTTTCTGTCTGGTTGCACTCCTGCGCCAGAGGGCATCAACAAGTTTGATGCCGCAGGTGGTTTGGCTCAAGCTCCTATAGAATTGGTTCGCTGCCACTCAGTAAATCTTGAGGCTCCGGCTAACGCCGAATTCCTCTTAGAAGGAGAGCTGTTTCCAGACCGCTGCGAACCTGAGGGCCCCTTCGGCGAATCAACTGGGTATTACTTTACCTATAATAATCCAGTAGCCAAAATCAAGGTCATCAGCCATCGTCATAGTCCCATTTATCACGCTTTGCTACCTTTTAGTTCGGAAGATAATACGTTGCTGAAGCTGTTGGTCGCCGAATTCTTCCCATCGCTTCAAAGCGCCTTTCCCTGCGTGCAGCAAGTGAATTGCCGTAGCTTCAGCGGTGGTCTCCTTATCGTCCAGATTAAGAAGACAAGTGAAAAAGAGGCGATTAATATCATTGAGCACCTACTTCCCATCCCCTGGGTCAAGATAGTGATGGTGACTGATGAGGATGTTGATATATGGAACCCGGAAGAAGTAGACTGGGCTTTGAGCCGTGTTCGTTTCAATAAAGACCTCTTTTTAAAATCGGACTTGCCAGGAATCGCGATTGACCCAGTAGCCATAGAGGCTGCCCCGGGGTTAAGTCCCCGGATAACCAAAATAGGCTTTGATGCCACCAAGCCGTTTGCAGAACGAGAGAGGTTTAAGAGGATAGACATACCATCAGCGGTTAAGAAGAAGGTGGCTACTATACTTAAGGGTATCACCTAAGAGGTACTAAAAGATGCCAATCTACGAGTATCAGTGCGAAAATGGCCATATCTTCGAGGCATTTCAGAAGATGAGCGCTCCCCCTTTAGAGAGTTGTGTTACTTGCTCTGGAAAGGCTTGGCGCAAGATATCCCTCTGTAACCAACCAAAGAGGGCTGGAGTCTATCTCTTTGATAAAAGGTTGGGAGGAAGAGATATCCTTCATGACGCCACCTTCAGCGCTAGAGAAAGAGAAGGGATTATCTCCGAAATCAGAGGTATTCAACATCAGCAAAAATAAAGACTTTATTCCCCCCAGCCACCTAACCTAATAACTCTTCACCTTATAGACTTTACAAAGGGCAGTTCTCAAAGGCCAGCTCCCCGTAATCTGGTTACAAACATCAGGGCCATCATTCATAACCACATTGATGTTGCTCTCCCAGACGCCGTGTAGCCAGGGCTCTTCTCCAGGAAGCTCAGGAAACCACCAGCCATGCTCAGCATGAACCACGCCAGGGTCTATGCCTTCCAGAAACTCTGCTTTCTGCCTCACTCTGCCCCTTGGAGTCTCTATCCATACCCAGTCACCCTCTTTAATGCCCAGGCTTGCTGCAGTCTCTGGATGTATCTGCATTAAGGGATAAGGTCGCTTCCTGCGTACTGAATCTACCTGGCGCCATTCCGAGTGAAAGAACTCGCGCATTCTGCCGCCGGTTATGAGCCTCAGCGGATACTCTTTGGCTAGCTCAGGTGCACTGACAGGAGTTTCAGCAGGCTCCTCAAACTTTGGCAAGGGGTCATAACCTAACTTCTCCAAGACAGTAGAGTAAAACTCAACTTTTCCAGTGGGTGTAGCAAACCCCGTCTTCTCATATTTCTTGAAGCCAAGATTCTTCGGCGCGTAACGAAGCTTATGCACAGCTTCTTTATGTGTATACCCTGTAG
>Ga0315289_10008545_pt1 | contig 14796 bp, 22 predicted proteins | sample YL17G11_40_MG_FD_203452 | JGI IMG/M metagenome (GOLD analysis project Ga0315289, IMG submission 203452) | Sediment microbial communities from Yellowstone Lake, YNP, Wyoming, USA - YL17G11_40 | ecosystem: Environmental > Aquatic > Freshwater > Lake > Sediment | place: USA: Wyoming | collected...
TCCCGTCGAGGATAGCCTTGACCATCTCGGACGAGAACAGAATCGGCCTCTCCCGGGCCTTAGCCGCCCCGCTTGCGGGGTTCGTCACCCTCTCGGCGGCAATCGTGGTCATGGCTTGGCATCCCCATCAACCGAGAATGTCATCGATACTTTTACCACATCCAACCAAGGGTAATTCCTCTTGAGCCAAGACCGACTCGGCTTGTCTGTTACGCCGAATCCTGTCGGCCCCACGACAACCTCTCGCAGATGGTCCCTGATGGCATCGTAACGAGTCGTCCTAATACTCGGATAGATGAGCGTCTTGCCGTTGATGATTCCCCATCCGATTGCTTTTCTCATGTTATTTCTCCTTCCCCTTGCGGCCTTGCCGTCCGCCTTTGGCGAAGACGGGGTAGCGTAACTCGGCGCGGACGAACCGATAGCCCTTCCCGAAGAGGAACTCGTCATAAACATCCCACCGTGTTTTCCCCATCCTGGTATGGGTGGATAGGGGGTTCCCTTTCGGAGTTAGCACAACCCACACCCTCCGCGTCTTGATGGTCTGCGGTGTAGATTTGGTCATGGTCAGAGACTCCTGAGAAACTCTTCGAGCAGCTCCTCGACGCGCTCGGTGGAGCAGTAGAGCCACGGGATGAGGTCGGCTCGGGAGAAGTGGACGATGCCGTCGGAGGAGAAGAGGATGAGGGTGGGGTCGGGCCGGAGCTCGCCCGAGCGGATGAGGGCCAGGATGCGGTTGAACTCGGCGCCGGAGCCGAGGCCCTGGAGGGTGACGACGCCATCGGGCCAGGGGTGTTTGCGGCGGGGCATAGTCAGAGGCTCCTATCGTTCCAGACTTCGATCGCCCGGCGCACCGTGCCGGCCCGGGGTCCGCGGCAGCCGCAGGGGCAGCCGACGCGGAAGGTGTGCTTCTTGAAGCAGCTCGTGGAGATCCCTTCGAGGATGCCGGGCCCGTCGGCCGAGCGGCAGCTGGGGCAGGGCGAGATCTTGGGCGGCTTCACGCCTTCACCTGCACAAGCAGGTAGTCGACGAGCCGGCGCCGGCAAGCGGCGAAGACGACTCGGACCGAATCCTTGATCTCTCTTTCCTTTTCCGACCAGGTGCCGCCCGCCAGCAGACGGTCTTTCTCGAACTCGAAGGTGATGTAGAAGGGGATCTTGGAATCCGCGACGGGCGGCGGCCCGCCGGCGGGGTCGTGAATGATTCTTACGGTGACGTCCATGATGTCTCCTCTCGAAAAGATTGCCGGCCTACCCTGGCCTCGGCCGGCTGCCGGGGGAATCGGTCTTGACCAGGCCCCGGATCCGCGGCTAAAGCCGGGACAGGATCTCTTGCAGCTCTCCGCCGGTGTCGTTCTGCGCGGCCTTTATCAGCTGGTAGCCTTCGGAAAAGACCGTCTCGAGCGGCGCCTCCGTTCCGATGGGGCACGTCCCCGGCTGGGTCCGCTCGGCCGTTGGGTGTGGCCCGAAAAGCCTTAGCCCGACGGTCGCGGCCATTTCGGCGATCTTCCGGCCGCTCTCGGCGAGGACGTTGAGCTGCCCGGCTACTTCGCTGCGGAAGTCGGGTTGCGCCCTCTTCGCTCCTGTGTCAAGTCCCATGTCGTACCTCCTGATGTGGATTTTTACCCGTCTTCGGGACGGGCTTACGTAGACGTTTGACAAGATCGCTGTCGCGATAGATCTCCGCGAGCCAGCCGGGCATGAGGTAGTCGCGGACGAGGCGGATCGCGACGAAGTAACCCTCGTGGTCCTCGTCCACCACGGCCGCGGCGAAGTTGGCCAGGAATTCCGGGGCGTTCGAGATCATCGCTTCCTCTTCCCTTTCAGCCGGTCGATCCGCAGCCGGCGGATCCAGTAGCGGCAGGGGCACTCGCTCTCGAAGAGCGCTCGCTTCTTCCTGAAGCAGTAGTAGCTCGCGGCCTTCGCCCAGCCGCAGTTATCGTAGCCCTTCGGCCCGTCCACGCTTACCCCCAGGGCTTCTTCGAGAATCGACCGGCCGCTGGCTTGTAGGGCACCGACCCGCGGCAATATCTCCGCCCTGCGTCGACGCACGCAGAGCAGAGGTCGCGTTCGACCCAATGGCACCCGCCCGGGCAAGCGCGACGCTGCGTGCAGCCGCAGACGCGGCACGTCCGCGGCGTCTGGGCGTTGAAGTCATGGGGCCTCTCCGGACTGCCCGGGCTCACTTGAGGATCTCCGCCGGCACCTTGCCGATGAGCTTCTCGCCGTGGTCCAAGACAAGCCCGACGAGCTCCGCCTTCTTGAGTTTCTTCGCGTCGTCCATCTTCAAGAGTTTGAACTTTTTCCCGAAGGCCAGGATCTCGGCCTTCGTCTTCGCGTTGAGGTAATCCTTGTCGACCGCGAACTCGGCCGCGAGGTCGATCCCCAGGTACTCGGCGACGATCCGCCGGCCCTTGGTCCCGAAGCCATTCCAATTCGTCGGCCCGATGTGCTGGCCGGAGAGAACGATCTTCCGGATGACGTCCTTGAAGGCTTTCGTCGCCTTGTCCGCGTGCTCCTCGAGGATCCAGGCCGCGTGCTCGTGGCGATCGCCGACGTCGTTCCTGTGGCCGTGGATAGCGCACGCGAGGAGCAGCATCTTGATCTTCGGGTCGCGCTGGTCGATCTTGGCCAGGACCTCGGGGATCCGCTTCGACAGGAAGACGTCGCGGTGAAACTCGCCATGCCACGACGCCCGCGGCGCCGCGGGATCCCGCTCGGCCGTCTCGCGCTCTTTCTCGGACCGGGGATTACGGACCAGGTTGAAGCACGCCTCGTCCCCGACGCAGACGCGCTCGCTGTGGACCTTGCCGCGGACCTCGATGATCGTGATGAATTTTACGCACGTCGCGCACTTCTTCCCGGGTTGGCCGCCGCTGGAGTAGAACGAATGGTAATGCCCGCTGAGATCTTCGGCGAAGCGATAACCGTTGGTCTTGAACCTCTTGGCCAGGTCGGTCGACTTCCAGCTCTCGTCGAGGAACGCGGCCTGGCACTTTTTGAAGCACGACGGCCGGAGACACAGGACGCCCTTGCTCTCGACGTCGAAGAGGCTCTTCTGCACGGCCGAGCTGGAGGCGCACTTGCCGCAGACGTCGGCCGTCTGGAAGAACGCGCTCGAAAGCGCCGGGGCCAGGTCGTCGATGTAACCCCGCAGCTCCTTGACCGAAGGCCCCCGCTGATCTCCCCAGCCCATGTCTTCGAGGACCCACTCGACCGCCTCATCGAGCGTCTTCTTGTCGTCGGCGACGCGGAGAAGTTGCTGCAGGTGGCCGAAGAGGAGATCGCCCTTATCGAAGAGCTTGAGCAGCTTCGAGGGCAGCGTCAGGATCCGCAGCCGGCTCCGAATGTAGCCCGGGCTGATGCCGGTCTTCTCCGCGAGCGTCGTGATCGCCGTAGGCTCGTCGACGCGGAAGTAGAGGTCGACGTACGCCCGGAAGCTCTGTGCCTCTTCGGCGTCGGTCAGGTCCTCCCGCTGGAGGTTCTCGATGAGCATGAAGTCGTACGCCTCGTCGTCCGAGAGATCCCGGATGAGGCAGGGGATCTTGGCCAGGCCGGCCATCGCGGCCGCTTTCCAGCGGCGCTCGCCGGCGACGATCTCGTACTTGGCCTTTCCGACCGGCCGGACGATGATCGGCTCGATGACGCCCTTTTGTTTGATCGAGGCCGCGAGCTCCTCGAGCTTTTTCTTGTCCTCGTGCCGGCGCGGATTCTTCGGCGAGGAACAGATCTCACCGAGGTTGATTTCTTGGACGTTCATGATTTTGCCTCCAGCATTTTATACTTCTCCCGTAGCTCCTCGAGCTCAACGTCTTTCCTGGTCACGAGATCCCGGATGGCCATGACCTCGCGCTGGCACTTGACCAGGCTGCCGAACTTGGTCGCGCCGGCCTCGACCGCCTCGAGGGCGGCCACGGCGACCGCGGCGACCTGGACGAGTTCTTTTTTGTACCGGACCACATCGCCCTCGAGGGCGCCCCTCGACGCTTCACCGACTTCCTCCATGAGGATAATCAGCCAGCCGTCCGGGTCGTGGTCCTGCCGGCCCCACTTCTTGTCCTGGTCCAGACGCTCGACGATGATCCGCCGGAGGATCGCCCACCGCGATCGGCCGCCGGCGTATTCGTCCATGAGCTGATCGAAGACCTCGAGCGTGATCTCGGCGGACATGCCGCTATGGCCCTGCTTTGACCATGAGAGCGAGAGATCCTCGACGGCCTTGCCGATCATCCCGCCGTAGTCCGCGTCGGCGTCGTAGAGGCCGAGCTCCCTGAGCCGGCGGATGAAAAAACTGTGCCGGTTTTCTTGGTCTGGCACAGTCGCCTCAGACTTTCCGCCGGCGCAGGTAGAGCTGGCTGTAGTAGACGCCCAGGGCCAGGGCTACGACGATCGCCGGGATGATGCCGGACTTCGCTCTGCCGATCTTGATGTAGTCGAAGGCGGCGCCGATCACGACGATATGGGCCACGGTCCAGAAGAACTGGAAGAGCATGAAGCGGCCCTCGTCCTTGCCGGAGAACCTCCAGGCCAACTTGGCCAGGGGCCCGTAGACCATCGGTGCCTCCGCCGGGTCCGCCGACGTCATCTTCATCCAGAACTGCATCTTGTCCAGGAGGAAGGCGATGAGAAAAAAGGTCACGGCCAAAAATAGAAAAAACATAGGACACCTCCAAAGAAGATTTAACGCGGCACGTGCCGCTTTTTGAGCTCGAGCCCGTCGGTCCTGACGTCCTGCTCGAGGCAGGGCAGGTGGCCGTAGGTTTTGATCGCGTTCTCGCCGACGACGATTTTTACTTCGTTAGCGACGCGGTACTGCATCCCGCACCAGCGGCAGACCGCCCTGGTCATCGGGACCGGCTCATCAATCGCTGGCTCAGCCGACGCCCCTGGCCGGTAATCCGCGTACTCGCTCGATTTGAAAAGCGTTCGCTTCGGCGGCAGCGGCTCGCCGGCGGGGGCGCCTACGTCGTCCGGGAAGAGGCGCGCGGGCCGGACCTTGAGGGCCGCGGCCAGCTTCCTCCTCATGGCCTTTTTCCGCGGGGTGATGCCTGTGCGCTCGATCCTGGAGATATCGGATTGACCGACCCCGGCGGCAGCGGCCAGGTCGGCCTGGCTAAACCCCTTGATCTCCCGGATCTCGCGCAGCCGGTTCATAACTTGTGGACCAACGACCAATCGACCAAGAGCTCGGCCCTGTCGATGAGCGCGGCCTTGCATCCGAGGACCGTCTCGAGCGCCCTGATGAAGCACTTGGGGCAGATCACGAACGTCTTGTCGTCCGGGATCCCGACGTAGGAAAAGGGGAAGGGGAAGATGTTCATGGTCCCGCTATCCTGGCGCTCGTAGCCGCCGCAGAAGGAACAGAAGACCCAGCCGACGTACGGTTTCTTGTCGCCGTCAGGGACGCTTTTTTCTTCGGGCATTTTCGAGTACCTCCACCCTCTTCCGCAGCTTCGAGATCTCGACGTTCTGTCTACGGCCGCGGATTAGAAGGACCAAAAACCCCCGATGAAGAGCGTCCGCTTTCTCCACCAGGTGCAGCTTCGCGAAGGTCCCCACTGGCGCGAAGTCCCTCAGCTTTTCGTCTGCCATGCTTGACCATCCTTAGCCGTGGGCCCGTATCGAAGCCCAGGACAAAATCGAGTAGGACGAAGCGCGTGCAGTAGAACGGCCCTGTGATTTTATGCGTTTTCGGCAAAACAATCTGGCTGTCCCGCTGCAGGAAATACTTCCTCCGAGAGAATCCGAAAAGGATCACGTAAAAGCTATTCTTAATAAACAACTTACGGTCAAATTCGATCCAGACTCTCATGCTGCGCTCGACCGAATTATCCGCCCGCTCGAGAGCCCCCGTCAAGGGGGGTCGGAAAAATTGTAGTTGACAATTCGATTATCAGGGGGAAAGATGGACCCATACAGGACAAAAAAATGTGATGAAGCTGCGGTTGTGGTGGAAGTGGCTCTGGGTGAAGCGTGCGATGAAGGAGATGTCGAAGCTCCATTCCGCGCTGACCGTCCAGGACCGCGATAAACAAAAGCAGTTCTGGCACAGCTTCACGAAGAGCCCCAGGTTCCGAGAATACTTTTTTCAAGAGTACCCGAGGATCTACCGCGATGCCAAAAATCGTGACCGTCGAGGGATGTCCGGTCTTGGTGAAGTACACGGACGTCGACCGATCGAAGGTCCTGCGATTCAAACCTAAGAAGCGCAAGAAGACTTTCGACTACGGGATCAAGCGTCTCAGCAAGCGCCAGCAGGACGCTCTCGCGAACGTCATGAACGCCGGCGCCGTCGACTCCGCCACGAAGCGCCGGGCCGGGATCGACGCCGGCTACTGCGAAGCGTACGCGATCCAGGGCGTCGAAAAAGCGCTCGAGCGGAAATCCATCATTGAAGCGCTCGACCGGGCCCTCGTCACCGACGACAAGATCGCCAAGGTCATCGCCGGCGGGCTCAAGGCCATGCACCCCCTCACCAAAGGGAAGCAGCCCGATTGGCACGCCCGGGATAAGTTCGTCAAAGAAGCCAACCGAATCAAGGACAACTACCCGCCGACGCGGGTGAAGGGCCAGCTCGACGTGCGGTCGGTCCAGGTTCACCTGACAACCGAGGACTACCGCGCCAGCGAGAAGTACCGACAAATGCGGGGCGACGATGCTGAAGCCTAGCGCTGTCCGGCTGTCATCGGACGCGGAGCTGCCGGGGTACATCAAGACCCCGGATCAGTTCATCGACCGCACGCTGAATGATCTTTTTTTCGTCTGCAACAACGTCCTCCGGCACAAAAAAAAGGTCCTCTACCGCGACCTGAACTGGATCCACCTAGCGCTCTGCGACTTCATCGACTTCAAGAAAAACCCCGTCCTCCAGAAACTCGTGCTCATGTTCCGGGACGCGCTCAAGTCGGCGATCGGCCGGGGCCTTATGGTCCAGCACTTCCTCCGGGCCGCGGTCGAGGAGACGGAGGGGCTCGAAGCGATCATCTGCGGCCGCAACGAGCTCGGCGAGGAACACCTCGAGTTCATCGCCAACGAGATCCTTACGAACGAACTCATCCAAGCCTACTTTCACGGCTACGTGCCGACCACGAAGGACGACGCGAGGAAGTGGGCCGGCGGGAAGATCCGCTGGAAAAAGTGGGGAATCGACGTCGGCTCGCTGAAAAAATCCCTCACCGGAAAACACTACCTGGGCGCCTGGACGGACAACTTCTGCGATGAGATCAATACGACCACGGCCGACCTTCGCCGATCGGTCAACCAGCGCTGGCAAGCCCAGGAGTCGGTCCTGGCCGAGAACGCCTGGGAACTCGTGACGGAGACGCCCTGGGAGGCGGACGACCTCTCCGGGATCATCCTGGATCCCCGCGGCAAGTTCGACTACCGGAAGATCTTCCGGAAACCCTGCCACACCTTCATCGCCTCGACCGGCTACGCCGTTTTTTCCTGCCCCTGCCGCGGCGAGGACGGCAAGCCCGTCTTCCCGGAGAAGGTCGACGAGGCGTACCTCGAACGGAAAAAAAGCAAACAGGGATCCCGGCTCTACAATCGCATGTACGAACTCCAGCCGAACGACGAAGAGGAGAAACTCATCCCGACGCGCTGGATGGACTACTACGACCTCTTGCCCCGGAATTACGTACGGTTGCTCGGCGTCGACATGGCCGGAACGAAGGCCAAGGAGAGCTCCTGGACAGGATTCGCGGACGGCGAGTGGGACGAGCACGAGCACCTCTTCATCCGGGACGCCTACAAGAAAAAATCGGCCCCGATGGAAGTCTACCAGGAGATCTGCGATCGCTGGGACGCGGCCGAAAAGGAAAAGCGGCCGTACACCTACGTCGTCGCTGAGCGGGAGAAGTACGCGATCTTCCTCGAGGATACTTTCCGAACACTCCGCCCGGACGTCTACATCATCACGCTCGGGCTCAAGGGGATGCCGCGGCCGCGGCGGCACCACAGTCTTCAAGCCTGGTACGAGCGCGGCGCCGTGAAGGCCAGGAAGGGCCTGACCGACTACGAGGACCAAATCGGCAGCCTCAAACGGAGCGATACCGAGGACGAGAACGTGGACATCGTAGATGCCGTATTCATGCTATTTGAAGGCCGGATCATCCCTAAGCGGGGAATGGAGCCCGCGGAGCAGGAGCAGCCGATCGTCGACCCGGACTTTAAGAAGCAGGTCATGGGGGACGCCCAGCAGCGGGCGAGCGATCGCGGGATGACCGTCGGAATGTTTTAGGAGCGCACATGAAAGAAATCGCCTACATCATCACGATCGTACTTCTCATCGGGGCCCTGGTTCTCGAAAAGATTCTCAATCACAAGATCGTCGCGGAGCTCCATGATCGTCTGGCCGCGAAGAGCTTGGCGGATCTCAAGTACCACCGGGAGATCGAGCCGGTCGAGATCGACCACAACAAAAAGGTCCTCGAAATCAACCGGCAGGAGCTCGAGGCCAAGGTCGCGGCCGAAAAGAAGATGACCGATACCGAGCGTGATCTCGCCGTTGCTGGCGCGAGGTTCTAAAGTGGCCACCGAGAAGTTCAAGCCCGTACCGAAGAAGGACCAGAGCAAGGACCAGCGGGCCGACATCGACTTCATCGTGGATAATTGGCAGAACCATCCGTGGGTCCTGCTCTACCACGGCTTTTGGCGCGAGTATATCTGCTGGCTTTATGGCGATCAATATAAGGTTTACAACAAGCGAAGCCAGCTGCTTCACGACGTCGCCCCCTTCATCCAGCGCGAAACGAAGAGCGTCTACAACCGGATCCTGCCGATGGTCCGCCAAGCCTGGGGCGAGATCAATTTCGAGCACAACTTCAAGGTCGAGCCCAACACGACCGAGCCCGAAGATATCAAGGCTGCGCGGATCGCAAGCCACGCCATCGAATTCACCAACCTCAACGGCGGATTCCGCCGGAAGTACAGTCTCGCCCAGTTTTGGGCTCTCGTGACCGGGACTGTTTTCTGGAAGGAGTGGTGGAATCGGAACAAGATGGGCGTGGCCTTCAACCCCAAGAGCAAGAAAGTAACCCCGGTAAAGGGAGACGTGGACTTCGATTTCGTCCTGCCCTTCAACGTCCGCCCGGATCCGTACGGGAAAACCCGAGAAGAGTGGCGCTGGGTCATCGAGGGCCAGGTCGTGCCGGCGGCAGCGGTCGAGCAGGAGTTCAGCCTCCCCCGCGGCTCGATTCATGGCGATAGCGTCGATAACCTCCAGAGCTACGCCTGGGTCTCCGACGACATCAAGGAGTTCAAGGAGCGGCCCTGTCTGCGGCTCGAGTTCTGGCAGAAGCCTTCGCCGGAATACGAGAAGGGCCGCTTCATGGTCATCGCGGACGACTGGATCCTCTACGACGACAAGAGCGCATCGCCGAAAGCCGAGAGCTTGCCCTACTTCCACATCATCGGGCTCGTGCCGCGGATCGGTGAAATGGTCGGCGACTCGCTCGTGCGGATCGGTCAGCCCGGACAGCGGCAATTCAACCGCTCGGCTTCGATGGTCGACGAACAGATCGAAAACTTCCGGCCGAAAGGGCTCATCCCCTTCGGCACCCTGCGCGGCGGAGATCTCACGTCCTACAAGAAGGCCGGCGTCGATTTTGTGGAGTTCAACCCGCGTCTCGGCCCGCCCTATTGGCAGAACCCGCCAGACATCAGGGAATCCCAGCTCACCTGGCTCAAGTTCCAGGAGAACGAGATCAAGGCCGAAACCTCGATTCGGGATGCCAGCATGGGCCAGCTGCCGAAGTACGCCACCCGCGCTTCGGGCGTCCTCTTCGAGGGCCTCAAGCAACAGGATACGAGCGTCATTAGTCCGGCCCTCGAGGACCAGGAAGACGCGATCAAGGACGCCATGACCTACCGGCTCGAGCTCATCCAGGATCACTACGGGGAGCCCCGGATGCTGAAGATCTTCGGCCGAAACAAGATCACCTCCGTCCGGGCTTACAGCGGCTCGGAACTTCGGCACAACACGGACGTCCGCGTGGCCAGCGGAATCGACGTCTTCGCGACGAAGAAGAACCGGGAAGAAGTTATCATGATGCTGGTCGAGAAAGGCGCGATCAAGGACTTCAAAGAGGCCATGAACATTCTCGAGAACAAGGACATCGACGACTACCTCGAGGATGAGTTCATCGACGACCGCCAGGCGTTCCGCCAGCTCGAGCTCCTGAAGGAACGGGAAACCGACTTCGAGGAAAGCCCGGACGACAACCACGAGGCCAAGTACATCGTCTTCAACAATTTCAGGAAGTCCGAGGAGTTCGCCACCTTGGACGTCAAGGCCCAGGACCGGATCCTGGCCGCGCTCGAAAAAATCAAGGCCGCGATCGCACCTCCGGAAAAGCCGGCCACCGAGCCGCCGCCCGCGCCCGCGATCGTTCCCGGACTAGAAACCATGATACCCCCGCCAGGTTCTCTGGGGCTCCCGCCGATCGCCCCGGGCGCCGCAGCTATACCGCCGGCGATTCCAGGACTGGCGCCGGCGGGAGCCCCGGCTTTACCCGGGGGCCTGACACCCGAGGACGTTCTGGCGATGCTCGCCGCAACGGGCGGCGGGGCACCAACCCTTTAGGAGGAAAACATGGAAGGATTTTTAGACATCAACGCCGTCAGCAATCTCACCGGCTACACCGTCGACGACATCAAGCACTTCGTCGGCAACAAGCAGATCCCGCACAACTCATGGCCCGACGGGAAGGTGATCTTTCCGACCGTGGACATCGAGAAGTGGATCAAGACCCACAAGCCCCAGAAGCCGGCCGCGCCGGTCAAGGCCGCAGCTGGCTGGCCGGATGAACCGCAGCCGGCGGCCGCGGGGACCAAGAACGAGGATCCGGCCGGCCCGCCGGTCAACCCCAAGGAAGACGAGAGAAAGGCCAAGAAGGCCGCGGCGGCCGCGAAGGCCACGGCCGCCAAAGCGGTCAAGAAATAATTTCATAAAAGCAGGAGGTAACTTTCTATGTCTATGCCAGACGAGCCAAACGCACCCGAAAAGGAATTCGTTCCTTCGGGAGTCGAGGGCGCGGTCGAACGGTTTTTACAGTCTGAAGAAGCAGCTAAGACCGCTGCCAAAGACCAGCCGCCGGCCAAAGAACCAGCTGGGGCCGAGCCCAAAGCAGAGCCGACGCTCCCGGAACGGAAGCCCGCTCTTCGTCTTGTGAACGAAAAGGGCGAGCTCGTCCTGGACCGATTTAAGTCGGACGGCAAAGAGATCTTCCTGGACGACGCAGAGGCGGTCAAGACCTATCTCGGTTTTGGCTACCACCACAACGTCACAGGAGAAGATCTCAAGCGCCGCGAGGAGGCCCTGCAAAAGGAAATGGACGCCTTCAAAGAGGCGGATCCCATGCTCGGCCAGATCATGACAGCACTCCAAGAAGGACGAGTTAAGATCGTCGAACCCGGTGAAGTGGTCCCGAAGAAGGGGGCCGAGCCGGGAGCGGGAGAATCGGAGGACGACGACGCCCTCCTCGATCCGGCGACAGCCGCAATCAAGAAGGAACTTCGAGAGACTCGCAAGGCCCTCGAGGGGCTGCAGAAAGGGCATAAGCAGCTCCAGGACGCCTACAACATGCGCGAGGTCGAAAAGATCACGACCATCATGGCCAAAAAAATCGACGAGGCGAAGAAGCAGTTCAAGTTCGCCGACGATGACCAGGTGTGGACGTTCATGGCAGAGGCAGACGCGAACGGCAAGCTGAAGTACACCGAGGAACAGGCCGTGAAAATGTCCCACGAGTCTCAGGTCAAGAAGTTTCAGGGATGGCTGGACGCCGAGCACCCCGAGTTCACCCAACTCTCGGATTCCAAGAGGAAAGAGATCATCGCGGAATATCTCGAGACGAAGGAGAAGAAGGAAGAAGCCCCCGTTGGAAAGCCGTCAGGGATCCCAGCCGGAGCGCCAGGGCCAAAGGAGAGGGTCATCAAGTCCCTCAGCGATGGCGTGGCGCAATTTTTTAGCGAGTTCGGCGAAGGTCTGGAGGCAGCGAAGAAATCCTAAATACGAGAGGAGACTTCGTTGTTCGATGCAACTACACAAGAGAAGCTCTTCGTTGAGTTCATGACGCCCGGGGTCCAGGCCGAAATCAAAGCTCGGTCGAAACTCTGGGACATGCTCCAGAAGAGCGATAAGGTCGATCTCGGCGGTCTGTACGCCAGGATCAAGATGCTCATGGCTGCCAGCCAGGCGGCCGGAGCCCGGAGCGATGCGTCCTACCCGTCGGCCCAGGAGTCGACGCCCGGGGAAGCAAAGTGCCACCTCAAGCGGGCTTGCATGTTCACCCTCAAGTTCGACGGCATGGCCATGGAGCTCGCGGCCAAGAGAGGGACGCCGATCTCTCCGGAGGAGTTCGAGAAAAAGGGTATCTTCATCACCATCGCCGACGACATGAGCCGGCAGATGTGGGGAGACGGCTCGGGCTGGTGGGCCCAAGCCAACGGTGCCGGAGCACCGTCGACGGCGCTCATCCTCAACCACCCGCGTTACGCCAATCTCAAGTACTTCGCCAAGATCAACCGGGTCATCGACGGCGTGACGGGAAGCTCGAAGGAGATCGACTCCAACAAGATCACGGCCTTCAATGAGACGACTCAGACGGCCACGATCACGTCCGACAGCTGGACCGACGACGCTTACATCTACAACGAGGACGCTTACAGCGCCACGGAGGGCGCGGGCCTCGGCGAAATGATGGGGCTCGACGGGATCATCCGTACGACGGACCCGCCCGCGCCGAACGCCTCGGCCGGTCTCCAGGGTCTACTCGTGGCCACGTACCCGGAATGGAAGGCGAACGTCAAGAGCAACAGCGGGACCGACCGGGAGCTCACCGAGGACCTCATCACCTCGGCGCTCGACGATGGGATGGAACAAGGCAATATCAGCGTCATGCTCTGCACGCTCAAGATTCGCCGCGCCTGGGCCGACCTGCTCACCGCCTACAAGACGATCACGAATCAGGAGATTCTGTGGGGCGGCTGGTCGGGCTTGCCGTTCGTCTACGACGGCAAAAGGATCCCCATGGTGCCCGACCGCTTCTGCCCGGACGGCCGCATCTACGGCCTTGACGAAAGCCGACTCTCGATTATCTGCACCGACAAGAAGGCGCAGGTGAATTGGGAGAAGGGCTTCGGCGGCGGCAGCGCCATCCTCCAGAAGGTCGCCAACTACAATCAGTACCAAGCGGAGGGCCACATCTTCGCCAACCTGGTCACGGACCTCAGGAAGGCGTTCTTCATGATCGACGACATCGACGAGTCCGCGTACGCTTAACGAAAGGAGCGGGAGGGATCCTTCGGGGTCCCTCCCGATTTAACGCATGGAAGTCGAACGCTGGTTCATGAGAGAGCTCCGGGAGATCGCTCCCGAGCTCTACCCGCTGTGGTTCCCGCAGTACGGGAAGTGGATGATCGTGAAAGACTTCGATCGCATGATCGGGGGTATCACCGACCGCCATCCCGTCAACGGCAGCCCGGTCATCGTCGAGCTCGTGCTCGAGGACGAACAGCACCGGGCCCTGGCCTTGACCAGGCCGGTCCTCGAAATGATCCGCCAGCTGCTCTGGGAGAAGAACCACCACGACAAGATCGGCCACGTGCTCCGCCGCGGCCACGAACGCGAGGAACGACGGGCCGCGAAGGCCCACAAGGAGCGGCTCCTCATGCAACGCGACTTCCTCAAAAAAGCGTACTACTTCATCCACTCCGAAACATTCGTAATGTCATCTAGAGAGATCCCCGGAAAATCAAAAGGGGTTGTCACGCAATGCCCGCCGGCGGATCAAGGAGAACAAACGTGAACATCAGAGCTAAGTCAGCCGGGGCCGGCCGAGCGCAGCTCGACTACGGCCTCGATTTTTCCTTCGCCGAGCGGAAGAGAGTCACGACCGCCGGCACCGCCATCAAGTTCCGCGGGGACTACCCGGCCTCCATGGGGTACGCCCACGCAACCTACGGCGGGATTCTTATCAAAGGCAATATGTTTGCCACGACCCTCACCGGCAACGATGCCGGCAAGACCTACGCCCGCGTCCTCAGCGTCGAGGGCGCAGCGGTCGGCGCGTCCGAGTGCGCGGCCGGCGCTTTTCGCGCCGTCATTGTCCGCGACTCCGCCTATCCCTTCGGAACAACCGGAGTCGGCGGCTGGGGCGGTGCGTCGGATATGGGCGCCAGGATCGAGGGCTATAACTACGCCCTCAACGGCTCAGCCAAGGGCGGCCTCCAAACGCTCCGGGTCTACGCCTACAACGCGCCCGGCGGCAGCCTCTCGAACCTTCTGGGGTGCGAGATCTCGGTCTACGATCGCGGCGAATATAGCTCCAGCGGCTATTCGTCCGATAACGTCACGACCCTGATCGTCTCCCAGCGCTGCCGGTCGGTGGTCAAGACGAGGACCAACTTGCTCGTCGTCGATGACCGGAGCGATGGATCGCACGGTCTTACGACCTGCTTCGCCACGGCCATGATCCGCCTTCACTCCGAAGGCGGGGCGTCCTTCGGGGCTCGAGCCTCCGGGATCCACTTCGGATCGGCCGGAACCGGCACCGGGTGGACCAATGCTTTCTCGTTCCAGACGGCCGCCGGCAAGGAAGGCTTCACAGCGATCACCAACGGCGACCTCAAGGGCAAGGTCGACGGCTACATCAAGGTCTACGACGTAGCGACGGGGCAAACGCTCTACATCAACTGCTACGACACGGTGCCCTCGTAAGGCGGAAACAAACCTACATCGTAGGTTAGGGCAAGGGGGGCCCCCTCGCGGGGGCCCCCAGGCCCGCAAGGAAGG
>Ga0315289_10008546_pt1 | contig 14794 bp, 13 predicted proteins | sample YL17G11_40_MG_FD_203452 | JGI IMG/M metagenome (GOLD analysis project Ga0315289, IMG submission 203452) | Sediment microbial communities from Yellowstone Lake, YNP, Wyoming, USA - YL17G11_40 | ecosystem: Environmental > Aquatic > Freshwater > Lake > Sediment | place: USA: Wyoming | collected...
TCGAGAAATGCCGCTATTGATCAACGCGTTAGGCAAAGCCGTTGACATGAAGGAGGCCGTCGCGTAAAGTCGAGCCGCTGTCACCCGGCCGCAGGTCCAATTCCCACGACAAGCGGGGCAACCTCTTCAACAAGATTCTGATCTATCTCCTCATGAACACTTGCGCCTCCCAGAATCCTTCGATCATGCCAAGTCTCTATGACCTTTTCTCTTTTCATGACAGCAAGATGTTTTTCGAGCGTGTTTCTGTTGGTTTCGTCAAGGTGAGAATACGAGAAGAACACTTTAATCATGGGGACCTCTCAGCCAAGCATCTCGTTCACTCTGTGCAGGAAACGAAGGAGCAGGTCAATGTCGCTGCCTGCTGCCACGCCCATACTGGTCCACAGATCTACTATGCGTTGTTCACGTTGATTGACCTGTGGTTTTCGCCTTCCACCACGTTTTGGGCAGGCGCTCGAAGAGAACAGGAGATCAACATCGTGCGTCCTTATGCTCACTCTGAACCAGAACTCGGCTCCGTCGCTTTTCCTTCTGCAATACTGTTCTCTAATCCATGAAAAGAGAGAACTATCATACACGCGCTCCATTTCGCATATCACGACCTTGATCATCAGTTTGCCCTTCTTCCAACTACCGTTGGTGACCGCCGAGGGACAGTCCTATTGTCCCCACTATCTTGCCCATTGCCATGGTGAGCCCCTTCATAGGGATTCTTCACTCGCGCATGCGACAAGCACGTGTCTACTAGAACGGCAGGAAAGCGAGCGAAATGGTACGTGTCCTTCGGCCAGCATCCCTGCCGATCCAACCTTATAACCCTATTATGTTATAGGACCGCGTGCAAATTCCGTGCCACATAGGGCGGGGCATTGACGATAAATCCTAACTGATTATCTGCTATGGACTTGGCGTGTTTGAGACACTGGTCCTCCAGTAACACAGGCCGCGATCCTGCCTTTCCGGGCTGCAAAGATGGCACCCGGTCAAGTGCGTGCGCTGTTCTGGTTGTGGCCGAAGGCCGCCTACCCGCGTTCATCAGCGTTCTTGCCGCGCTTCGCTCGCATTTGTCTGATCTGCGGTTCCGTCTCCTCTGTGTCCTCGGTGTCCTCTGTGGCAGAATGTCGATTGTGGTATCATTCCCATGGGAAGATGGTGGGCGTAGCCCACCCTACCGCTGTCGCCGTCACAGTGTAAGCCCCCCTGTGACAAGAGCTTATGGCCGTCCCTCTGTGGTCAATAAGAAATGTCACGGCCACCGGAATTTTCGCTTGACGGCCAATCGTGACGCTTGTAGGATAGGTACGCAACTATGGAATGGCGAATAGTAAATAGAAAATGGCAAATCCGGAGGGGTCCGTCACGACCAGCGAAGCGAAAATCCACCACAGAGCCACCGAGGTCACAGAGATGGTGGCCAGATCCGCAGATGTACCTGCCGGTCCTTTCATTATCCTCCAATCCCTCTGTGTCTCCGTGGTGAAGATTCACGCAAAACAAAGCCAATTTCCACCAGGAGTTTCAAACCTTCACACCCCCTGCGAACCGCCCCACCATTCCAATATTCCATTATTCCACCATTCCATCCCCGGCCCGGCCGGGGCGGACCAATTATGCAAAACAAAGCCAATTTCGAGGGGACCGAATGGAGGCTAACTCCGGTTTAGGGAAGGGGTTATGCGAAAGCGTACAGATTATGTGTCTGGAAAAACAAAGCCAATTATCCTCGCGGGCTTGTGGTGTGCCCGTAAGGGCATTGAAAGAACGTGTCGCGGGCGTCTCGCCCGCGCTTCGAAGGCGGGACGCCTTCGACACGGCGCGGCCAGGATGGCCGCGACACAAACGCCTTGCGGCGTCACTACAAGCGCGCCGGTCGTGCAAAACAAAGCCAATTTCGGGAGGCCCGAATGAAGGCTAACTGTCGGTTGGGAAAAGGGTTACGCGGGGAAAACGCGGATTGTGCATCGGCGAAAACAAAGCCAATTTCCATCGGGAGTTTGAAGTTTCAAGTTGGAAGTTTCAAGTGGCGACCTGGAACTTCACACTTCAAACTTCACACTTTACACTCCCTGGCACCCCCCTCCCGGCGTCCGTGCGAACGGGGGCAGGCGCGTCACACGGTCTGCTGTGGGACTTGTCGTCCGGTTTCGGCCGGCCGGCGGGGGTTAGAACTGCTGGAGGAAGCGCAGGTCGTTTTCGGTGAACCAGCGGATGTCGGGAATGTCGTACTTGCGCATGGCGAGACGCTCGATGCCGAAGCCGAAGGCCCAGCCGGTGTATTTTTCGCTGTCGATGCCGACGGCGTTGAAGACGTTGGGGTCCACCATGCCGCAGCCGCCCATCTCGACCCACTTCTCGTTGCCCGCCCTGTCCGTCAGAAGCAGGTCCACTTCGGCACTGGGCTCGGTGAACGGGAAGAAGCTCGGGCGGAACCGCCACTGCGTGTCGGCCCCGAAAAAGACGTGAATGAACTGCTCGATCGTGGTCTTCATGTCCGCCATGGTGACGCCTTCGTCCACGACGAGTGCTTCGAGCTGATGGAACACGAACATGTGGGTCGCATCGACCGTGTCCGGCCGGTACACCCGGCCCGGCGCGACGACGCGGATCGGCGGTTTCTTCGTTTCCATCACCCGGATCTGGATGGTCGAGGTCTGACTGCGGAGCAGCGTGCTCTCCTCGACGTAGAAGTTGTCGAGCGGGTCCCGTGCCGGATGCTCGGGCGGAATGTTGAGGGCGATGAAGTTGTGCCACTCATCCTCGACCTCGGGGCCGTAGGCGACGCCGAAACCCATGCGCCCGAAGATCTCCAGCAGCTCGTTGATCGTCTGCGTGATCACGTGAGGCTTGCCGATCGGGACCGGAATCCCGGGCAGGGTGACGTCGATGAACTCACGCTTCTGCTTTTGCGAGTCCTCCAAACTCTTTTTTCGCTCCTCGAAGGCGGCCGTGACTTCATTCCTGGCCTTGTTCGCGAGCTGTCCGCCCCGGGGTTTCTCCTCGGGCGGGAGCCGGCCGACTTCGCTGAGCAGTTGCATGATCCGACCCTTCCTGCCGAGGTACTTGATCCGGAAATCCTCCAGGGCTTTCAGATCGTGGACCTCGTTCAGCTCCGCCAGGGCCTGGCTGCCGATTTTCTCAAACTGCTCAAGCATCGTCTGCACTCCGCCGACCGCGTGCGACCTCCGGAATCTGCCCACACGACAGCCTTCGGGGAAATGGTTGCTGGATCGAACCGACGGGCGGATGGCTCAGGCGAGAGCCGCCTTGACTTCCTGGAAGATGGCATCGAACCCCTGGGGGTCGGCAATCGCGATCTCGCTGAGCATCTTTCGGTTCAGGCCGATGTTGGCCTTCTTGCAGCCGTTGACAAGCTGGCTGTAGCGCAGCCCGCGCGCCCGGCAGGCGGCGTTCAGACGCAGAATCCACAGACTTCGCAACTGGCCTTTGCGCTGCTTGCGCCCGGCGAAGGCGTTGACCTCCGCGTGCCGGACGGCCTCGGTGGCCAGACGCCACTGATTTCTCCGGGCACCGCGAAAACCTCGGGCGAGCTTCAATTCGCGTTTCTTGGCTCGTCGTACCGCTGCACCTTTTTTGACTCGTGGCATATCAGCTTTCCTTTACATATCCAAAACCCAGCTTGCTGGCGGCAGCTGATGGACGCCGAGAAGCAAGCGATTCGTGGTGTTCCCATCCCGCAGGGAGAGGGCACTCAACCGGCACGGAGCGCCGTGAGAATCTTCTTGGTCAGCCTATTGCTGCGGATCACGCCCGGACGATTGATCCGCCGTCGGCGCTTGGCGTTCTTGACGCTCATCAGATGGCTGGCGCCGGCCCGGTGGTGTTTGATCTTGCCGCGGGCGGTGACTTTGACTCTCTTGGCCAGCCCTTTATGCGTTTTCAACTTCGGCATACGTTACCTCAATTGGCAAATCGTCATTCACAGGACACAGGGAAAACTCGCAGTATACCATCCACGCCAAGCGAGGTCAACCCCCGGGAAAAAATTTCGTACAGCGAGCCGCTCTGCTCTATCTCGGAAGCAAAAAAGATACCCCCTTCGTCTCTCCCGGCGCGCCGGGAGAGAACCTCGTGCGCCCGACCTGCTTCCGCCGGCAAGCACTACTTCGGAACCAGCAGTAAGGTCATCCGTCGCCCGGACAACGCAGAAGGCCGCTCAATCTTGGCGATCTCCTGCAGATTCTCCATGATCTGATTGAGAACGTCGTACCCTTGTTCCTTGTGCAGCATCTGCCGGCCGCGGAAAAAGACAGAAAACTGAACCCTGTGTCCTTTTTCCAGGAACGCCCGGGCGTGACCGACCTTGATCCCCAGGTCGTGCTTGTCGGTTTCCGGTCGGAGCCGGATCTCCTTGAGCGTCGCCATGTGATGCTGGGTCTTCTTGTGTGCCTCGCGGACCCGCCTCTTCTGCTGATACAGCCATTTGCCGTAATCCATAATCCGGCAAACCGGCGGATCGCTGTTCGGCGACACCTCCACAAGGTCCAGACCCGCTTCCTGGGCCTTGGCGAGAGCCTCGTCCCGGGTAATCACACCAACCTGGTTGTTTGAATCATCGACCAGCCGAATCTTGTCGGCCCTAATCCCCCCGTTAACACGCAGACCTCGTTTCACTGTTGTAGACCACCTTACCTTTCTTAAAAGGGTTCATCAATTTTGCACCAGTCTATCACATTTGTAATGGGTGCCAGTACATCAAAATGTTGCATCGATCGCTTTGTCGGCTATTTTCTGCTTCGCCATAGCCAGAAACTGCTCCACCGGGATGGTCTTGCTGTCCTGGCTGCCGCGGATTCTCACATTGACGGTGTTAGATTCGGCTTCCCTCGGTCCTACCACCAACATGTACGGGAGTTTCTCGGCATGGGTTTTTGCGATTTTTGCGCCAATTTTCTCATCCGATACGTCGATCCCGCACCGCAGACCCGCATCGCCGAGCTTTTTCTGCACGGCCGTCGCGTAATCATTGGTCTTTTCGCTGATCGTCAGCAGCCTCACCTGCTCGGGCGAGAGCCACACCGGCAGCGCCCCGGCGTACTGCTCGATCAGGATACCCATGAACCGCTCCATGGAGCCCAAGACGGCCCGGTGGATCATCACGGGTGTCTTTTCGGTGTTGTCCTCGGCAACATACGTCAGCTCGAACCGCTGCGGCATGGAGAAATCGAGCTGAATCGTGCCAAGCTGCCAGGAGCGCTTCAGGCAATCCCGGACGTGGAAGTCGATCTTCGGGCCGTAGAACGCCCCATCGCCTTCGTTGATTTTGAACGGAATCTGCTTGTGCTCCAGGGCGGCCTTGAGTGCGTTCGTGGCGATCTCCCAGATTTCGTCGGAGCCGATGTGCTTTTCGGGCTTCGTGGACAGCTCGACGGCGAAATCCTCGAACCCGAACGCCCGGTAGGTCTCAAAGATCAGGTTGATGACGCCGATGATCTCCGACTCGATTTGTGCGGGCGCGCAGTAGATATGGGCATCGTCCTGCGTGAACTGGCGAACCCGGAAGAGCCCGTGCATCACGCCGCTGGCCTCATGCCGATGCACCATGCCGAACTCGGCCAGGCGCAGCGGCAGCTCGCGATAGGAATGCTTGGTCGTCTTGTAGAGCAGGCAGCCGCCGGGGCAGTTCATCGGCTTGACCGCATACCCGACGTTATCGATCTGACAGAAATACATGTTCTCTTTATAATTGTCCCAATGCCCGCTGCGGTGCCAGAGCTCCTCATTAAGAATGATCGGGGTCCGGATCTCCTTATAGCCGTACTTGCGGTTCAACTGCCGCATGAAATCGACGATCTCGTTCCAGACAACCATCCCTTTGGGATGCATGAAGGCAAAGCCCGGCCCCATGTCGCTGAAGCTGAACAGGTCGAGCTGCCGGCCAATCACACGGTGATCGCGCTTCTTCGCCTCCTCAAGCCGGTGCAGGTACTCGTCCAGCTCCTTTTTCGTCGGCCAGGAGGTGCCATAGACCCGCTGGAGCATCTTTTGGGTCGGGTCGCCATGCCAATACGCCCCGGCGACCGACATGATCTTGAAATAGCCGACTTTACCCGTGCTGGGCACGTGCGGGCCCCGGCAGAGATCCTCGAAGCCATTGCCATGAGAGTAAAAACTGATGACGGCGCCGTCGGCACGCTCGATATTGTCGATCTTGTACTTGTTGCCCCGGACCTTCTCCATCGCCTCTTGGCGGGACATCTCTTCGCGGATAATCGGCTTGTCGGCCTTCTCGATCTCCTGCATCTTCGCCTCAATGCGGGCAAAGTCGTCCGGGCGAATCGGCTCGTCCAGATCGATATCATAATAGAAGCCGTCCTCCACGGTCGGGCCGTATACCAGCTTCGCCTCGGACCAGAGACTGCAGATCGCCTCGGCCATCACATGCGCGCAACTATGGCGCATCACGGCCAGACCCTCCTTATCCTTCGACGTGAGGATCTCGACGCGCGGACTATCCGCGAGCGGCGTGGCCAGATCGACCAACTGGCCGTTGATCTTGGCAGCGACGGCGGCCTTCGCCAGCCCCGGGCCAATCTTCTCGGCTACTTCTTTTGCCGTTGTGCCCTCGGCAATCTCCAGTATACTGCCGTCGGGAAGTGTGACTTTTGCCATACATTTTTCCAAAATCGCATGTGTCCTTAGTGTTTCTCCGAATATAGCGGACGAGCCCCGATTGTCAAGTATCGTCCGAATCCACGGACCAGTGTAACAGATGCGCAAACCTCCAACAGGTGTACGGCCGAAAGAGCGACAATGTGCGACCGATCGGGACGGTTGTAACAGCAGCCGGCAAAGAGATTTACGAACGGGCCGCCGCCAGATTGGCTTGACAGAACACCTTACCCTGGTTTAGCTATTGTTATAGGATGGCCGGCTGTGGTATAATGAATTTGTTGGAGCATGTGCACGGGAATATGGAGGGAAGCCGCATGAATGTCAGCTTGGTGCTTCTCAAAAAGGATGGGGCCTACAAGGCCTTCCCTCTCGCCAATGACATAACGGTTATTGGCCGGCGCCACGACTGCTATCTGCGCATCCCCCTGCCGGTGGTGTCACGCAAGCATTGCCAGCTCAGCCGCAATGAGAGCTCCGTCAAGCTCCGCGATCTCAGTTCACGCTGGGGCACGTTCGTGAACGACAAGCGCGTGGAGAAAGAAAAGGATATTCCGGTCAAGGCAGGTGACTATATTCGCATCGGTCCCCTGACGTTCGTCTGCCAGATCGACGGCAAACCGGAAAAGATCACGCCGCCCAGGAAGGGCGCCCCGCCGGCTCCCAAAGCGCCGCCCAAACCGCCGAAGGCGACCGCCAAGGCGGCCGATGACGACCTCGCCGACCTGGATGTGTCCGATAGCTTCGTCAACCTGGATGAGTCGGATTCTGATTTGGAAGACCTCAAGGATGTTTGATTGGACTCCCATGCCGGTGCATCCGGTGACAGGCGCGCGGCGGCCTGCCGATGACCATCGAGTACCATCTGAGGCTTTTGAATATCTGTGCTTGCGAATTCCCGCGGAAGCTGGTAGCATGTCGGATGACATAGGTATGTCCCCGTTTGAGAGGTAAGAGAGATTCCGTGCATACGTTGCTTTCCATCACGGCTTCGAAGCTCTTGCTGGCCAGTGCCTCTTCGGGCGTGACCGACTCTGCGCTTTCGCTCGTCGATCTGCCGTTCAACCCGCTCCGACTGATCCTCCTGGTCGCCTGGTTCTATCTGTGCGTCTACTTTGTTCAGCGGGTGCAGTTCAGCCCGCTCGTGCCGCACGACTACAAGGCATACGCGAATATGGTGACGCTTTTTACCGGGCCCTTCCTGCTGCTGACGCTCTTCCTCCTCGACACGGCCCGAAAAACCCGGCAAAGCCGGGAGCACTTCTTTGATGTGCTGAAACGAGAGATCCAGAAGGCCGTGTCAGCTATTCGGTCGCGAGGGTCCAAGCGGGAGGAGGATGAGTCGGCCCTCCGCCTGCTCGATTCCTCCGGCCGCAGTATCGATGAAATCTACGGGCACGGAGACATCAAGCGCGAAGATGCCCAGACGCTCGGTCTGACGGAAGCCACCATTGCCGATGCCCTCGACCGCCGGGCCAGCGACCTTCTCATCGACCCGAAGAACGAGTCCACGTACACCATCCGGCTGCGAATCGACGGAGTCCTCCGGACCGTCAAGGAGCTGGACGCCGAGACCTGTCGGGCCGTGATTAACAGCATCAAGGCGGTCGCGGCCATGGACATCTCCGAGCGAAGAAGGCCCCAGGACGGCGGCTTCATGGCCAAAAAGGGCAATTCCGTCGCCTCCTTCCGCGTGGCCAGCGCCGGCGTGCTCCATGGTGAAAAACTCTCGATTCGAGTGCTGAATAAGGACGCCGGGTCGAACACACTCGCGCACGTGGGATTCTCCGAAAAACAACAGGAGATTATTCAGAGCGAGATGAAGAGACCTTCCGGCATGATCCTCATTTGCGGCCCGACCGGCAGCGGCAAGACCACCACACTCTATGCCATGCTCAACCAGATCGACCGCTTCACCCGCAACGTCATTACCGTCGAGGACCCCATCGAGGCGGTGCTGCCCGAGGCCAGCCAGATCGAGATTAACGCCAAGGCCGACATTACCTTCGCCAAGACGCTACGTAGTGTCCTGAGGCAGGACCCGGACGTGATTTGCGTGGGCGAGATTCGCGATGAAGAGACGGCCGAGATCGCCCTGCGCGCCGCCCAGACCGGCCACCTCGTGCTGGCCACCATTCACTGCGACAGCAATGCCACGGCCCTGATCCGGCTCCTGGACCTGGGCGTCTCTCCCCTGCTGTTGTCGGCGGGCCTGAACCTCGTCCTCTCCCAGCGGCTCCTGCGCTGCCTGTGCGAACATTGCAGGAAGCCCGCCCAACTGAGCGACAGCCAGATCAACGGGTTCAAGCAGAAAGGCATCGACCATTCCCATATCTTCGAGGCGAACGGGTGCAAACACTGCGAGAAGACGGGATACTTCGGCAGGACCGCGATCTGCGACCTGATGACCGTGGACGATTCGCTCAAAGCCGAGATCGCCAAGAGCGAGTCGCTGATTGCCCGGTTGCAGACGGAAGGCAGCCAGAAGAGCGCGACCGGCCTGCGCAAGGCGGGGCTGCGAAAGGTGGTGGCGGGGATTACGAGTCTGGAGGAGCTCAAGAGGGTCGTGGGATAGCCACATGGTATTCTGGATAGCCATTCTGGTGGGTGTGCTGTTTGTCTGGCTGACCGTCCGCATGGGCTTCTATGAGACGTGGGTCCTGCTCTTCAATATTGTCCTGTCCATGTACGTGGCGATTTTTCTGGCCCCGAAGGTTGTCGAGCTGGCCCCCACGCCGGGCGGAGCCGCCTCGTACGGCACCGCCCTGAGCCTGACCGTGCTGGCCGGCGGCTGCTTTGCCGTCCTCCAGGGGCTGTCGTATGTGTTTCTGACCGCCCAGTTCAGCATTCCGTTTCCGCGGATCTTCGACATCCTGCTCTCCGGCGTGCTGGGCTTTTTGGCGGGCTTCCTCGCACTGAGCTTCGTGGCACTCGTCCTGGCGACCACGCCGCTGGCGGAGAACAAAATGGCCGCGGGAATTGGTCTGGGCCGACAATCGCAGCAGGCGAACATCTCCTGTATCGCCCGGTGTTGTGACCTGATTCATTCCTTCGCCGGTCCTGGGAGTCAAGCCACCCAAGCCGCCGTGCAACGCCTCTGGGATAACAACCATTCCCAGCCCGCCGCTCTGAAGGAGCCTGCGGACACGAACGAGTCGCCCGCGCCGCCAAACTCCGAGATACAGACCCATCCGCCCGCTCGCGACGATAAGAGCGCCAGCCCGCGAACTGATTCTCCGACCCGTCGTTCCCTGCCGCGACGAACCATCCCGGTCGAGTGATTTGTGCAGAAATACAATCGACTCCCCAACTTGTCTGGAGGTTTCCGCATGAGGAATCTGGTGCTGCCCGTAGCCAATGTCACCATCTTGTTTGTGCTCTGTGCCCCCGCCTGGGGGGCGGGCGTCAAATGGAAACACCTCTCGACCGTGAACGGCGACCTGCCCGTCCCGAACTCCGGCAAGGAGCAGACCGCGAGTCTCGTCTGTGACATCGACAAAGACGGCACTAATGATTTCGCCATCGCCGAGCGGACGCAGGCCCCCGCCCTGGTCTGGTACCGCCGGAGTACTTCCGGCTGGACGAGGTACATCGTCGAGGCCGGTCCCCTGCACATCGAGGCCGGGTCCGACGCGCTCGACCTCGACGCCGACGGCGACCTCGACATCGTTTTCGCGGGCGATTGGCAGAACAATCGGGTCTGGTGGTGGGAGAACCCCTATCCCGATTTCGACGCGCAGAGACCCTGGAAGCGACATACCATCAAAGAGTCCGGTGGGAACAAGCACCATGACCTGATGTTCGGCGACTTCGACGGCGACGGCAAGCAGGAGCTGGTGTTTTGGAATCAGGGCGCCGATAAACTCTACCTGGCGGAGATTCCCGACAATCCCCGGCAGGCCGCGTCCTGGAAGTGCACGGAGATTTACGGGTATTCCGGCGACAGCGAGATGATCCAGCGCCAGACGCGGCCCTACCCGGGCTTCAAAGGCGTCAACGAGCATGAGGGACTGGCCAAGGCCGATATCGACGGCGACGGCAAGCTCGACATCATCGGCGGCGGCCGATGGTTCAAGCACGTCGAGGGCACAACGTTCCTCCCGAACGTCATCGACGCGGGCTACCAGTTCACCCGTGCGGCGGCGGGCCAGCTCATGGAAGGCGGCCGGCCGGAAGTGGTCCTCGTCGTCGGTGATGGCTGGGCCCCGCTCATGATGTACGAATGGCAGAAAGGGACCTGGGTCCCGACCGAGCTGATTCATGAGGTGGACTGCGGCCACTCGCTGGCTCTCGTCGACTTCAACCAAGACGGCCATCTCGATATCTGGGTCGCCGAGATGCGCCTCAACGACGGCAACCCGGACGCCAAAAACATGCTCCTGCTCGGCGACGGCAAAGGCAAATTCGAGACCGTCATCATCTCCGAAGGCATTGCCAACCACGAGTCCAAAATCGCCGACCTCGACGGTGACGGCGACCTCGACATCCTCGACAAACCCTACAACTGGCAAACCCCCCGCCTCGACATCTGGCTCAACGAAGGAACGCAATGAGTTGATTACTGATAATGGATAATTGATTATTGATGATGAAGAGGCTTTCGCCTCGAATCACCAATCATCAATCGTCAATCATCCTTCATCAATCTTCAGGGCATCGGGCAGGTGCCGCCGGGGCAGGCGCCGCCGCACATGGGGCCGTCAAAGCAGGAATCACACGCCGGCGAAGCGGAGGCCTTGCCGACAGCAAAGCCGGAAAGGAGTTTCTTCAGATCGGAGCCGCCGCACTTCTCGCAGGTGGGCGTCTCGGCGTTGCGGCTCCTGTGCAGCACCTCCATCACATGTCCGCACTTGGCGCACTTATACTCAAAGATCGGCATATCCGGTTTCCTCTTGTTGGATTCCTTACCACGATCGCTGCGACCCTGTTCATCGCAGGATCGATCAAGCTGTACCGTACCATCTTACGCCCGGTAAGTCAATCGCGCACCCTGCGCAGAGTGGGGTAATTGAGGATTTGGATGCGAGAGAGGTTTACCGGCGATGCCCGAGATGGGTCAGCCAAGCATCGGCCAAGCTCGTCAGATCGTCAAAATCCACGATGCCGTCTGTGGTCATGAGAGCACCGATGGACCCGAAGGCGGTGTCGATTTGCCGCCAATGACCGGCAAAGGCACTGTAGTCCCGCAAATCCATCCGGCCGTCGGCGTTGAAATCCCCGTCGAGAGGCTCCCAGGCAAGCCGAGGATAGCTGTTGGGCATCGGCATAGACCAGATATCTTCCGTCCCGTTTTTCTTCTCGGGAAGGAAATCCCAGCCGGCATCCATGTACGTGGCGGAGTCATACATTTGCCGCGTGGTTTTCGCTTCGCCATCGGCGCTTTCTTTGCAACCTGTGGCCTCGACGTCCCAGAAGGAATACTCGACGTAATTCTCGCGCTCATTCACTCCGGTCAGGCCGCCCGTATATTTGCCGCCCCGGACCGGCCCCGCCGCGTAGCTGCGGGCAATGAGGCCCCGCTCGAATACCTGGCAGTAGCAGGAGGGCCCGTGTCGCCCGACCAGACCGCCCACGATGCGTGCGCCCGTCACCTGCGTCAGAGCGTAGCAATCGGTGATGATCCCCTTGTTGCACCGCCCGATGAGTCCCCCCACATCTTCACCGCCCGTCACGCGGCCGTCGGCACTGGAGCGATCCACCGCCGCCAGGTAATTGTTGCCGACCAGACCGCCGACACAGGTGTCGCCCGTCACCGTGCAGCGGGCCTGGCAGGCCCTCACCGTGGCGTTGCTGTTCTCGCCGACGAGACCACCAACCGCCCAGGAGGTGGGTTCCGAGATGCCCACCACCTCGCCCGCGGCCCGGCACTGTGCAACCGTCCCGAAATAGCTCTGGCCGACCAGCCCGCCGACATAGGTGCTGCCGTGAACCGTGGCCGTAGCCGTGCAATCCACGACGGAGCCTCCCTCCTTCTTGCCAACCAGACCTCCGACAAACCCGTCGCCTGAGACCCTGCCCGCCCGGACGTGACAATTCGAGACGGTCCCGTCCCGCAGGAACCCTGTCAGCGCACCCACGTACTTGCCGAATCCACCACTGACGTTCGGGTCCACTAAGGTCACATTCATAATCCGAGCCTGCGCACCGCTGACGAACCCGAACAAGCCAAAGTAACTCCCAAACTCCGAGGCGCGCCGAAAGCTGAATATGGCTTTTTGATTGCCGTCGAACACACCGGCGAACGCACCGTCTTCCGAGGTGCCGATAATGTTGAACTCTGTGGGGTCGTAGCCGCCGAGATCAATATCCGCCATCAGCTTGAAATGCTTGTCCCAATCACCAGGACGCAAACCAACGGAGTTCAATTGCTCGGCGGTAAAGATCAAGAAAGGATGATCGGGCGTTCCGTTGCCGCCGCCGTACTGAGCCCCTGCCGCCTGGCCGAGCGCGCCAATCACCAGCCACAAGGAAACCACCCGCGCGAATCCGCCGCTGCCTGTCTGTGCGAACACTGAAGTACCCTCCATCCTCACTGCCGTCGTTGGTCGCTGGTCATCGGTCGTCAACCCGTACCAGCATCCGAAGCTACCATTATACTACGAACGTCAGCCAGAATCAAGCCCACCGTGCCATCCTCGGTGTCTGACTGAGTGCCGCGCCGACACACCGTTCTTGGGCTCCCCATAGGAATCTGTGCAAGGATCCAGTCACACACGGTCTGCTGAGCAGGATTCCTATTTGCTTGCTTGGCCGGGCCGGTTCTGATATGCTGCTGCCCGGCGTCAGGACCGGCGAGCGGATGATGGTGTGCTGCGGCGAGCCGGTCCGCGTCGAGTCAATAGGGGGTCCGGAATCTGATGGCATGGATGGTCTCTCCCATGGTCGCGAATGGGAAAAAAGCCCTCTGGGGCGTTCTCGTCATCCCATTTATCGTATTGGCCGCGTGGCTCTTTTGGCTTTATCGCAGTGTCAATGTTACCGTGGATGTCTACCGGCCCGAGCCGCTGCGAATCATAGTGGCCGACCCGACGCGCAATCAGGCGGCCGCCGACGCAATAAAGGGCCGCGTCCGGCGCGACTATGGCCCGCTTGCCGCGTTTCTGGAAGCACGGCTCGGCCGCCCAGTGGAACTCCTCTACAGCGACGATCTTCGCGATACTCTTGAGGCGAACTCCGGCAATATCAGCCTGATCATCGGCAAAGCATCGGTTGTGTCCATCGAGGCGGCGGAGGCAAACGAGCCGGTCCGCCCTATCGTTCGTCTGACCGACAGTGACGGCGGAACGAATGCATACGGTCTTTTCGTGGTGCGAGCAAGCGACGCGGCGAAAACCATCGAAGACCTCGCCGACCACCGCATCCTGTTCGGGCCGGCCTGCGACCAGGAGAGGCGTTCGGCCGCCGTGACCACACTCGCGGAACACGGCGTGGCAGCCGTCCCGCCGCTGCAGACGGTTGCAGGCTGCCGCGACGCCGCGCTGGCCGTTGCCAAAGGCGACGTCGATGCGGCGGTCATCTCGGATTTTGCTCTGCCCTTTGCGGAGAACAACGAACTCATAACAGAGGGAACTCTGCGCACGGTCGGCCGGACAGCCCCCGTGCCATTCATCACGGCTTTCGCGACGAGCAGAGTGGGTCCCACGGTTGAGCGAGGTATCGTTGACGCCTTGCTGTCGGTCAAGGAGAATCCACAACTGCTTGAGGCACTGGGGTCAAAGGCGGGATTTGTCGGACCGGATGCCAAGCCTGCGGCCCAAGCACTCCCAGCTCACAGCCCGGTCGCCCCCAGCGGGGAAAAGATCGCCCCCGAGGGCGAGGGTGCTGCGGAGGCGCGAGTGCCGCCGTCCACCACTGAATGGACCGACTGGCGAGGTCCCGGCCGGGCCGGTACCAGTCCCGATATTCCGACAAAGCTGCCGGCAACTGCGAAGCTCCTGTGGAAGCGCGGATTGACGGGCCCCGGACCTGCGGGAGTTGCGGCCACGGCCAGTCATGTGATCGTCGCCGACAAGAGCGAGCAGAACGACCAGGATATCTGGCGGTGCCTCGATGCCGAGACCGGCAAGGAGCTCTGGACGGTCGCCTACGGCACGCCAAAGGAGCTGCAGTTCACCAACGCGCCGCGCGCGACGCCGGTTATTCATGGGGGCTTCGCCTACCT
>Ga0315289_10008548_pt1 | contig 14793 bp, 7 predicted proteins | sample YL17G11_40_MG_FD_203452 | JGI IMG/M metagenome (GOLD analysis project Ga0315289, IMG submission 203452) | Sediment microbial communities from Yellowstone Lake, YNP, Wyoming, USA - YL17G11_40 | ecosystem: Environmental > Aquatic > Freshwater > Lake > Sediment | place: USA: Wyoming | collected...
TCGCTCCTTTACCTTCTTTCTCAACTCTTTGAGCTTCCTTTTTTATTTTGTTCGCTCTTTTATCTAAGATTTTCTCGGCAGTTGAGATTTTTGCTTGAATAGCTATTATCTCTTCTTTCTGTGCTACGGTTGTTCTTTTTCCAAGGTCAAGTAATGGCTTTAATTTCCCATATTGAATTTCTTTCATTGACCTAATAACAGCATCGTCATATTCTTCAACCTTAGACCAAGACATAACATTTGGTTTACCCTGTGTTTTTGGTGCTGCTGCTTTAGTTACAGGAGCTTTAACCACAGGAGTTTTAGTTTTGACGGCAGGTAATAAAGGACTGATTAGCGCATTATACTTCTCGTATATCTTATTATACTTAGCCAATACAGTTTTCGGCATTTTAGTTTTATCTATCTTGCCTTTTACTTTATAACTTTCTATTTTAGGTATGGCTTTAAGAAGTTCTGCTTGTTCTTCAGCTCTGTAGGCTGCTACTTTTTCTTTTGGTGTTGCTTCTGCTTCCACTACAGGAGCTTCTAACGTAGGAGTTTCAACTACAGGTGCTAATGCTTTTTTATTAGCTTCAAGTTTAGCTTCAACCTTTTGTCTTGGTGTTAGTACTACTTCTTCGGCTTTAACTTCAGTAGTTGTTTCAGTAGTTAACGCATTATACAAATTATTGTAAAAATCATATGAGTAAGGAGTTACTAATTCTCCGTTTTCATTTTTTTCGGAAAAATACTCTAATTTTGATTTTACATATTCAATAGGATTTGAATTAAGTGACTCAAGTTCTTGTTTTCTAAGATTAATTTCTGTTTCATAATAACTACGGCCTTCTTTAGATGTAGCATTTTCAAGATATTCTTGAAGTAATTGTAAGTCATATTCAAGAGAGTTTTTTTCTTTTTCTATAGAACTCCTTACTTCTTCGGCTTTACCTTCTTCGGTAAGGACTTGAGATTCTGCTGTGGGTTCTCCTTGGACCACTTCTTCGCCAACTGTGGTTGTTGGCTGTACAGGTACTTGACCTGCTGCTTGCTTTCTCTCGGCATCTTCTACTTTTTGGTTTATTTGGTTAAGCTCTGTTTGTGCTGCTTTTCTATTTATTTTTTCACCATTTATTATTACTGCGCCTTTTTGTTTAAGTGCAGTTTCTAATTCAGTTGCTCTTTCAATATTATTTTCATATAAAACTTGCAATGGTAATGTTCCTAATTTATCATTGATGTCTTTTATTCTATCATTTTTTTCTTTACTTAATGCAGGGTCTTTGCCTACAACTTCTTTTTCTAATCTATTTCTTTCATTTATTAAATTAAAAGCTATCAACTTTGCTTCGTCAGATATATTCTCATCTATTGAGTTAAAAACACCCTCAACTAAATTAATGTCATTTAATGCACTCTGAGCCTCTCCCTTTGTCATTGTTCCATTTAACATTTCTGTTTTTAGATTTGAAACAATAAGTTTTTTAAACTCTTGGTCGGAAGAAAAATCCTCAAAGAACTTTAAGTCCTCTTCATTATATAATGATATCTTACCATTTATTAATAATTGAGAGCCTGTCATTACTGTAGACATAGCAAAACCACCAATTGCTTCTGCTGCTGCCCCCTCTAAAATAGCACCTGCTACACCCATTTTTGTATCAGGAGTTTCAAAAAGTTCTCCTCCTGTAAGCCCTTCTTTATTTGTTAATTTTAAATCTAAAAGGTCTAGTTTATTGTATAGTTGTTTTAAACCAACATCAAGGAGAGCTGCTTGATAAAATCCCGTCTCACCTTCTACTAATGTTCCATTAACAATTTTTATTGCCCCTTTACCAATTAAACTTTTAACTTCTCTATTAATTACCTTCTCAGCAACTTCTCGTCCTGCTTTAAAAGGAATGGCTTTAGCAACAGTAGAAAGCACAGCCTTAGCTAATAAAGTTGATTTACCTGATGTCATATATCTTAAACCAACGTTTTCAAGATAGCCCATAACAAGTGCATATGGCACAGCAACAACAGCTCTGTCTGCCTCTGATGTTGTTTCAAAGTCAGTATCATTAAGCATCTCTTCATTAATTGCATTGTATGACATATTTGCCATAGACGCAAATGCCAATGGAACTCCTACAATAGGTACTGCTCTTGTAAGCATTGAAGGTAATGATGCTGCAACACCAACTAAAGCCTGCTCAACAAATCCTAAATTTTGTTTTGATTCTTCAGTTGTTAAGTCTGAGCCAAAAGTTTCAATAATTGCTCTTTTATTAGCAGCAATTGCATTTTTTTGCGCATTATTAAGAAATATGTTTTTTATCTCTTGTTCATTGTATCCTTTATCTTTATAGTACTGTCTTTGTTGTGGTGTTATTGTTTGAGCTTCTGTTGCTATTTTCTTTTCTTCTTCTCCTGATAAATCTTTTCTTAAAGCAGGAACTATATATGATAATGGTTCTCTCACTTCATCCATAGCAACAACAAATTCATTTGTAAAGTTTCCAAAAAATCCACCTGACTTTGCTTTTTCAGTTGCATATATTCCTGCAAGGGCATTCATTTTCTTTTGAGTTGCAGCAACATTTTTTGCAGCAATATCTAATCTTTGAGCTTCTGAACTAAGACCTTCTACTGCATCATTATATTGTTCTTGAGTTAGATTTCCATTTTTAGCATCTAATTGTAATTTTTCTTTTCTTTTATTGAAATTATTAATATCACGTTGCAAGTCATATTGAGTATTTGTCATATGATTTAAATTATCTCCAATAAGGTCTTTACTATATCCTCCTTCTATTTTTGCTTTTACTGTTTTTATTGCTTCTTTGTTGCCACTTTGTTTTGCAATGATTAGTTCATCATATAATTTATCATATTTTTGTCCTTGTTGCTCATCGTATTTTTTTTGTTCTGAAAGAAATACTTTATACTCTTCACTATTATTTAATTTATTTTCAAATTTCTTTAAAGTATTTGCATTTTCATAATACCTCTCGTCTTCTCCAAAAATAGATGTTGCTAATTTTCCTGCTAAACCTGTTCCTGCAGTAGTAGAAAGATTTGCATTTTCACTTCTCCTTCTTTTTATCTCCTCTCTTTTTTGTTGAAAGGTTAATTCTTTAAATGCATTTTTATAGTCTTCAGAGTCATAATATTTATTATTTTCTATAGCACTTTTAATGTCTAAATTAAATTCTTTTTTACTTGAAGTATTATTTTTAATTCTATTCACAGCACTTAAGTCATCTTCTTTTTCAGCAGAAGCATTAAATCTTAAATATGCTTGTAGTTTAACGGATTGGTCTACATTCTTTTCTAACTCTTTTGAATTGTTATTGCCTATACCCATTCCTGTAGGACTTGAAAATGCTCCACGAGTAGAATTACCAACATTATTAAATGAGAATGTCCGAGGTTCATTTCCATTGTTAGGAGTTACTTTTATATAGTCTCCTCCTACACCTGTTTGTTCAAAAGTAAAGCCCATACTTTTAAAATTCTTTTCAAGCATTTCTTGAGCGGACTCCTCAGATTGAGCAAGGAAATTTGAATTTACTTTTAAGAAAGGGTCTATTTCCTTTGGCTTAACTACAATAGCTTTCTTTGCATCTATATTCTTGCCGTACCGTCTATTTAGAGCGCTTATAGAGCCTTCATTTGATATTGACGACCATTCTGTTGCTCCGGGCACCCATCGTTCCCAAGAGCCGTCTTTTATTCTATATTTATTATTCTTTTTTTCAGGGCTGTTGTCGTAATTATCAAATTCTTCGTAATCAGCACTTAAAGACGCATTCTTATCAAACTGTTTATTTAATGCTTTTATTTTTTTATCTTCTTCAAGATTTATTCTACTAGGAATATTATTATATTCTTCTTCTTTAATTTTAATTGCTTCAGCGCTAAACGCAGGCATGCTTCCACTCCCCATAGGGCCCGGCTTAGGCGGAGCATATTTCATTGCATTAAGTTCACGCAATGCTTTTTGTTTTTCGGGATTTACTTCTGAAAATTTATTATCTTCTAATTGATATTCTTTTTTTGTTTCTTTGCTAGTAAACTTATTGTCTTTTTTAACAGCATTTTTCTCTAATTCTTTTGCTCTACTTCCTGTTGGGTCTTTTATTGCAACATAATTTCCTTTTGTAGATTCATTACTTATAAGCCATTGATTGCCTTGCTTTCTATATGCAGACTTGCTATCTCCATAAGTATAGTCTTCAGGCTTTTGTAATTCCAATGAACCAACGGCCGAAGTTGAACCCCCATTTTCGGATTGACTTTTTTTTTTAATTGAACCAATTCCCATTAAATTTTTAAACGAATTGATATCTTCACTATAACCTCCTCCTTTAAATATCTCATAAGAGTCATTTAATGCGTCTCCATTAGTTGATATTAATTGTTTATAATCATCAATAGAGCCACTATAACCCCCTGATTTAAACATTTCATATGCATCTTGTATTGCTTTTTCGTTCATATACTTTATTTTTTCTTATCATATTTTGTAGTATCTTTTACTTTACCTTCCAAAATTGGTTCTTCTACATAGTCAAATGAATTCATGTTATAATTTTGATTTGTCAACTTATTTCCACCTAAATTTTTAACCCTATTTAATGTTATATTTTGTACATCCGATGGTATACCTACATAGTTTTGTAATGATGTTGCTATTTCTGACACAGTTAAACCTTTAATTGGTACTGTTTGTTTTTTATTCCCAATTTGAAAAGTAAGGTCACCATTTTCATTTTGTGTAAGATTTTTAAGGTTTTTGTTTATTGTTCCAAGAAAAGTAAATGCTTTTTTAGCTTTATTTTTGTCTGTTGAACTAAAAGCCGTTATTAAATTTTGAGCATATAAATTTGCGTTATCATTTTTATCTTTTTGTGATTGACCCCAAGCTAAAGCATTAACATCCGCATTAATACCTGTAGCACTAATAGCATCTTGTTCTACTTTTTTATCTATCTTTTGAATTACTTGTTTGTACATATAATCAAGAGCTTCTGCTCGTTGCCACTTACCATTTTCAGTGCTAAAATCAGGCATTGGAGTACCATTACCACCGGGTGTTGTTATCATTAATATTTTTGTTGGGTCTTTATCAGCTTCTTCTTTTGAAAAAGTTGGAGTATATCCTTTATTTAAAGTATTTGTAAGTATTGAAGATGTAGCTAATGGATTAACTAAATAAGATTCTAATTGTTTATTAAGGGCATCATCAAAACCTTTTTTTAATTCTTTGTCTGCTATCTCAGTAATTGAACCACCTTTTGTGCGGCTTGCTGCCATTATTGCACTAGTAATCTCTTCACCAATTCCTGCCTCAACACTTGTTGCTGCTGCATCAGTATCAAAGTAATCATACTTAGCTTTTATTCTTGTCTGTAAATCTGCCGCCGAAGAAGTTTGATATGTGCCATCTTTTTGTTTTGAACTCACCAATACCAATCCTGTTTTAGGGTCTATAATTGGCTTTGCATTTTTAAAGTTTCCATATCCCTCTGAATTTTCCATCAACCAAGTCTCAATAAGTTGAGATTTGTTTTTAGGGTCTGTAGATTTTAATCTTTCCATTTTATCTGCATACTCTGCTTGATAGTCTGTACTCAAATCAAACATTGTCTTTGTTCCATTCTGAACATTTTGCATAAAAATAACATTATCTCTTTCAGATATCCTACCATTTTTAAATGCTCTTTGATTAGCAAGCATTTGTTGTTGCATCTGAGATGAATAGTCTGCTGTCCATTCAGTCATATTTATATCATCACCTTTAGGGTGTTCATCTAAATATTGTCCAAATGCTCTTACTTGGTCGTCATACGCTTCCTTCTTTGCCTTTCTTGTAGCAAGTTGGTCCGTAACTAAATTTGATATACCAAGACCAATGTCAGCATAATTTACTTGACTGTCAAGGTCGCGTTCTTGGTATTTATAAAATGTTGCCATTTATACTATTTATTTATATTAATTATTAATATGGGCTAAAAGCATTATACTCCCTAAGCATATTTATTTGTGGGCGTGAAAGGTCATTTTTAAATTGATTAAATTGACTAGGATTCATATTTTGTATTGCCTCAAAATCTAAATTTGTAAATCCATTTGAACCCGGAGCTCCTAATGTATTACCTCCAACTTGACCAAATGATTTCATTTGTTCAGGATTAAATTGCATACCCTTTAAAGAATCTTGAGTTATACCTGTTTTTGCATACAAAGGAACTAAATTAGCAGCCTGTGTTGCCGCACTTGTAAGTCCTTCAAACCCTTGCGTTGTTGCTTGTGCCGCCATTTCTTGAGCATTTCTTGCTGCCATTTGCGCACCTTCAACTTCACCTAATTTCATTTGTGTTAGTAAATCTCTTAGTCTAGACTCTTCAGCAACTTTTAATCTTTCAATGTCAGTAAGTTCTTTGCCCATGTCTGTTCTTATCGCTCCTTGCGCTTCATTCTGAGCCATTTGAACTCTACCTGCTCCTGCTGCCGCTCCTCTTTCAGATTCTTGTGCAGCATCTGTAGCCTGCGTGCCTTGAGCAAGCATCGCTTCTCTTTGTAGTTCGTAAGGTTCTTTTTGAACTGATAACGCATTCATATAGTTTACGCTAAGTTTTTTTTCCGCTTCGGCCATTGCTTTATCTGCTTCTGCCTCAGCTTCTTTTTGAAGTTTCTTTTGTTTGTTTGCTTGAGAAAAAGACATTGCAGCGCCACCTACCGATGCCGCTATACCTACTCCTGCCGCTATTGATGTTAATGCTGCCATATTATAATTTTTTTATCATTTCTACTTGGTAATTATCACCCTTAACATATCCAATCTCTTCATACTTCTCAATGAGTGGTCTATGTTTTATAAGTGCATATGAATATTTAAACCCCAAATTAGTAGCCATCGTTGTTAAATTTTTTAACAATAATCTTATCGCTTCTGTCCTATGTGGTTTTTTTCTATATTGTCTATTTGAAATAATCCAATCAACCCAACAAAGATTTGAGTTTGTTGCATATAAAAATCCCGCACAAATAGGAACATCGCCATCTAAAATGATGATACCACCTTCTCCATTTTGGGGTAAGAAATCTTTTGGAGGAGCTACCCATCCCCAATCCTTCCACCATTCAAGAAGAATGTTGTCGTAATCATTGCTATTAAGTGGTCTAATGTTAAAGTCCATTTAATTACAAAGATATAAAAAATTAAGGGAAACTTTTCATTAACTCGCTTTCAGTAGCAAATAATTCTACTTTAGTAGCATAGTTATTTGATAATTCAAATAAACAATAATGACCCAATACTCCGTGAGATTCTGCAACAGAGTTCTTACTAAACAAGAAATACTCTGTTTGAGTAGGTATAGGAGTGAATGGTATGGGGGTGGGAGTAGTATCAATAACAATATAGTTGTCTCCTGCAGCATAGTTTTGAACAACATTTATTACTGTACCTGCTCCTACAGCAGCTGATGAAAAATAAAGAATATCTCCAATGCTTATTATACTTCCTATAGCAATAAGAGGATTTATTGAAAAGTTGATTTGTGCTGTGCCTACACCAAAAACAACACTTGTACTATTTCCTATTCCATTAACACTTCTTAATGGATATTCAGGTGGTGACATTGGATTTAAAGCTCCACTCCCACTATTTCTTACAAACGCAAACCAAGTGGCTTCTTTTTTCTCAAACCAACTTTGGTCTATAAATCCTGAGTATTGTAAATCAGTTGTCATTGTTGCAGCCCAAGGAGCATCGCCCACTAAATCCATTGTCTTAAATAATTTGTTCTCAAGAGGTAAATCATTTATAACACTTTTAAGTGTTGTTGGAGAAAAAGGGTCTAATTGAGGAATATTTTGCAAACACCATTGTTCGTAAAATGTATTTCTTGCATTGTTTGAGCTATGTCTATATAAATTCCCACCCTTAAAAGAATAGAAATAGTTATTCATTCCTATCATCCAATCAGGATTGTAAGAATAGAATGAAGGCCATCCTTGAACGGCAGGGCTATATGTAAGTGTTTTAAAGCTCATATCTAATTATCACAAAAGGTTGCAGGGTCTAAAACCCAAATTCCGGGAGTCACTTCATGCCAATATCTACAAATAATACCATCAGAATAAAATCCTTGATTGGCAAAATATGACATAAGAGCATCACCATATATTTGGTATGCTGTTGCAAGGTCTGTAGAATCTAAATAATAAGTTGAAGCAGGCATAATTTTTATTTTTAAAGTGGGCAATCACATCCCGTAAAACTCATATCTAAGTTTGCAGCATTACCTCCACTATAAGTAAGGAATGTTGGTTGACCAACACAAATTAATTTTGAATCTCCGGCGAGAATACTAACTGTTGCTGCTCCAAAACAAGAGGGAAAATCAACAGGATTTATATTTATAGTACTAGCAGAATTATTTGTTGCAAGAATAGTGTAGCACTCTGTTGCACAACATTGACACTCATTTAATTGAGTAACAAGACATGTGCCTGAATCAACTACTTCTGAAAGACAAACAAATAATCCTGTTCTTTCTTTAAGAGGAAATCTTTCTATTAAATCTCCATTGCAATCTATGTAAGAAATTTCTTGGTTTGTTGCTGAATAAAAATAATAAGTAGAACAACATATTCCATCACAACCGCAATCATTATTTGTAAAATCTAATTTTTCAATAGATTCAATTCCTTGAGGTATAGTAAAGTACCCTGCATCTAAATAATCATTTACACAAAGACTTGTTGTACTCATAGGATTAAATATAGTAGATGAAGGGGTAGTTGCTCCACAATTCACTAAACCTAAAAACTCAATAGTAGCAGCAGAAGTATTTATAATATCAAAATTTACACATTGATTGCTACAACAAAAACATCCTAAATAAATATAAGTAAAAGATGGCGCTCTAAAATCTTCAGGGAAATCTCTTGCACATATAAATAGCGCTCCAAAAGCAGGGAAGTCATTTCCATAAGGTCCTTCATCTCCAATTACAGCAGTGTTTCCATTACAATCAACATATAAAATTGAACCAAATGTATAGTCATTATTATTTACAACAAGCCAAGACCCACAATCACAAGGAGGAGGAGTATAACAATCTTCACAAGCTACTGTACAATCTTCCGCACTAAAACATAGCTCTACTGCCGTACTTTGTCTTAAATCCCAAATTAAATATAAGAAATTCTGCAAGGCAGGAGTAGTGAAAGTTCCTTTCCATTGAGTTCCACTTTGCGTAAGTGGAGTTATATTTGTAGCAACAGATAAAAGCCCTGTAATACCTCCCGGGCTATTAGCATAAAATACATTGCCTGTATGATAATAAAATTTATTAGGAGGGTCTGTAACATCAAAGTCATCAAAGCCTATTTTATTTGTGTATACATTTGTATCTACTCCGGGATATGGGAAACTTCCTTGACCCCAAAAACCTGCATCAATATTATAATATGATACAAGAGGGTTGGAACTTGGTAAGGCAAAAGTAACTTGATTGCTTTGCAATGGTGATGAATATGGTATTGATGGGTCAAAATAATTATATTGATTATGTATAAACAACCCCGCATTTGAGCCATCAGTAATTACTACTTGAACTAAAAATATTTCATTACATTCTTGACATTGATTATCAATATTAAAAGTAACAATTGCGTTTGGTGCAATAGTAACAACAATTTGCAATTCAAGTACAAGAGGATTATTTACACTATAAGGAACACTTATTGTTCCAACTCCATTAATACTATCTGATGTTGTAGTTCCATCATAAGTAACATCTAAAGTAATTAAACCTGAAGATGGAGCAAATGTTGTTAATACAATATTTCCATCTCCAATACAATTATTTAACTTTACGCAATAATTTATTACTCTTTCAGGCTTATCTATATTGTCTATATTAAATGAATTTATTTGACCGCACCCAAAACAATCTATAATACTTGGTACTTGTATGTCATTACTTGTTAGTACATACTCATTCATATATGGGTCATAACCACCAAGTTTTTGCGTGGTTTGAGCATCAATAAATTCATCTCTAAACCAAGTTCTCATTCCAAATTCAGACACCACTCTTAATTGGTCACTTTGCATTGAATCTCCTTGAATATAAATTACAGCACCTCTCTTTGTATCAGTAAAATATCTATCAGCACCCCATTGAACATAACTTTCAGGATTATGGCTTATTCCATATTTTTCAGTTCTTGCAATTTGAGTTCCTAATACTTCAGGAACTGCAGTCAATGCCCTACCTGCACCTGCGTCTGACAATAAATTTTTTCCTGCTAATACATATGATACCTTATCTTCTTGAAGACATAGAACATCCGTTTCTCTACCATCTAAAACATATATATATCCAAAGGAAGACTCTAAATATTTATAATTTAAAAGTCCTAAATTAAACTCATTTAATTTGTTTAAATTGGACTCAGTGTTATATATACCACTATATGTTATATCTGAAAATCTATGTGCTTCTTTATAATCTTGAGCAGAAACAGATGTAACTCTTTCTCCAAGATTAAATTCTCTTCCTACTATTGAATCTCTAACTTTATAACTTTCAACTCCATTACCAAAAGAAAAGCAATTAAAGAAACCTGTGTTTATAACTGCATCTTGACCTAAAGCAAAGTCTTGGTTTTGCACATTTCCATCGTGTTCTCCTGTAGTAGGATTTATAGCAAATGATAAATTGTTTTCAAAAAACACATCAGGCAAAGCATCTATTGGAAGTGTTTCAAATATAAATGCAGGGTCTATTGTAGTTCTTTGTAATGAAAACCCTAGTTTTGCTACTCCATAGTAATCGCCGTTACCACAAGCTTTAGCACCCGACATCCAAAAAGTTAACTGATTATTGACAGGGTTACGATTTATATATAGTTTCATAACATTGTTAGCTGTATTACTTCTAACAAAAACATTCATTGCAGCAGTATCTAAAGCTTGTAATCCATTAAATGTTATAGACATATCTACATGTTGTAAAGCATTAAAAGTAGACATAATAGATGTCTGATTTGCTAAAAACCAAATTTCTAAGTTAGCATAACTTTGAGTAGCAGTAAAATAAGAATAAGAGTTAGCTGCATTAATCTCTCTTTTTCCACAACCACCTAATTTTTTTCTATAAGTATATAACATAATTCCTATTGTAGACCCAACAGGGACATCAAAGTCCGTGTATAATAATGCAGGAGGAACAGGAAAAGCAGGGTCTGACCAACGCACTACTGTACTAGAACCAAAGTCCTTTGAATAATAAGCAATGTCTTCTTCATTATGAATTGGAATAGGACTAACCTGTGATGCAAAATTACCTGCTTCTAAACGCATATACACTCCTTCAATAATAAATGTAGCATCTTTTTGTTTTGCTATTTTTTCTAAAACAGTTGTATATATACAATTTTCAGTTGGACCATTTGAATCTTTTTTTACAATAAGTCTATCGCCAACCTCAACTTTTTGCATATTTTCACCCTCAAGTAAAAACCAAAATAAACTGTCTACATCTTGAACTACAAGAGTTGAGTATATTGTTTGATATCCTTCTTGGTCAGGTTTTATTACAAACTTATATCTTGTCGCCCAATATGGAGCTATTTGTGATACAGGTATAGTGACTTGTATTGAGTTTTTATTTGGCGATGATGAGCAAGGGGTGTAGACCACATTTAAAGGGCTTACAAGGGCTGTTGATGAACGTAAAAAATCATCCATGTAAACAATTCCTATCTCATATCCCCTATTACTATGTAAGCTTCTTGCATTTCCAAGTTTTGAAAATGTAACAATACTACTTACTATACTATAATATTCATACGCATAAGTTCCAAGATTATTTACATCTTCATATTGCATTGCAACTAATTGCAAGTCAATATAAGTGTTTGTATTTATTGCTATTATTTTTATTGGTTCGTCTATAGCAGTAATTCCTGAAGCTCTTTTTTGCCATCCACTAGCTTGATTTAGAGGTATAGCACAATTAAAATAATCTGTAAGTGTACTTCCATCACAAGAAGTAGGGGTTGCAGGAATAGGGTCATATACAGGAAGTATATTTCCAACTGTTCCTACCCATTCTTGAAATTCAGTACTTTGAGATAAAGCATATGGACTTACATAATTTTGAGCAAGAGTAAATGTTAATGAAATACTTGTATTTCCTGTTTGTGTTGTAGGCGTTCCTCCTGTATAACTATCGTGTGTAAATTCTAATTGAACTTGTATTGTAGCTCCAACTATTAAAGTTGTATTATAATTTGGACCAAAAGAAGCAAAGTCTATTCTTAAAATAGAATTAGTCACACTATGACTTCCATCTATAGTATAAACAGAAGTTTGAGCACTTGAGTCTAAAGCTTCTGATGCTATAGCTTCTTGTATTAACTTTGCTTCATATGTAAGTTGTAATGGTTGTCCGTTAAGTGATACCAAATCATACCCTTCAACATAGTTTCCATACATAATTCTATTGCCCATAAGCGTTTGAGCTTGAGCAAACCTTGGGACATTGTCATATAATCTTAATAACTCTGCTTCAGGTAAAACAGTAAAAATTTTACTATTGTCAAATGTTAAAGTTTTATATGTATCATTTGCAATACCTAAGTCTGCTTTATTTTGTTTCTCAATTATTTTTATTATATTACTTTCCGACTGCTTAAATAATAAGTCTATTCCTAAAACAAGAGAGTTCCCTGTCCAATAAGTTACTTGACAAGCATTAAATGCATTTATCATTCCCTCATTCAAATATGCCTCAATAGTTAATTCAAAACCATTTGGCGTAAAAGCAATGTCAGACCATTGAGATGTAGCTGAGTATTGACCATCGGCATATAAATATCTATAGGCAAATGATATAAATCTCTCCTCCATAAAATTCTGTTCCCCTTGAGTATTTACTAACTGTACAGTTGGAGATTCTATAGGCGGTCTTTTAATTACAAGCAATGACTCTTCAAGAAGTAATTGTGCAGGAATACTACCTGCATCAATAAGCGGTGAGCCTGAAGGTATAGCATAACTTCTATTTATATTTATTGACCTTGGAGCATTATAGTTATCTGTAAAAAATAATAACTCTTGTATTTTATTTACTCCTGTAATTAAATATTGAGGATTAAAATTTAATGTTGTATTTCCCCCTACACCACTTCCATTATCTATGGTAATAACATGATATGTTAAAGAAAGTGTATTTGTATTAAATGAAACAACTAAGTCAAGCTTGCCTGTGAGGCCTAATGGAAAACTAGGGTCATGTACAAACCAATAAATAGTTTCTATTGAACCATCTTCGTATGCACCAATGCATCTAGCATCTACACTTAGTAATGTATTTTGAAATCTTAAAGTTGTAAGTGAAAGATTACCTTTTGTGTTTTCAATAACTCCAAATTCAGAATTTTCTGTCGAACCCATTCTGATATTCATTGCATCAATATACTCGCCATTAGGAACAACTCTCTCATCGAAAGTTTTGTTCATCTTACCTGCAGTAAAATTTCTAGTAAACTTTGGCATATTATTTTAACATTTTATCTAATCCCCTTAGATTCATTAAAAGTCTACCGGGATGAATATTGCTTATTCTTATTTTTGCATTTCTTAATAACGCTTGCTTATCTTTTTTAGCTCTTTGAATAATATACTCTTGAACACCAAATTTAGAATTTAAAATTTCATATTTTACAGAAGCATAAACATATGCCTCAAATAGTTTGTTTATCGTAATTAAAGAATTATCTCCACCTTCCATTCCATCAGAAACATATTCAAGAATACATAATCTCTCAGACATTCCTGAGTCAAAATTAATAACTCCTGATTTTTTGTCTATTGTAAATGTAGGATTGGCATTTGCCGTTTCTGTATTTAAGCCAAATCTTGCCCCAATAGCATAATCAAAATACCAATACCCATCTACATTATATCCTGCTTGTCCATTAAATTGGCTTGCTTGGTTTAAATATATTGACTTCTTTGTTCCTGTAATTCTATCAAAATCTATGTTAGAATATTGAGGAGAAAGAGCATTGCCATCTTGGTCAAATAATATATTTGAAAGGTTATCTTGAAGATATGCTTTTGATGAAAGCGTCTGAATGTTTTCACTTAATGGTCTTAATAAACCATTTTCATATACAGATATTCTTACCCAATTAACATAGTCAGAAGGTAATATATATCTTAATGTATTTGGAACATTTAATTCTAATATTTTTATTTCTTTAAATGCGTCATAGTTTAGTTCTTGGACTGCGCGTTTTGCGTGGAACAATATCTTATATCTTTCTTCGTTGTTTACTAAAGAATGATTTCCTGAGTACATTAAAAGAAAGTTAGTTACTATATCAGCTAAACTAACATATTGGTACGAACCCCAATTTAAGTCCTCGGGATTGTTTCCATTATTCTCATAATATTCATACTGTGATATATATGCCATGTTTTATATATTATGGTATTTGTGCATTGTTTTCCATCTCTTCTTGCTTTCCAAATTGAGCAACTAATGTTTCTCTAATTGATATACCACAATATTGAAGTATCTTAACAACTAATGAAGTTTCATTTTGAGCGCCTATTTCAAAATCTTGATAATCAGGCTGTGATTGGTTAAATACAGGCTCACCATTTGCTAAAGAAGTAAATGTCCATTTAGGCTCTTTAGGATATCTAAAGTAAGTCGCTTCAACTTGCAATGGTAAGTTTATAATACTTGATGGATAAAAAGTTATTAAGTCACTTGTTTGAGTATATGCAGG